>Ga0307512_10005828_pt1 | contig 12687 bp, 14 predicted proteins | sample 14_EM_MG_FD_200267 | JGI IMG/M metagenome (GOLD analysis project Ga0307512, IMG submission 200267) | Populus trichocarpa ectomycorrhiza microbial communities from riparian zone in the Pacific Northwest, United States - 14_EM | ecosystem: Host-associated > Plants > Roots > Unclassified | place... | reverse complement strand
TTCCTCGTGTTCTTCGCAAAGAATTTTGTTGTCTTCGTTGGGGACCGCGAACGGGTCGGACGAACGGGCCTTCTGCTTGGGCGGGGCGACTTTGCCATCCTCATCGTCCTCAAGGTCGCTATCGGATAGGTATCCATAGTCCTCTGCAGATTCTTCTTCGTCGATCGCTTCTTTGAAGTCTTTTGACTGAGATTCTGTGAAGTTTCCGAAGAGCACTTCGAAACAATCGTATGAGGTTCTCCGCGAGTGATATTGAGTGCAGCGGTGTACCCACGATCGTTAAAGTAAGGGACTGTCTTCAGAACGTGGCTGCTGGCGTAGAGGGCCTTTGGCCGACAGACCCGACCGGAGGAGTCCCTGTGTGAGTACAAGATGATTTTTGTGTCGACAAGGTTCCCGGAGGAGATTCCTCTGTTCAAAGCCTCGCGAAGGGCAGTGGTAGCCGCCATGTCAGCAAGTGGTTTGGGGGGTCGCCTCTCGTTATCAGCCGTATTTATGGTACTTGTGTGATGCAGCAGGCCCGCCCATTCCGGGCTGACTCACCCTCAAAACGAGGCAAAGCGGATGGCGGCTGCATGTTTTGGGAGGGGACGGCATGCAGATTGTTGGGTCTAGACACCTCTGAGTTGAATTCAAACGGATATTCTCACGTCACCAATCCGAGTAACCACGATAAGATCATTGAGATAGATGATATGAAGTGCCTCTTGCAAAGTGTGGCCGTTGGCTTGGGGTGAGGCCTGTTGGGTGAGGCGTTTGCGGGAGATGCCGAAAACGCCACAGCCGTCCAGCCGCTTGGACTTGAACCAAGGCGGATCCGCGATTAAGGCATGCTTGAGGATCTGCCGCGTTTCCAGTAGGTATATATAAAGAGGAGATATGAGAGGAATTATCGACCAGAAAGTGCATGAAGAATGCCCGGAGAGTTGGTCTGGGGCTTTAGGTATCGAATGGGGTCCTCCCCCCGATAATTTTGGTGCACGTCCATACGTCCCGCACCTACATAAATTATATACCATACTGCTCCCCCACCTCGCGAATCATCAGATTCGGGTACCGTGATTCTTCAGTGCGACCATCTATCAATGAAGCCCGCAGAGCAAGAGCTTGAAGTTTGGGCTCAGGAAGCTTGGCCGTAAAATCCGAATAGGCCCCTGCGACGGTTTCCCTCCATTGCCGCAATTTTGTGCCATGTTCGGGGGGGACGGTGGCGAGACGGGCATCAAAGACTCTGAGTGCTGCTCTCCAGGACACCTGAGTAACATTTTTCATCAGTGGTGTTGGTCTGACCGTTAGATGATGGCACGCACCCCGAGCAGCAGGTCGAGGCGGGTGTATTCCTCCATACGCACATCCCTGGTCAGCTCACACAATCGTTCTAGGCTCGAATCACAGAGCGTATCCAATTGCGTCCGAGTAGGTTCAATCTGACCAAGGGCCTCACATAAGACTGCGAGATGAGCAAGGCAATCGACACAGCTGCTCCTGATCATCCCTGCACCGCTTTTGTCGCCGAGCTCTTGGAACCTTTGCAGGTTGGACAGCAGGGTTTGGGAATAGTTGTCCAGAAGGAACACCAATTGATCGCATGATTGTATCCAGATACCAAGTCGAATCTCTAGCATCCGTAGAACACAACTTACGGTTAGTACAATAGGAGCGGACAAAAGTGGTACTTACCATCAGTTGGACGATGGTTAAGTGTGACCACTGTATCTCTGACCAACAGAATGGTTTGCGTGCGCATGGTCAACGGACATATCTTGAACAGCACCGGATAAACTTCCTACCGGGACACACTGAACACGCGATGTAAACGATAAGAGGAAGTGGGCCCTACCTGGAGTCGATGTCTAAATTCCTCCTCAATTCTTGCAGTCATCGTCGGTTCCGCTCCGCCACACGTTAGGAACAGGAAATTCTCAAAATAGATGGCCTGAGACAGAACCGATAGCTTCTCGTGTAAGTCTTCGGAAAATCCAGGTGGTCGTCCGTACGTTGGGATGAACTGAAGTCCTGCAGTGTTGATAGCCTCACAGGTCCTCCGGATGTACCTAGGGGTGACGCCCTCAAACGGCAAGATGATGGATCCAGCAGTCACCCAGAGCGCTACCTGCGCTCTGAGTTCCCAGTCACGTCCTTTTAAAATGTCTGCAAGCAATTCCAAAGACGTTTGAAGGTGCCTTGCTTGGAGTCTGATCATGGCAGACGAATCGTCCATGCCCTCGCACAAGTGCATCCCCAAGGATTGAGCAGCAGGTATGAAGAACTGGTGGATGAGGTCCCCCGAAGTGTCCCCACGCAACAGAGCCTGTTGTTTCTCGGAAGTGAACCGGATTCCGAGTTTGTTCAGCCGGCATAAAATCCTTAACCGGCTAGCAGGGAAGGATTAGCTCCATCGACGATCAGGGGACTCGAGATACGTACAACTTCATGTCCAACTCCCCCAGAGCTACGTCGGAAAGCTGAAACCGTTCAGGTTCCAGGAAAGGTAAAGTGACATGGGGCTCAGGTGGAATCCTGGAGCGTGAGAGAGATAGCAGTACAGAAAGTGGTGGAAGTATAACGTGGGGAGGATTATGTGCCTCAGCAGCGTTAAGCGCGTGCTGCTGGGGCACCGGGGACGCATAGGATCCGAGTGGACTGTTACGACCGTGGGAATGAATTAGTACGTGTGCGGGCGGAGTTGCTTCGGGCCCGGGAGTTATGGTAACAAGAGATTTTTTGGTAGGGACTTCTGGAACCGCTTCTCCGATGACCCAACGTTCTTGCGGAGAGACATCGCTTGAACCTGAGGGATCAGGCTTATCCCAAACTAAGAATCGGAGGTGCTCGGAGGCACTGGGTTGGTACTCGCATTCGAAGGCCCTGTTCGCGTCAACGCATCTGGTGCACGGCTGTTTGGCGTCGCATTTCTGGGGAGTGCATTGTATCTGAGTCTATCTGGCGGCGTTTGTGCTTGTTAATGAGAAATAAACACTCACCCTTTTCCTCGCTCTGCGCGATTGGGAGATCTGACGTTAGTGTCCTCACTCAAAGTCGGTGTAGTGAACAGTGGAGTAACTGACCGACAACGTTTGCACGCCTCCTCCACATTCTTTCCTATTCCCCGCTTCTCAGTTGGTTCGTAAACGCAATCCTTGAATCCCAGTGTCGTGCATCTTTCGCAGCGTTGGTCCAGGCCCGGAATGCACTTCTGTTTACGTCAATCGCGGGAGGAACCAGTCAATGGTGTGGCCTGAAGGAGAGTGACTGTACAACCCACCGCTTTCCTGACCCTGTAATCGCGCGAAACTTTGCTCGGCTCAGGCGGGAGGCAACGGGATCTGACGCACTCACCTGCATGCGATACAAGCTTTCTTTCGCACACGGACGTCGTCACGGGAAACAGCAGCTGACATGAAGGGGGGATGCCAAAAGGCACAGTCATTGCCTTGACATACTGATATATATACAACAGTCAACCACGAGAGTCACCCGACAGCTAGAAGCTAAGTTTCCAGTAACCACAGACGCTGACGCCGTAAAATCGGACATGACACAGCCACCGATGCCTCAGGCCAGTGAACACCCCCGCGCATGACAAATGATGAAAACCATGTGCTCACTCCTCAAATACTCCTCCCTTCGTGATGCTCAGGCGATGTCACGAGTACACAGTAACCTCTCACATCATTGGCAGCAGCATTGACCACTCGACACATCTGGAACTTGTACGGATACGCAATTGGGACGAAACACGGTTATGATGACGATCGAGAGACATCATTTTGAATTCCTAGCATGGGGAAAACCGACGGTGCTCATTCCCGCCATTCCCGCTTCAAGTCCTTCGCATCCAAAACTACAAGCTCAAGCTCCCATTGCACCCTGTTTTGGGACGAACAAGGTTTCCCCGGGAACGCACCTCAAATCTTCGCGCTTCCGTTAACTCCCTCAGATGCAATTTCGGGACGGTCCATATCGAGCTGGATTACTTGAACGGAGAAGCCAGCCTCTGGGTGAAATGCCAGGGGGGTTGAAAGCCAACTCGGCACATTTGTGGGTGACAGTGGTGGAGGTTTTTGGCAGGTGGAATCTTCTTGGCGTCACATTTTGCAGCGGTGGGTGGTCGAGAGGATGCCTGCTGCTGTCCACAGTGGGGCGGCAATGACTGAATGGTCCATCCGCGATGATGTTATCGTCATCCTCCCACGAGTGGAAGGAAGGGCCTCACTCTAACACACCCTGAACGTGCTTCCGTGAGTTCCAGCTCCAGTTCATAGCTGACAAGGTGTTTCGGTGGGGAAGGGTTGGCGTCCGTCCCCTTGGGATGTTTTAATGAGCACTCATCAGGTGCAAAGACAGCGGAATGATGAAAGACTGGACGCTCGCTGCTTGCAGTCCCCCTATTAGATGGACAAGATAAAACACCCCTCAGCTAGGCACATGACGTGAACATACGCAAGGGGTGCGTTGGTGACGCGGTGACTTCTTCCCGATGTTAGGACCACTGCCTTGTGTCCCGAACACTTTGTATGCATAGGTGGCTCCTATTCTCAACACGCAGTTGAAAAAATTGAGGTGGACCGGATCCATACAAACCTAGGAGGCGCATATGCTGCCTTCCAACACGCCGTGCCTGGCGTCCTGGATCGAGAACTTGGAGTTCAATCGTATCATCCATCGACATCGTCGTCTCTATAGAATGCGACGCGGGGACCACGAGCCCTGGTAGATCTGGAGTATAATAGAACGGGTACCAAGTTTGCCAGCCAGAGCGAAGGGAGGCTTCTCTGGCGGTCATTCGTTTGAAAGCAAGGGGAGCCATATGCCGTGTCTATCATCTGAGATCATGCGCCTTGCAGCTGCACGGGCAAGACCAGCAGCAACAGACCGTGATGAAGAATCTGCCCCCAACCTTGTGAAATCCGAGTTGGATGGTGGTCTCAGATACATTATGGGGTTGGTGTTCAAATGGCCGGTCTGGAAGTCGAAGTTGGAGACGCGAAATTACCGATCGACTCCTGACCCGAGCAGTCGCCCGTACTCGGTACAACCGTCCGCTGACGGACTGCGCCACGTGGACTCACTTCCTATGTCCCCTCCACAGACGTCGGGTTGGGATCCAGTTCTGCTTATATCCCAGGTGAACGCTCTCGAATGACCACGCAACCTCTCAGTTCGGCTCACACATGCCAAGATCGTATCAGTCCAGACCGTACATTACCTCGCGTTATCCATCCTCATCCCCCCACTTCTATCGCTATTCGCCGAACCAAATTCACTCAACTATGAAGGGGGTGCCGCAAATGTCGGTACGTCACCCTGCTTCTATATCCCGCGGATAGGTTCTGATCACGAGTATCCGGGTTCGATAGGGATGGTGATGGATTGGAGGGAGATGGCGGGAAGACCAACTGTCCAGGGTTGGAATCACGAGGATAGGTGGAACGTATACGGTGGCGCATGGAGTGGTGGCCGCAAGTTTGACCACAAGGGGTTCGACGACCAGCAACAGTGGTCCGGAACCGATCCCATTCGTGGGTGGGTCATCGCATTCTGCTGGCTCATGGCCTCGTGTGTCGAGTGAGTCCTTCCGTTCAATCTCTTGCGCCGCGTTGTTTAGGGGTTTACAACTATGCCCAGCGTGTATTCCCTATACTTTCTCGTACGACGGCCACGACTGATCCTCGATTTCGCGATTACCCTCATCTTCAACCATCTGGTTTTGACAACCTACTATTCCTCCTCCGTTCCAACATCTCTATTCTTTTGGGCAGTGTTACTGGCAGGTTGCGTCGGTACTGTTATTGTTACTGAGCAACTGTGTGTCAAAAGGGAGATGAATGAGGGCTTGGCCGTCCCTCCAGATAACCCTCTCGATGATATTGAAATCGGCGGGTTGAGGCGAGATTGAGGTGCTGGGCTTGAGATGCCCCAGGACAGTCTTAATTTGTCAGGCGAGCACTGTTTGGTTACGTTCCATGAGAAACTGACGACTTGTCGTCACAGATGTCATGTACTTCATAGATCGTTTCCCAAATGGCTATGTAAGATTTTACCCTACGTCCCACCAAAGCACATCCTCTCCTCTGATCCCAACTGTCTGGTCCAATCCCTGCCAATTACATAACGTCACCGCAGCTTCTCAAGCGTCAGTTTTGTCGTTCTTACACTTTGGCCAGGTATTCATTCTGCTCAGGGCACGTTTACGTGCAGTTCAAACTAACAAGTTACCCTGTGCAAACAAACTCTATGTGTGTTTGAATTGGCGCTCCAAGTTCTGGCCTGTTTATCCTGTCCATCAACCCTAGAACCAAGACATCCCCTGAGTTTGACCTCATAGTCAACGACTGATTATGAGAGAAGGCTAGCCGCTGATACATGGGGGTGTTTCGTGGACGTAAAATTATTTTCTGTGCGGGGAGGCTGCCATCCCACATTCAAACCTCGACAGTCAATGTGCCGTGATCGCGGATTCCGCCCAGCCGACTTCTTGCCCCAACCCGTACCCCGCAGCCTGCAGCCCTCCTTCGCTCATCCGATTCGGATTCATCATAATTCAATATTCAGCGGTCACTCTGGGTACTCCGGGGTTGGTGCAAATGTTCAAATGCTCAACCAACTACCACACGTCACTAAGTTTTTTTTTCCCGCGGTCGGAAGACAGGCAGGCTATTTGTTATATCCTTTTCAAATTCACGAAGACTTCAGGCCTCGCATTTCACAGGCGGTTTCATGTCGTCAGGACTGTGTAATTTGTGTCCGCATGATGAGCAAGTGGGGAGGCAAATGATCGACGGCGATTCTATCGAGCAATAATCTCAGGTGTGTGGGCGCCCTCTGTGTGCCATGAAAACGTCGCCCAAGCCCCACAAATTGCAGGTTTCCCTGATCGAATTCACTCGTGATGGTATCTAGCAATCTACGAGAATCGTCGACACAAATTTCAGAGTGATTCCAGGTGTCTCAGTCCAGAAGGACTGAATGAAAGTAGCACCTCGTCAGCTCCATGACTTGGCGTGTAAAACTTCTCAATTCTTCCGCGTTTTTTCGGGCCGGTGTACTCAATTATCTTGGCTTGCCACGGCTAGCGGACATGCACGCAGCGGCGGTAGGGGCCCCGATGCCTCGGGGATATGCGTAGTTTACCTACGTTTTGACTGGTTTCTTATATCACTTGTGAGGGCTCGTGGTTGGTTGTAGAGGTTGATCTTCAGCAACCATTGCGACCTTCCCATAGGGCGTGTCTTTTGCGGATGAAGCGTCGACTAAACGAGTCTCAGATTCCCCCTTCACGACCGGCCCATCACATATGGATTCACTGCCGAGCGCTCGAACTCAGCGCTCCTAGGAGGATTACTATTACGACTCTCCCGCTTTCTAGAAATCCAGAACTCGTGCAGATGTCTCGTTCCAGTGATGATCATCGAAAATTGACCCGTTCTGTGTCGAGAGCGCCAACGGAGGCGCTATCCACTCAAAGGACTGCGGGCTCCGGATCTCGTTCGACTCCCCCTCGGTCCCCCTAATGCCCTTTCCCTGAAAACACCCTTGCGAGAGGGAATCTGCCACAACGCGAACCCAGAGATTGATCACGAATTTGAAAAAAAGGTCGCGTAGTGTTTCCAGAACGTGGCATCACCAAGGGGTTTTTGCACTCCGTTAGAATATGCAGCACCGTTGCTTTACGTCTTGACAGAAACAGTTATGTCATCGGATATGGCTTCCCTTGATCTTTTGTGGCCGCATTTCCGCTTGAATCCCACCTTGACTTCTCGCCAGAGGGGGAGTTAAACACAGTTAGCACCCTTCTGTCGTAGCACTAGAACAGGAAATGATGAAAACAATTTTCGGGGGGCTTCAGGCAACATTTTGCCCAGGCCCGCCGGTTGTGAATGGGATCAAGCCCCATAGGGGCACGTGGCTCGGCTAGAGGGCCTTTAAATATTCAATTGAGACAACGCTGCGTGGTGGGCTCTGTTACGGTTGTCAGTGGCTTCTGAATTACCCCTCGAGAGAGAACGCCGGCTGGTTCATACACGTACATGGGACCACAACCGTCTAAACAGCGGTGAGCCCTGCAAACCGCATCGCGGCGGTCCATCGACCATCTCTTTTCGAAGTCGCACCTCTTAAGTCGTACTCGAACTGATGATGCGCACAGCCGGAGGAACCACGACCCATCCCTCCCCGTGTTATCTAGTAATATGTCAAATGCACACCCACCCGGACACGAGGTCCGTTTGCCGTATAAATACACCGCACGCCTGGACGCGGACGCCTTAGCTCTCGGATACTCCTCTTCGTCCCTTACCCTCTGCCGGCCCTCGAGAAATGGACAAAGTTAAGAACCTGTTATCCCCCCTGGCCTCGGGCACGATTAATGACACGTTGGTGAGTCCCAAAAACTCAGGACCTCTCTCTGGAGTTACCGAGAAATGCCAACGCACCCATTTCGCATCTCTCAGAAACTGGTCGTTATTGGCGGCACGATGGAGACCGCGCGTAGAGCATCCGTCTCCGCCTGGAACGGTTTTGTGGACTGTAATTCCGTTTCTTTGTTGGTTTTTCTATACAGCACATGCTCAGTAGCGAAATCCCCAAAACAGCCTTCTTCTTGACCGCGCACTTCTCCCAGGAAGACTATCCGGTAAGTGCTTACCCGTAGTCGTTCGTAGTGGCCATACAGAGCTGAACGGGCACTGGTCGATTTCCCTACGCACAGTATGATTGGTACGTCACCTCTGCCCATCTTGTTTCCAGGGCGTTGATTCGGAAGCTCACGTTCCGTGGTCACAGGTTGCTGCATTGGCTATCCAAGGTACGCGTTCTTCCGAGCTGAATACTGTTCCGTGATCGACCCCGTGATCTTTCCAGCAACCCGCATGGGGACGAAGCAGAGAGTTTGACATCACGACGAGGACTGTAGGACGAAACGCCGTCACTCAGTCCACGACCGGTGACCTCTTCGATGACGAAGAAGAGGATGAATCGTTATTTCACGGCCACAAGAAGCGGAAGGTGGCCTTCGAGCCGAGCCCTGGTAAGTATCCCGATTGCTATTCCGAATACGGCATTGTCGCCGATCAGCACACCCCGTCAGAAACCACGCACACAATCTACTACCGAGGTCACTGGTTGAGAGTGAGTGCTATTCAGTGCTCGCCCGTTTCGGTTCGTTGAGAATTCCCAAAGATCACCAGGACAAAACGCAACAAGGACTACGGACACTCCTCGGAGCTGAAGATCAGGTGGATTTTCACTTCTTCCCCTTATCACAAACGCTCATAAGGTATCCGCAGTGTCGTCGCACGTAATAACAACATCTTGAAACAGCTCGTTCTCGAAGCAAAACGCGAGTATGAAAAAGACGCCGAGCACAGAGTTCATATCTACATGGCCGACACGTAAGTATTTGATCCGCATCTTTGCGAGTCGGATCGCTAAACCTTCGGTTTAGAACCTGGGGATGTTGGACATGGACGGGGGCCCGCCCGAAGCGGCCCATGAGTTCGATCGTCCTGGAACCGGGCGTCAAGGATATGCTCCTTGCCGACTGCAGGGATTTCTTACACTCCGAGGATTGGTGCGTTATTTCGTTCTCTTGGAGTTAAAAGTATAAACGAGAACTGACAGAGACTCGCCTAGGTACGCCGAGAGAGGTTCGTCTATTACGGAATAGAGTCTCCACGGACCTGACGACAACTTTACCAATCACCGTAGGCATTCCGTTCCGTCGTGGCTATCTTCTTCACGGTGTGCCTGGAAGGTACGTGACCATTACCCATACTCGCCACCGAATAGTGTTTTGATCGGCGTTTTCGATTGAAGTGGCAAGACATCCTTGATTCACTCAATAGCTGGTGAATTGGGCCTCGATATTTACGTCGTCAGCCTTTCGGCTAAAGGGTAAGCGTGGTTCCGTTATCGCTACGTATCTATCCTGGTCACAAGGGGCTCACTTCGGCTTAGCATGAGTGATAACAAATTAACCAAGCTCATGGGACGCGTGCCGTCAAGGTCAGTTGAGCCTCATACCGTTCTATCGTAGTTTATCCCTGACCGATATGTGACAGGTGCATCCTGCTCCTCGAGGACCTGGATGCCGCCTTCACTCGTGGTATATCACGAGATGAAAAGTCCACGGGTGCTCCGATAACCCCGAGTACTACGACCGGGAGCAAAAAGGACTCCGACAATGACGGAGAATCCACCCTCAGTCTGAGTGGCCTTCTGAACAGTCTGGATGGGGTTGCCGCTGCCGAGGGACGGTGAGTTCCATTCCAAGCACTTTGACGTCTTCCCGATCGTACTGACCCTCACTTTCAGCTTACTTTTCGCGACTACCAATCACATCGAGCGCCTGGACCCAGCCCTGAGCCGACCGGGCAGGATGGACGTCTGGATAAACTTCAAGAACGCGACCAAGTGGCAGGCCGAAGAGATCTTCAAGAACTTCTTCCCCTGTAAACTTCCGGAACCCCCCACACCGCCGACGCCGCAGGAAGGGGAAGGAGCCGAACAGGAACAGAAACCGAAACCAAAGCGGAAGACCCACTCTGTGCCGATTCTGGAGGAGGGTGAACTGGCGGATCTTGCCAAGCGCTTTTCCGATGCTATTCCCGATGACGAGATGAGCGTGGGTGGGATCTCGGTCCGGATTTCTGCGCTTGGCTGACGAACTTGTTCAGGTCGCCGCCCTCCAAGGATACCTGCTCAGGAACAAGACCCGACCGAAAGAGGCTGTGGAAGAGGCCGCTGAGTGGTGAGCACCCGAGTTGATCCCTGACAATAGAGGTCGTCAGTCGACTGATCTTCACACACTCCCACAGGGTCATTAAAGAACGCGAGATGCGGGAGAAAATGAAAAAGGAGAAGGAAGAGGTCCGTGTCTGACGCGTGATGATTCATCTTTCGTTGGGTCTGACCCACTTGCTGCTGTTAGCGCGAGGAGAAGGAGAAGAAGGAACGTGAAGAAAAGGAGCGAAAGGAGCGGGATGAGAAGGCTGTTAAGGAAGTCGGTGCCTCATTCGTTCTTCCCGCAACTTCACGCATTAACCTCTAGGCTTTTCAGAAGGAGGATCGTGTGAGGTCGACTAAGCTCGTACGACACCTTCTTCACTACATGAATCGGCAAGTTGCCTAATGGATCGGCTTTTTCTTTCTTTCAGGAGGCCAAACTTAACGCACGCACAGTCCCGGTCATGATCGGAGCCAGCATCACGAGCCTCGCAACAGCCAACAAGGGCACTAGCACGGGTTCCGATACTGATGCGGAGGAAACTACCGCCTCCGAGGGGGAGGCTGATAAGAAGGATGATAAATGGGTGTCTGTACCAAGCGAATTGACTCCTACGAAGGCAGCTGCGACCGTGACTGCCACTTCGTAGAGTCATTCATGACGCCCCTTTATATGCGACCGAAGCTACATCCCGCGCCCCCCGGTCCACGCCCCGTCCGCCACGAATTGTTGCATTCCGCATCTTGTCGTCTCGTGTTCCCGATGTGTTACGTTTACTTCATTTGTATGTGTCCTTACCTTCTCCACAGTTTCTGGCTCCTTGGGTTCGGTTCGGTACGGGTACGGGGTAGCGTCCCCAGCACGCCACTACGTGGCGATTTCCGCGGATGGTCTACCTCGCTCCTTCTCGGCACTACGCGTATTCAGTACACGATATATGATCTAGTGAACGCACGCAAAGGACGGACATGATGCTCCGAGGACTTGTTGTTTGTCTTTCTTGGTTTCGAATCTGAGTTGCCGCCGTTTTGTCTTACTATGCGCCAGATATCGTTCGGGGTGGAGGTTTTGATCGCTGGGAACCGTTGTGACCGTTTGCAGTGCTATAACGGAAGTGGGGTGCGGGAACCTTGTATTGGTGGGCCCAGGGGAGAAAAACATGGCCTCTCACCGAGTGTTGGGTGTCTGCAGGACGATTCAGTTCATACAGCCCAGCCCCCGATCGCGAGGAAGGGCTTTTGAGTTGTCGGTTATGCTCAATTCCATTCCTCTATACCAAGCGCATGAAAGAGCCTTCGCATGTTAGACTCTTCCACCCCCCGGCCCTCGATGGATCGCGGAGATCCCAATGATTTGAGGCTGGATTTGTGTATATGCTCATCGAAGTTCCATGAAAAAGAGGTACGTAATGTACGGACGGGGATCAAGAACGGTAAGAAAACAGAGGCGAAAAAAAAAACATTAGCCAGCATCAATACGTCAGTCCCCATATCGTTCTTCCACCAACTCCTTCACCCCGACTTCAAATTTACCTCCGACAAAATCTTGAACGCATCTTTATATGCGTCCAACAACGCTTTAACCCTTGCCCTCTCGGATGCAAGCGACTCGTCCTCGTGTAACAGCTCGGAGAACAGCTCAGGCTTATACAGCGTCGAAACCAACCTATCCTGAACGTGCCTCGAGGTGTGGTTCACGAGTAAGTGCATGACTGCCTTCGGCATCAAGTCTTGGATCGTCTGCCTGACGATGCCGAAATACGACGTGATGAGCGACCGGATTAAGTTTATCTCCATTTCTTCTCTGAGGCTTAGCTGCGAGCCGCCGTCTGATGAAGTCTGATGAAGGTGAGGGGGGTTAGCCGCGGTTTGGGTGATTGGTGCACCATGATGAAAAATAAAAGGCGCGGGGAAGAAAATAATAATGAGGTGAGGTCAGCGTTTAGGTCACATAAGCTGCGA
>Ga0307512_10005827_pt1 | contig 12687 bp, 12 predicted proteins | sample 14_EM_MG_FD_200267 | JGI IMG/M metagenome (GOLD analysis project Ga0307512, IMG submission 200267) | Populus trichocarpa ectomycorrhiza microbial communities from riparian zone in the Pacific Northwest, United States - 14_EM | ecosystem: Host-associated > Plants > Roots > Unclassified | place... | reverse complement strand
GCTGAGGAGTAGGGCTAGCCCCGGCAGTGATGCCCGGCATTGGTCTCCGGATGTGATACTCGGCTTCGCCGAGTATGCTCTCTCCTTTCCCATATATTTGCCTGTCTTTCTCTCTCTCTTTGCTCTTCAGACAATCACTTTTGTACGATAGTCAATTCAATATCTCTATTCGTACTCGATTGATCTCAACACAGTTGTGTTGCGGAAAGTTTATGTCATCAACAGACAGATATTTGGGTGGCTTTGTGTTTTAACGGGTGTAATAGTGGAGAAGCTGAAGTAGTGGGATATCGCCCCTCCGTGCTGGAAAATGGGGTGGAAAGCGACTGAATGCGTCAGACGTGTCCAAGGAAATTAGGTCGCAGGCACCATGCTCGAGGAGGAGTTTTGTCGCTTCAATATTCCTTCTATTACTGCATAATCTAACGCGGTGTATTTGATGTCGGAGTAGCTGGTGTAGGAGTAGCCTCTGAATTTCCCGCGCTGAATACAGTCTCCACCTTGTAAGACTTCAACGCCGGCATCGATAAGTCTTTGCAGCAGGGCGGTATTGTTGACCGAACCCGCCCAATAGAGTGCATATGAATTCTCATCATATAACGCGAACTGGCAGAGCTATGGAGCGGCTAGAATTGAGAAATATTTGCAAGTGCGAGAGAGCCAATACAGGCTACATGCGTGCGGAATGTTGGAAAATATACGATGATGGAGATCGGTAGGAAGTGAAAGAAATAACGACACAGACATCGAGATGGTGGGGAAACTATCGGGCGGTAATATTCCTCAGGGCAGAAGTGACGAATAATGTGTGGATTTATGATTTATGTTCTGCCGAACACGACTCGGCTAAATATCTCTTGCCGTGTAGATGGCTGATGTGACCAGGGGGCTTGTAAGAGATAAGTCCGGCTTTGTGAAGTCCGTAGTTGCGATATATTTGAATATTCAAATAGTGCTCGCTTGGGCCCGACTACATATATCGTTGGTGGTTCATACAAGTGCATAGTGGTAAACACTCGCTATCATTCTTTTGTTTTTGCGGCCGTTTTATTGTATTTTCCTCCAACTAGCTTGTTTGTGTGTGAAACTGAGTGAGGGCGCAAGCATGCAAGCGCACATGCTTTGGCGAACGAAATAATAGTTCGCGATGATAGATGCTCTTCCCGGAAAATAGGACGGTCTTCCGGCATCCCCGGAAGCTGCAACTTTCAAAATTACACATCGTTAAAATGATTTGCGCAAATGTACGAGTATATGCTGGCTACTTATGCAGTTTCAAATACTTGACCTCGGGAGGCATCACCGGGGTCAACAAGTCGCCGTTGCGGTAGTATCAGCACCCGTATCCACTTATTTCGCCTGCACATGGCGCATATCAACCGGCAAGCTGTAACGACTTAAACGAAGTAGAGCTAGGCAGGGGTGTGCGAAGCAGATCTACATTGTGTCCCGTGAAAGTTTCAGCGAGTGAGATGTGATGTAAGTACACGAGTGGGGTCATTGCGTAAAACTGGAACTTCAACCTCTCTAGCTACATCAACCTCGTCAAACGGACGCTCAACTCCTAATCATCGCATTCGTGACTACTGACGCTTCGGCTCATTCCTCGCTCTTTCCCACCGACTGCTCGTTTGATATGCCGAAATTCACTACTCCTTGGCTCAAAAAGCACTCTCCCGAGCTGCAGATTTCACCGGGTTTGAACGTATTCGACGCTACGTCTCTATAGGCGCATGGACATGTCCTAACTGCATTCTTAGTCTATTCCGGACACCGAAAACGTTCTCAGGTTGCAACCCGCTGTTGTAGCGGTGTGTTGCTCACCCCCGAGGGTAGCTTCGGAGCCGGCTAACAACTATAGCATCCTCACACTCTCGTCATGACGCAGCTCGTTGACGGCGAGATCGTTCCTCCCTTAACCTCTCTACCGATCACTCTGCCACCGACCTCTGTCCCGCCAACCTCACTGCCGCCGACCTCTCCTCAGTCGAACATCAACACGGGTCACAATACCGAATCGGTTCAAAATGGCTGTGCGGATCACTCCCCTGCACAAGGTCGAAACTACAAGGTTGCTTCGCCAGTCTTAATCGGCTCTGCTGTCGAGGATAGTAAAACGGCAATCTTGGAGACCTCCGGAGATGCTCCAGCATCTACAACCACCACCGAAGGCACTTCGTCTAAGCGCACTGCGTCAGTCAAATCGGAGTTTCTTTCTCATGACGTCGGAAACATTTACCCCGGAACCGAGACTACTGTCCGTTCGAGCTCTGGGTCTACCACTATCCCCGAGGGTGGCACTCCTGAGCAGGCACTGTCTGCTTACTCCAAATTGGTTTCTATCGACATCGGAATCGATTATCCCGGATCGAAACTCCCCGGGAACGGCACCGCTATGCATTCCGGATCTCCGTTGACCACCATCACCGTTGGAGGGGCACCTCATTACGTCACCAGCTCGGATTCGCTCTCTTTCGGCCCTGGAAAGGATTTACCTGGAACGCCGCGGCCTAGGAACGACATCACCGCCGTTCCTGGGTCACCCGTCCGCAGCCGCCGATCATCCTCATGGGATCGTTGCTCGGTCTCACCAGAACCGGAAGATACCCACCCATCAAACACCAGTTCCCGGGTTGTTCCAAGGTCTCCCCACTCCGACAATAGTCGCTCATCCTCATGGGATCTGTGTCCGGTTTCGTCCGAACCTGCCGATACTACCGAACTAGTCTCTTCACCCCCACCATTCTCATCTATCCACAATTGTGACTCACAGTCGTCGGCGACAACCGAAATCTCTGAGGGCGGGTTGTCTTCCGGTTCGGCGGATTCCAACCTTTGCACGCGTTCGTGGGACGGGCTTTGTCCAGACACGTCGCCCCTTGTCAATGCGGATGTTAATATGCCAGGCAATAATGCCGGACTACTCATTTTTATTGCTACTGCTGGCTTGGAGTTGTTGGATCCAGGTAGTGTTGAGAGTGCAGACGGTGGTGCTTCTTTACCGGGAGAAGCCCAGGAATTGAGAGCAGAACCCGCTGGTGGACCTGAGGGGCTGTCCAACAGTGTTGCGGTTGTGAATTCGGACGTTGCCGCTACTCTGTCTTCTCCGGTGCATAAACCGGAGGGGGTTAACGAACATACCACAAAGATTTCTTCCCCAGTCGCTGGGTTTAGGGAGCTGATACAATCTACCTCCAATGACTACGTCATTTCATCAATTATCGCCAGATTCGTCGAGAATAATCAACGAAATTTCGCAGGCCACGCAACTCCTGATTCCCCAGCGGAATTGACCGACCGCAACCCATCCGTTGTTGCGAATGGCAGCGCCCCCATCCCTCCGTCTAGTGAACCCATGCCGGTTAAATCCGAGGCCCCCGGTACTCCTGTTGCCGAATCTGCGCAGCCTACTATCGGCGAAGTCGCCACTCCCGATATCCCTAACCCAACCACCACCAAGCCCAACCTCGGCATTCCTCAGACGCCCCCACAGCTCCCGATTCCGCCGCGCGCTCCGGTGTCAGAGCCATCCTACCAAGTCACCCGCCTCCTCCGCAAACGTACCCGGCAAGGCAAGCAGGAGTATCTGGTTGAATGGCAGGGCTACCCGCGGAGCCAGGCGACTTGGGAGCCGCAGATTATGCTAAAGGAGGATATGGGAGATGAAGATACTTGGGTTGCATTGTTGGATACGTTGCCGAGGAAGAGGAGAGTTCGGAGGTCTTATTAGATACCTCGAGGGAGGAGGAGTGGATGTGGGTTGGAATATTCGGATCAATGGATTTTAACGATTTGTGACCCTGGGACGAGAGGATAATTGGGGTTTTGTTGGGAGGGATATAGCGCGTGTTCATTTCGGCTAGTCGGTAATTCGGGGATGTTGGGAGTGTTATGTGCCGAAGTTGATTCTTGAAATACAACAGCATTGGTGTTTAGCCTGACCGAATGCAGATACCCAAGAGCGTAGTCATGATCGTTTCCCCAACTACACACCAAGTACTCGCTGCCATAGATCCCGCTGGCGGGAAGCTAACAAGCCCTCCTGCTCCCCCATGTCTCTTAGCAAGGCCCCTTCCCATCCCACCCCCAACCGCAGCCTACTACAAAGTATTCATTTCCAATCATCGGCCCCAGGTAGTTCCACGACAAACACTTAAGCTGACTATCGTCCCCCCCTATCAGACCAAGCCAATACAGTACGCTCAGACAGTGGGTGAACTCCTCCGGAAACGGCAATTTAGTCAGCGAGAACGAGACATTGTTAGTGGTGCAGATTTTGAGGATGGACTGCAGTAGTCAGCGTCGAGGATGATATTGGGGGTGGGGAGGGACATACCGCACAGTTGACCGCAAGTGAATCATCCATAGAGAGTGTGCTTCCTGCACACCCTTGCGTGCCAAGGAACGGTCTCTCTGAGGTCGCCAACTTCTTGGACCACACCTCTTGCATCAGTGTATTGTATGCATTCCCGACCTCTGTTGGTGCGTTAGTGGTGGCGAGCTGATAGGTACACAAGTGAGGGGGATGAATTATCTCCCATGCTGGTAACCGTCCATGTCGCGCTTCCGTCGGACCAGAACAGATTACAAGTCCCTTGCGTGTCGGCGATAGTACTTGTCAGCGCACCATTGGAGATTGCGGAAATCTGTGTTGGGACTGGGATTTATAGCATCTCCATCGCTCAGGCTCCTCCGGAACAACTCACTTCATGACGATCAAGATGTTGTTCGGATCCGTTGACTTCGTCAGGATGTACAATATCAACTCCTGATAAACCTGCTGGCTGCAACCCCTGTACCACTTTCCCCCAGGGTTAACAAGTTTCAACCACAGGTTCACATCATCCTGCACACTCTTTACCATATTCCCTACACTCCGTTGAAAACTCGAAATAATATCCGGTAGCACCCTGTAACTGCACGACCTGCACTGTCTCCTAGTTGTAATTGCTATTGTCGTGGGTGGTCATCTAATTACCCAGCTGTGCTTCCCCGCCTGCCAATGCCATCGTGCCTGTGAATACGGCTTTGAATTCAGTAACCTCTCAGGTCTTTGGCGAACTAGCTAGGTTAGTCATTGTGAGAGGAGGGGAGGGGGAAGGAGGGGAGATACACGGCTAGCACCTGAGCGTCACCCAAAACCCAGTAGTACTGCGAAAATAGCTGGTGGACGGAGTTGATATTCCAAACTATGTAGAATTGCTGGACAGAATCGTAGTGACGCCCCGCATCTGGCTCGCCGCAGGTTTCTTTTGTTATAATATTACAGATGGCGGTTACGAAGCCCTACTATTGTTAACCCCATGCTTGATAATCGAATGATACGACGGGGGGACGTACGTTGAAGCGGAGGAAACACTGCCCAAACCCATTGCCGCCGCAATTACCCAGGTTCTAACCACACCAGTCATGTATGTATGACACCATTTTGGTCAGATCCCAGCAGTTGGGGCTCAGTGCAATAAGTGGAATAGATTGTGCCAAGGAAACATACGGAAGATAGGTAATTTAGGGAGGTTTGCGCGCAGTCAGCTACAGTGGCAGCATCTGGAGCCGGGATTGCAAGCGCTACGGCAGAGGTGAGGAGGGTGGTGAGTGCTGCTAAGTGGACGAGCATGGTGTGGTGATTATGTGTTAATAGTATTGTGAGGAATGGGAAGCTCTTATACTTATCCCAGAGTAGTCCGATGTCGACACGCACCGACAAATGAGAGTGCTGGATCAAGCCACGAACCTTCCCTCGTGCTCAGTGTGGTGGCGGAATAAATTCAGCAGACTACACGCTTGCGAGCACGTGGCTAGACAAACTGGGAACGGAAGAACCACGGACCAATGAGAAAGCCAAATCTGCTTATCCTTTCTCTTGACGACTATAGAACCTTCCCAGCTCGAAAATTTGCTCGTTCATTGCAGTCCTTGTGTTAGCGTGATCAGGCGCAACCGTCGGCTATTGTGGCACTGATTTAATACTTGCGCACCAACTATCACTCTATATTTACCCCTCCGATTGCATAAATAGACCAGACACAAGATAACATGCTCTAAAGCATCGTGGTGAAAAAAATCTTTCTCACTCCGATCAGGCCTATTGTACAATTGAAACAGACTTAACTTTTATATCCCTTACACGCGGATTGTCTACCACTCACTGTAAGCAAACTAGGTATTACTTTGGATGCTTTTTTGACTTCTTGATTTTCTTGTCTATCTCGAGGGCCTAAGGCCCGTATATGTATAATCTCTCATATGCGTACGCGTATGCTCCATCAAGCATGAGACGCATCACCATGGTCCTGATGCATATCCCAATACAGCCACCATCTTCATACAAGTCTTCATTCTCACACAAGACCTCAGACGGTGCTGAGACTCATGATCCAAGTACACATGCAACAATTTCCCCTCTTCCTGCCTTCAGTAGCAAGTCCATATCTCCGTGAGTCTATATAAAAAAACTTCAAACAAAGTCCATGTGAATCGTCTTCCGGTGCCTCATTAAAACCGTCCTCCTAATTGACTGCAGTAGGCAGGGAAAGAGTGCAGTCCGTACAATGAAATCCGTCCTAATATACCCAAATACCATATCCTTCCAAATCTACCATAAACTCATAGCCTTCATGAATTTCTTGTGCTTCTCTCTCGGCAGTGCTTTCGTGAAGATGTCGGCAACGTTTTCTAGTGTTGATACCCAAGAGTATTTGACTATACCGCGCTCATGTAGATCTCGACGGTTGTGGTAACAAACGTCTATATGTTTCGTCCGTGCCTTGATAGTTCCATTGATGATGTGAGTAAGTGCGCCCTCATTATCGCAGAGAATTGGGAGTGGTTTATTGTTCTCGTTATCATTGTCGTTGTTGTTGTCGTGTTGTTTAGTATCTTTGCAAAGTTGCAGCAGCCATCTTCCTTCTCTCGAGGACTCCAAGCAGGCGATGTATTCTGCTTCTAAAGTCGATGTTGCAACTATGTCTTGCTTCCGTGACTGCCAAGATATGGTACCATTCGAGATGGATATGTGGCCTCCTTGAGATTTTCAATCTGGGCTGTCGCTGGCCTATTCGGAGTCTGTATAGCCAATGAGAGTGTTTGGACCGGCGGCATTGTAGCGAGGGCGATAGTCTTTCATGACTTTGAGATATCGAACTACGCGTTGTGCTGCTGTTAAGTGTCTGGCGAAAGGCCTGGAATTGTATTGATTAAGTGCTGCTACTGCGTATGTGATATCCCATCTCGTGGCGAGTGCGATATACATAAGAGATCCAATGATTGTGTGGTAATGTGTGGGGTCAATTTCTCCATCTTCTTCTTCTTCTGCAATATCTAACTTAACTTTGTCGTCGAGTGGAGTTGCAGCACCATGAGCTGCTTCCATATGAAAGTGTTTGAGAACGGAGTCAGTGAAGACTCATTGACCGAGGCTGATCGAGCCATCTGTTTCGTAGTGGATCTCGATCCCGAGGAATTGGCGAGCAGTTCCGAAGTTGGTGATCTTGTAGGTTGCAGCTAAAGCCTGCTTGATTTCCTCGGCCTCTTTTGCTGCAGTTGGTGCATAGGCCAAGAGCGTATCGTCAACGTAGAGAAGTAGGAGCATTTCGCCGAGGTTTCGTATATACAGGTTGGAATCGGCTTCTGATTGGATGAAGCCTAGTGACAGGAGAAATGTGTTGATATGCCGACACCAAACATGTGGCGCCTGTTTGAGGGCATACAGTGCTTTTCGTAGTCGAACGACTGTGACTTCATCCGGTCCACCTTGCTCTGGCCAGCCTTCTGGCAGCTCCAAGAAAAGATTCTCATGGTCGACATCGGGATTGAGAAAGGGCGTGAGTACATAGAGATGATGGATTTTCCAATTATTTCGTGCGGCAAGGCTTATTAGCAACCGAAAGGTATTAAACTTGCCGACGGGTGTGTACGTCTCACCATAATCTATTTGTTCATATCCTTTGATCACAAGCCTCACTTTGTACCGCGTTCAGCCATCAGGATTGCTTTTGGTCTTGAACACGCATTTCGATCCAATTGGCTTATTTCCGAATTGTGTTTGTGCTGGTCAGAAAGTCTCATTTCGTCTGATAGAGTTGTATTCGTCCATGATATCAGCTTCCGGATTCTTCTTTTGTGGGGGGAGCATTGCTTCATTGTAGGTGCGGGGATCGTCGTTCACGGTAGTCGATGCTAAGGCAGTGTTCATCGGTTCGGTGAGATTTGCCTGTTCTCTGCCTGCGCTTCGTGTAACTCTATCTGTAGGTACTGGAGCTTTCTTTTCTTGCTTGGTAGCTTTCTTGGTAGCAGCGGCTACTCGTCGTGAATGTCTTTGTGAATTTCTATTGGCAATCACCTCCTCTCTCGATAAGGCTTGTATGTTATGAGATTCGAGGGTTGGACAGTGGCCGCTTTGTCCTTCTGTATATATGTCAGCGTCCTCGTCAGGAGCTACATGTGAATATATATGATGGCCATCTCTCTCACCTGTATCAGGGGGTCTTCGATGTTCGTGTCCATTATTTTTATGACCAGTTTTCGAATGATCAGAATTTGCTCTAGCTGCGGGATTCCTGTCATCTAGTGAGCGAGCATCTTGGGTGCGGCCATGTGACATGCATTCCTCCGTCCCACTCATAGAGCGAGTGCGGCCATGGTCCATGCTCTCACCCATTCCACTAGAAACAATATCTTCAATGTGTATTTTTTCTTGCGGTAGATTGAATAAGTTGATTTTGGTGATCTCTTCAGCAATATCAGGTTGTTCAGTTTCGCTCGAGTTGTTGCGTTTTAGCGACTGCGGGCATGAGAGGTATGCATTCCTGTCTTCGTCGAAAATTACCTCTGATTGATCCTTTCCAATGTTGTGCTCTGGATCCCAAATTCTCCATAACGTTGTTGAGTCGTGTACGTATTCAACCATCGTACAGACCTTTGAACTAGCCCCAAGCTGTTTGTTTGTAATCTACTTCTCAGGGATGAGTCGGCGAACGTAGCATCCCAATCGGCGCAGGTGATGAAGTGGTGCTCTGTTACTGATTGTCATTCTTGTGGGATCATCAGGCGGCTTGTCGTATTCAGGTTGGCCATACGAGTGTAGCATCTCGTATAGAGTTACGTAGGGAGCTTTATATCCATCGCGATCGTCTCCTTCGGTGAGTCCTTCGTTTGGTAGGCGTTGATGGAGATATACTGCAGTGTTGATTGCTTCCCCCCAGAACTCGAGTGGTGCCTGGGTGTCAAGTATCATACCTCTTGCTTTCTCTGTAATCTTACGAATCATTCTTTCTGCGACTCGATTTGTATAGTGGGCATAAGGCCGAAAGAACTCGAGGGCTGTACCACATGTGGCCAAAAGCTGTGGGAAGAGCCGATTGCCAAATTCTCCTATGCCGTTGTCGCACCGAAAACGCTTGATGTTGAATCCTTTGGCGTCAATCTTGGCCTCGTGGTGCTGATAGGCGGCGATGCAAGTCTCTCGTTTCTTATCAGGAAGGAGGTATACTGTGGTCCAGTGTGTATAGCCGTCAATGAATAGGGTATAATGCAGATGGCCTCCTGTGGTAAGGAAAGTGAATGGACCGGAGGTGTCGGAGTGTACGAGCTGGAATGGTCTTGTGGTTCTCTTGACATGAGTTCGACTGAATTTTTGCTTCTGTTTCGCTAGCAGACAGAGATCGCACATTCCGTCGAAGTCTTTGAATCCGTCTATAAGTGATCGCTTTGCTGCTGGATGTAGATGTGCTAGTCATCTGTGCCAGAGCCTTATGGTAATTGGGGAAACAGGAGTAAGTTTGACTGTCGATGATGTGTCCTTCTTTCCCTACTTTCGTTTGGTCATTGGAGTTGTAGTTCCCGTTTCGGAGGTGAGAGCATAACGTGATTGTAGTATATAGAGATTACCGGTATGATTGGCAATGATGGTTGGTGCCTTATCAGTAAATATGTAGCATTTTCCATGTCTAAAAGTCGTTGTATATCCGGCAAGATGAAGTTGGTTTATAGAGAGGAGAGACAGCTGGAACATAGCAGTATAAAGTGCGTTTAATTGTAAGCCCTGTGATATGATAACGAACCCATGAAAGGTTGTAATTACCATAGTCTGATCGCCAAGTTTGATGGTAATGGGCAATGGTAGACTTTTGAATGAGATGAAGCAGCTGATATCGTTGCACATATTGTGTGATGCTCCCGAGTCCACAACCCACGTCGGAGATGCCGCAGTTGATGATGACGATGTGAGAGCGGTATAAGAGGCATTGTGTGATAGTCAAGAGAGGTCTCGGTCACCCGCTGCGATCCCGTGCTCCGCTCGAGATGCAGTGGCCTCTGTGAGAGATTCCTTCGTATCTGGAATTGTTCCCTTGATATTGTTTCGTTTGTTGACACTGTTTCGAACTTCGAAGCCGTGTTGGCGTGTTCTGCAATCGCGCAGTATATGACCGGGTTTTCCACAGTGATAGCATAACTTCTCTTCATTGCTGTTGAGTCGTTTGAGAATGCAACAGTTTTCGGTAGTGTGATTTTTCAATTGGCAGTGAGTGCAGGTGTATTCCTTATCGTCATTGTGATCCTTGTTTCCGCCGTGAATTCCCGGTCCACAATAACGTCCTCATCAGCATCCTCTGTAGCGACCGCGAGAAGAAAAGGCTGATCCGGTGGCTTCATCTCCAATCTCCTTCTTAAGGCCAGCGGCCTGCTCATCTCTTCGGAGGGCGTCCATGGTTTCTTTGACTGTATGTAAGGGAATTCGATTCTCTAGGATCTTGATCATAGTCGAGTACTGTTCTGGTGCATTATTGTAGATGTGTGTATGCATTTCGTGGTCGGAGATATCTTGTGGTCTCCCGATCAATTGGAGATGGTAGTCGCAGAGTTGTGTAAAGTATTCTCTAAGTGTTTGAACTTTCTGCAGGCGGCATGCTCAAAACTTACGTTCAATAGTAGTTCTGCCGATGTGAGTGCCGGTATTCTCTAAGCGGGCTAGCAGTGTGGTCCACATCGCACCTGGAGATCTAAGGCCTTTGAGAAGAAACTGTATTGAGGGAGAGCATGAAAGATGGATTGTCGTCTTGGCTTTGGCGGCTCAGATTTTCCAGTTGTGGTAATCAATGTTGATTTGAGGTTTTTCAGGTTCTTCGCTGGTGACGATGTCGTATGCTTTCATAGCCCCCAGGACGAGAGTCATAGTTGCTTTCCATGGTTCGTATTTATGATAGGGCAGTAGAGGAATATTACCCCATTCGGTTTTATTGAAGGCAGGAGCAGGCTCAGGAGCAGACATCGTTAGATTTGATCGATGGTGTTGAGTTGTTGTTGTTGTTTTTTCATACTATATGCACTCTTAATAGAGTATGACAGGACCTAATCTCCCCTCCGCCTCCGGGCTAGCCGGCTTGATGGCGGAGCTCCCCTCCGCTACCCTTCATCCCCGCTGACAAATGAAATCTCAAGGAAAGACGAGAACCAGAACAGAACGACAAGAAGAAAAAGGAAAAGAAAAGAAAGGATATATGCCCGCAGCTGCCGCTCCCCGCACCTGAGTCCGCCTCCTTGCCCGCTCCATCCCTCCATTCACTTGGGCGGGAACTTCCCGACTTCAGTAGCTGCCAGGAAGTCCATCACCGCTTGATCACACTCATCACTAGAAAACAGCTCAGAGACCTGCACGTGTCGGCATCTGCCCGCTTTCCAGCCCTTCGCCTTTCCCACCGCCTTCCATAGCATTTTTTGCTGGTCTCTCCACCGGCTGGAGTGGCGGAAGAGTTGTTCCCGCGTCTGGGCCGCCGTCCTGCCTCCGCCGCCACACCACCAGCATTTGTCGTCCTCTCGATGGCCAAACCGTTTTAGGTAGATTCCAGTGGGTTCATGCCTGGACTTTAGTCTGTAGAACCTGGTGGCCAGCAATTTCGCGCTTGTCATTGGGATAGATCTCTTGGCCCCCGCCTTGCCCTTGAGTCTGTAGCCGAAGTGCTTGCTGCACTTGTCGGCTTCCCTCTCCGCTTTGGCTGATGACCTTCCCTCGGAGATCCGTCTGGCCATATTCGAGGCCGAGGTGTATGGCCGCTCTATCTCCGTGTCCCCCCTTGCCTCGCCGGCTACATTCGCCTGGCGGTCCGCTTGTTCGTTCCCGGGGATACCCGAGTGTCCCGGAACCCCGTGGATCTTCGTTTTGATGCCGTGGGCGAGGAGAGCCTGTGCCCTTCGATTGATCCGTCTTGCCAGCCGCTGTCCCGGGCCTGGCTCCAGATGTGCCATCCGCCGAATGGCGGCTTGTCAATCGCTGAAGACCGCCACAGTCTTCACCCCGTGTCTTTGCAGTGTTTCTCTCTTCTCGATCATCTCCTCGAGCGCGAGTCCGATCGCCCACAGTTCGGCGTCGAAGACCTCCATTCGTCCAGTGCCCAGAGAGCTGCAGCGGGACCTCCACTCGTCTCTGTGCTTGCATACTGCTGCGGCTCCCACTCGGCCATCATCTGAGCGCGATCCATCTGTCCACCACATCCAGACTCCCGCTCTTACTTTGGCCTCTTTTTCTCTTGCCCAGCGCTGCGCGGCTCTCTTGGCTGCGGTGGCGTCGTCCAGTATGACGGTTCTGACCACTGACTCTTCGCCCGGGGCCGGCCAGCTCATGCCTTCGGTAGTCCGGCCATGCTCGTGCTCTTTCTTCATTGCTCTGCATACCGGCGTCCCGGAAGAGGG
>Ga0307512_10005826_pt1 | contig 12688 bp, 11 predicted proteins | sample 14_EM_MG_FD_200267 | JGI IMG/M metagenome (GOLD analysis project Ga0307512, IMG submission 200267) | Populus trichocarpa ectomycorrhiza microbial communities from riparian zone in the Pacific Northwest, United States - 14_EM | ecosystem: Host-associated > Plants > Roots > Unclassified | place... | reverse complement strand
TAAGATGCGACTGAATAGGATCACATACAGCACATGTGATTATTCTCTTATCGTCATCACCATATCTGAGTCGTGACTGAAGCTGGACATTACCCTGGGGAGGTTTGTCCAAACCAGCCCATCTTCTATTCGCTGGTCAATGATATGAGCATTCTTCAGGTGTTAGTTGCCAGGTTTATGATGTTGTGCATGTATACATGTGATGACAAATGTCAGAGGTCTGCATATAAACAACAATGAAACATCATAGAATGACGGAACGTACAAGCCTTGAGGGGTGAGTATCATACTGAGACAGTTTCACAACATGCGCGTCGCTGTTATTGGCTCTGGTGTAACTGGTCTGGCAGCAACCTGGGTACGCTTTCTTCACCTCTATTGACATGGAGCTACACTGTCATGGTCAGGTCACCATGTCTTTTAGTCATTTGGGTTCTGGAGTTTTCAGACAGGGTATTTCCCAAATAGGAAGTCAACCCAATGTCTCAATTAGGAAGTCGTCCTAATGTGGTAATCGTGTCAGTGTTCCAAAGAGGAAAGGTGGGCGTTGGGTGTTGGGTGTCAGGATCGATCACATGAGACGTCACGTGATTAGTCTGAAGGATCGATAAAGGTCATGTGGTATGTCACGTGACTTATCTGAAGTGAGTGAAGATTATACAAGTTGACGCAACTTGGAATCGAGCAAGATACAACACATGATCTTGAAGATGTTTAGAGATGAGAGGCGAATAGCAACAAAGTCGACTATCACAGAGAGGTTCTTTCAGAGGGAAGCTGCACGCGTTCAAGGAAGTGACAATAGCCTGTATTGCACAAATAGAATGAGCTTAGGGAACTCATTCTATGCTAAAGGTACAGTATATATACATGAGAGTCGCAGAAGCTACTGGAACGTCGTAGAAAGTAGTAGAAGGTCATGGAAAGCGATAGAAGGGGACAGAAAGCGATAGAACCTTATGGAAGTCTCTGGAAAATGCGAGAATGTTCCATAGGTAAGTTATGTAAGCAAGGGAGAGAGCGGTCTGGAGCAAGGTACAAGAAAGGAAGTAGAAGATTAGGTAAGAAGGGAGGCAGTCCGTGACATTACCCCCTTGTTAACATCCTTTAGATGTCAATGTCGTTGTCAACGGCAGCGCAGTAGCTGCATTCAAAGTTAGGGTGAGAAGGATAGACCTTACAGTCTTTGAACTCGTTGCAGAAGTCGTGGGGGTGAAGGCAGTCAGTACCATCATGGCCATGGCGTGAGCAGTGATGGCAATACCCAAGACAGTGGCAATCTTTGATATTGTGGCCTGTCTTCCCACACCAATTGCATATTTTGCCATTGTCCTTGCCCCAAGCATGAATGGCTCGATCGCGAATGGCAACTTGGGCTTGATGACCTCTCTTGCCTTTGAAGTAGGGGGCCTTGTGCATGTCACGGTCAATGCAATGGCGAATACGAGCTATGGCGTTAGCGGCGGCAAGGCGGTCTGAGCTTCGGTACATAGCTAGGCGTTTGGTCTGGAGGGACTCCTTTAAGACCCTGATACGACGGGCAATCTGCTGAGCTTTGGAGTGGTGAGCGCGGAAGTACTGGACTTCGCCTTGCAGTGTGGCGTCATCTTCAGTCTTCAAGGCCCAGTCTACTAAGTCAGTGAACTGTGCTCCTTGGGTCAATAGGAGTTTGTCTTTCGGGGAGATGGCAGTGTGGTGTTGTCCGACGGGATGGGCATGAAGGGGGCAAGAGTGGACGGTACAGCCACGTCCGTTAGTGGTGAGGAGCTCCGGGAAAGTTGTATGAAGGTCGTAGGAAATGAAGGGGGTGATGACGTCCTCATTGCCATCGGGAATAACAAAGAAGTGACGCGTACCAATGGCGTCGAAGTTGTCCTTCCAGCCAGGGCCAGGAAGCACACCTGGTTGAGGGCCTGTGGGACTGGGAGTACGTCCCTCTGCGTCAGCATCCATCATTCTAGCCTCTGACGTTTTGGCTTTGGCCTGTTGGTATAAGACCATAGCCATGGGGGAGATAGGGGAAGGGGAACGAGATGGAACGTCTTCAATGAAGGCGGGGATGACGGGCGAGGTGTACATGGAGTTGGTTGCGGACGTGATTGGGGGCGTGATCGACACGCTGTCATGGAAGTGAGGGGGAGGAACGGGAAGTGGTTTGGGACTGGGAATAGGGGGGCTGTTTGGGTAGCTGGGGTCAGTGTGATCGATTAGCTCAGTCCCAGGATACCCTGAATTTGGGGAGGCGTGGATGCCTTTGTAGTCATTGACATCGTTGAACGTTGTGCTCAAATGAGCCATCATAAGTATGTTGGGGGTGAGAACGGAAGTAGGAATGGGAGGAGATCTATCGATGGGAAGGAGGGAGTGGACAGTAGGGAATTGGCGACAGACTTCTTCTTCCTTGATATTGAGAAGGCAAGCAATGTGTTCGATCATTTGCTTGTGAGGGAGAGCTAGGTTGCTGTTGGTAGGACTGTCTGGAGGGGGAGAGGTAACGATGTAGGGAGTGTTGCCAGCACTGTTGGCAGGAGAAGAGGAGTGAGACGGAACGAAAATGGGAGAGGACAAGCAAGACATTGTTGGGATGGTTGGACAGTCGTGAGGTGTGTGGAGGGCAAAGAGTTGGTTTGTATGGTTGACACAAAGGGGGCAGTAGATTGGAGGAGCTTTTGCAAAGTGTTGAAGAGCCAGTGTGGAGTGGGGATGAAAATTGTTTGAGAGATTTCAGTGGTCTCTTTATACTGTGGGTCGTCCAGCTGTAGTGGAGTTTGTTAGCATAAAGTCTGCCAATGTGTCTGGGGCATGTAAATCTTTGTGATCAATCCAGGAGTCGTCAGAGTGTGGATAGCCCTTCCAATGCACAAGGTATTGAAGTTTTCATCTTCTGCCATAATGCTGTGCATCTAGAATGTTTTCGATTTCGTATTCTTCTTCACTATCGATGATCAGAGGTGGTCATGTAAAAGGCATGCCATATTGCTCCGTCTCCTTATATGGAAGGAGGAGGTCCATGTGAAACATGTTGTGAATTTTCATTGATGGAGGAAGTGCAAGTCGCATGGCCACAGGACTGATTTTTTGTGAAACTTTGAAGGGTCCATATCGTTTTGGGGAAAGTTTGCGATTGCCGGCGATAGTGAGATTGCAACCTTCGAGCCAGACTTGGTCACCTTCTTTAATTTCCATTAGTTTCTTGTTGTCCTTGCAGTTTTGTACGTGTTGGAGAAGTTTTTGAGCTGATTGTCTAGCTTCATCCAGAAGGCGTAAACGTGTCTCCGCAGCAGGGGTAGGAGATTCTAGATGTTTCAGAATCACCTGTGGTTTGATTCCAATCAGAAGTTCATGAGGTGATCGGCAAGCAACATCGTGTTTCCAAGAATTGTGAGCAAATTTGGCAACAGGCAGTAATTGGCTCCAGGCGGAAGGTTTTCCAGAGGTCCAAGGTCATAAATATTGTTCGATCCAAGTGTTCATACGTTCTGTCTGTCCATCAGTGCAAGGGTGGAAGGCTGTAGATAGGGTTTGTTGAATTCTGAGTGCCTTACACATTTCTTTCGCAAATGCAGAAGTGAACTGGGGATTGCGGTCCGAGATGATCCTTTTGGGAAGTCCAAACCAAGGTACAAGGTGTTTCAGATACTCGAGTGCTACACCTGTTCTATCGATCGTTTTTGTGCACAGGATGAATTTAGCTGCTTTAGAGCAGCCTTGATCAATGATTGTAAGAATGGAATTGAAACCTTGTGACTTGGGAAGGTCCGTAATCAGGTCCATCGATATGTATTGAAATGGGCCTTCTTCGACAGGTGTATCAAAACATTGTAAGGGTGCTTTTGATTGATGTATGTTAGTTTTGGATTCTTGACAATGGGCGCATCCTTTAATGTATTGTTCTACAAATTCTCTAAGTCTGGGTCCTTCGTACTGTTCGCAAACAAGTTCCCAAGTGTTCAATATGCCAGGATGTCCAGCTGCAGGGGAATCATGAAGGGTTTGAAGGATGTCTCGTCTCAAATTTGGGTTGTCTTCAAGGAAAATTTTGTTGGCATGTGTAGTTTTTGTTGGCATGAAGAGGTGGTCGGGGAGAAGAACACGTGGTTCGTCGGTATTTACCCCCTTGTTAAGGTCTTTTCTTTGCGACAACAAATCAGCAACGGTGTTTGTTGATCCAGGGATGTGTTTGAGAGTGTAGTCAAAGTCTTGTAGGAATTCTATCCATCTGGCCTGTCGTCCTGTGATCTTGCATGGATCGCGAAAGTATTGCAAGTTTTTATGATCAGTGCGGACGTGAATTGCATGTGTAGCTCCAAGAAATAGTGGGCGGCCGCATTTGAATCCAAAGGTTACACCAGCGAGTTCTTTGTCATGTGCATCATAGTTCTTTTCTGCGGGAAGAAGACTTCTCGAATGAAAGGCAATGGGGTGGATGCCATCTTCAAATTCTTGAGCGATGACCACTCCAAGGGTGTAACCGGATGCATCAGTTTCCATAACAAATTGTTTGGTCCAGTTGGGGGTACGAAGTACTGGGTAGCTGCTGCACATTCGTTTAAGTTCTAGGAAGGCGTTGTTGCATTTGTCTGTCCAGATGAATTGCTCATTTTTGCATGTGAGATCATTTAGAGGGCATGCAATATCGGAGAAGTTTTTGATAAACACTCTGTAGAAATTGCAGAATCCTAGAAAACTTCGCATGTCTTTAACAGTTAAGGGTGTTGGCCAGTCAGCAATGCCTTGGACTTTGACAGGGTCCATTTTGACAGTTCCGTTGCCAATGAGTACTCCAAGGTATTCAACTTCTTGTTGGTGAAATTTACATTTTTCTGGTTTGAGGAATAGATCGAATTTCTCAAGTTTGTCCAGAATGTGATTGACACGAAGTTCATGAAGTACCTTGTCATCTTCTGTGGCAATAATCATGTCGTCCATGTAGATGCGAAGCTATCCTTGAGCAATTTCATCTTGAAAGATGTTGTCCATCATTGTTTGAAAGGTAGCTGGGGAATTGGTTAGTCCAAAGAACATAACCATTGGTTCAAAAAGTCCTTCGCTAGTTTTGAAGGCAGCCTTGTATTCGTTGCCTTCTTTAATGCAAATGTTATTGTATCCCCATCGAATATTGAATTTTGAGAAGAGACGTTTCTCTGCTAGGTTGTAAATGAGCTCCGAAATTAATGGTAGTGGATATTTGTTGGGAATTGTCCATTTATTCAAATTTTGATAGTCTTGGACTGGACAAAACTTGCCATCCTTCTTTCGAATGAGGAAGAATCCACTAGCATAGGGTGATTTAGAACGACGAATTCTTTGCAAACATAGGTTTTGAGAGAGAAATTTGCGTTGCTCTTCTTTTTCTTTGGGGGATAGTGGGTAAACTCTACAATTGATTGATGTAGGAGCGTCTTCTGTTAATTCAATTGCGTGATCCCAAGGTTGACGATCTGGGAAACGTTCGGAGGCTTCTTCTGAAAAGACCTTTCCATGACGATGGTATCGTTCAGGGACAATTTCTTGCCAGGTACGTTTCTTTTTATCAGCAGTGTCTTGGGCTAGTTGTGAGGCTATGGTAGTTTTGGCGATTTTAGTCTGTAACCAAATTTCATCGCCTTCCTCCCATCCAGGTATGGATTTTACCCAGATAGGTGTGGCTTCAATTTGTCTAGTTCCTTTAAGGATGGGTCGCCAACTATTAGCTTTAGCTGTAGAAATTGTGGTAAAGCCATCTATGCGACCATTTCGCCAGTCTATGTTTGGATTTGAAGCCTTGAGGAAGGGGTAGCCAAGAATAAAATCATCCTGGCCGATGTCTGCGACATAGAAGGCATGAAGTGCTTGTTCTCCATTATTGTTGACTGTGAGGTCTATTGCTTCTAAAATTTGTCCAGCTTTGTTATTGGTTCCATCCACATTTTGGACTTTTCGTGCTTTAGGTAGTGTCCATGTAGTTAGTTTGAGTTGTTTTACTGCATGAGGGTGGATAAAACATTCTGTTGCACCGCTGTCAAGGAGTGCCTTTTGATCGACTCGTTTTCTTCTGGTTCATAGCTGAAAGGGAACTTGTATTGCATGTTTTCAAGCTATGTACATAGAACCAGAATTATTGAGAACTGCCTGAGCAAGAGCCATAATACTCAGGCAGCCTGAAAATCCATATCTTCTCCAAAGGAATGCATTTCATCCATAAAGGCACAACGTTCCTCTTCTGACAAACATGCTACTCGCGCAGCAAGAGTTGTAGATGGGGAAGAAGTTTCAGAAGTGATCGATTTATCGTCATCCTCGATCTGTACTGTGTGAGTAGTTTGAGCACATGTCTTTTTGTTAGGACAGTCGCGGACAAGGTGACCTTGCTTTCCACATTCAAAGCATCAACCAGTCTTTCGGTATTCCTCGCGTTCTTTGTCATTTGTAGCTTTGCAGATGACAGCGGAAGTATCCATTGCGTTATCATCTTGAGGGGGAAGACGTGGTCGAGGAGGTGCGCGATTTCCTGGTCCGCGCCAGTTCTGATTGTTAGATCCGGGATTGTTGCCTCCAGGGCAACGCCAGACCCATCCAGAAGTTTGCCTTTGTCCTTGTCCTTGGGTACGATTGTTGAAGGTCCCGTATTCGGAATGAAGCGACTTGGTTTTCAAGTAAATCTTCTGTTGGCGTTGAACTGCAGCCCTCCATTGTTCATAGGTTTTGGGGTTTTCCATTTTAATACAAGCATCGGCAAGTGATCGTGGAAGACCAAGAGTGAAAGTTCGAAGATTTGTGTGGTCGTTCATGTCTATGTCAGCACGTAGTGCTTGGGTTTCAAAGGCGGCAAGGTATTCGTCAAGATTGTCATTCTTCATCTTGAGTTTCTTTAGTTCATCTTGGGCTCTTTCATGTTCAGCATAGTCGGAGAAAGCTTCTTTGAAGCGCTTTTTGAGTTCTTTCCAGGCGTTGGGTTGACATGGAATCATGCTAGGATCTTCTACAATGTGGTAAAGCCACCTGTCAGCTGCATCGACCCATCCTTCACATTTTGGTCCTTCCAAGAGTGAGAGGAAGTAGATGCTATGCATGATCGGATCCTTTGTGATGTCAGCTCTATAATTCATGAGCATGAATCGATTGAAAGTAGCCAAGAATCTTGTGGTTTGGGAGCGATCTCCATTGAATTTGTTGGGGTGAATACCTTCAAGTCGGCATGCTTTATCTTCCTTATCTTCTTGGGGAAGATTTTCAAGGGAAAAGGGGTCATCTCCAGTGCCGCAAGGATGGCAAGGAGGTTTGTTGCAAGCTGTTTGAGACGATCTCATTCCAAAGGATCCAAAGACATCTTTATACTTTGGCCTGTTTTCTTCATCGTCTTCATCACTGGAAGGATCATCAAATGGCATCGGGGGTCTTTCCTTCTGTTCCTTTTGTATTGCCTCTGTTGTGGCTATTATAGCTTCTGCAAATGGCATAGTTTTTTTGGGTTCAGATGGTCCTTCAGTGCGAGACGGTGGTCAAGAGGGTTCTCCACTTTGTTCAAGTGAAATAAAGTTTATACCGGGAAGTGGGTGGTTTTTGAGTCTGAGTTCCGTTTGAGCCAGTCGAAAACATTCGAATTTGTTTCCTCAGACACATACTTCAAACCATATGCCATAAATGTTGCTAACCGATACTAGTGCATTGTTAAGTCTGGCATAGTAGCCTGTATAGGGTGCTCCAGTCTCTTGACTACTGAGCAAGTGTCGCACATTTTCGGTAAATTCAGCAGGTACGCTGTCTCTGGGTTTGGGGATTGTGTCGAAAGGGCATTTGAGATTGCTCAAGGCTTCTGGGGTAATGTCATCGGTTTCTGGTAGGTAACAGATGCGCCAATCCTTGGATCGGCTTTTTCCTTTTATGTCACTGGGAGTTGAAGTCATTTTGAGAGGAAGCTTGTTCTAATGTCATGGTCAGGTCACCATGTCTTTTAGTCATTTGGGTTCTGGAGTTTTCAGACAGGGTATTTCCCAAATAGGAAGTCGACCCGACGTCTCAATTAGGAAGTCATCCTAATGTGGTAATCGTGTCGGTGTTCCAAAGAGGAAAGGTGGGCGTTGGGTGTCGGGTGTCAGGATCGATCACGTGAGACGTCACGTGATTAGTCTGAAGGATCAATAAAGGTTATGTGGTATGTCACGTGACTTATCTGAAGTGAGTGAAGATTACACAAGTTGACGCGACTTGGAATCAAGTGAGATACAACACGTGATCTCGAAGACGTTTAGAGATGAGAGGCAAATAGCGATGAAGTCGACTATCACAGAGAGGTTCTTTCAGAGGGAAGCTGCACACGTTCAAGGAAGTGACAATAGCCTGTATTGCACGAATAGAACAAGCTTAGGGAACTCGTTCTATGCTAAAGGTACAGTATATATACATGAGAGTCGCAGAAGCTACTGGAACATTGTAGAAAGTAGTAGAAGGTCATGGAAAGCGATAGAAGGGGACAGAAAGCGATAGAACCTTATGGAAGTCTCTGGAAAATGCAAGAATGTTCCATAGGTAAGTTATGTAAGCAAGGGAGAGAGCGGTCTGGAGCAAGGTACAAGAAAGGAAGTAGAAGATTAGGTAAGAAGGGAGGCAGTCCGTGACATACACCGTGTTGAAGACGCATTAGTCCAATATGTGCTACCATCCAGATATGGAGGTACACTTCCCAATTCGTGGTAATTATGATACATAGGTCACGTATGCACATATAGTAGTATGCACGTCACAGTCACGGCCTCACATGTATATAAACCCCAGGGCTTTCGCCCTAACAATATAGAGTCGATCCCCCAGATCATCTACTAAGCTACAGTAGTACTTAAGTGAATAACTGGTGAGCCTGGTCGCTGCGCTTCATTGCTGCGTGTCAGGTTATAGGCCCTGGTTGGCCTTCCACCCTTTTTGTCTGCACCTTCAAAGGCTGCGAAAGAAAGGTGTGATGGTATCTCTGGTAGGGAGAAACCTTGCTGGTACATTGTACTGCAGGGCGGAGACCCATAATACCTGCCCAGCATAATCCTGCCTAGTGCAGAGTCTGGGATGACCTGTTCCTTGGAAACAAGGACAGAGGGCGGAGCAATACATGTGGGAGTGTGTGACAAGCACTCCAAATACACATAAACCAGGCAGATGGCTCCAGCTGCAGAAATTCCGAAAAGATAAGGAATTCTGCATATGGAACCATCAGCACTCATTGCTTGATTTGCGCAATTTCTTGTTTGGTTCACTTGCCACATATTTGTGTGCTGATGCGCTATTTTACAGAACCAACCCTCAAACCTTATTGCAGCATCTCAAACAATGGCCGCTCAATCTAAAACACATAAACAAATGGAATCAATTCCACAGTTGGATGGTACCAACTACCGCCAATGGAGTTATCGTATTACCGCTGGTCTTTGGACCCTAGATCTCTGGCTGGTTACAGGGGCTGTTGCCCCTCAATACCAAGCGCGTCCTGTCCCCGCTAACGCAGCTGCTCCAACTATTGAGGAGCGCGCAAGGATTGCAGCATGGGATTCAGCCAATGAGAGATCAATCGGCTTTCTGACAGGAGCTATGGAGGAAGCCATTGCACGTCGTGTCCAAGATGCTGCTTCATGGCTGCTAGTGCTGGTAACCAGGTTACTGCCCAACACTGGTGGGACCAGACCAGCACCCTCTATAATATAACAACCCCTGCCACAATCTATCAGATCTTTGTGCAGGTTTGGGAATGGAGGCTGTCCCCAAACAAGGCGCCCCAAGGGCAACTTGATCACCTCCTGATGTTATATAATCAGCTTGAAGCAGAGGGGCAGACGCTTCCGACCCTTACAAAGGTCATGACCTTGCTGAATGCCTTACCAAAGGACTGGCAGCAATTGGTCACCCATCACGTCCTCAATCAGCCTGCTGTAGCCAATATTACCTGGGCTGTGGCGACAGCTGCAATTGGGAACCATTGGGATGGGCTTCAAGCCCATAAGAAGCACCCTCAAACGAAGGTGAATAAGCTTTTGGCAGTGCAGCGCAAAGGTCCTAATCAAACCTTGCAGCAGCAGATGGCGCCCTATCAAGGCAGCTTGTCAAAAGCGCCCCAGAAGAAAGGAAAAGGAAAAGCCTGCGCCAGAGGCGCATGAGGAAAGGGACAGAAGGCATGGAAACCCCATGTAAACTTCCTAGAGCAGCAGGTGGCATTCGACCACACTGCCATGCTCACGGAAGAATCCCACACTGTCCCTACCTTGCATATGGTCTTGTCTATCGGACCATCTGGCATTTCCACTCAGGTCAAGACCGAGACTTCTATTTCTTCCATAGGCACTAACAGCATATGGCCTACTTTCAATGCCACCATGCGCCTTGCTGATCACATCGGAGAGCGCTCAATGGGCTCTGTCCAAGCCCTTGAGATGCCAATGATGATAGTGCCCATCTCTCAGGTGGTGCAGCAGTCCATATTCCCCTCTGCGCTCAACCCAACTCCTGACTATGATGCCGACAAGCTCTCCTGCAGTTTTTCCAAGGAGGAACACTATACAACCCAAGTTAATGACCTAGTCGCTGGTGGTTGTACTCACTGGCCAACTAAGGTCAAACAAGCAAACACCGATGCGGAGCTCACTCAGGACATGATGGAGGACGACGACAACTTGTCCCTTTTTGGGGAAGGCGATGACTCCATCATGGACCTTATAGACCAAGGGAATGGCTATGGAGAAGAGTACGTATCAAGTCCTCTTACTAAGACACTTATTAACTGTCCTTCAGTGCGCATATGTAAGATAAACGCAGCAGAAGCAGTAGTGGGAAGGGCGCTATTATCAAAGCTGACCTGTAATCATACCCACAATAAGTGTAATTGTAGGACTTTGAATCGTGACTGGATGCTCAATTCCGGAGCAATGGTCCATATCTCTCCATATATGGCTGACTTCATTGATTACGTCCCAGCCCTTGAAAAGGGGCATGTCCATACAGCTGAAGGTCCCATGGACCTTGTTGTGGAAGGCAGTGGCACGGTGCTAATACAGCACGTGTTCCATTACAAAGGGAAATCGCATAAGGAATTATTGCAATTACAGGAAGTACTGTACATTCCTGGAGTGATAGCTCGCTTCACCTCCCTTGTATGCCTTCTCAAAGAGGGCTTGCGCGTTTATGGGGACGCTGCAGGCATGAACCTCTTTACTAGAGAAAACAATAAAGTTCCTCTAATGCGTGCTGAGCCTTGGGATTCCAAGATGCTCTTTTGGCTTAAAGCAGAGCAACCCTCCCTAAACAGAGTAGAATCGGTTTTTACTACCGATTATGACTTATTGCATCGCTGTCTTGGGCATCCTTCCAAAGACGTGCAGAAGCAAACCCAGCGGCATACAGCTGGACTCCCAGATGTGAAAATACCTTGTAAGATGCCGATATGCCCAGGATGTACACTTGGGAAAATGTCCCAGCAGCCATTTTTCTCCTTGGGCAAACAGGCCGCTCACCCCCTCCATAAAATCCACTCTGATCTTAAGTTGTTTCCTATTGAGTCTTATCACCGATGGAAGTATTTCATAAGCTTCATCAATAATAATACTTCCTTTGCATGGGTTCAGTTTCTGTGCGACAAAGCATCTGCTGTATCTGCGCTGCGGAACTTCCTTGCAATGGTAAAAACTCAATATGGAAAGACTATTAAAGAATGGATGTCGGATGCTGGGGGAGAATATAAGAGCGCTGCCTTTTTAAAGGCATTAAAAGAACAAGGTATTAAAGTGTTACAGTCAGCGCCACATACCCCTCAACAAAATGGCTGCGCAGAACACTTTAATCGCACAATCATGGATAAGGCTGAGGCAATGCGGCATGAGGCATGCCTCCCTGATTCATGGTGGGAATTCTCTGTTGAGCAAGCTGTCCACCTGTACAACTGTACTTCTATGGCTCGTCTCAACAATGAGACACCATTTTACAGGATGGAAAGCAGCATCCCAGACATGTCACACTTGAAAGTGTTCGGATGCGCCGCTTATGTCTTCTTACCATCGGAAATAAGAAAGGACAAACTCTCCCCTAAAAGTGAGTTGATGACTTACTTGGGGATAGAGCAAGGTCTTAAAGCGCACAGATTTATGCGCTCTTCCAATAGGCTCTTCTATGTGCCTAAAGCCCTCTTTGATGAGGAATATTTCCCTCGGTGTAAGACACAAAGTCAGAGGCATACTACGTACCTCAATAAGCCAATAAATGAGCAGCCGCGTCATCAAGACATTGATGATACTGCGCCACCCGCACCTTTACCAGCCAATCCTTGGGATAACTTGGATGGATATAGGCCTAATCCACCTATTCTTCCAAGACCTTCTCAACCCGCTCCTAGACCACCTGCTACACTGCAAAAACCCACTTGACAAGCAGGCATACCAATGCCTCCTTTGCAGCAGATGAGACCAGGTTCTGCCCTGGACTCTCCACCCTCATTACGGATGCAGCTAAATCCTGTGCCTCCGAGAGGGAGCGGTTTGCAACAGTCAGGTAGGAGGCCTTCTCCGCCTCCTTTAGCCAGTCCATCTAGACCGCCTCAACGTCCACAGATGCAGCAGCGCCCTAGAACCCCTCCCTCTCCATCTGGAGGTCCTAGGAGAAGTGAACGATTGAGGAGAGTTCCAACTCATCCAGGAAATGTGTATGGGGAACAGAGGCACCCCACAGACATTGAAAGAGA
>Ga0307512_10005825_pt1 | contig 12689 bp, 14 predicted proteins | sample 14_EM_MG_FD_200267 | JGI IMG/M metagenome (GOLD analysis project Ga0307512, IMG submission 200267) | Populus trichocarpa ectomycorrhiza microbial communities from riparian zone in the Pacific Northwest, United States - 14_EM | ecosystem: Host-associated > Plants > Roots > Unclassified | place... | reverse complement strand
TTATTTTTAGCTGAAACCTCGAGAAATATTAGTTCAAATTTATGTCTCACCTGTAAAAAAAGCAATATACTTCAACTTCCCATTATTTTGCTGATGCAATGTCAACATCGCTGAGCCGGTAGGAGATTGCGATCGCTGTCTGTACAATCTGCTCCTTGGTGTCACACATGCATCAGCAAAAAATTTGTGAATTCCTAGGGAGCTCCCACAGCTCCCGTAGCTCGCGTAAGTATCACTAACTACCGTAAGAGGAGAAGTTATATTTTGCTCCCGTAAGGATTTGGAAAAAAAAGACTTGTTTATTTTTAGCTGAAATCTCGAGAAATGTTAGTTCAAATTTATGTCTCACCTGTAAAAAAAGCAATATAGTTCAACTTTCCATTTTTTTGCTGATGTGATCGTCTTTATCGATTGCTCACACTTGGCCTGGTATATGCTATACAATGGGGTCGCTACTGTTTAGCTGTTGAACAACTTTCAGGTTGTTCCTAAATGGAGGCATGTGTGAGATAGGTCGGATTACAGTGACTCATCACGTCGTGATCTCATCCACACCACCGGCATTCTCATTGATATCGTCATCAGCAAAAAAAATTCAGAATTCCTAGGGAGCTCCCGTAGCTTCCGTAACTGCCGTAAGCATCGCTAACTCCCGTAAGAGTAGAAGTTATATTTTGCTCCCGTAAGGATTTAAAAAAAAAAAAGTGCTTTATTTTTAGCTGAAACCTCGAGAAATGTTAGTTCAAATTTATGTCTCACCTGTAAAAAAAGCAATATACTTCAACTTTCCATTTTTTTGCTGATGTGGTTGCGTCTTTCAGCATCCTTATCAACATCATGCTGGTCAGACTTTCAGGCATCCTCTGACATCCTGCATGTCATGTCTTCCTGCATCCTGATCAACATTATACTCGTTGTGTCCTACTTGATATTATCCATGCCACCAGCCTCCTCATCAACATCGTACTCATCACCTCTTACTGCATATCATCCATGCTTACAGCATCCTCATCAACATCATACTTGTCGCATCTTACTGGATATCATCCATGCCACCGGTATCATCATTGACACCATACTGGTTGTGTCTTCCAGCATCCTCATCTGTAACTAGGCAGGGTCAGGCTGGGCTCCTGGTAGCAGACAGGACAAGGATGGTGGCAAGTGGACGGCACACAGCTGGGCAGACAAGACAAGGACAGCGGTGGGCGGACCGCGTCCAGTGGGGCGGACAAGACAAGGGGGTTGTGGGGAAGTACTAATATTCTTCTAGCAGGGAAACAAGGAAACAAGGAAACAAGTTGTTGCATGAGGAAGAAAAAAGGAAGGGAAAGAAGTGGGCGACAGCTCCTTAAAAGGATATCTGTTGCCCGTACGGCATCACTCCACATTCCCTTGCCCACACGGCATCACTCCACATTCCATCCTCCTGTATTACAGTTGTCGTCAAGGGTCCAGGCCCAGCTGGCAGGCATCGTGACAGTAGGCCCCCTTTAGGCTTGAGTTACCACAAGAGCAGCTCGTACGGGTGCAGCTCGTATGGGTGCGAACCGTTCTGGATATCGTTCATGTTATATTTTCAATGGCTTCTACCTCGGTTAGATTCTCCTCTGGTTCCCACATTCGGTCTGCGAATCACCTCCACTTTACCAAATATTGCAACCGACCTTGCATCCTCCTGCAATCCAGAATTTCTTCCACCTCCCACTCCTCCCCTCCCTCCACGATTACTGGAAGTGGTGGTGGCATTACCTGGCAATGCAGCGGGTCTTCAGCTGCCAATTGCAGGAGCAAAACTAAGAATATTCGGTGTTTCTGGATTGTTGCCGGTATATCCAGCTTGTAGGTATGGATCCCTATGGTTCAGATAATGCTTTACACTCCATGGTTCTTATTTTCCAACTGTCCGCTCAGGCCTACAGTCTGCCAGTTTCTTCCGTCAATCTAAACCAAATCGCCTGGTTTGAAAGCGGGGGCGGATATATGGTTGTGACACTGGGACATCCAGTCAACATCGGAGTGACGGTAATATCGAACTAGTCAGGTTTCTCGATAGTCACAAAGGAGGTGGGGCACACGTGGTCTTCGCTGGCATTCAATTATTATGCAAGAATAACTTCCCCAATGACCCTCCTACCAAGTTCGCCCACAGTTAGAGGATTCACAGCGAATAATCTAAGGGGTTCGGTTCGGTATCTGCAGTGGCCGCTTCAGCACCGGATCGTATGTGGTTCCGCAGCAGCGGCTTGCTTGACAGATCGCTCGGTGGACAGCGCGGTGTGCACGGCGGCTTCCCCGGTGGCACATGCTTCGAGACGGGCCCCGCGGCTTGCCAGACGGCTCGCTCGTGTATCGCTTCCACGGATGGTACGAGGCGGGCCCAGTGTCTTGCCCAACGGCTCACTCGTGGTGCTTCGGCAGAGGATTCGATTCGAGACGGGCCCAACCTCTTGCCTGACGGCTCGCTTGCGGCACTTCGGTGGATGGTTCGAGGCGGGCCCAGCGTCTTGCCCGACAGCTCGCTCACGGTGCTTTGGCGGATGGTTTGGTCGAGACGGACCCAGTGTCTTGCCCGGCGGCTCACTCGCATCAGTTCGGTCCAGCAGATCGTTTGACGTATTTGGTGCTTGCCAAATGGCTCACACGACAACTGCCTCACAGGTAAGATATGGTATGGAATACGCTCGCACACGCACCAGCGAAGGTGGGCACGGGCCCAAGCCCAAAGCTACTCATTCTGGTCGGTACTGACGATAAGCCGACTGATACCTGCACCATGTATATCCCTCAATGAGGTGATTACCAGCACATCAGAAGTAGAGGGTTCATCTGGCTCGACGGTCAGGCCCTTCTATCTCTCTGCATAGTTGCAGTTCCAGCCTGACCGGAGAAAAATCCCTTAGGACCGCCACGGCTCCAAGGTTCTAACTCCGGGCTATCTCCCGCCTAGACTCTCAAGCTCCTCAGGTATCCTTCCGTCTCCTTCGCGATCAACTGTCTTCCTGCTTGCGGCGCTTAGGTGGATCCGCGCTTTGGCGGATGGTTCGGTTGAGATAGGCCCAGCGTCTTGCCCGGTGGCTCGCTTGTATCACGTCGGCAGATCTTTCGACGTGTGCCCGGTGGCTCGCCCGACGGTTTGGGTATATCGTTTCGGTTCGAGACAGGCCCGGCTGCTTGCTCGTATTGCACGGCGTATGCCAAACGGCTCGCGCGACAACTGCCTCACAGGTAAGATACGGTATGGAATATGCTCACACACGCACCAGCGAAGGTGGGGGTAGGCTCAAGCACAGAGCTACTGGTCCTGGTCGGTACTTACAATAAGCCGAGTGTACCCCGCACCGCGCAATCCTCTCAAGCCCTGCGGGTGAGCGGTTTACCGGCCTATCAGAGAAAGAGAAGATATTGGTTCCATGACCTCACTCCTCGTATCTCGTATTTAGTTGTGTTTGCCACTCTGTCCTGAGATTAGCCCCTTACGTCCATTACGGCCGTAAGGTCTAATCCTGAGGCTATCTCCCGCCTAGACTCTCAAGCTCCTCACATATCCTTCCGACTCCCTCCAATCAACTGTCGTCCTGCTTGCAGCTTGAGCACCAGCTCGTACATGGCTCCGTGGCAACGGCTCGCTCGACGGATCGCTCGGTGGACAGCGCTTGCCCGGCGGCTGCCCGATGGCTTGCACAACGGTTGGTCCATGCTTCCACGATGACAGCTCACTCGACGGATCGCTCGTAGGATCGCTCGGTTGTGTGCCGATGGCTTGCTCGACCTATCGTTCGTAGGGGGATGATCGATGACTCGATGTCTTGAGGACCGGTAGGTGATCTGTTGATGATTGATTGATGATTCTGATTGATCATGTTTTTCCTCCTTCGTTCGCGGCCAGGAGTCGTATAAGTATTCGGCTCGGCGAGGTCACGTGCTGCGGTGAAATTACCCCGTGCCGTGACGTGAAAACTCTTCACCTTGGCACTAGATTTCATCAGTGTAAAGAGGATAACTCTCGATTGGGTCAGACAGTAGTGCTTTTTCTGTATTTTCCCGAGAGTGGCCAGAGCAGGTGCCTCTCCTTAAGTCCTCTAGTCGTGATTTGGTGATGCGATTGGGTTGCGTGCGGGGTTGATTTCGTTACTCGACTGGAGCTGGCAGCAACGAGCCCTCAACCGTACCAGCTAATCCTTCTCGGCCGCAACGGGCACCAAGGTATAGCTCCACCCCATATCGCTCCCAACAGACTCTCGAACTGTTCCTGAGGTGGGGTCCAGTAGCGGCGTTTGCACTTTCCCGAATCACGAGTCGGTACTTGGTCCGGGGGCTACTCAGCGCTACAGGATCGGCTTGCGGACAAGCCTCCACTCCAGTATTCATTCAACTCGACGTCCTCACCTTGGTGCGGTGTGTTCCCTGCCTCATAATTGTTGTAAGCATCTCGGATAAGGGGGGATATGCTCACACTGTCGAGTGCTGGCAGAGCCCAGTGTTTATCACCATAATCAGGTGTCAGTGACAAGGATGCGAGTGGTAGCATGATCCCTCGTGTCTCCCGACCACGGGATGCAGCTGGATCGCCTAGAGCCTCCAAGCCATCGGCAATGATACAGCGATTCCTGACTCGTGGTGTTTTTCCTCTGGGCTGTGCCTCGGGAAACAACCCCGCCCCTATTTCATGATCTAGACTTGCAACTCCTTGCGTTCCTGTTTCCTTCCAATTGCTTGTCCTTCTTATGATGACCACCAAGGTTGTCTTCCTCCGCGGCAGCACTTGCGCTTTCCCGGTCGGTGCCGGTACTTGGCCCAGGGGTTTCGTGGTGCTGCAGAGTCGCTTGACCCGAGCCGAGCCCCAACGCTGTCGGTTTCCCGGTCTCGGTATGCCGTCCTAAGACCGTGTGACGAGTTTCCGATACCTTCCTGCCCTGTCCGTATCTGAATGTCCGACCCGTAATATTTAGGGTATAACAATGGTGGTGGTCAGCACCATCTGACTGCCACATCTGGGCATATTGAATCTATGCCCTGGCAATTTTGTGGATGAGTTCCAGTTGTTCCACTGCCATCTGAGCTTTACTCCCCTCTGGGTCATCCACTCTTATATTCAACTGGAAGTAATAACACAGATGGTACTCAAGGTTGGCGAAGAATGGTGACAGCAAGGTGGTGTCAGATTTCTGATTGTTGCCTGCGAATTCTGCCAGTAACAGGTAGTCCAACCAATCATCCTGCAGATAGGTGACATAGGCCCTCAGGTGTTGCTCCACCACTAAGTTCACCTGTTCGGTTTGTCCATCAGTCTGAGGATGATAAGTGGTAGAGAGGCATGGGTCGATCTTAAGACAATGGGATGCGAATTGGGGCCCTCTATCGGATACAATCATCTCTGGTAGTCCATGATAGCGGACGATCCTATTGCAAAAGAGGTTCACCAATCCTTCCAGGGCAATCGTAGTTGTATAGGGGATAAGGTGCCTCTGGTTGGTAAGCCTATCGACCACCACGCAAATGAAATCGAATCCTTTTGATCATGGTAGGTCTGTAACAAAGTCCAAAGAGATGTGTTGCCATAGCTGTTTCAGTACCGACAATAGTCATAGGACTTCATACAGTGCATGGCATGTAGACTTCGTTCGGCCGCAGACATGGTAGTTCCATATGAAACGATCAACATCGTTCCTCATTTATGGCCAGTAGTACCTTCTTGCAAGCAATTCCAGCGTTTTGGCATGTCCTGGGTGACCCACTGCCGGGGGGTCGTGATGGTCCTGCAGTAGTCGAAGTCGAAGTGGTACATGGTCTAGTACATAGATGCAATTGCAGTACATCAACCTGCCATCTCTTTCCTTGCAGCTGGCTAACGATATCTCATTGCATTGCCAGGCACTGTTCCAAAGTAATCCCAGTATCCGCCCGGAGAGCGGATCCGTTTGGTAAGCCTCAGCGAGTAATGTGGGTATCTGTCCGGCACCCAGAATGTCCACCTGTCCGGCATCTGGCTTTCCAGTTTCCAGCTGTCCAGCATCAGGAGCGACCATCGATTTGGCATCCGGAAGGTCTATTCATTCAGCATCCGATTGTCTGGCATCTGGCTGTCAGGCAACTGGCGGTCCCGCAACTGGACTGCCAATCCATCCGTCATCCGGCTGTCCAGCATTGGATGTGTAACTAGACATCAACCCCAAGCTATTGATGGCGTCCACCGCATACGGCCATCTGGTGATGATTCATAAATCCAACAGATTCCAAGGATTCAGCTCCTCATCCTAAATGTTTATCCGTCTGGCATCAAAAACATCGATCCGTCCAGTATCCAGTTGGTCTGTCAGGTTCTATGGTTTAAAACAACTTGCTGGTTGGTGAGCAGTCTTTCATCGCCCTCCTCAGGGAGATCACCTAATCTCCAAGTCAATGCAACTGGTTTGATGCAAGTCTTTCCTGGTCGATACACGATCTAGAAGTTGAAATGGGAAAGGAATTCGGACCATCTGGCCTGTCAAGGGTTCAACAGTTTAGTACTCATGAAGTATTACAGGTTTTTATGGTCGTTCAAAACCTGGATCGGAAGGCACAATTCCTCCAAGTGGTGCCTACATTCCTCGAAAGCCTGGATGATGATTGCCATAAGTTTTTTGTCGTAGATTTTATAATTGCATTCCATAGGGCTGTGCTTTTACGAGAAGAAGGCCACCCGATGCAGAACACTGTCATCGTAGTACTGTAAGAGAATGCCAGTGGAGATATAGTCTGAAGAGTCGGTCTGAACTATTATTTCCCGGTTGTAGGCGAAGTGAGGAAGAATGGGGGCTGATGTAAACATATTATTGAGGAGGTTGAAGGCTGCTTGCTACTCTAGTACCCACACAAATGGAATGTATTTGCCTCCCTCCTTTTTTGTCATTCTGGTCAACGGCATCAACACTTTGGAATAATCCTTTATGTATCTTCTGTAAAAGTTGGTAAACTGGAGGAAACATTGCACATCAGTGGCTGTCCTTGGAACCTCCCATCCTAGGACACAAGATATCTTCTCCCGAACCATCCGGATTCCCTTGGTGGTGATGATGAAACCCAGATATTTCACCTTTTGTTGGTGAAAATGGTATTTTTCCGGCTTCAGGTGTAGTCTGGCGTTCGACAATACTTTCAACACCTTATAAACCTGTTCCTTGTGTTCCTTCAAGGTATTGCTGTAAATAAAGATGTTGTTGAGAAATGCAGTACAAAAGTCGTCATGGTAGACGCAAAGCACATCGTTTATGAGGGCTTGGAAATCAGATGGTGCATTTGTTAACCCAAATGGCATCACCAAGGATTCGAATAATCCATAATGCATCTGGAATGCTGTCTTCCATTCTTTGCCTTCTGCCATTCGTACCAAGTTGTATGCCCTGCGAATATCTATAGTGGTGAAGTATTTGACCTTCGACAACTGCATTAATATTTCTTGCAGCAACAGCAGCAGATAATGATTCTTGATAGTTCCTGCAGTCAGCCCATGGCAATTGACACACAACCATAGGCTGCCATCTGTCTTTTTGACAAAAAAGATTGGTGAGGCTGCAGAGGAGGATGAAGCCCTAATGAATCTCTTGCTTAAATTCTCCTCTAACCATACCTTTAATGTCTGAAACTCAGTTGTGGATCTCGAATATAGCAGACTGAAGGGAGGCATGAATCTTTCTTGCAAGGGAATCTTGTGGTCATAGGGCTGGTTGGGTGGTAGATTCTTTGCCAAAGATTCTGAAAATAGTGGCGGAAACTTGTGGTACTTGGCAGGTATGTGAGTCTTTAGATCCAGCACCTTCCTTGGTTACTCTTTCACTCTGAGCAATTGGTTGATCTGATACAGGGAAGTTGAAAAAATCAACAATGTTTCATTATATGCCAATTGTTGGAAAGGATGTCCACTGATAGCTGAAATCTGAATCAGACGCTCTGCCATTGGAAACATCAATCGGTAACTCATTTTTGTAATGGTGCTCTTTTTATAGGTTTCCAGTGGTCTGGTGCGCCAGTTCAAAGATCAGGCATCCATTCCCAAATTGTAGTCCTTGCCATGGTCAACTTGGTTCTGAAAAAATGATTGGGAAGACGTAAATGACCAGGCCTAAAATTCGCCAGCCTCCACACTTACCGCAAGCTCCTCTGGAGCTACTTTTGACGCAAGAGAATGGGCATGAATCACAGTAGGTATCCGGTTACAGTGCGAGGTGCAGTACAGTGAACCAAAGGTTGGGGTGTGGAGCTGCATTGAATGGCAACATTGTACAGCTCCAGCCACAGAATGTCAAGTACGATGGGGTAGTATCCAAGTTTTGTGACAAATATGGATAATGGTTCTTGGTGTTCGAGAATCGATAGGTGGGTGTTGGCAATGTGGGTGATGTCGCTGGAGGGAATAGGGAAGCTATCGATGACTTCAAGGCTTCTAGGGTACTGGAGGGGTGTGAAGGGTAATTGGTGATGGTGGGCGAAGTCGTCGTCCACAAAAGTGATTCCGGTGGCTCCACAGTCGATCAGAGGATGAGTAGCAATGGTCTCATTGCCGAAGAAAAGGTTGCAAAGAACCACTAGATACCTTCCTTCCATTACTATCTCAGAAACTGACAAACAAGACAAATACACAGGTGTAGCAAACTAAAAAGACTTGCCTGGAATATGACCAACAACAGTGCCATCAAGCGGCTGTTGGTCTAAGCATTTCCTGACTGGCCTTGATTACCTCCATTACCACCTCTGGTTCCACCACCACTGAAGGTGTTAACATGCATCAAGGTGCTCGTGTTCGGGTGGGTGAGGGTGTTTGGGTCTGCCTGTCGGTCCAATTCGATCTGAGTTGTGACGGCACGAACGGGATTCCTAGACTTGATTGGCCAGTTCCGTACCATATGTCCTATTCCTCCACCATATAGGCAGCGTCCGTCATGTAGCCTAGCCATCCGTTCTTCCTCTGAAGTCTTTTGGTGAGTGCCTGTTGCGTCGCTCAGATCCATAGCATCGGAATGTGATGAGTGTCCATTTCCACTGCTACCTGGAATCGGGTTAGCTGCATGGTTGGTGGCAACTGGAGTGGCGGTCGCTACTCCTGAGTGGGTGTGACCTTGGGCATTCCAGAGCTGCTGGTAGGGTCGTCCTTCACTGAGGTAGATAGCAGGTAACTCGGTGGCCGTTTCCTGACATATTTTCACTGTTCGTTGAAACTCAGCCCTTTCGTTCTTCCCACTAACAAGCAACGTAGCTCGTGCAACATTCCCTCTCACAATGGATCCAGTTTGGCATCCTCATTCCAATTGAGCTTGGAGATGAGCATCTGGAAATCGGCAAAGTAGGCATTGAACTTCTTCTTTCCCTGCTTGAGAGTTGCCAGTTTGGCCCTGGCAGTGGCTGCTGGGTCCAGGTCACCAAATGCATTGTGGAGTATTTGAATGATGATATCAGCATAATTCAGGTTGATCTTATCACCTTTTTTGAAGGGAAGGATCTGTATCTGAGCCCGTCCTTGCAGCCTGTTGAAGGTGTAGGCCATCCAAACGGCGGGGGTAGGGAATCAAGTGGTGTTACTGAACAACTGGAGATGCAACTGAGCAACAAACCCCTCAAGGGCTTCATGGTTGCCAACGTAAATGGGGCGGTACGGAATCTTATCACCCTGACCATGGTTTGGTGTGAAGTTGCCAGAGGCGAGCTGGTCTGTGATTCGTCTGGACGAAGCAAGCTGCTCCTGCAGGTCGTCGATACGCCAGGTAGGGTATGCAGCAGGAGCATTAAGAATTTCCCTGACCAGTACTTCGACATCGGTGAAAGCTGATTCCACAGTAGCATTCGCGGCAAAAGGCTCGCTATTCGCTATGGTGTTAAGTTTTGCTAGCAAGGTGGGTGAGATCTCGATATGGGCACATTGGGCTGGAGCTTCAGATAATTCACCGGGTATGTTTTCGGGGTTCATGGAGAATTCGGGGGTTGCTGAGCAGTTTGGGGTTGGTGGAGACTTCGTCAGGTTTTTGGTTGGTTGGGGGTTCTTGGAGACTTCAGGGGGTTCTTGAGCAGTTCAGGGTTATGGAAGAGTTTGGGGGTTCTTCCGCCACTGGGAGAGTTTGGCTGACACAACAAAGTGTAACAAGGTATGGTCAGGCTGGGTCCCCAGTAACGGACAGGACAAGGATGGCGGAGAGCGGACGGCACGTAGCAGGATGGACAAGACAAGGATAGCAGCGGACAGACGGTGTGCAGCGGGGTGGATTGTGGGGAAGTACTAATATTCTTCAAGCAGGGAAACAAGGAAACAAGGAAACAAGTTGTTGTGTGAGGAAGAAAAAAGGAAGGGAAAGAAGTGGGCGACAGCTCCTTAAAAGGATATCTGTCACACGTACGGCGTCACTCCACATTCTCTTGCCCGTACGGCATTACTTCACATTCCATCCTCCCATATTCCAGTCGGTGTCAAGAGTCCAGGTCCAGCTTGCACACGCCGTGCCATCATCGACATCATTCTTGTCGCGTCTTGATCTGATGCAAGCCGACAGTATAGTCATCGACATCATACTCATCGGGTCATCTTGTACAACTTCCGCTGTTACAGTCCCTCTGTGACCTGTGCTAACAATGTCATGGAGCTTATTGACCTAAGCACCATCTCCTATTGCAATCGTCCCCACCACCAGATCCTGATTGATACCATACTCATCATGTCATCTTATCTGCCAAACTGCTGTAGTTTTAGTTATCCGCAGAGTGATGGTATCCACAATAGGATTAGCATTGCAGGCGATGATCTTGGCGATGCATGTGATGGTGGGTGCTTGTACCGGGTAAGCTAAGTGTGGTAGTATATATCGAGGTATATTAGATGTAATGAATAGAACAGAATGGAGTCACAATGCCTGGAACCAACTACATGGTTGATAGTCTACCCTGCAATGTACTATACCCTGACAGTCGCATCTGAATGCTACCACCGTGTCTGCTCTGTTGCCTACATGTGGTGAGCCATCATAAGCCTTGTCTGGATCACATTTGCACTGAAACCTTACATCCATAAAATATGTTGTGACCAGATGGCAAATGGGATGGTGCTATGACAGCTGTTTCCGGATGCTGTAGCTGTGACGGTTTTGTCTGGATGATATTTGTGTTGAAACACTGTGTCAGTAATACGTGGGCTACGTGCAGCTGGTGAATACCGGGATACAGCTGGTCTGGTCATGCTTGACTGCAACACCCCGCATCCATAAGGCCTCAGTTTTGACACACTGCATCTGGAAGACATCTACCTTGACACACTGTGTACGTCAGACATATAGGTCCAGAAGGATAATACATTGCTGGAGTCCGTCTGGTGCATCCACAAGCGGCTCCTGCATTAGTAAGGAAAAAAAATATCCTGATCAGGCAGTGCCCTGTCTTGAGCTGGTAGAACCGTGAGGTAAGCCTTTTGGTGCTTCCAGTTACCATGCCATCGGGCAACTGGCTCTTGGGTATCTGGTATTTGTTCTTGGGGATCTGGCCCGCATCCCACTGACTCAACTCCACCCACCTTTTCTCTGAGATCTCCCGCTTGAGGTTGGCGAGGGACTGAGGGAGGGGAATTGCCCACACGTCAGTCCAGTCGGAGAAGTTCAGCCACTCCACCCCATGGTGTCCAGCTCCTCTGCCGCGGTCTTTGTCCACTTGTCAGCCTTCTCATTGCCTGTGATTCCTTTGTTAGCTGGGAAACATTGGATTTCGATGATGTTGTCTGCCTTAGCTCTGTGCAGAGTGGTAAAATTCTTCCACGCCTTGAGGGCGCATTGTTGCCCAGGGTCAGGTTAGTCCGATGCTATCTGTCTGATAGTCGCTTGTGTATCCGTGAAGCTCGTAATCTATTCCACGGTTGTGCTGCTTCTCGCAGCCGCTTCCAATACGTGTATGAGGGCTACTGCTACTGCAACTTCTGTTGTCAGATGGCACTTGTTCTCCGCAATCGTCGCCGGAATCCAGTATGCACTGAATGCAACCTTTGACGTCACGACATGTGTCTCTGTTGGAGTAAACCCCATCAATAATCACCTCTTCAAAGGAAGCCCTGGAACAGCAAGTATAGATCTGTGTGACATGCCTCAAAGATAGATTAACCCAGTCTTGAAAAGCAAAGTGAGCCGCAGGCTGATTCGACACCGGGAGCTCCGCAGAAATCTTGTGCGACAGGGTGGGTCTGTCCCAATGAGTTGTAGTACCCTTTGGATCACCACCAAATGCCTGAGGAGTATAGGAGGGTTGACGGATGGTCGCTGGATTGCTGAGAGGAGGATATGGGCGGTGGAGCTCGTGTGCGTGCCAAGCTGCAAATACCAGGCGATGTCGGATGGTCCATTCTTGGGTCCGATCAATCGTGAAGGTGGGGTGTTGACAGCTGTCGATGTTGGGGAAGTATGTACATAATAAATTTTATTGGATATAAAATACATTATGATATGCAGTACAACGTCCAAATCTCATCGCAAAGTACAGAGCAGCTACAGTGGCACATGAGGGCAGGTGAGCAAGGCATATAAGCAGTAGGAAAGCTAGGGGAATGAGTGCAGACAAGTAACACGAATGAGATGAGGCCAGAAGAAGAATGAGGCCTGACGAACAACGCATACGAGATGCAGGCCAGTGAGGAGAGTGAGGCCTGATGAGGAACACGTATGAGATGTAGGCCAGTTAGGAGAATGAGG
>Ga0307512_10005824_pt1 | contig 12692 bp, 13 predicted proteins | sample 14_EM_MG_FD_200267 | JGI IMG/M metagenome (GOLD analysis project Ga0307512, IMG submission 200267) | Populus trichocarpa ectomycorrhiza microbial communities from riparian zone in the Pacific Northwest, United States - 14_EM | ecosystem: Host-associated > Plants > Roots > Unclassified | place... | reverse complement strand
GTGGTGGAGCTTGCTAGCAGTGGGCAGGTTGGTTCATAGTGATTGCTCGCAGCAGCTGGTTGTTATGAAGTGACGTTGTGTCTGAGTTAGGGTTGCAGGGATTACTGTCTCACTTCTTTAGTTTTTCGGATCTACTTTGAAATTGATAAATATTATCCTGTTTGGACTGGTCCAGACCAAGCCCGTCCAGTCCAAGACTGCCAGTCTGGCGCCCGGTCCAGTCCGACCTTCTGGTGGAATCATTGATCAACATTAGCTAGAATTCTAGCAGAACCTGCGTGGGTGTTGACGAAGGCTGACGGACAAGGTGGGGAACAGGGCAGGTTGGGTGTTGGGTTGAATGCGCCAATTGCGCATGATTTTGCAGAAATGACTGCCTGTTTGCCACTCTTCTTCAGTAGATAGTCCCGCACAAACGTTGGTAAAGAAGACTGAGTTGTTGCCAGCTAGGTCGAACTTGGATAGACGGTGTCTGATTGTGGGGTTGTAGAGAATACATCATTGAGGGGTCGTGGTCAAGCCGTACCCACATTATCGCCCTTTCAGAGCCAACACGAGTGGCTGGACTTAACTAAATCCGATCCTCAATGTGTATGATACACCAGAACCAGATTAGTCTCTACTCCACCTGTGTATTCCATTTTGCTTTTATTCTTCAAGAAAAAAACGATCAAGCAGGGCAGTGTAACACTCAGATTAAGCGGGCCCACGTCCTCTCAACGAAGCGACAAATACGAGAACTCGAAACGAACTACCGCAGCCAAGACATATTCCAACAACATACCCACCTGATGAAGTTGGCATATAAGGAGAAATCTCCTACTCCACTTGGTGCGTGTTCATACCGCAAAATGTACCCAGCAATCATCATATTCCTCTTCTCCCTCCTCCCCCTGACCACAGCCCAATCCCGCAACTCCTTCACCTACGTCTTCAACGCATACCCTGACTGCTCCATCACGTGTCTTGCAGATGCATACGTCCTCAACAAGTGTCCCTCGGACCCGACGGGGAGCTGCTCCTGCACCAACGAAGGCTTCCTGACTGATGGCTCTAGCTGCGTCTCAAAAAGTTGTAATGCGACAGAACAGGAGACCGTGCTAGAGTACTCTGAGTTGAGATGTGATATTAATGCGCCGTTTGATGAGGAGACGTGGAAGTCGGGAAAGAAGAAGGGGGGTGAGAAGAGTGCGGCTGGGAGGTGAGTTATCCCTAGGGAGGAGAAGGGGGAAGCTGATAGCGTGAAGAGGACATGGTTTCGCCCCGGCGGTGCTGTATGCTGTTGTGGCGGGGGTAGTTGGAGTTTTCTGCGGGGGTCTGGAGTAGAGGTTGTGGTTGAATGTATTATGGTGCTGGAAGCCATCTCTGGAGATCTGGTGGTGCCGTATAAGCAAACTTCGCACCGGTGTTTGTAGTATACATACAAGAATCATGAGGAATTCTATGACGCTTTAGACATGAAAGTATGTCTAATGTTCGACTATGTAAACTTACATAGCCCCAAAATATGAGGCTAACTAGCACCCCAGAGCTAAATAGAATTTGTTATCCAAAGCGACGAAGATCAGACATTGATACATGTGGAATCACTCACTCTCAATGCCACCGATCGACAGTCGTACTACGGACGAGTGGTAGACAACCACACCAAACATCTCCCCACCATCTTCGTACTCTACTTATGTCGTACAGGTAAGACAAGGCCAATAGAGTGTGTACTGTTTAGGCAGCAGCTATATTAAATCAACCCGACAGGGCAGGCAGGAGAGATTCTAGCTTCTTTATCAGATCTCGACCACAAGCACCATAGGGGCACATCATTCGTCAAATAAATTACACCTCCCATTCGAAAATTAACTCCTAAGTTCGTGCTCTTGTCTTGGGCTGTCTACCCCGGTGTCCGCGCGGGCATGGCGCATGCACTCTATTCATGCCTCCAGTCCGACCCATCCGCCCTATCGCATTGGTGAAATTAAAGTAAACAATGCAAGCCGCCTCATGAAGAATATTAAGTAATAAATCCTCGCAGTTGAAACTTAAACCTTCTCTCTGCACTCACTCACTGCGGTCTGTTAATTAATATATCACTCGGACGAATTCATAATTAACATGCAAGTGAGACAAATGAAGTCGCCACCATCGGCAACCGGTAGATTGTCGCCCCAATGTTTCAGGGACGCTTTACCACAGACAGCCTAGTCGCACATCTGTGACGTGATGGGATCCACTTACAGGGCTCTGAACCCTGGGTTATGACGATCGACCCGCGCTCTGTCCTTGGATTGAGATGCTGCATCGAACATGTTTTCAAGGTAAAATTGTAGAGTAGTGGAGAGTTTGCCAGCTCCAAATTCCTGGTTTTAACGGTTTCGAGATTTTAAAATACAAAAACCAAGCAGGCTCCTAACTTCAGAGCTGAAGGTGGATCTATTTAGGTCCTATAGATGTTTGGTGTAGCTTCTTGACTTTGTGAGCCCGTGGAATATTTGGAGCTAGGAGTTTTGGAGCTGGCCCAAATGCTAGTCTGTTAGACGGCTTGGTAGGATTTTTGCGGTAACCCAGTGACCAAAACCTGTCTACCCAATAGCGTAAAACTCTAGTCTCGAATAGATACTGGAGGACTTCCTGTCGTTGGTAGTAACGGACAGGAACGCCATTTCCACCTCGAATAATATTTTCTAAGAATTCCGAATAGAACGTTCGGATAGATTTAGGCCTGCACCCCTACTTCTATTCAAACCCTCTATATCTATTGAATAAGTGAAGTTGGGCTTCTGTTTGGGGGTTTTGTTTGGGGTCGATTAGGTACTTAAAATACTTTGGCAAGTAGTAAATTGTAGCCTTTGGCTTCTTTGTAGGATATCATCAATTGTAACACTTATATCCAGAAAAAAAAACGATAGAATATGAAAGCGAAATAATACAACCCTAAGGTATCACACAAAAAATCACACCCGCACGCTCGCTTCGCTGCAAAATACACAAACAACAAGAGACTCCTATCCTTTGACAATCACCACCTCCCCTCTCTGATTCCTCCCCACCTTAACCCCAAGACTCCGTCTGCCATCCATCTTCCTTCTCAACTCCTCAACCTTTCTCCTTGCCTTCAACGCCTCAATCCGATCCTCTTCATGTCCCCTAGCGACAAACCGGTTCTCAGCCTTCGCCGCCTTCGCCTCAGCCTTCGCAATCTTCTGCTCTGGCGTCTTCGTGCCTGGCATAACATTAAACTCCAACGTCTTCGTCTGTGGCCGGGGGGTAGACGGGCCCGGCGGCGACAACGGCTCAAACTTTGGCGGGGAGTCGGCGAGATAGCTACTCGCGTACCGCTGCTTCCCACCGGGAACCATCACTACCGGCCGCGGGGCATGTGTGGGCGTAGGAGGAACTTCGTGAACTACAGTCTTCTCGTAAAATGACACCGCCTTCTCGCCGCGCGAGTGAGAGCGTCGGTGGTGATGTCGGTGGTGATGTCGTAGCTCCTCTGTCAGTGCAACAAGCGCATCGATATCTGGCTGTCTTAATGCTTGAAGGACCGTAACCGCACCGTCGGCTTCAAGTGCGTACGGGAGTTTCAGCTCCTCGGCTGCTTCCCTGCTCACGAGTTTCCGCGGGAACCGGGTGCGGCCTTGGCGGGGGAGGATGCGGCCAGATTCTTGTTTGGAAGCGAGCGCATCGTAGTATCGGGCCGTGCGGTTGTGGTATTGTGTGTCGTTGCGCGAGGAGGCGGGGGTGAGGGTGAGGGTTTTTGTTGTGTAACGGTTGGGGGAGGAAGAACGGTGGTGGCTGTGGTGCTGGTGGGGTTTTTGGACGATGAGGGGGCGAGTGGGGGAGGTGCTGTGGTGGCGGTGGTCGTGGACTGAGGAGGAGCGACGGCGCCGGGGGGCAGTGGAGGCGCTTGAGGATGGCGGGGTGGACCACGGTGTGTTCATCCGCAGAGAGGCGTCATCGAGGGCGCTCGAGGAGTGTCGCGGGTGTTCGTGCAGGGAGCTGGAGGAGTGGCGGGGGTGTTCGCGGAGGGAGCTGGAGGAGTGGCGGGGGTGTTCGATGTATATGGGAGACATTGCAATTGCTGATGCTAGCTGTGGATCTTTATTGGCGAAGTGTGTTGTGTGAGGATTGCTGTGGTGTTGTTGTTGGGAAGGGAGAAGGGGAGGAAGAACAGAGATATCTTATATCTTTCTTGACCGGAGGCGGTGGTTTCAACGGCACTGGTTGCGGGGAGGCACAGCAACGGCGAGTGGAATTGGGGCGGTGTTGCATGCAGCGCTACGCCTACGAGTGAGATTGAGTGCATGACGCACGCACCCGTGTAGCGCGATCGACAGAAAACAAGCAGCAGCAGCAGCAAGTCCCATTCCAGGTCCCAGTTGCAGAGTCACAAGACGGCGGCTGCCTAGTAGGAAATGACGACGAGAGATGAGTTGGCAAAATCCGAACTTCTGAGTCGGCAGCGCTGGAGCGAGCGAATGGAATGGAGGCGTGTGGGCGATAGTGGAAGCTGCCTTGCATCTGGACTATGGCTGTCGGAGGTATGACGTTTGTTGCTACAAGCACGCAGGGATGCGCACCCTGATGCCAAGCACGCATATGCGTATGCACGCCCGACACCCGAGGTTCGCCTGTAACCCAGCACAAAAACAAAGTTCCATGACGGAACGACCCACCTCCACCACCACCCACCGCCTCTCCATAGGTGCGGTCGCGCCTCAATTGCGCTTAGTAGGAGCCATGCACCGCAGCTGCCAGCTCATCATTTGTCAATGGGTATGCGCGCTTTGCTCAAGAGAAACGATTCTGTGCATATTTTCTGTTTGCTGAAGTGCAGCCTGCCGATACCATGCAGTTGCTAATTCCGGGGAATTGAGAACTATCTAGCACGGTTGCTTTTTCCGCGGTCAATTCGCGATTGTGGGAGCTCCCTGGAGAGCGAGGTATCTGGGGCTCTTTCTTTCCGCCTGGACGCCCGGTTTGTTGTCCGTACATTGTGCTTCTCCATCTCCGTTAACGTTCAACGAAACCTCACCTCAGCTCGGTTCAGCTCATCTCCTCCACCAAAAAACAAACCACACGCACATCCCCCAGAGCCGGAGGAGCCCTGCATCAACGAGCAGAAGCAAAAGTACTCGGCTACACCGCCGATAAGGCTGAAGGATACCTGTGGTACCGATCAACATGAGAGCAACAGTCATTCTTCCTTATCTGGTGGGGCGATCTGGACAACGCATCGCATCACGCCCAAATATCAGCTGCTATAGGTATCCTGTTAACGCACCGGCCTTATCTTTACTTGCTATACCCGCGGATCTTACTACAATTGCGGCTGGATATGGTCCGCAATTAGGCATTGAAATTGACAACTCATCACGGTCTGCTGATCGGGGGTTGTTAATTTTCCCGGCCTCGTGGGAAGATCCTAGAAGCTTTGAATATTCTTGTTCGCGAGAATCCTTCGAGAAACATCTCCAGTCTCAATTGAAATCTATATCGATACCTAAGGTACCCCGCCCATGAGAACCGGTATCGTGAACGCACATCTGAGTGCAGCGATGTGCCATTGTGCTTCAATGTTCAACGGGAAAAGGCACTGCCAGCATCTCCGCTCTGATTATCACAACCCCGCGTGCGCGCTCTCTCGTGATGGGTATACGAGGGAGCAGCAGTGGCAAATAAAACAACTCATCACTTTGCGACGAATGGAACTAAAGAAGTGGAAATGTCGTTTAGCCAATGCTGCCTAGAGAGATCCGAGATAACCGATAGCCTTGGGTGAGTGATTTTTCGTGGACCCGTGTAGCCGATACCACCCACGCACATTCATGACGTGTTTGGTGTGTTCTGAATGTCCGTTGTCAGTTCCTATGCTGGAGATGTGTTACAGAAGGAGAGGAGATGGTGCAGAGAGGGGATCCGTGGTGAGAACGAGGGGTGAGAAAGAGGAAGTGAAATGTGATAATGAGGTGATAATGAGGAGGTGGTGTAGGTGGAGGAGGAGGGGAAGGAGCGGAGAAACCTCTGGAAGCTCAAGCACGTAGTTCCCACGACAAGATAAGCTCTTCGTTATCGTATGGTCTAGCACAACTATAGTAGGAGACCGAATATCTCCGTTGGAATGTTATCTGGTTTCAGGTATCAGGCGAATGGAAGCGTTTTGCAAACTGCACGTGCGGTCGCACTAAGAAATGAGTGACCATGACGACACTTCTCTGAATCCCTAGGGGCTTACGTAGAAACATGTTAGAAACTATCATCACTCGCCGGCATGCTCATATGGTCACGTGATATTCATGAACCTCTTCGGGCTTCTCAACTTGTACTTTTACAATAATCTGTCGATGGCTTTTACAAATTGTATCTTGGCATTATACAGCACTATTTCGTTTAATGGCAGTCTTCCAGACTTTGCCAAAACAACTCTGGCAGTCGATTAATAGTATAGTCTCGATTCAAAACGAGGTTTGAATGCGATATTGAACTTCTGCAATGCAATGCCCAAATTCAAATCAGCATGACCACTCATTTTCTGTGACAGGGTTGTAATACGAAAGCAATGAGTTGGACCCAGGATTCATGGTACCGGTATCAATATATGCACGAACCCGAACGCTGTCGGACCACAACACAGCCAGATCTTCGCCAGCACGGCAAGATCTTCGCGATCGCAACGGAAGGCTACGGGCATGACGAGTTGCTGCGGTTCGATATTTCGGGACAGCAAAGCAAAAATTTGTTAGGTTTCTCCGAATATCCTCCCTTTCGGCTGGACTTGGCAGATAATTCTCCGCGAAAATTTCATCCTGGGCCAGATACCGGTATCTTCTCTGGAACACGTATTAGCGGGATTTCTAGGCTTTGTACGGCACAGCCTCGGTGGTACTAGTATGATACTAGTATGGGTTATTTCAGGATGAGCTACAGATGTGTGATTGCACAGACCACATCCAGGACACCAAAAAAAGTCACAGGTGTCAAACGGGTGGCAGGATTCAATCATGGCAACTCCACACGAGCCCGCTGCCAGTTGGTGGTCAAAACCTCGCTCCCTCCCAGCCATTTTTACCTCCTGGATCCTGTTCCATCGAGATATCGATCAGGCAGCACCGATACCTGCAGTGTTTCGACAACGTCATGCATATCGTTGGAGGATTGAAACAGGCTCAATAATCACATGATTGGATGACGGGCCCTCCGGGTATCTCAAGGAATGTACGGCAGTGCGAAACTCCAATCATACTGACGCCATATCAAGCTTGCATAGTCTGCAACTCGCGTCCTGATGTCAACAGCAGACCTCTATTCGCCTTTGGTAATCCGGATGGCTAGGGGACCCTGGGTGACCTCAATCATGCAAAATCTGAGTCAAGAGCCGTGCCACCACTGCGAACCACTGGCAGCGCGGGCTTTACTGAAGTTGTCGTGTTCTGCTCCTACTGGGCGAGGACGGACCTTTCAATCAGCGGCTAACGGGAAGAATAGGTATGAGATGTGTGGGCGGTGCATGGGTGCATATGCCTGGTTCTCCTGGCCTTTCCCAGCCATCCGGATTGCCCAAAGCAAATAGAAGGTTATTGACATCTGTACGGGCGGTATCTGAGCTAGCTGCGGCAGATCGCTTTGATATGGCCCAGGTGTGATTGGTTTACTTAACACTGCCGCACATACGTGAGTGTTTGTTATTGCTGCGTAAAACAGCGATAGGTTGAAAGAAGGAAGTAGTGCAGTAGCAAGTAAGGTGATAGTCCCCCAGCCACATCCAGATAAACGTTCCTGCGTGTGACATGAGAAACATGCCATCCGGGAAATCTCTATCACCTTCTGGGGGTGAAGGAGGTTGGTAAACCCGAGGATAGGGGTATATGTCACTCACAAACGGCCGAATAAAAGATGTTTACAAACAAATAAGCAGCCGTGATTATCGGATACTTCCGTCTGCAATGGGGGGAGTTGACCAGCTACCGCTGTATGGTCCGTGTAGCGAGAGAAGGGACGGTGCCGAGTTTAATAGTGTTCTACTGGACAATATATGCCGAGAAGCCTCAATTGGGGGTTGCGTGGGTATACAGCCACTCAAATCCTAATATACTTTTACGCCATCTTTCTCTTGCAATTAACCTCGCTGGCCACCCACCCACCTTCGGCATCCCCACGCTACCAATATATCTCCACCATGGATCTTTGGTAGGTCTCGATATGGGGGGTACAAACGGACTTGGCTTGAGCGTACTCGTCCGATTACACTTTCAGGGACCTGACACGTTTTCTCAAATCTGAATGGCCACCAAATATGGAATGAAAATGTATTGGCTTGATGGGTTGGCGTATCGCGAGAATTGGGTTGCGTGCACTAGAGCCCTAGCCCTTGTGTAAGCGCCCTTAGGGTTAGGTGTTAGGCGAAAGTGTCCTGATACTTGAAGAGCGAACAAAGCCACATAGACAAATAACTTCAGTTCTCTTGTGTATCTCGAGTTTTCCCCACTCTAGCATACGGGCTCTCTCCATATTGTAGAGTCAATTTCGAAAGTCACTTACGCTAGTCAACTTCAACTGTCTTCGTTTTTTTTTGTCTATAAGGTCACTACAAATTCTTTAATAGTCTCCCGTGATATGTTTTTCCCCGGCAGCACATTTTCAACTCCCGTGATACTTCTGGCGATAAAAACTCATGGCGCAATTGCGGCACAGCGGTTTTATGGCCAGAGCCGGTTCCGGGTGATTGTGTAGATGCTCTTTACAATCGATGCATATGCTCTGTCCGGCTGACGAACTATACTAGTTCGCGAACTTGGGCACATTCACAAACTTATAGGAAGTTCTCAAACTGAATAGCCGATGAACAAAGTCGTTAAGGTATGAATCAAAATTACAATTGCAACTGCCTATTTATGCATATGTAAAGCAACCTGATAAAAGAGCTTACAGTTTAGACCTAACTAGTACTTACTATGAGACTGTAACTATTGCAATCTAATTACATGTTCGCTCTACTCCGCACTCATATCATGGCAATTTGCACCAATGGAATGTGGTTCAAGGAATGTAAGAAGAGAGTTTGAGAGTTTGAACTGTAGAGGTGGCGGTGAGAAGCGAGTACTATTGGGTGTAGACTTTTTTCTATCCTCAGCTAAAGTGAGCTTGCAAGTAACATGAAGTCTGGCAATGAGAGCACATTTGAAGAAGCTTTTCTCTAGAAACATGTGTTGGGTTCGCTAAAAGTGGCGAGTTCGCAAACTTTTCTACGGATTGCGAACCGAGCAAAAAGTTTGTAAACTAAACAAAATTTTGCGAACTAGCCTTTAACTGTCCGCGAACTGGCGGATTTGTCAACCGTACAGAACATATACACGGCGATGAAAACGCTACCCTCACCGAGAGGAATGGGCTCAGCCACTACAGTACATACACTAGTTCCATATACTTCTCCGTCCACACCGAGTCATATCAATGCGCACAGTAAATCCAGCACATTCCATGCTTCAAGAAGCATGGGACGCCGAAGCACGCATGACGCCCCCTTACAGGAAGGATTGTAGCGAAATTGAGTTCCAGCATTTCTGGTGTGAGGCGCGGAATCAAATAGTCCGCATTATTGCGCCTGATTGCGTTTAGTAGAATGCCAGAGTTGGCATGCTTCTGAAGCGATGAGTGAGGACGTAGTTGTGGAGTTGGTTGGTCTAGTGTTGCACACCAGACGAGGTGGCCTAGGTATTCGTCCCAGGATTCGAGACGAATCGGGACGGGACCTCAACTCTGACAAAACGAGATATCTCGTGCTTCTTACCTCGACCTCGCGAGTGATGATGACGTATGAATTATGTGATGGCTTAATTAGTCTATATTACCTTATTTTAAATAGAATGTTGAGGGGGGGTTTTCCAATTCATCTGCTTAAACTTGAAATTCACTTTCCAAATTCAACTGAAGATTAAAGAATGGGGATTGACGGTGGGGGCAACAGCGGCTTGCCTTGGTCCAGTGTTCCGAAGGGGCCGGGACGGCCGCGGCTTTTTGGGGGGTTTAGCCTAGCTAGCCTCCCTAAGCGGGTGCTTTTGCTGTAAATCCCGCCGTTACTTTGGATGCTTCTAAGACTTGTTGATTGACTGATCTCTCGTGGCCAAAAGGCCCGTATATATACAGACTTGTCTCCCATATTCTCAGCCATATTCGTCTCCAATCTATCTTCGTTTGCTCATCCGTTTGCACTGATATGAGCCGCTCTGTACTGATATGAGCCGCTCTCCTGAGGCATATCTTCATACACCAACTGCATATCAAAGGGACCTGAGCTGTGAGGCTTACGATGCAGGTACACATGCAACACCCGTGACCTCCTATGCCCACTCCAAATAGTATACCACTACTAAAAATAGCACATGGTAGTCCACTCACCGTTGAAAATAATATTATCTGTCACTTATGTGGGACAATTTCATTGATATTGCTCATTGGTTTCATGTTTCAGATATGCAGGCTGGCCGGCCCGTTCGGAACACTGCCTTGGTCCGCGTTGCACTTTGTTGGAGTCGCATATTTAACTCCCGGCAATCTGGCTGCATGGTCCAGGGCGAGTGGTCCTAGATGGCTAACGAGACAACTCATCCCAGGCCTATTTTATCTCCTGTATCGTCTCGTCCGATGTGTAACACTAGATCGGTCTGGCTGAGTTGTAATAGATCTGACGCTGAGAGATAGGAGGTGATCATGTTGTATACTTTAGGTAGGAGGTAGCCTTCAAACATTGTCATGTCGGTGATGAGTCGGGGTTGCTAGTGGGGTGTGGGAAATCTTGTGGATGAGTGCTAGTAGTAGTACAAAATCACCTCCCATCAACCTCTTATAACACTCCTCCTCCATTCTCGTGGTTCTTGATCGTCTCCAAAAATGGCCGCGTCCTCTTAATCGCCTTTTCTACAGCATCTGCATAAAGCTCTTTGGTATCTTAATCTCGTTTCGAAACCACTTATTGATAATCTGTTAGCATGTATGAAGATCAAGAGTTGATGTCCGCCCTCGCTGCCGTGCACATCGTGAAGATTACCAGGCCTGATATGCAGGGTCTCCTTGAAAATCTTTACATTATCAGAATCCACCTCTGCCCGGCCTCCAGAGGTCGGCCTGCAGGTCTGCTATGATTTTCACATATGCACCGTTATCATCTACATGTTGGGTTGGTTTGTTCTTATGTCCTCTATCTCCTGCTTCATCGTCACCTACGCACTCTTCAGGGGGTTGTACGGTTCTTCGGCATTCTTCTCCTCTATCCTTCGCACTCAACAAACGCCATCTATCGCCGCCGGCGAACCATCTTCCCAACTCAGGCATCCCTGGGAATGAAGAGGCGGATCGCCAAGCGAACGCAGCACGCGAGCGACGAGGAAACACAGTCCGAGAGGAAGCATTCACCTCAGCAGCAAATAGAGCAAGAAGGATCACCGAACAGAGAGCGGCCGCCAAAGCCGAGTGGGAAGAGAAACGGCTAAGCAAGCATTACGGGTACCGAGACGGGAGAGCCGGGAGTCGAAGGCCAGTCCCAATGAAGAGCAGGAAGTCCCTCGCTTCACGATATTACCAGCTGAAGTGCGGGCACGCACCCACAGCGACTTATCTCAAGCGGTTTGGACAACGAGACGACGACCAGTGCTGGTGGTGCGGAAAGGCGGCCCAGACGCGGGAGCACCTCTTCCGCCACTGTAAGAGGTGGAAGAACGAGCAGCGGGAACTGTGGAAAGCGGTCGGGCGGGAACCCGGCTGGAGAGCAGGGAGATGCAGGCACGTGCAAATATCGGAGCTGTTCTCCCTGGAATCGTGTGATCAAGCGGTGATGGACTTCCTGGCGGCTACAGAGATTGGGAAGTTCCCTCGCCGCTGAGCAGAGCTAAGCAGAGCGGAGCGGGGCAGAAGAGGGCAGAGCAGAGTACGGATAGCAGTCGTTCACTTGCTTTCTTTCTTTCATTCTTTCTTTATTTTGTACTTAGCGCGCCGTCCACTTGCGTCTTTCGTTAGTTAGTGGAGAAGGGTAGAAGGAGGGGAGCTCCCCCGTCTAGCCGGCCATCCGGAGGGTGGTTAGGTACTGCCATATTCTAGTTAGAGTTCATGCAGAATGATTTAAACAAAACAAAACACCTTCCCAACCGCCGCCATAGTCATCCCGACCTCCATTGCAATAGCGTCCCTCACCCACGAAAAACCACACATGCTAGTGCCATGCGCAATCAGAAAGGTGATGTCTTCCCTCAATTTCCTCACCACCTATGCGCGGTATCTGTTGTGGATGTGGCTGCAGACCACGCGCTTCGCCTCAAGACGTGAGCCGAGATTGCTAAGCTGGGCAAGCTCATTTACAGCCATTTCAAGGAGGGAAGCAATAAACCATCAGCCTCTTCCAGCAGCTCGACGGGGGGCCGCAAATCAAGTCAGCCAGTCATTCCTCGAGGCAGTTGTTCATTTCATCCGCCACCTCGAGATCAAATCTGCCCTTCTTTGGTTCGATAATGATATGTGCAATTGGACCGGATAGATGCGCGTATCGATACTTATCCTGAGGAGTCATCTTGCTTAAGGCCTCCTACCAGCTATCGCATTTACTCTCCTCATCCTCCCCTCCGGACTCCTCATCGTGCGCAGTGTTCGAAACGGGCCCGGCCAGCCCGAGGGCTTTTAGGCGGGCTTTGAGGCGGCCAAAAAGCCCTCGG
>Ga0307512_10005823_pt1 | contig 12693 bp, 15 predicted proteins | sample 14_EM_MG_FD_200267 | JGI IMG/M metagenome (GOLD analysis project Ga0307512, IMG submission 200267) | Populus trichocarpa ectomycorrhiza microbial communities from riparian zone in the Pacific Northwest, United States - 14_EM | ecosystem: Host-associated > Plants > Roots > Unclassified | place... | reverse complement strand
CTCCTGGCACGTCGGTCCATGCCCCTGTTACTCAACCGAGTCCACAACAACTTAACACCACTCAGCGCACTCTCAGGTTGGTGCGTTTTGTGTGCAAGCTCCTTCAATTTGATTCCCTGACCATTATCACCGTGACTGAGATGGATCACAGTTGCCCATGCTTTGCGGAAACCGATAAGCACGGAGTCAGGCACCCACGAGGTGCAATGAAGTGGGAAATGTGCGTACTGGCTGCTTCCGCGTATTGGGTGGCCAATGTCATCAAACTCCACCCGGTCACGAATCCAATTCCCGAACACCACAGCCCGACAATGGCCCTGGCCCGAAATAACGATATGCCCTTGACGATAGCCGTCCCTGCATAAATGATCGGATAGGCGGCGCAACACCAAACCACGTGTGCAATAATATGGAGGTAATTGGGTCGTTCGAAGCGTTTCGTCGATATGCGAGAAGTTTGGGTGTGCTTTTGGGGATCCGGATCGTCTGACGAGTTGCTCAAGAGGGGTTCTTGTGGAGCATCTGGGCTCAGCTCCGCGTCCCTGGGAAATTACTGTTGGTTAATGGGTCACACGGCGAGGGAGAAGTAGCGCACCTCTGAGGAGGCTTTGGGGACATGGGCCCTCAGAAGACGAGATTGGTGGCGGGTGGTTGGGGATCTGCAGCGAATGGGAAACCTGTCTGTTCTTTATAGCAGGAAGTTCATTCTTGAAACGAATCAGCTCTCGGTAAGGATGATTATGCGGGCATACAATACCTTGCTTACAAGGATTCCCTGACCCCACTAAATGATAAGCACGTGTCGCCGAAATTCTCAATATTTTGACGGCGGTAGTGAACTAGAAGAAGTCATCTCCCATATCAATACATCCTTGAGGAAACTATTATCTCCCCATTGGCCCCGGTTGGGTTCTTGATTGATGCCCTCAAGCTATTCATAAGTCCTGGGAAAGCCAAGGGGCTGTCGGGCGGTGCAACGAGCGGTGTGGACGTTAGATACTGGACCTGGTTGGCGTTCGTCTGTGTGTGGTCCCGGCCAGCGTTCGCTCGTGTGGACTCCGGGGTCGCTGTCAGGCTGCCGAGAAGTAATGAGGCTGCGGGGGTTGTCTGTCAGGTTCCGAGTGTGCTCGCACGTAGTATGGGTGAGGAGGGTGTGAATTCCGGGTGAAGGACGGATCAAATTCGTTCATAGTTCAGCTCACAAACTCTCGGCAACTGAGAAAAAGACATGTTCTCTTTGTGCAAAGACACATCACCGCCACAATACCATCATTACTCACCTCAAGATGTTCAGCCTTCAGGATTCTCTTGCGCGTCCGCCTGCAGCCGCAATCTTGGCTTCGCATCGAGTTCCCATGTTTGTTCTCGGAGACAATCCGCTGGATTTGTCACTTGCTCACACCGATGACTGCTTCAATAACTGTGGGATCCGTCCCGAGTTTGGTGGCGCAAAGAACTGGTTCCTGGATGTCCTTCGCCGCGGCGGTATGGTTTCGAGTAGATCCGTTGCGTGTTCGAGGTGCTGAACGTAAAGTGAGTTTGAATTATCCGCGAAAAAGCGCCTGCTCCAACTTTAGTGAGAACCGCAATCATGATGATGGCTGTCCCTACTCAAGTCGCACTGTATGGATGTGGGACAACAGCCCGAGACACAGTTGAGATTCCTTCTGCGAGATGCAAACGTTATATTAGTGAAAACCGCAATAATTAAAAAACTTCTAAATAGTGTTGATCGTCTCAGCTCACTGCGCGGTTGAAGTCTCAAACCTCGTTCACTCACCCTAGGAGGACCTGCTTCCGTTCGTTGAGTCAAATTTCAATTGTGATATCCCAACGAGCAACGCCGGGAAAACTTCTACGCGTAGAGACCTGTGGATGCGCTCAATGATGAGGCCAAGAGAAGGATCATATAGAGTGGGATCCTAGTTGAACGGATTGCACCGGCACAGGACTCCGGACACGGCGAAACTGATCAGGCTACCAATGGCCAGTCCACCGGCAAGGCAGAAGCTCACAACAGAAGCGGCAACATCGGCGTCTTCCCGGCCTTTTAGTCTCGGATTACTGTACTCACACGACCACTCCGGCGGTCAGCAGTCATCACTGAACCTGCCGCTGCCGGTCCACAGTACCGTCATCAGTCATCACCCGGGCTGCCGGCATCCCCAGGCGGCAGGTCATCAGTCATCGCTCAGGCGGGCGCCAATAGTGGTTTTCGGCGCCTTTTTTTTTTTCCTAATTTTTTTGTCTCCGCTGCGAAATACTGCCAAAAGGTTGCACAAGAATATTTTATAAGTCCTCATTGATTGTAGGGAGCACCAGAAAACACTTGATAGTCATTTCTATACTACAATTACAAGTTTATTTACTGTTCCATTCCATCCATGTCTCAACAGCATTACAGGTTGAGAACTCATATCCTGTGTACTTGTCCAGGTTGATCCCCACACCTCTGCCTTCATCAGCATCTGATTCATCTGACAGCCTATCCTCCTTGTCTGCATAGATGTCAACCAGGTGGTCTGCTGGGACTTGCTTGAGTACATCTCTAATTGCCTCATGGATTGTCTTGGATGTGTCAATTTTATCATGGTGGACAGTCTCCTCATTCCCACTGTCATCACCACCTGAGTCCTGATCTTCATCTTCATCCCCATCTCCCTCATCTAGCCTTTTGAGACTCTTGTAGAATTCCCGGTCCGTGCTGACTCGTTCAAGGAGCAGCTCACGAGCTTCTCGGCTTGTTAAACTCTCATATGAGAGATTGAAGTTCTTCTGTCCAGTAGAACAGAGTTGAAAAGCCTGTGAATATATCAGGTAAGTAGGGGAAACTAAGAATATCCATGGATATCACCTTTTTAACAAGCTCTGGATTGTTAATGGCCTGATACCCATTTACTAACCACCTGATAGAACGATCCCGAACAATACCCAGCTGCTTTTCAAAGGTCACTTTGCTTGGTTCAACCCCATGACCCAGTTGTTCCATAGTGTTATTGATGATATCCTGAAGGGCACTGCGTTTTATTGCAAGTTTAAGAACACGCTGTATCCCAACATCACATGGCTGAAAAAGACCAGTGCAATTTGCTGGAATGTAATGAATCCTGATCCATGGGTAGGTGTTGTGCATCCAATGACGAAACTCTGCTGACCGATGGACTGACCAACAATCAATCTGCCAAATGCAGATCTGATTCTGATCCTTCCTATGGCCTTCAAAATATGGTACAAGGATGTGTTGGACATAGCTCTGCATAGTAGATAGGGTTGACCAGTGATTACTACCTCCAGACTCAAAGTGGAACCCCAATATGTTGGTGGCCTTATGGTAATCAGGAGAAGCTGGAGATGGTAATGAACGAGGAGTGCTTCCAGCATAGACAGCCTGGAATGGGAGAACATCTCCATTCATTGAAACCCCAACCACAAGTGTAAATCCTCGCTTCTCATCTTTCCCAACCACTTCAACCTGCTTTGAACCCTTGGGTGCATAGGTTTCTGAGGCACCAGCACCATATGTGACCAGAGTCTGGTCAGTATTGACACAGAGCTCAATGGTAACACTGTTTTCTGAGATTGTATGAACAAGGCGGAAAAAAGCATCAGTGAGGATATATGTAACCCCATCTGGGACCTTTTTTCCAGGACGAGTAGAGCGTCGGAGTGTCCAGTTCATATTTTCTCGAAGGAATTTCCACACAAAGGTTTCTCGGCAATGAAAGTGATCCCAGATATAGCACTCCTGAACCCTACGAACAACTGAGATCTCAAAGAGCTGGGGAGCCCTAGTAGCAATGATCCCAATCATAACACCACGAATTGATGCAAGATCAAGGCGAACAGAGGATGCCCGAAGTGATGCTAATGTGATTTTGATCTCAGAGAGTAAATCAGGGTGATCTTCCTATTTCTGGTATTAGTTGTGACACTACACATTATATATAGAAAACTTACAAATACATTGTAACGTGTTTGGTTACCACCTGGAAGGAATCCCTTTTGGACATCATGGAGGGTTTGTTTTGACCAGATAATTTTGTCTTTCCGAGTTTTGTCCCGCCAGTCACTGAGCCGTTGATGAGTGAGGTGTTGAAATCGCTTGTCTCGATTCTGAAGTGTCCGAATAATTTCACTGAGGTTTGGTTTCCCAACCTGTTCCTTGGCTGCTTGATTGATCATTGGCCAAAATGTTGGGGATTTCCAGTTAATATTCTGACTCTGCATAGAATCATGTTTTGAGGGTTTGTATGGTTGACCAGTTTTCTCCTTTTCTTTCTTCTTGAGTGCTGTAATGATAAGTTGCTTGGGACGTGAGAAAGCAGCAACTTCTTGGCGTGTTTGGAGATGGAGATCAGGTGTGGATGCCTCCTAAAAGATTATGAGTATGACCAATACATAGAGTATAACAGAATAAACTTACAGAAGAATCCTGTAATCTGGCCCTACCCTTTTCCTTTCTAAGTTTTTCCCGATGCTTGCTCTGTGAAATCCGATTCTTTTCACGCCTACGAGCCTGCTTGCGTGATTTTTCAGCTTCATCCTTTTGTTTTCGTTCTGCATACTCCTTTTGATCTCTCTCTTCATTTTCTCTCTTCCTCTTCCGCCACTTTGTGTGAAACTCCTCAGATGGTATCTTTGGAAAGAAATCAAAGAGACCACTTTGCTTCCTTGCCTTGGGTGAAGAGGGAGGTGGGAGATCAGATTCTGAAACTGGTGCAGAGCTAGTGTCTGAGATAAAGGTGGATGATGTGAAGGTGGATGATGGAGGCCGATTGATTGGTGAATTACAGAGGTCAGAGTTGGTAGAAAAATCCATGATTAAGCCTTCAGTGAGAAGACTTGGATTGGATGTTAGATAGTCAGGGAGATTTTCACCCAGAGGGTAATCAAGGGGATCTTGAGCCATAGGGTGATCATAGATATCCTCAGTAGAATCACTGGTGGTATTGTGGAGGGGGATGTGTGGAAGGGGGTTGGCTGCTACTTGCAGTATGGGGGAAATGGAGGGCATGTCTGGGAGTGGTTGGACAAAAACAGGGGGAGAGATGTTGGAGAATGTGAATGGACAATTTGCATTGTCTTCTGTAGTCTTTTGTATATTATTAGTTATAATTCAATGGAATGTACTTCATACAGAAATAAACTCACAGCACCTTCTTGAAGGAGTTCTAATGCAATCTCCATCCGATAATGTGCCAGTGAAAGGATATCAGATTGCAAAAGAGGGGAGTTTTGCTGGAGGTAATAGTGGCTGATGGCATTGAGTGCAAAGAGGCCACATGACATGGGATCTTGTTGAACTGTTATTTCCAGTGAATAGACAGAAATATCAGATTCTTGGAACCTGTGTCCAGACCGACTGAGCATATGAGATATCCATCGCCGGAATGAGGAGGCCTTGTCAAGTGGCATTGGGTTTCCCAGAGAGTCACCATAGAATATCCTTGGTGGTTTGAATGTGATGACCAGAGATGTCCAGTGATTGGTAAGGTGCAAAACCCCTGCAACGCTGTTAACTTGGCCAAGAATAATCCTGTTTTCAACCTCTAAGAGACGCTCGCTCTTGTCTGCTGCACGCCCATAACCTGCTCTACCCTTGTATGCTGAAACAATAGAGCCAAGGTCAAAAACAGGAAGGAGGACATGCTGGCTAGAAGCCTCAGCACCATAGTTGCTGCAATAGTGGTGGGAGATTTTCACAAGGACATAATCAATGTGGAAGTCACTCAGCCATGAGTTAGAGAGGAGTGACACCATATCATGAACTGAGCAGTTGGCACCATTCCATGGAAAGCATGATAGGCCTGCCATGACTTGGTCACAGATCTCAGTCATTGATTCTGACCTATAAATCCCCCTCAATCATGTCAGTATCATAACTTAGTAGTAGACCTTAGCTATTGACACTAACCTGGAAAATCCCCTTAACCATACCAGTGCCCCCTTCCAATCATGCCGATATCCCATTGCACGCCTAATTTCTCTCCAATAGTCTAGTACCCAGATAGGGAGTCTGGCTGGATGGCCAGAGATTGGAACCAGGGTAAAGGAGTGAATGGGGTATGAGGCTGCCTTGATTGCAGCCTGGTACCTATCAGAGAGCTGTAGTGATGGGGGACCAAGCCTGAGGAGTGTGTGTGGCTGGAAGTTGATGACTTCCTCCCCATGTAATTGCTGGCTAAGATCATTGTAGTTATGGTAGAGCATGTGTTGGGGAGGATAGTTGGTGAATTGGAAGAGGTGGGGAACAGATTGCCCATCAAGTGGTATCCAGTCTTGCTTGATATCCTCTGGTAAGGGGATCTCAATGGTGAGATCAATAACCTCAGATGACATAGTGTGTGGATGGGGTCCTGGGATAGGGGTGACTGGTATTGCACAAGGGGACTGGATGGGAAGATAATCTGGGCCAAAGACAATGGATTTAGACATCCGGCTTATAGATATAAACAAAAGATGACATACAGTATCACCAAGATAACACAAGGGCAGGAGTCAAGCCAACAAGTACTGGGATAGATGAGGTGTGGGTGGAGAGGATGGTAATTGCAAGTGTTGACTGGATAAACTGTGAGTAAAGGTGTCAAGCCTAAGCCCAGTAAGTCCAGATGTTGAGTGTAGGTCCAGTAAACACGAGAGCAGAACAGTGTGTAAGAATTAAGCAGGGGAGGTGCAGATTGTGCCAGTGTTGGTGGGAGAAGCTGCAAGACGTTGACCCGTTCAGGCGTTGAGCAGGAAAGGCAATGTTATCAATATCACAGTCACACCGTTGTCAATGGTTTTTCCTGTGTGTATTTTCGTATATTGCTCTACCCTTAATAATATCTTCTACAACTACTCTACCAGTGGACATCCAACAAAGCCAGCAACGAGTGTTACCTCCACTGAGGAGGCTGCTGGGGGAGGAGGCTGCGTCACCAACGAACAGGAGGCCGCGTCACTAGCAAACCTGCCAAACGGGGGCCATGTCACCGGCAAACCTGCCCGGCATCAATTCGAGTCATCAGCAGACCTGCCGGGTGGCAGGACTGTGTCATCGGCAGACCTGCCAAACAGGCCGGCAGGTCATCGGTCATCGCGAGACCTGCCGGCGCCTGTCATCACTTCTCGGCAATTGCCGTTGCCGGAGTGGTCGCGCGAGTACAGTACTCCCTCGCGCCTCCCAACTCTACCTTGGGCGGGGAACTGTTTTTTTACTGCCTCCGGGGTTGCTTCTCCGGGGCCTTTATGCGGGGTGCCCTCGAGCTGGGCTCGTGTCTGATGCGAATCGCTGCACGCTGGTGATTCCGATGGCGGTGGATGCTCTGGGCCAGTTGTCTGCTGCTTTCTCCTTTTTGGATGCGTCCAAGATCCATCCGCGATAAAGGACGGTGGGCTCTCCGCACTGAATCCATTTTTTCATGCTTTCGAACGAGAGAGCTGATTTCGCCATTCTCGCTATACCCAGGTGAGGAGATGTTCGCCCGCTCAACCTGGGGTCGAATGGATTCTCCCCGGATAAACGTTCCGGACCAATCTGGTGGCTCGTTTACCCCGGCCTAATGCTTTGCGGCAACGTGTCCGTGGATCACGAAACTCCGTCTAGCCGAGTGCACGCCTCTCCAGAACAGCGGCCATGACGAAACGTGGTCTAGCTCTCTACGTATCCCCCGATATTTGGGCAGTTTTGTACCCTGTAACCGTGTTAATATCCGGATACCATGTGTAGTTTTCGATCCCACGCAGTCACGTTGAATATATCACCTGGTCAGAACCATCATAGATTTCAGAATCCCATCTCGTTATCTGCCATACCACTTGCGGGGGACAAGGCAACTCCCAGGGTATAAAATTTGGTCCTCGTACCTCTTCCGCTTCCCACCCATCTTGCTCTCTCGCACCATGGCCCCCACCTCTCAGCCCTTCCAGTCAAAGTTCTCTTCCGCTGCCAGGCGTAGATTGTCCAGCTTGGACAACACCGTCAGGCCCGCTGCCATCGCCAGTCTTCAGGTAAGAGCATCGACGCGATCTATTGACACTGTATGCTGATCTCTTGATCACCTCCAGCCTATGTGGGCTGGCATTGCTGGCGCGGCAGTCAATAACGGCGCCGGCTTTGAGATCGCCATATCGATTCACGATTCGGTTTACAACACCGACTTTTCTTCACAGACCATCGACGCCCACCCCAATGACTCCGAACTGACCTCCAACGCTGTCGAGGCGCATATCGTCGACACCCTTCGCGAGTTCTCCTCCGAGCATCTCTGCAAATTCCTCGGCGCTGGTATCACTGTGTCCCTTTTGGCCGAGGTGCATTTCGTTCATTCCCCCACATCATGATCCAACTCAGAGTCGAAAATTTACCAGGCACCTAACCTTTGCACCCGTCTCTGGCTCGAGTTGGACATCGTTCCCGTCGTCTTCAACATCAAGGGGTTCCATACCGAATCACTTACCCGTCCCAACTTGAAGCACCGCCTTTCTGCTTCCGGTTCCTATGTCGCTTCGGGCGCGGACACCCCAAATGTGCTTCTTGTGGACAGGCCTGACACCGGCAACCTCCAGTCCGGAGTAACCCAAAAGGTTCCCCTCCAGCGCACAATCGACGAACAGGCCGATTCTGCTGCTCGCAAATGTCTTATGTACTACGGTCCTGGAAACAACCCTCGTCTGACCATTGCCGCCCGGAACCAAGTCGCTGTCGATGCTGGAGGGAAAATTCACCTTGTCGACGATCTCGAGGAATACCGCAAAACCGTTGGGGAGAGTACCTGGAACTGCGTTATCAAGATGGCGGACGAACTCAGAGACAACAAGGTCAAGATCGGCTTCTTCTCGTCAACACCTCAGGGAGGTACGTGGATCTTTCGTGCAATTAGCTCGTAAACGTTATCGATTGATCGGTCTCTGGTGATCCGTTGAATAGGGGGAGTCGCCCTGGTAAGTTTTTTTTTATCCCTCACTTCACTCGACAATAAACTCATGGTTCGCTGTCCAATAGATGCGACACGCTCTTATCAGGTTCTTGGCTGCTCTAGATGTTGATGCTGCTTGGTATGCATTCTGTTTATCTTCACCGCGTGGTGCATTGCCTGAACGCCATCACCAGGTACGTTCCGAACCCGAGCCCGGCCGTCTTCAGGACGACAAAGAACAACCACAACATCCTCCAAGGTGTTGCGGATCCAAACCTGAGGTTGACTCCCGAGGCAAAGGCCGCTTTCGACGCCTGGATTCTCAAGAACGGTCTCCGATGGACTGCAGAGGGCGGCCCCCTCGCCCCAGGTGGTGTCGATATCGCTTTCATCGGTGGGTTCTTTCAGAGTCCGCGTACGAGTCCATCTGAGCTTTGTTCTAGATGATCCCCAGATGCCAGGCTTGATCCCTCTGATCAAGAAGACCCGCCCAGACCTCCCCATCATCTACCGTTCCCACATCGAGATCCGTAGCGACCTCATTCATAAGAAGAATTCTCCTCAGGAGGAAGTCTGGGACTACCTCTGGAATAACATCAAGCACGCGGATCTCTTCATCAGTCATCCTGTCCGCAACTTCGTTCCGGATAGTGTCCCCGTTGAGACCCTGGCCCTTCTCGGTGCCGCCACCGATTGGCTTGATGGCCTGAACAAAAAGCTCGGCATCTGGGACTCTCAGTATTACATGGGCGAGTTCAGGGGCCTGTGCGTCAAGGAGAAGATGAACGAACTTGGGTGGCCCGGCCGTAAATATGTTGTCCAGGTTGCCCGATTCGATCCCGCTAAGGGTATCCCCCACGTCCTCGAGTCTTACGCCAAGTTCCGTAAACTCCTCACCGCGAACGGAAAGACTGAAGAATCTCAGATCCCCCAGCTCTTGATCTGTGGACACGGTGCTGTCGACGATCCTGACGCTAGTATTATCTATGACCAAGTTCTCAACTTGATTATCACCAAGTACCCGGAGTACTCCAAGGATATCGTCGTTATGAGGATTCCCCCAAGTGACCAGCGTAAGTTGACCTTTCTTAACACTCAAGAAGTCATTCTTATCTCCACACCCTCAAGTCTTGAACGCTCTCCTGGATAATGCCCACGTTGCTCTTCAACTCTCCACTCGTGAAGGTTTCGAGGTCAAGGTTTCCGAGGCCGTCCACGCCGGTATCCCCATTATCGCCTCCCGAACTGGTGGTATCCCCCTCCAGATTGTCGACGGCAAGAGCGGATACCTCTGCACGCCCGGTGACAACGACAAGGTTGCCAAGCATCTCTACGACCTATTCACCGACCACAGCCTTCACAAGGAGGTGAGCCAATATGCAAAGACACACGTCAGCGATGAGGTCGGAACCGTCGGAAACTCCGCCGCTTGGTTGTACCTTGCGTTGATGTACTGTTGCCGTGGCGAGAAGTTGAAGCCAAACGGTGCCTGGTTGAACGATCTACTCAGGAAGGAGTGCGGAGAGCCCTACAAACCCGACGAACCTAGGCTCCCACGTGATCTCAAGTCTTGAGTTTAGGACATTAGAAGGGACTTGGGGCTTTGGTTTTTTTCACCTCGGAGGTTCCGCTCGCCGCTTGGAAAATTGGTGTGTTTGTGCTATTGATGTTGTTCAATTCCATAGAATGTAGTTTACCCCAAGGAGTCGATATCAAACAAGTTTTTGTAACAATAGTCTCTTGAAATTTTGGGCGTGGATGAAGGATGTACTTTTGAGCGAACGCTTTTCTCATGCCCCGACGAGTTCGCTACCCCGGCGCGTCGGCCTGGCTTTTTGAGATCTGCGAAAGCTAGCCAAGGTTACCATCCGCATACAGCACCGGAGGGTATATCGATGATAAGATATCCGGATCCGATATCAAACAGACCCTCTTTAATGTGACCCTTCTGCACGCGGTTCCGTGTACGTAGCTGGCGACCCTCGTCTGTACCGTGACCACTAGCGATCACAATCAAAAAATGTCCTCAGATAAGGTTCCACCTTTCCCTCAAGGATCCTTCATCGATGCTGTACGCGAATCGTCCAGGCTCTTGGCTGAGCAGACCAAAATCTCCGTTAGTTCTCATCTCCCATCTAGCTCTCACGATGACTCATAAGTGTCTGTTTCCCCACAAAGATCAACCAAAATGCGGTGGAGAAATTCTTGTTATCTCCCGCCTTCACTGCCTCCTTCGAACGGCTCAAGGTGACCCACGGTCAAATATTGCCGTTGAAATACCCCTCCATCGCGGTAGAACTGAACGTCATGTCGGTTCTGACTGTGTTGAATATGGCCTCTGGTTACCGCGTGCCGTTGCACAAGGCAACTGGCAGAGGAGCGTACGATAACATCAGGATGTTTGTGATGGCGCTGTATCTGTCCTCAACCGTGGAAGCGGACTATATGTCTGCTAGGGGAATGGTCGCCCTGGATCAACAGAAAGTCGCGGATCTCATGGGGGTGCTCAAACACATTCACGTCGAGGTACCCCATAAATCCTTACCGGGTGTTGTTGTGGGGGAACTCGGGGGACCGATTTTCGAGTTGGTCCGATTAATCACCAAGATATTGAACGAGACTGGCCAGGCGTTGCAAAGCGGTGGATACCCGGACCTGGGCACGTTTCTCTTGGAGGCATTGAAAAAGGCGAAGGGCGACCCGGACGTTGTGCTACGACAGGTACGCGCGATTTCGTTGGGTAGTGACGCCACTGGAAACTCAAATTCGGTATAGCTTGTACGTGGTATCCCAGCGTTCCGGGATATGGCTGTTGTAAACGGACAAGGTTTGTTGTCCCTCTCTGGGTCATCTTTTGTGTTTCCCCGATATGCAATCTGACTACCCTTTGTCTTGTATAGCCATATACATCTTCAAAAAGGCGTTGCTTATGATTCACCTCGTCAATCTCCGCTTCTCGTCGTCACCTCACGACTTTGTTGTCCCGGAAACGTCTCAGTTGCCTGTGTTTTCCGATAACGTTTTACCCTCGATGCTCGTCCACCTGGGAATCATAGACCTGTCCTCTGCAACCCTCGGACTGGGCGAGATGTTCTTGGATGTCGACGCAGATGCGCTGTTGCAGCCGGCTGCATCAGCAGAGGAGACGACGAAGAGTGTCCCGAAAGAGGGACCGGTGCTGACGTCGGAACAGTCTTGCGCCCTTCGCGCAGCAGCAATATATGCTTGCGAGGTGATCGTCAGCACTGCACGGGGCCTGCCCATCACCGATCAGAACCTGTTGTGGGTCAACTCGATGACCCTACCGGAGCTGGACGGTTGGTTGTGGGCGGGGGCGAAAGACAGGGTCGACTACAGGCGGTTGGGTCGGTTCTCGCTAACCAATACCAAGTTCTTCTGAGCGAGGGCGCTCAGGGGTCTGATTGTAACCTGTACTACAAAGGATGTAAATGACTATCGCTAGTGCTATGGCGATTTATGATAGCGATTGGATATTGCGAACAGGCGATCGGGAAGAGTTAGTAGATTATGCTTACCGATTTCAACCCGGGTGTGCAAGCCACCGAAAGCTCATAAGCTTCAACAAGCCCGCGCACGTTCCTTCACTCGACCGGTATCTTTGCCATGCCCTCCACCTTCACGTCGCCATCTCCAGATGTCGAGACCTTCTCCACGCCGCCCACGACACCGATGCCCCCCGAGATCCTGATCAGGTCGTCGCTGTCCAGGAAGACCAGTCGACCATCCAACCTACGTATCTCGAATACCAGTGCAGAATGGACCTCTGGAATCA
>Ga0307512_10005822_pt1 | contig 12695 bp, 10 predicted proteins | sample 14_EM_MG_FD_200267 | JGI IMG/M metagenome (GOLD analysis project Ga0307512, IMG submission 200267) | Populus trichocarpa ectomycorrhiza microbial communities from riparian zone in the Pacific Northwest, United States - 14_EM | ecosystem: Host-associated > Plants > Roots > Unclassified | place... | reverse complement strand
AAAGTTATTTTTTATTTAAAAATATATTAAAATAATAATTTTTTATTTTTAAAAATTTAATTTTAACATTAATATATCAAAATAATCTAAAAATATTAAAAAATTAATTTTTTTAAAAAATATAGTGGACCTTAATACTTAAACTTGGCTTAGATTCATATATTTAGAATTTAGCTATTTAAATTTAATCATTTAATATTTTCAATTTAGAAGGGCAGGCCTTGCTTTCTCGTTAAAAAGAAACCCAGGAGGGCATTTAATTTGAAACCTAGGCGAGTAATAAGCCAACCATACTCGAGCGGCTGTGCAGCAAAGCAGAGAAGTTGTTCTCTGATCTGATTGGTTAAACCAAAATAGCAATGGAGAGAGTGGTATTCTATAAATAAACCCAAACCATACTCGCATCCTTTAACCTCTCTAAGTATCATCTCTCTCTCTCTCTCTCTCTCTCTCGATCCCTAACTTCCTTTCAACCTGTTTTTCAATCCTCCAATTTCCCTCCAAAATTTATGGAAAATTCCCTTACTTTCTCTACAATTACCCTAAACCCACTAAAACCCTAATCTTCTCTCTTTCTTTTAGATACTTCCTCAGGGTATATCAAATTAATCAACCATCTACTCACAATTACTCTTGCTTTATTTTCCTATTTTTCTTTGTCAATTGTCTAATTTATTTGTGGGTTTTTCATTTCTCTCTTGCCTATTGAAGAATTACCATTCCTTTGTTCAAATCGTTGCTTGGTTTTTAGATTAGGGTTTTTTTCCTTTCTGCTTGTTTCCTGAGAAAACTAGGGCAGAAAGAAAGAAAACAAGATTCTCTTTTCTTATGATTCTTCCACGTCGTATAATCTATGGTTATCTTCAAGAATCACTGGTGAAATGGTGGTTGATTTGAAAAAGCCTTGATTTTTATTGACATGAGGGTTCAAATATGAGCAATGGAGGTGAAGACAATACACCGGGAAGACCCAAATCCGATGACTTTGGTCGTGCTGTTTCAAGAATGGCAGTGGCTCAGATATGTGAGAGTGTGGGCTTTCATGGGTTTAAGGAATCTGCTTTGGATTCTCTCAATGATATCACAATCCGATACCTCTGTGACCTAGGCAAGATCGCAAGCTTCTATGCCAATTTATCAGGTAGAACCCAATGTAATTTCTTTGATATAGTTAGAAGTTTTGAAGATATAGTAGGAGCTTCACAAGGGTTTTTAGGTGCGTCCATTTCTGGTAATTGTCTTGTTAATTCTGGTACGATTAAAGAAATTATTGACTTTGTTGGTTCTAATGATGAGATTCCGTTTGCGCAACCGGTGCCAAGGTTTCCTGTTATTAGGGTTAGAAAGTTAATTCCTAGTTTTGAAAGTATGAGTGAAGCGCCACCTGGGAAGCATATTCCGGCATGGTTGCCTGCTTTGCCTGATCCTCACACGTATTTGCATACACCTATGTGGAATGAGAGGGCTGTGGATCCCCGTGCAGAAAAGATTGAGCAAGCTAGGCAGAGGAGAAAGGCAGAAAGGGCTTTGTTGAGTTTGCAGCAGAGGTTGTTGAGTAATGGCTCAGCAGGGGCTTCATCCTTGGGGGTCAGTAATAATGTGAAAGAATTGGGAGTAGTTGAGAGTAATCAATTTCTTGCCACTCCGTTGGAGTCTGGGAAGAAGGATGTCTCTCCAGTTGTGTTGCCAGATAAGCTAAAAAACCATGTTTCTGTGATGGAGGCATTTGCACCTGTCATTGAAGCAGCAAAAGAAGGCGGGATTTGTGATGATGTAGATGTTGAGAGGAAGAGTCTTCCTGAAAAGAGGCTTGCTGTGGCTTTTAAGTTTAAGACTGGGAAGAAGTTGTTAGGAGAGTCTTTGGACCTGAGTCTTTTGAAGAAGGGTGAGGGGAGAACGGGGCATTGGTTAGGGCGTGATGATGAGAGGGATGACAAGAAGAGGAGAGCAGAGTATATACTTAGGCAGTCAATGGAAAACCCACAAGAGCTTACACAGTTGTAAACTATTTTCTTGTCTGACTGGCTCATTCAGAAGTTGCTTTTAGTAGGGGCTATTGGTTCTCTAATTATTTCAGGGGCATATTTATTGTTCCTGCGTGGATTTTATGAGATTCTGTTGTGAGTGTCCCATGCGATCCTACTAACAATTTTTGAGGTATGTGAATGCTTATGTTTATGTTACTTTAGCTTTAGTCTCAACTGATTCTTTGACGGTGAAGTTTGTGCTTCTTTGTTCCGTCATTAGATGTATCATCACATTGAATTTTATTGTGGGATGGACAAAGTGTGCTCTTTGATTCTGGCTATTATCGTCAATATTCTGTTTTTGTACATGCAACAAAATATTCTGTTTAGGGTACAATGCATTTCCACATAAGCACCTTAATGCCATTACAAAATTTTCTTGTACTGGACATTTTATGCTTAAGTTTTTATGAGGGGAAGATATTGGGTTTATGATGAAGATCTTATCACCACCAGTGTGTGTGTGTGTGTGTGTGTGTGTGTGTGTAAAGAAAGTTTCTAATAGAAACAATTTTAGAAGGACCATTGTAACTCAAGAAGGAATAAACATAATAAATATTGCTCAAAAGTTGATGACGTGAAAATTTAGAAGTCTTGTAAGATTGAATTTAAGTGGATGATGTTGTGTTAGATGAGGCTGTAATAAGTGCAGACGTATGCTATATATCATGGGTATATTTCCATTCATTTCCGTTCTACATAGCAAACCCAATTTCAAAAGTTAACTACATGTAGTTGCTAGCATGAAAATTGGACTTCAACATGAATTTTTGCCCCTGCCCACAGTATTGTTTTTATGCATGTATATTAGTTTTTGGCTTTTATTGTAGTCTGGAGGAGCATGTTGATTACTACTAGTTATATGCCATTTTGCCAAGATGTCATAGAAAGCAATATCTTCATTATCGTTCACCCCTGCATGGTTTCTGTATCACCCACGAGTATAATTTTGCACCTGACCTGATAACACATGAAAACCAGATGTTGATACTGTTGCATTCCTTAATTGCTCAACCTTTCTTTGTATCTAAAGTATCTAAAGGGCTTCAATAACAGACAAGAACAAACCAGAGATTAAGAATTCGGTAAAATATTAATGCAAAAAGCTTGTAGCGCAGGGATAATGATAAAAGGAATTGGAAATGTGTAGCAGATTCAATAAAGCAGTTTCCTTACCTAATTCAAGTCACTGACTTTAGGCCTTGATGTTCTTAGTACATACAGTTTGGAACCTAGGAGATGTAGAAGGTAAACTCTCTGCTTTCACACTCTGTGGAGAAGTTTGACTTATGTCATCTTTCATGTCCTCCATTTATCAAATTAGATGCAGCAGGAGAGGAATTTGGATAGAATCACATGGCGACATGGTCACCCCCTGCTTTTATCCACAGTTAGACAACCCAGCTGGGAAATAAAAGCTGATTAGTGCTGCCAAGTGATATGTCACATTATTTGTGCTATGAGATGTCTGGATTGAAGGGACATCCCATCAATCCAGACCATGCTTGTCAGTCTAATGTTGTGCTGCGGAGAACAATTTGTTTGATTTAGTGTCAAATAACTCAGGGATGGCAAGTTTATTGCTATTCACAACAATGCGTGCATCTGGGCCAAATGATATTCTTTTTTTTATAGAATTAAGAAGTAATTGCTTGTGTGTATGTTGAAACAGTTACACTCTTCCATTATGTTCTATTCGGATTGCAGAGTGTCCTCTGATCAGTAATGTCCTTATAAGCAATGAAGTAGTTATTTAGTGCCAAGAGCACTGGTGTTGAAAAGGGTTGAGCTGACAAATATTTATTTGAATTCAATTCGCTGTAGATTTGGTCATTTTGGATGTTGATTCTTTTCAGGCCAGCTGCTTTATAATAACATTCAGGAAGTCGATTTATTTACAGTGAAAATAGGTAAGAGAAACCTCAAGTGCGCAAGCAATGTTGATAAATTGTAGCTTGTGCTTATACATATAGCATTGGTTATTTGACTTCAATGCCAGCATCAAGTTGCTAAAGTTGAAAAACTACCAGTTCTCGCGACAAAGGATGAAGATATCAGAATCAAGAAACAATAATTTATATGAATAAAAATTCGTCCATGAGAGTTGAGAAAGCCATTAATGTTTTCGAGCAGGACAACTCAATTCCTCCAGTTAATCAAACCCAAGAGGACCGTTCGACGAGTGCTTTTGAGAACAGGGGACAGGTAAGACGTGCAAAATGCTTGCTATCAACCTTATAAAATGAATCTTCTTACTCGCATATTGAATACATTCCTTCTCTTCCCTCCAATCCAAACAATCCGGTTGCAGTGAAAAGAGAGTATTATCCTATCCTGGTACAAGAGGATAAAGTTAACCACTAACACGGTATCCCAATGAAATCTTTTTGATTTCTCTGCATATCATCCTGGTGAAATTTCCTTTGTGCGTGGATTGATCATAAAAAAAATTGAAGCAGTCAAGACAAGGTTACCCCTTCGTCATAATTCATCATTCAGATTCCACAAGTATGCCCTGCCTGGATTCAAATACAAAACTCTAATGCAACTGATGAAAAAAACACATCAACTGAATTCTAGTTACATGACTGTGATGAGAAATATAAGACCATTACAAATCCAAATAAAAAATCATAATTATGTAATCCCATTAACTTGACAGTAGCATTATTGAGTTGACGAAGTTCTCTCAGAGTGTTAATTTGATTGAGAAACATTGGTCTTCTTAAAAATGTTGGACGTGAGCCTTCCATTTCTTAAATGACCTTAATGCTTTAATTTCATGTCGATTTCTGTAACAAATACTTTTCCACGATGGTTGAAGATCATGAAATCCAGGTTGTCTGGCAAAGAAACCATCCTGCATTGAAGAATATATGAATAATGTCAATGGCCAATTATTTTGTAAAAATAACATTACAAGCAGTCACATTAGGTGTAATTCACATCTCTAATGCACGAGAATCAAGTAACACCACTAATGCATGCCCTTTATGGAGCACGAAATTTGACAGAGTATTTGGCCATGTTCAGCCTATTCCTAGTCTAGGCTAGACATATGTGGAGTTGATTGCCATTGTAAGTAGTAGCCATCAAAAAAGAATTGTGCAAGTAGTCAGAATTTTACGAGACAATAAGGGGCTGACTTGGGTCTTAATTGTTCTCTGTATTTCATGAATCACTGTTCAATGTGTTCATCTTATACTTTGCTAATTAAGCTACCAACAACTGAAAACAATCTTCACGCAATAATTAGCAATCTAAACACAATCAACTACAATGCAACACAATAACAAAACATGCGTCCAAGCAGAGAACACAAGCAATTAACATAAAACCATCTAAGATGGAAACCTATGGGGACACTAATCAATGAGAACAAGAGTGCTATTTCCATAAGGAATTTCCAAATAACACAATAAACCCAATTGACAAGATATCCACCAATGGCTCCATGCTAACAGAGTTTTGGAACACACCCAAGTGAGTACAACCATAAAAACAACCGCTGTGCCTTGATCTAGAACTACCCAAACCCAAGAATGAGGACATCTCTTTTTTATGGCTCGAGGAAAAACACAAGCCCAAATACAAGGCTGACATGTTCTGGTCCTTAAACTCACCCGGTATCTCTATGCTCTATATTTGTTTTAAGGGTTTACGTTGTCATCTATCACTTGCAACACCAAGCCTACATCTAAGTTAATCCAGTCCAATAACACAAGTAGTAAGCCAAGAGGCCATTTCCACGGTCAAGGCTTCATAAAAATCAAAAGCCCTCTTGCATATCAAGCAAATTTTAGTTTGATTTAGTCCCTTGTAGTTTGAAATCTTCACTCAAACAAGCTTTAACGTTTACATGTACATGATTATGCTCCCCAGGGCACACCGTAGAGTAAACATATAAATGACGATGATGAAATGGTAAGCTACACTTCAATGTAAAATTCCTAAGATATTTAATCATCAATCAGAATGTATTCATGCTATATGAAGGTACAACAACCCAATTAAAGGATCCTTAAAGATTTCAATTTGTTCCTTAACTATCAAGTTATGATCTATAAGATACAGTGACCCTGTCCAGAAGACCAATTAATGGATCTTTGATTACCACAAACTATGCATATCATGTGGCATGAATTAACAGGAATTGCACTTGAGACAATTGTTGTGCCATGAACATTACTGGACAGCGATGGCAACTTTAAACAACAATTTGAGGTTCAGAAGATGAAAAGTCAGAAGAGATAAAACAATTCCATCTTCTACTCCATTTAGGAAAATTCAGGACCATCTCATGACTTAAAAAAGGATATTTTCCTTATAACTGCCAGAAACTATGCAACCAGGTAGCTAAATTATATCTATGTTTGCCATTTTCAATATAAAGTGAAAATAACAACACTGTACACCATTTGTTTCAAAGAACAGTGTCCTGTATGGGTTTTTTCAAAATGGAATGAGAATAGCATTGTATGGCACCCAAAGGAAAGAAACCCCAGAAATAAGTGTAACAACTAGCAAGAGTATGCGAGCAAACATGCTCTTGATGAACTAAATCACTTAAAGTCCTGTAGCCCGGGTTCATTTCTTTTGCTTAATAAGCATGTTAATCCAGATCATGCATCGACCAGCTCAAGGAAGCTAGAAATAGTTCAAACTCATTTCAACCAGAAAGAAGACTTTCAATAGAAGTTTACAACAGAAGGACAACACCCATTTCTATGGAAACCAATTTCAGTGGCTGTTTATTTTCAATCTAATACATAAAAATAACAGACTCCTTAAAGGGAACTGATTACCTCATTAAATGACGCTCAAATACAAGTAAACCAGTCTTTATTATTATCATTATTATTACTACTCTCAATTTCTTAAAGAGTAATCTGACTGCTTGACACTGAATTACCCACATCGATACTTTTAAAAACAAAAATATTTTCAAAATCATTGCTTCTTTTCTTTCTTTTTTCAACTAGAAAGAAATCCAAATTGACAAAAATAAGAGCGAGAAATTAAAAAAAGAAGAAGAAGAAGAGAGAGAAAAAGTAACCTATTCTCATCAGAATGTGGATGAATAGAGAGGAAGTTGCCAGGCACAGTTAATGCTGCCCACATACACAAAACCAGCCCCACAATCAATTCCACCACCACCTGCATAAAGACCCAACCCAACCAAAACAACATAAATATATATATGTGTACATATACAAGGAAAATAAGAGTATAGAGATTGGTATGATACACTGAAAGGAGGTCCAGAAAACTCATCCTCTGTAATCTTCAACAAACCCCGATCTGCACCATCATCATCAATCACGATTAAACAGGATTATAATTATATACAAAAAAAAAAAGCAAAAAAGATTCAGGAAGAGAGGATGGTGAACAAACATTGACTGGTAGAATAAGCGGCATGAGAGAGAATCAAGACTCCAACCAATCCAATCACAAATCCTACAGAAAAACCCATTTTTATTAACTATCTAATCTATCTGATCGGCACTGTAAAGTATACTAATTTAACCCAAATTGCTCTTCCTACCCTAAGTTAAGCTGAGCTAAGCTATTCCGAGGGCGAGAGGTACCCTTCAGATTTGTGTTTTTCTGTTTTCTTGTTTTTTGGTTGTTTTATAAAGCAAACGACACGACGTTGTTTTCTGTCACACGTTACCTAAAAAGCACCGTTTTTCGAAAATATCCCCTTTGCCTCTCCCCGAGTAAATACGCATCGTATTACACTATTACTATTTAGTTTACTACTCCAAATTCTAATACAATTGCAATTTCGATTACAATTACATAACACACTTTTATTGTTGCTTTTTTCTTAAATCACTATGCATATGCTTTTTTATATCCATTTTTCGAACTTTGTATTTTAGTTTTTTCATACTAATATTTAATGTTTGTATCAATTTATATATTATAAGAAATTTCAAATTTTTACGCATTCAATCCTTATTGTTTGAGAATTTTATATTTAGATCATAATCTTTATTTTATTTGTATTTTGATCCCTATGTATCAAGGGAGGAGAGAGGAAGTTATCACACAAAAAAAAGAGGAGAGAGAAAATATTTGATCGATCACCTTTCAACAACGAAAAAGATCAATTTTTGTGTCAATGAGTTTGTTTTAAGGAATAGAGTTTCATAAAGGTAGTTTTGAACTTTCATCTTGTTGGAAAAAGTAGTTCAAAGTTTTGAAAAATTATTTAAATCAGTCTAATTTTTTTTGGATTGATCTTATAGTATTTTGGGGTTAAAAATAGGTTTAATTGGGTTGCAACAATAATTTTTAGGTGTTTTCAAGTGAAAGTAAGTTAAATAGGTTTTTAGGGTTTAAGAACCTAAAACCTAACATTTCAACCTTCGAACGTGGACAAGATTTGAACTAGATGATGACTCATTTCCTGTTTTATTTTGTATTTTAAAAAGAGTCTATTACGCGGGTCTGACATTGTAGGCACAAGCATCGTCGGGCCTTTTTTTTTACCAAGCACTCAAGCCAATCCTCTTATCCTTAACGCTTGCCTTTTTATATTACCCTTTTGTATTGAATACAAGAACAATAATACATGTACAAGAACACACACATCCAATGATCATTACAATTATTTTCTCAAATATTCTTTAATGCAAGTACTTGTTTCTGGACAAAAATACATGTACAAAAACTATGCTCATCCTCTGAACATTTGACTATTTTGCATCTGGATTTTCTTCAACCTTACTTGTTGGTTAAGTGCTATAAAATCGGTCCTCCTATTATGGAGGATGATATTTTTGAGGTTGACTAGCCAAGAGACTTTTTTCTCTATTGTTATTATGGGTGAGTTGCTACTCTTGCTACTTGACTAGTTGTACCAACTTGTTATGTGTCATATCATTTAAAGAGGACCACACACTTATAAAGAAGAAGAAAAAAGAACACACACACACACACACCCCAAGGCCTTGGGTTGCCCTTGTTTCAGTTATATATTGGGACGACTATCTTTTGTTTCAGTTGGCAGTAATAAACCAAAAAGAGAGAAAAAAAACATAATTATCAAATCTGGTTCAACCCGGAAGGTTGACTTGGAACTTGGGCAACCCAAGGCCTTGGCCAGGTTTGAAGTAGATAAAACCCGGGCCTGCAATTGGCTTAGTGAAACCCGGACGACCTGTCGAGTCAACCTGAAAATCAAATGACCCTGCATAACCTGGGTGAAACCTTTTATTATTATTATTATTATTATTATTATTATGCTTATATTTTTTTAATATACTAAGAAAAATAATTTATGAATATCTAGCCTAACATTTTTTTTGTAGCATGTTTATGAACTTTTCAATGTGGAACAAATGTATATTTATGGGTTATGTCATGTGTTCTCAAAGTGCATAAGTATTTAATAGAACAAAAAAAATATTATTGAAGACAAAAGGTGCAAAAAGCGTAGACATTACCTCACGTATAGGGGGGACAATCAGAGATTTCTCTCTTGGTCAACCTAATCTTATGCACGTGAGCCTACCTCTCTTTTTCTTATTGGTTACTAGCCCATGAAAAAATTCACTATATAGACACTAGAAGAAGGTTTTATTTTTTTAATGTGGGATTGGAAGCCCATTAGTATATATACTATATATTCACAAAAACAAAATTGTGTTTTTTCAATATGGGATAAAAAAAACTTTTTTGGTTTAAATACTTCAACTTAAAAGGGAAAAATAATATCTTTTCAATATGGGATAAAAAACATTTTTAAATAATCTTTTAAACTTCATTATTTATAGTATATATAGCCTACATCCACATAGATTGTTTCTTAACTATTTTCACGTGGGATATTAAAACTTCAAACATTTTTTTTCATGTGACCGAGACTTGTCCTTTTGGTCCGGTCAACTCCTGTTCTAGGTTTAAGTACATAAGCATTGGCAGCTTGAGTGCAACCAATTTCAATATTTGATTACTAACTCTTTCACTGTTAGATCGAGCTGATATTTTGACACCAAGTTTTAGACACATAGCTCTTCATTTTTTTTATGGTTGGATTAAATATTGAAGGTTTCCAAGTTAGTTGTCTTGTCATAAAATAGGGCTATCAATTTGTGAGGATTTCTCTTAACTCTCTCTTTAATCTTATTGTATTCTAAGATCAATCATCGAAAACTTTGAATAGAAAGAGAAAATAATATCTACTAATCTTATTCTTGCTAATTCGAATTCAAGACCCACTACATAGTTTCCTTTAATGTCTTTTAATAATTAGGGTGATATGTAAAATGATGATAATGATGGTTTGTTTTTTAAGTTATTAGTTGATGATCATATGCCAGTTAATGATGATGATGATGATATTTTAAACATACTATTTAAGAAACTCTAGATGAGCCAAAGTTTAGGAGGTTCACTAGACCTCACCAAGCTTCCACTAAATATTCTCATCGTGAGTATGTGTTAGTTACTAATAGGAGAGAGCTAAAATGTTTTGATAAAGTTATGTCACATGAGAAAAAATGAGCGACTAAAATGCATCTAGGAAGAGATGAAATCCTTGTATATGGATCATACTTTTGAGTTGGCGAATCTTCCTAAAGGAAAGAAAACACTCAAGAATAAATGGGTGTATAGGTTAGAAATGATGATAATAGGGGAGAGATAAAATATTTTGATAGAGTTATGTCACATGAGAAAAAAATAAGTGATTGAAATCCATCCAAGAAGAGATAAAATCCTTGCATATGGCCCATACTTTCGAGTTAGTGAAGCTTCTGAAAGGAAAGAAAGCACTCAAGAACAAATGAGTGTTTAGGTTAGAAATTAAAGAAAATCTTTTCACCTGTTTTTATGATGTCTTCAATCTGAGTTGTACTTGGTTTAATTGTTGGTTTGAATCTTGAAGTTGAATAATTTGTTATGAAAACTGTTTTTCTCTATGGTGACTTAGATGAGGAGATCTACATAGAGTATCCTAAAGGGTTTGAAGTGAAAGGTAAAAAATATCTAGTTTACAAGTTAAAAAAGAGTTTGTATGGGCTGAAGCAAGCTCCAAGGCAATGGCATAAGAAGTTTGATTCTTTTATGGTGGAGCATGGTTATTGTAGGGCCACTTCTAATTATTATATGTTTATAAAAAGGTTTTCAAATGGTAACTTTAATATTCTCTTGTTATAAGTGGATATGCTGGTTATTAGCCATGATACTAAAAAGATCTAGAGTTTGGAGGAAAAGTGAAGCAAGTCTTTTGCAATGAAAAATTTAGAACCAACAAAATAGATTCTTAGCATAAAGATTACTTGTGACATGAAGAATATAAAACTTTGGCTATCTTAGGAGGGATATGTTTAAAAAGTATTTAAGAGATTCAGTACGAGCAAGTCCAAACCTATTTGTTCTTTACTTGCAAGTCACTTTGAGCCAAGTTTTAAACAGTGCCTTTTAAGTGATGAAGAGAAAGATAAGATGAAGAAGGTTCCTTATACATCTATAGTTGATAGCTTGATATATGTCATGGTTTACACAAGGCCAGATATAACTCATGTTGTTGGTATGGTCAGTCAGTTCCTCTTCAATCTTGGTAAAGAACATTGGTCAACAGTGAAATTGATACTCATGTATCTTAAAAGTACTTCTAGTTTCAATTTATGTTTTGGTATGGTAAACATGTGTTATCTATTACAGAGGCTAAATACATTGCTATCACTAAATAAGGGAAAATAATTGTTACAGATGAAAAAAGTTCTTACATGAACTTGGCCTAATGCAAGAGAATTTTGTGTTGTATTGTGACAATCATAATGCAATCTATCTCAATAAGCATCATACTTTTCACTCTCGATCAAAGCATATTGAGGTTAAGGCCATGTTTGTTTCCCGAAAAGTAGTTTTCGGGAAACCACTTTCCAAACTTTCCCATGTTTGTTTGCCATTAGAAAAGTTGGTCAACGGAAAACACTTTCCGGTCAAAGGAAAATTTAGCTTGGTTTTCAGGAAAGTGTTTTTCTTTTTGGCTGTGTTTGTTTTCCGGAAAGTGGTTTCCGGGAAATCACTTTCCAAACTTTCTTGTGTTTGTTTGCCGTTAGGAAAGTTAGTCAACGAAAAACACTTTCCAGTCAAAGGAAAATTTGGCTTGGTTTTCAGGAAAGTGTTTTCCTAGAAAATTTGGGCGGAAAACACTTTCTGAAAGTTGTGAAAAATTTAGAAATGTCATTATTTACTGATTATATCAAATTTGATCCTTAAACTTTTGATTACTATATATATTTTGTTTTGAATATTTATTTTTCAATTTCATCTCTTAAAATTTAATTTTTATATTAACTTTGGTCTTTATTTTTATAATTGATATTTGCTTTTTCCTTATCATTTTTTTATTGAAATTTTTTATCTATCAAATTCGGTCCTCATTCTTTTGATTATAACTTATTTTATTTGAAATAATTTATGAAATAATATTTTTTTTCAATTTCATTCTCATTCAACTATTTAATTTGTAAGATTTATTACTTATTATTTTAATAAACTTGAGAAAAATAAAATATTAATAAGTTATTTTCCAGCTCATTTTCCATAACATAACTAAATACTGAAAACTGTTTTCCAACTTATTTTCCATTACACTACCAAATATTAGAAAGTAATTCACTTTTCCGGAATTCACTTTCCAAAAGG
>Ga0307512_10005821_pt1 | contig 12697 bp, 13 predicted proteins | sample 14_EM_MG_FD_200267 | JGI IMG/M metagenome (GOLD analysis project Ga0307512, IMG submission 200267) | Populus trichocarpa ectomycorrhiza microbial communities from riparian zone in the Pacific Northwest, United States - 14_EM | ecosystem: Host-associated > Plants > Roots > Unclassified | place... | reverse complement strand
GGTCGAATGGCACCTCCGGAAAATCTTCTTGAAGCTTTCGATCACCTCGCGGCGACAGCTGCGGGAGGTCCTGCCGCGCGGCGACTTCGAGTCGATGCTGGATTGAAACAGCTCAGGGGATGAGCTGCTGGCCGCCGTCGACGTCGTAGGTGGCGCCGGTGAGTGCCGTGTTGGTCATCAGGTGCAGGGCGAGCGCCGCCACGTCCGCCGGTCCGACGACTCGCCGGATCGGCAGCGTCGCACGGAGCTGGTCCCGCCGATGCTCGAGCTCGTCGCCGAGCAGCCGGGCCGACAGCGGGGTGTCGACGAACCCGGCGGCGATCGCGTTGACCCGGATCGGCGCGAGTTCGAGGGCTGCGTTCGCGGTGATGGCGGGCACCGCGACGGTTCCGATGGCGGCGAGCACAAGGCCGTGGGCGGGGCGCCGGGCGCCGGTGCCGGTGAAGAAGGTCAGCGATCCGCCGGCGCGAACCCGGGTGGCGCATTCCCGCGCGACGCGCAGCGATCCCAGCAGATGCTCGTCGAGCACGCCGCGGGCCTGGTCGAAGTCCATCTCGGCGATCGGCGCGTAGATCGGGCCGCCGCCGGTGACCAGCACGTGGTCGACCGGCGAGGGCAGTGCGGTGAAGAAGCGGTGCAGTTCGGCCGGGTCGCCCAAGTCGAGCGTCGCGGTCGTGGCGCCGAGCTCGTCGCGCGCGGCGTCGAGCCGCCCTTGGTCACGACCGGTGATGATGAGCTTCGCATCGGCCGAACGCGCCTGGCGGGCGGTCTCCAGTCCGATGCCGGATGTTCCGCCGATGATGACGACGGTGCTTCCCGCGAGATTGTTCATGAAGTCCTCCTCAGACGGCCGTTGCCGGTTGCGGCACGGCACATGCGTGTAGTCGGGGGCTGGGCGCGGTCTGCCGCCCGGCTGGGCGGTGGCTCGGAACGAACACTGCCGTGAGCACCGCGGCGGCTACGCTCAGGCCGGCCATGACGTACATGGCGGGCTGGTAGTTCGCGGCGAGAGGCTGGGCGAGGCCCGGCGCGCCACTCGCACCGAGCAGGGCGGGGATGAGCGCGACCAGCACGACCGCGCCGACTCGGGACGCGGCGTCGTTGATGGCGGACGCTTCCCCGAGGTCGCTGTCGTCGACGGCGGCGAGCACTCCCGCCGTGAGCGGGGCGACGGTCAGCCCGATCCCGAGACCCCAGAGGATCGCGCCCGGCAAAATCGCTTCGGCGTACGAGTCGCCCGGCCGGGCCGCCGACAGCCAGCAGAAGGCCCCGGCCACGATGAGGATGCCGACCGTCATCGGCCACCGGGTCCCGACCCGGACGACGAGTCCACCAACAAGCGGGGAGACGATCAGGAACACCGCGGACTCCGGGATCAGCGCCGCCCCGGCCGCGGTCGCGCTGTAGCCGAGCCGCAGCTCACACTGCAGGACGACCAGGTAGCCGGCGGCGGCCAGCGCGCCGTAGAAGAGCACGGTCGCCGCGTTGATCGCGACGAACGGCCGGGACCGGAACAGCATCGTCCGCAGCATCGGCCGGCGCCGGCGCTGCTCGACGGGGACCAACGCGGCGACGCACGCCAAAGCGAGCAGGCCCGAAACCAGCACCGGCCCGGTCGTCCACCCCTTCTCCGGTCCCACTGTCAGGGCGTAGACAACACCGCCCAAGCCGGCCACGGCGAGCAGAACGCCGATCGCGTCCACCGACAGCGGTCGGCGGGCGCCGGTGCTCACGGGGACCCGGCGCAGCACCCAGAGCGCGGCGGCGATGAGCGGGACGTTGAGCAGAAAGACATAGCGCCACGAAGCGTGGTCGACCAGCCAGCCTCCGCCGTACGGGCCAAGCGTGGTGCCGAGGGTGGAGATGCCCGCCCAGATTCCGATGCCGCGGGCCCGGTCCGGCCCGCGCAATGTGCCGTTGAGCAGCGCGAGGCTGCTCGGCACGACGAACGCTCCGCCCACGCCCTGCACCAACCGGGCCGCGATCAGCGTCGCCGCGCTCGGGGCGACGGCGCAGCACAGCGAGGCGACGAGCATCACCAGGAGCCCGACCACGAGGATGCGCCGTGGCCCGAAGTGGTCGGCAAGCGCCCCCGCGAGCAGCAGCAGCGCGGCGACCGTGATCAGGTAACCGGTCAAAACCCACTGCAGCTCGCTCACGCTCGCGTCCAGGTCATGCCCGATCGCGGGCACCGCCACATTGATCATGTACGCGTCCAGGAAGCCGACCATCGAGGCGAGCACCGTCGCGGCGATCAGCGCCCGCCCGGCCGGGCTCCGCAATGCGAGGAGCCCCACGCCGGGGCTCGCCGTCGTTCTGGTCATGGTGACCCTCCAACCCCTTGAGCAGTCGTCTTCCTGTCCAGGATCGGGACTCGGGAGCGTCATTCGCGCCCGTGGCACTCCCTGGCCGCACCTCGACCAGTGACATTCACGGGCGCGACCCGGGGGCCTGGACCGCCAGGCTTGACGCATCGGTACTTCGTACGAGCGCAGGAGACGCGGATCATGGACATGAAACTCGAAGTTGTTGTGCTGCCGGTGTCCGACGTCGGCCGGTCGAAGGACTTCTACACGGCGTTGGGCTGGCGGCTCGACGCCGACATCGCCACCGACGAGACCTTCCGGGTGGTGCAGGTGACCCCGGCCGGCTTCGGTCATCTTCGGCACGTCGGTCACGGCCCAGACGCCGGGCTCGGCCCAGGGCCTGCACCTGATCGTCAACGACATCGACGCCGCACACGACGAGCTGAAGCGCCTCGGCGCCGACCCGAGCGAGGTGTTCCACGACGCCGGTGGCATCTTCCACCACGCCGGGACCAACGCTCGGGTGCCCGGCCCGGATCCGCAGCGGCACAGCTACGGCTCGTTCCTGTCGTTCGGCGACCCGGACGGCAACGGCTGGCTCCTGCAGGAGGTCACCACCCGGCTCCCCGGGCGCCTCGACCCGGCCGTCACCACGTACGCCTCCAGCGAGGACCTCGCCGGTGCGCTTCGCCGCGCCGCGGCGGCACACGGCGAGCACGAGGCACGCACCGGCGCCGAGGACCCGGACTGGCCGGACTGGTACGCGGACTACATGGTGCGCGAGCAGGCGGGCACCGAGCTGCCGTCGTGAGCCGTCGTCCTCGACCCGAAAGGGATGAACCATGACAGCCAAGTCCCTGAGCGGAGCCGTCGCGCTCGTCACGGGCGCCAGCAGTGGTATCGGTGCCGCGACCGCGCGGCGCCTCGCCCAGGAGGGTGCGGCGGTGGCCCTGGTGGCCCGGCGCCGGGACCGCCTGGATCAGGTCGCGGACGACATCACCAGGCTGGGCGGTCACGCCGTCGCGATAGCGGCCGACCTCACCGAGCCGGAGCACGCCGACCGGGCGGTACAGGACACGCTTGATCGGTTCGGGCGCCTCGACATCCTGGTCAACAACGCCGGGATCATGCTGCTCGGCACCGCCCTGCACACCATGATCGACGAGTGGGATCGGATGATCTCCCTCAACGTTTCGGCGCTGCTGCACGTCACGCACGCCGCCGTGCCGTACCTGATCGACGCGGCGTCGACGTCGCCGCGGCAGGTGGCCGACATCGTGAACGTCAGCTCGACGGCCGGGCGGGTCGCCCGGCCGGGCGGCAGCGTCTACCACCTCACCAAGTTCGGCCTGAACGGCTTCACCGAATCACTGCGCCAGGAACTGCTGGCGGAACGGGTACGCGTCAGCGTGGTGGAGCCCGGCACCGTGGACACGGAGCTGGTGAACCACCTCGGTGACGCCACCCGGGAAGCGGCCGTCCGCCAGGTCGGCTGCATCGAGGCGCTGCGGGCGGAGGACATCGCGGACGCGATCGCCTACATCGTCACGCGGGAGCGGCGGGTGGCCGTCAACGAGATGCTGGTTCGGGCCGGCGACCAAACGTGGTGAGACACCAGGAGGCGAATCAATGAGCGACAACTACGACGTCATCGTGATCGGCGGCGGGTCGCCCGGCGAGCATTGCGCCGGTGCCCTGGCCGAGGGTGGCCTGCGCGTCGCGCTGGTGGAACGGGAGCTGGTCGGTGGGGAGTGCTCCTACTGGGCCTGCATCCCGTCGAAGACACTGCTACGCCCCGGCGAGGCAGTGCACGCAGCCCGGGAGGCGGAAGCCAGCGCCGAGGTCGACGCCGAACGGGCGCTGGCGTGGCGAGACTTCATGGTGTCCGACTACTCCGACGCCGGGCAGCAGCGCTGGCTGGCCGACAACGGTATCGATCTGCTGCGCGGCACCGGCCGGCTCGCCGGACCGGGCGTGGTGGAGGTCGCCGGCGCCCGCTACACGGCCGAGCACATCGTGATCGCCACCGGCGCGTCACCGATCATCCCGCCGGTCCCAGGCCTGCGCGAACTGGACGGCGTGTGGACCAACCGTGAAGCAACCGGTATGAAGGCGGTCCCGCGGCGGCTGGTCGTGCTCGGCGCCGGCCCGGTCGGCGTGGAGATGGCCCAGGCGGTCCGGCGGCTGGGCGGCGAGGTGGTCCTGACGGCCCACGGCGGGCACGTCCTGCCGCGCGAGCCCGCGCCGTTGGGCGAGGCGCTCGGCGAGGTACTGCGCCGCGACGGGATCGAGGTCGTGCTCGGCCCGAAGGCCGTCGGCGCCTGGCGCTATGGCGAGGACTACGTTCTCATGCTCGACGACGGGCATGTGTTGCGCGGTGACAAACTACTCGTGGCAACCGGGCGGCGCCCGCGGGTGCGCGACATCGGGCTGGAAACGGTCGGTGTGACCGCGGACGACCACGGCATCCCGGTCGACTCACGGCTGCGCGCCGCCGAGAAGCTCTGGGTCATCGGCGACGCCACCGGCCTCTGGATGCTCACCCACGTCGGCAAATACCAGGGCGAGGTCGTCGCGGACAACATCCTCGGCACACCCCGCGAGGCCGACTACACCGCCGTGCCGCGGGTTGTCTTCACCGACCCGCAGGCGGCGTCGGTGGGTGCGAGCGAGGCACCGTTCAGCTTCACTGTCCCGATTTCCGAGGTGGCCAAGACCGCGACCTACACCCGCGCGTACGCCGAGGCCAACGGCTTCCTCACGCTGCTCAGCGACGGCCGCGTCCTGACCGGCGCCTACGCCCTCGGCCCGGAGGCCGGCGAGTGGCTGCAGCAGGCGACCCTGGCCATCCGCGCCCGGACCCCGCTGGACGTGCTGCGCGACACCATCCAGCCGTTCCCGACGTTCTCGGAGATCTACGTCGCCGCGCTCAAAGGCCTGCACAACAAGATCGCCAGCACGGAACTCGCCAGCGCCACCCGGGACGTCGACTGATGGAAACAACGATCCGCTACCGCACGCTGACGGTCGACGGCATCGACGTGTTCTATCGCGAGGCCGGGCCGCCCGACGCGCCCACCCTGCTGCTCCTGCACGGATTCCCGTCCTCGTCGCGGATGTACGAACCGCTGCTGCGGCGCCTGGCCGACCGATGGCGGCTGATCGCGCCCGACTACCCGGGCTTCGGTCACAGCAGCGCTCCCGCGCCGCGCGACTTCGCGTACACCTTCGACCACCTGGCGGAGATCACGACCCGGTTCGCCGGCGCGCTCGGCCTCGACCGCTACACGCTCTACCTGCAGGACTACGGCGGCCCGGTCGGCTTCCGGATGGCCCTGGCGCACCCCGAGCACCTGGACGCGCTGATCATCCAGAACGCCGTCGCCCACGACACGGGCCTCGGACCGCTGTGGCAGACGCGACGCGCGTTCTGGGCTGACCGCGCCACCCACGAGCCGGCGCTGCGCGAAAACTTCCTCTCCCTCGCCGCCACCCGAGCCCGTCACCTCGGCACCGATACCGCAACCGACCGCTACGACCCAGACCTCTGGACCGACGAGTACGCGTTCCTCAGCCGGCCGGGCCAGGCCGAGATTCAGGTGGAGCTCTTCTACGACTACCGCACCAACGTCGCGGCCTATCCGGCCTGGCAGCAGTGGCTACGCCGGACGAGGCCCCGCACGCTGGTCCTGTGGGGGCGCCACGACGCGTCATTCCAGGCCCAGGAGGCCGACTCGTACCGGGCCGACCTGCCCGACGCGCAGGTACATCTGCTCGACGGCGGCCACTTCGTCCTGGACACCTGCGCCGACGAAGTGGCCGAGAAAATCAGGGTCTTTCTGATCCAGCACTGAGCGCGTTGAGGCCGCACGACCGCGGGGGACCCGTGCCGGGTACCCCGCGGTCGACGCCTTGCTACTCGTCGAGGAAGGTCAGCAGCGCCTGGTTGACCTCGTCCGGGTGGGTCCAGGCGATGTTGTGTGGCCCGCCGTTCACGGGCACCAGGCGGGCGTCCTTGAGCAATTCCGGTAGCCGCTTGGCGGTGGCCTCGAACGGCAGAATCCGATCCTCGGTGCCGTGCACCACCAGCACCGGCACGTCGATCTTCGGCAGGTCGGCGCGGAAGTCGGTCAGCCACGTGTCCACACAAGCGTAGGTGGCATGCGGAGACGCGCCGGCGGCCACGATGAAGCTGGCCTGCCAAGCCTGGTCGCTGATCCGCGCGGGCGCCAGCTTGTCGGTGTTGTAGAAGTTGTCGAGGAAGTCCTTGAAGTAGGCGTACCGGTCAGCGACGATGGCGGACTTGATGCCTTCGAAGACCTGACCGTCCACGCCTTCGGGGTTGTCGTCGGTCTTGAGCAGGAACGGCGGTATAGCGCCCAGCAACGCGGCCTTGCGTACCCGAGCGGAACCGTACCGGCCCAGGTAGCGGGTGACTTCCCCGCTGCCCATGGAGAAGCCGACCAGAACCACGTCGCTCAGATCGAGATGCTCCAGCAGGGTGTGCAGATCCGCGGCGAAGGTGTCGTAGTCGTAGCCGATGGTGGGCTGACTGGACCCACCGAAGCCGCGCCGGTCATACGTGATCACCCGGTATCCGGCGGACAGCAACACCCGCTGCTGCCGTTCCCAGGAGTGCCCGTCCAACGGGTACCCGTGGATGAGCACCACCGGCTGCCCCTGGCCGTGATCCTCGTAGTAGATCTCGATGTCGGCGCCGTTCTGCGAGCCGACCGCAACTCGTGACATGACCTCTCCTGTCATTGCGTCGTACTTGGTCGCCTTCCACCCTGGTGTGTGCGGCGCCGATTCGCGCCGGTGGGTTTGCCTGGTGTACGGCCCTGGCATCTGCCGCCCGGGATAGAACCAGGGACTTCGACAGGGGCGACCCCAATCGGGCAACTGCGCCAGGAAGGCTGATTTTCCAGAAACTTCGGCGTGGTTGTCGATTCGGCGCCGGGCCGGTTGACGTAGGAGTAGAAACATCCACTACGCCAGCTTGAGGAGACGCATCATGGCCCAGTACCTGATCCTGATCTACGAGGACGAGTCCGGCTACGAGAACCCCGACCCGGCCGTGTGGCAGCAGGCGATGGACGCGCACAACCGCTTCGCCGAGCAGGTCGGCGAGCTCGGCGGTCAGCTGCTAGGCGGCAACGCGCTGCAGCCGACGGCGACCGCCACGTCGATCCGTGGCGACGTCGTCACCGACGGGCCTTTCGTGGAGACCAAGGAGGTGCTCGGCGGCTATTACCTCATCGAGGCCAAAGACCTCGACCAGGCGTTGGCCATCAGCAAGCTGTGCCCGGCACCGTTCGGCGGCGTCGAGGTGCGTCCGGTGATGGTGCTCTCATAGACCCCGAACTCGAGCGTCCGTGAACGCCGACGACACCGCCGCCGTCCGGCTGGCGGTCGCCGACGCGCACCGCCGCGAGTGGGCCAGAGTGCTCGCCGCGACGGTGCGCGTCGCCCGCGACCTCGACCTGGCTGAGGAATGCGTCCAGGACGCGTACGTCTCGGCCATGGACGCCTGGCTGGGCCAGGGTGTGCCAGCCAATCCCGGGGCCTGGCTCACCACCGCCGCGCAGCGCCGGGCGCTCAACGCCCACAAGCGTGCGGCGACGCTGCGCTCGAAGCTGCCCCTGCTCGTCGTCCCCGAAACGACTCCGGAGATCGAGGCCGAGGACATCCCCGACGACCGGCTCCGGCTCGTCTTCACCTGCTGCCATCCGGCGCTGGCCCGGGAGGCCCAACTCGCGCTCACCCTGCGGCTGGTGTGCGGGCTGACCACGGCCGAGATCGCGCACGCGTTCCTGGTCAGCGAGCCGACCATGGCCGCCCGGGTGACGCGGGCCAAGAAGAAGATCGCCGCGGCCGGTATCCCGTACCGGGTGCCCTCGACCGAGGAACTGCCCGAGCGCCTCGACGCCGTCCTCACCGTCGTGCACCTCGTCTTCACCACCGGTCACGCCGCACCGACCGGCGCCGCGCTCGTCCGAGCCGACCTGGTCGACCACGCTCTCGACCTGGCCCGGATACTGTGCGCACTGATGCCCGACGAGCGCGAAGCCCTCGGCCTGCTCGCCCAACTGCTGCTGCACGACGCCCGCCGCGCTACCCGGGTCGACCCCAGCGGCCGGATGTTGCTGCTGGAAGAGCAGGACCGCTCCCGCTGGGACACCGTGCAGATCGCCGACGGCCTGCGCCTGGTCCGCGCCGCGCTGCGCGGCGGCCGCCCTGGCCGCTTCGCACTGCAGTCGGCGATCGCCGCGCTGTACACCGAGACGCCCACATACGCCGACACCGACTGGCGTCAGCTACGCGACCTCTACGACCTGTTGCTGAGCGTCTGGCCGTCGCCGGTCGTGGCGCTCAACCGAGCCGTGGTCGTGTCCATGCTCGACGGCCCGGCCGCGGCGCTGCCGCTGGTCGAAGCGCTGGCCGCCGACCCACGCCTGGCCGCCTACCACTACCTGCCGGCCACCCGCGCCGACCTGCTGCGACGCCTCGGACGCACCCAGGAAGCCGACGTGGCGTACCGCGCCGCGATCGCCCTGTGCGACAACGCTGTCGAACGGGAATTCCTCCGCTCGCGCCTGCACTCCGCCCGCGCCAACGGTGCCGCCTATGCGGGCCCGACGGCGTAGCGGTCCAACTCGTCGAGGTAGGCGTCCTTGACCGGATTCGGCAGCCAGGCGATCTCGAAGGCGTTGCGCTGCAACCGGACCAGTTCGTCCCGGGACATCGGTGCGGCGTCGTGCTGGAGCAGGAGGTTCTCGGTCAAGTATCGGCCGCCGAAGTACGCCGGGTCGTCGGAGTTCACGGTCACCCGCAGGTCGCGGTCGAGCATGTGCCGTACCGCGTCCTGCCAGGTCGAGCCGCGCACGTAGCCGGTGGAGACCGGGCACACGGTCAGGCCGAGGCCGCGTGCCCGGATTTCGGTCTGCAGTTCCGCGCTGTCCAGGCAGTTGACGCCGTGGTCGATGCGGTCGACGCCGATGACGTCCAGGCACTGGCGGATGTGCTCGACCGAGTTCTCCTGATCGACGTCGCAGTGCATGGTGAGCTGATAGCCCTCCGCCCGGGCGCGCGCGAACACCTTCGCGAACTTCACCGGCGGGTTGCCCTGCTCGTCGGAGTCCAGCCCGACGGCGACGATCCATTCCTGATACGGCAGCGATTCCAGCAGTGTGGCCATCGCATATTCGGCGGAGTGATCGCGAAGGAAACACATGACCAGCTGGATCCGTACGTCCAGCAGGCGTCGGGCGTCCTGCACCGCGCGGCGCAGCCCGCGGATCACCGTGCCGAATGCCACGCCCCGGGACGTGTGTGCCTGCGGGTCGAAGAAGATCTCCGCGTACCGGATGTTTTGCTCGTGGGCCTTGTTGAAGTATGCCCAGGCCAGGTCGTAGAAGTCGTTCTCCGTGAGCAGGACCGACATGCCCTCGTAGTAGACCGCGAGGAACGAGGGCAGATCGTGGAACGAGTACGCGGCGCGCATCTGCGTCGCGTCCGCGTAGGCCAGCGTGAGATTGTTCCGGGAGGCGAGGACGAACTTCAGCTCCGGCTCGAGCGTGCCTTCGATATGCACATGAAGCTCGCATTTAGGCAGCCCCACGACGAACTCGGTCAGATTCGACACGCCACCTCCACCTGTGATCTTGCGTGCGACAACGCTAGAGCCACCGAGTTACCGCGCCGTTTCGGAGACGACCGCCTCGGTTAGATGTGTGGTGAGCTGGGCTGTTGAACACGACATCACCCTGCTCGACGTCCTCGACCTCGAACCCGGCTACAGCGCCCACCGGGCCGGGCCACACGAACTTTGGAACGGCGAGCCGCCAGAATACCGATCGCTGATGCGATCCCGGCCTTGAGTCGTTGCGTAGCGCGCTACCCGTGGCAGATCCGGGTAGCGAGCGGATCGCAGATGAGTTCGTCGCTATGTCGTCGCGTTGGGAAGTCGGTGCAGGACCCATGGAGACCTATCGGCCTTGCGCCAATTGCCGGGCAGACGATCAGCTCACCGGCTGATCGCCTCTTCCAGGGTGGCGCGGATGGATCGCACCGAGGCGAGCGCCTGCGGATACGACTCCTCGGCCTCCTCCCACAGCTCGCGCCACTCCGAGTCCTTCTCGACGATCCGGTCGAGGGCTCGCACCGCTATCGCGGGAACGTCGTCGGAGACCTCGACGGTGCCACCCTCCAGCAGGAAGTCGGGCGCGTAGGGGGTGTTGATCGCCGTCCCGCCTGGCAGTTGAGAGGCGACGATGGCCGCCGCGGCGATGGCCTCCACCGCATCGTCGCTGTCGAGATACTCGTCGCCGTGAGCGGCGACCCGGCTCAGCGCGTCGCGGATCAGCACCGCTCTTTGCTCAGGGGCGGCGTCGTCCAGGTCACCGCACCAGTCGGCAGCAGTGTCGTTGTCGAACGGCCCGACGTCCCACGTCCCCATGCCGAGTCTCCCCGCTCGCTGACAGATCCGAACCAACCGCGAGCTTAGCGCCCGCTGATCAACAACGCGTCGTCGCCGGGCGTCGGTGGCCGGTGAGAGGCCATCGGCCGGTCGCCGGACACATGGCATGAGCCGCCCGCTACACCCGGAGCAAAGGCGTCCGAATCCTCGAAGCGAAATCCCGAAGCCACCAGGGCGCCCGCCGGCCCATCCCGTACCGGCAGGCCCGCAAGCCCCGTCGCACTCAGGGCGGCAGCCGTCTCCCACCACTCCAGCATGATCCGATCGTCCCGCCGAGTGGCGCCGCCGATGGCAAACCTCGAAACCTCCCGCCTCGATCGAATAGGTAAGTCGGCAATCAGATGGCGCACCCCACAAGCGGGATGGGTGCCGCTGCTGCCGTCCAGGCGCTGGCGAGTGTGGACGCTGTTGGCACGACTCCCGAAGTCCTGGACGCTGAGGTCTTGGCTGACGAAGCAGCGGGTCGAGTCGCTCGCCGCCAGGTGATCACGACCGCGGCTGAACGCACGGCAATCGAGACTCACCGCAGTCGGGATCGTATCCGATTGTGGTCCGGAAGCACCTGGGCGGCAGGTAGGGCGCCGGCTTCCTGTGGCCTCGCCCGGCAGTAGGGTCGCCGTCATGCATGCCGCCTCCCGCCTTTCAGGGCTGCCCGAACTGACCGAGGTCCGGAAGGTATGGTTCAGCGCTTGGTACGACGGCCCCATCACAGGCGTTGCCCGGTACGACGGTCGCGAATATTGGTTCGTCATGGTCACCAATAACGACGATGGCGAGCCCTGGGACTTCGATCCTCGCGTCTACGTTCTGCACGACCTGTCGGGCGAGCAACTGGCGCAAGCGTGGGATATGCATCGCAGCTTCGCGGCTGCAGGTCTTCCGGGGTGTCTGCACTCGCCGCCGTGCACTATCGCTGGCGGCGAGATGTTGGCTGCTCTACGCGAGCGTTGGCCGCCTGAGCACGAGAACGGCTACATGAACGCTCCAGCGGTCGGATGGTTCCGGGACGCATAACGCATCAGCCCTGCTCGATTTGACACCCGAGAAGCTGCACCCGGCCTGTCAAACGGTGATCGGTCTGAGCACGCACTGGTTCCGGCATACGACCATTACCAACGTCGAACGCGTCACCCGGTCACCGGTACGCGCGAGTGGCTTCAGGAGTACAAGCGGTCGAGGTCGACGAGGAGGATCCGGTTGTCGGCCGCGGCGGCAGCGCTCAGTTCGGGAGTGAAGCCGGCGCCGCCGTAGAGAGCGAGCACCGTGGTTTCGGTGTCGTAGCCCTTCGGCCGCAGTAGGTCGCGCGCCGTCGCCAAGTGTTGGAGATGGTGGTGGCCGATGACCTCACCCCATTTGACCTCGCCCAGGGACAGGATGCGTCGGGGACTGTTCGCCTGTTGCGCGGAGAGGGCGACGACGTCTATCTCGATCTGGGTGCGGTTCGCCGGGTCGTTGACCGTGCCGGATCCGACCTCTGCGGGCTGCTCGGCGAAGAGGGTGTCGCCGGATTCCAGCGCGAAGGCCCGGCACAGGGTCTCGAAATGCGGGCCGACGACCTGGGTGAGGAAGGTCGGCCGGGTTGTCGTCCAGACCTGCTCGGCGCGGTGGATCTCCAGTTCGGCCCAGCGTTTACGCATGATCGCCTCGTAGAACGTGATCAGCGGCTCGACGATCCGGTACCGGGCGCGGCCGGGCCGGAGCATGTCCGGTTCGCGGGCGATCAGCGCGCAGTCTTCCAGCACGTTGAGCGGATGCGTGATCTGGTCGGACTTTCGCCCGATGAAATTGGCGATCCCGCCGTTGGTGTTGTTGCCGGCGGCTATCGCCGCCAGCACCGAGTGGTAAAGGGCGGGGTCGCGGATGGCGGACTCTTCCGCCAGCAGGTAGCGCGCTTCCCTGAACAGGGGCGTCT
>Ga0307512_10005820_pt1 | contig 12698 bp, 14 predicted proteins | sample 14_EM_MG_FD_200267 | JGI IMG/M metagenome (GOLD analysis project Ga0307512, IMG submission 200267) | Populus trichocarpa ectomycorrhiza microbial communities from riparian zone in the Pacific Northwest, United States - 14_EM | ecosystem: Host-associated > Plants > Roots > Unclassified | place... | reverse complement strand
CACCCATAGAACTAATCCCCAGTCTTCCCGGTTCGCCCGTAAATCGCCGCTTCTCCGTCAGAGGTCATTATCAGCAAATCGCCATGCAGATAATGATCCTTTAGTCACTCAGCTCGCTTGGCATACTGAAGCTAATCCGCACGCCAACGGCGGATTGTACAATGCCGTTCGTAGCGTGGGATCGAGGATCAAGCGTAAACTCTGGGTTGGAACTCTTGGCACCCACACCGACTCGTTCAAGGACAATCTCAAACGCAGTATCGACAAGCGTATGTTTGAGAAAGTAGAGAGCGTCCCGGTTTGGATCCCAGATGCAGAATTTGAGAAGTGCTACGATGAGTTTTGTCACCAGGCACGACAGATCACATTGTCCTCTCCCCGGAGACTGATTGTACTCTCCAGGTCCTTTGGCCCGCTCTCCACTACGCTATTCCGGATGCTCCGAAGACTAAATCGTTCTACGAGTCTGAGTCTTGGACTCAATATCAGTCCGTGAACCAGAGATTCGCAGACGTGATCGTTGCCCATTATCGTGAAGGAGACATTAGTACGTACATATGACTCCCATCCATTGTTTTTGTCCTATTCACGTGTTTTCCAGTCTGGATAAACGACTACCATTTAATGCTTGTGCCTGCAATGGTTCGCAAAGCGCTTCCCAATGCTCTGATCGGATTCTTCCTCCATGTGGCCTTCCCGTCTTCGGAGATTTTCCGTTGTCTCTCTGTCCGGGAGCATCTCCTACGTGGTGTTCTTGCCTCGGATTTGATTTCCTTCCAGACCCCAAACTTTGCAAGGCACTTCAGGTTTGTCGTTACATCAGAGCTCCAGCCACGGTGTCACTGACACGTCTCTCACCCAGGCAAACCGTTAGTAGGATCTTGGCCCTCGAAGCACTTCCGAGGGGCATTCAGACTGAGGAGCGCTTTGTTGATGTCGCTGCTATCCCGATGGGGATCGATGTCGCCGCCCTGTTGGAGAAGCGGTACGTAAAGTTTGCCACGACCTGAATGTTCACTTGGATGTTGACCGAGGTTAGGCGTAACCCGGAGGTTTCCCACTGGGTTCAAGTGCTCCGTCAGCGATATGCAGGAATGAAGTTGATTGTTGGAAGGGATAAACTGGATGAAGTGCAGGCGAGTGCGACGCCCATGCGTTCGGGAAGAATTTTCTGACCTACCTCCAGGGAGTGCGTCAGAAGATCCAAGCCTTTGAGGCATTTTTAATCAAGTATCCCGAGTTCCAAGGAAACGTGGGGTGATCCAAGCTCGTCGTTTGTGGACCTGCATTTATCTGTTACCTCACAGACCGTCCTCATCCAAGTTGCCCTCCAAACCACGGGTGAGAACGAATTACAGGGTGGTGTTGCTGATGTTGTTTCCCGGATCAACTCTCGTTTCTCGACACTCACCTACCAACCGGTGGTCTTCCTTCACACCCAAGATTTGACATTCAATCAGTACCTTGCCTTGCTCACCGTGGCAGATACATTCATGGTTTCAAGCTTGAGGGAAGGAATGGCATTGAGGTCTCACGAATATGTCGAATGCCAAGAGGAACGCAAGCGACCCTTGATCCTGAGCGAGGTTGTAGATCTCATTCTCACGCCGACGAAATAGGACCGCTTACCGTTTTCGGGAACAGTTCACCGGAACTTACTCGTATAGTGGCTTCCGCTCATGCATCCCCATTAACCCATGGGACAAACGAAACACCGCTACCGCGATCTACACGGTCATTCCTTTTCTACATCTCGCGTGAATCGGAAACCAATCCAACATTTATTATAGGCTTTGACCATGTCAGATGAAGAGGCGGCTTCTAATTGGCTGGTAAGCACCATGTGTCTATATCCCTTCAATGTGGTACCGAACTTGGGTTTTCATAAGGATCTACACCGACACGTAGCGGCGCAGACCGCGCAAACCTTCACGAACTCTTTCCTCACTCGTGCCGTACGCGCGTACAATGATCATCAGCGGGGGACTGATGTGGAGAGCGTGGCCCAGTTCGACGTTTCAAGGGTCCTAACACAATATAAGTACAGCGCTAAACGCTTGTTGTTACTCGATTTGGAAGATACCCTTTGGACGAGAAAGACCCCCGCTGGTTTTATCAAACAGGGGACGCCGCTTACCATTCCCCAGGATGTCTTCGACCTGTTGAAAAAATTAGGGGATGACTCAAAGAACGAGATCTGGGTGCTCAGCGGCTTGCCAATCAAGGGAGGGATGGACCAGATTGCCAACAACGTACCGGGGATTGGACTCATGTAAGTCTGCTGGACCCAGATATCCCTGTTGTTTCTCTTACTGATGCACTGCCCCACCACTAGCGCAGAGAATGGATGTTTCATCAAAACGCTACCTACGCGCGAGCACCCCAGCGAGTGGATTAGTATGGTGGCCAATTTCAATCTGTCCTGGAAAGGAGCTTGCATGGAGATCCTCAACTATGTGTGTCTACCGGCGTCCGCGCGTGTTTGATGGGGTGACTAACCAGAAAGCATTCAGTTCACTGAACGCACCCCAGGCTCCTACATCGAGCAGAGGGAGGCGACGATCGTTTGGCGCTTCTGGACCGGAACTTCTGACCAGGCTGCCGACCGTCAATGGGCGCTCCGTCAGGCTGCTGAAGCTCAGAATCATGTCTTTGATAGGTGATCTTTACCTCATGCTTATCGGCCGAGCGGAACTAATCCAACTCCTAGTCTTGGCGAGCGATATGGGTTGAGGATCATCCCTGGGGCCAACAGTTTCCTGGTCATTCCTAACAACATCTCCCGTCCGACGGCCGTCGGCGCCATACTTCACCCTGGTGGGCCGGGTCGGGTGTCTGGAGGTCTTACTGCCGCCTCATTCACTCTGGAGGCGAGCGATTTCGATTCCCCAAACGGGGTCGATTTTATCCTCGCGATTGGGACGGACGAAAAGCTATTGAGGAGGTTGAACGAATTTGACAACGCCGAGACTTGTTCGACGACTACGCCAAATAAAGGGACCGATGCGAAGTGGAGGCTCCAGTTCGAGGAGGTTCGAGGAGCGTTGACTCAGCTTGCAAGTTCGGCTGTCTAGGATGGCCGTTCCACTGTATCTGAGAGTCGTCTGGGATGAACAACTCGATATCAAGGGATAGGAGACACGGATATTGTTATCGAATATTTTCACACAGAATGGTTGTTGTAAACTAGAGTAGAAATCAAAATCGTATCAATGTTGCTGTCGTAGCGGATTTAAGTCTCCTCTCTCAGACTCTCGTTCTGTGCCCTGCACTTCGAGCTTCCTAGTAGCTTGGAGCCGCGACACTGTCCCGGGCAAATCCGGGTCCGGGTCTGGCCACAGATTTAAAAAAAAAAAAAAAAAAAAAAAAGATGGCGCCACGTGTCGCCAGGGACTCTTGTCCAGAGACCACACACGGGCGGCACTGCTCCCAGAAAGACGCTAGGGACGGTGATGAACAACCAAGAGAACCCCCACTCAATGTCCCAGCTCCTCCAATTATTGGAGTGGCAGTTGGATACACACATCAACGACACCAGGTACGCGTCGCCCATAACTATCAACCAAAATGGACAGAGAGGGAACTAATACGGAATGAGTAGAAAAAATAAGTACAGTGGTGTAACGGTTGCAGAGGTACGCCAAAAGCAATCCCGCCTAATATCCTCATACTCACGTACAACGGCGTTTATAGATCGCCGCGGTCAAAAGTTCTCTGGAAATGAAAGTCATACCAAAACTTCGTACGCTCGAGTCGATCCTACAACCTATTAACCGGCTGCCAAAGGACGTCTTCGTTCTTATACCCCGCTTCTTCACGGAAGGGAAGGTGTGGGACGGTCGCTTCCCCATGAACAAGCCTCTAATCACGATGACGCACGTCTGTCGATCATGGAGGAGCCTTTTGCTCTCTACCCCAAACCTTTGGACGCAGATCGACTTCTCCAGGTCTACCGAATCTCAACAGGTGGATTTCCTCCGCCGATCAGGGAACCGACCCCTCGACATCCACCATTACCTCGAAGACCCTGACTACATAGACCCCTTCCTTTCCATCACGCTCCACAACCTATCTCGCCTCCGGGAGCTGTCGATTTCCTCGTGCATTTTTAACTTCGAACATTTGTTGAGGAACTTCTCGTCATCAGCACCAGAGCTGAAGCACCTCGAGATCGAAAACGATTCAGATATCACGGAGATGGACGTCAAACTCCCAAAGATTTTCGGAGGACGAATGCCGAAACTCACGAGTCTCTCGTTGCACGCCATGCGCACCAACCTTCGTGATTTTAACTTCCCCACCCTTACACGGTTCATTTTCGACACGGGGACAAGAATTTCCGTTCGGGATTTGACATCCTTCTTCGAAAGATGCCCCTCGCTCGAATTCATCCAAATTTCCCTCTCCTACATGCCTCAACCACCAACCACCCCTCCTCCCCACAGACGGGCTTCCCTCGTCGCCTTGCAGGAACTCAGACTCGACCAGACGGCCTGTAGCATTGGCCTCCTTGATCATCTCATCCTCCCTAAATGCACAGAGGTGATGTTGAAAGGGGCGTTCACGGGCGAGACGCTCGATAGCTTTGGCCACCCTGCCGCACAGATCCACCCGTCATCCATAGATCACCTCCCCGTAACGAGAGGAATCACGAAGGCGGTAGCGATGCCAAACTCGTGTACTTTCTCGGGCCCGAACGGTAACCTCAGCTTTTGGTGTTTCTGGGAGAACCGTGGAGCTTTCAATGCAGAATTCTTTACCTTGTTCTCCCCGATTTCCGTCTTGCAGATTAGGGAACTCTGGGTTGGACAGAGAACCGAGCCTGGTTTTGACAGCAAACGCGGACCTTGGAAGAAAACTGTTGCTGGGGTTCGTGGCGCGTTCGAGGTGCTAACAAAAGTGGAGGGCCTAACCATTGTCAGTTGTGAAACGGAGCCGTTTTTCGCGACGCTCGGAGCGACAGTGGGTGATGGGGTTCTCCTTCCCGGATTACAAAGGCTTACGGTCTACGATGGATGTGGGGATCTGGATGTCCCGGCCCTTACCCGATGCGCAAAGGCAAGGAGGGAACACTTCCAGCCACTCGGAGAGGTGACTGTAGTCTGGGAGAAGGATCCGGGGGCCGATGTTGTGCAGGAGGTGGAATCACTCAGGGAGTTCGTAGGGGAGTTGATCCATCGTGTTGGTGAGGCTCCAAAGCTGGTTTGGAGGGGTGAGAAGTATGGTGGCTGGTAGTTCAAAGCGGACTGCCAAACGCGTATTTGTTCCTAATGTCGATTCAAAGGAGCGCTGACAATGTCTTGTACATGTGTTCGTAGTATGTCTTCTGTGGCCGCCCAACCCTACCTGTTTCATTCACTCCGAAAGCTATAGTTATATTCGACTGCCGCGCGGTAGAGAGCGTCTAGTTTTTTGCCCCTTGTGTCCAGGCGTTCAGCTTGTTGACCCCCAGTTAATTTTCAGCCACATTCGCCGTTGTCTGTCCCACTTTCGCGTGAGCAAATCCCCCGCCATTGTGGAAAGTCCTTGGGCAGATGATCGAAATCAACAACCAGCTTTGGAGGTTGACTTTCTGCCCTAAAACGACGCTGCGCCACTCTGGGAGAAGAGAGAGAGCATTAGACCATTCGTGACCTCTGTACTTGCAGATTTACGCCTTAAATGACTCGTAAGTTCCTTCAATCACCGCCTTGCTGCCGCTCGTTCCCTGCAGATGCTGCTTCGAACGCTTGGTGGGTTCCACAGCTTTCGTTGCGACAGAGCCAGGTTGCTATTTCTGGACCGTTTAGCCTTTATCTCAGACTGTTGTTACCTCCCCATCGGAGGTTCGGTCGTCAGCTTCGTTGAGAAGGAGATACCAGTCCACTCGGCTTTGAAGCACTCTAACATCCTGGCATCTATATGTTACTGGAGCTCGCCGCTGGTGGAGATCTCCTTGACAAGGTTGGTATTCCGCCCCACATACTCCATTGCCTGAATTTGATCAGCGAGGACAGCTCCGGACGTTTGGGTAGACGAAGAGATTGCCCATTGCTATTCCATACAGATCTTCCCCGGAATGGTTCGACCGCTTCTTCAGTGATGATTCACACCCAATTAATTGTCTCGCGTGTGACCCTACCCACACAGGATGAAAAACCCCCACCGCTGATTGGTTGTTTGGTTTGATCTATAGACTTGATTCTGTCATGGTTCCTCGTGTGCAAACTGCTTTCGGGAGTGGTGGGAGGGTGAGTTTATACCGGAGGACGGGAGACGGAGGGATCGTGGAGGTAACGGCGAGAGTCGCGCGTAATCGATCCTTCCGCGGTTACAAAGACTCAACCCTACAGAATCGGGATGCTTCTTAATCGTGGGAAGTTTACGGAAACTCCGGGTCCGATGCCGTCCATTCCAATTGACATCTCATCGTGTTTCTTGAGAGCAACTGTGATTACACTATATAATACGTATAACCTGGGATAGTTAATAGTCCGACGAATGTCCCTGAGGTGAGAAACAAGAGAGTGTGATGACAATAGCTTAAATGGTAATCCGCACAATGCTCTCAGGAAGGAACAGTCCGGTGATGATGTGGGCGAAAAGAGAGTGAGGGGAGAAATAATGACTCTAGAAAAGGATCGTTACGTCGTAAGGATTAAAGAAAGTGTAAAATGGAGGAAGGAAGGAAGGAAAGGAAGAAGGAAATAAATAGGGGGGTATCTTCCGTCTCGAAGCTAAATGCCCGCATCTAGTTGAGCATCGTGCTAAATCGTTACGCCATCCACTGGTTTCTGCCCGGTCCTCCATCCCCATGGGGACCAGGAGGCTGCGTTTCCATCCTTCGTCTTTGTTCGATCTCGTCTGCGACTGTCGTGGGAAGTGAGGGATAGCGTTAGAATCCCCAAAAAGAGTTAGCCCAACAGAGTGCACAGAGGAAAAACCATGAACGCCATACCCTTTTCCAACAGCAACTCGCGTTTCGGTGGCGTCTGGCTAGTGTATCCCATACATTTCCCCATTATATCGAACAGCCGAGCAATGTCACATCGGGCGGCAGAAACCTGCTCAGCGCGTTCACTCCGTTTTCTCCCTGGAAGAGCCGTGGTTGGTTGGTTCGTTCGGGGAGGAACGTTTCCCCCAAGGAACCTGATAACTATGTGCCAAAAAGGTTACACAAATTTCAGTTTTCTTTCCTTTTCTAGGCGAACGATGCGCAGTAAAAGGTTGGATGGCGCTTCACTTACCTTGCTCCAAGGTGTCGACCTTCGTCGCAGATGTCAGCCCCAGTAAGTCCTTCACCCTCTGCAATTGATCAGACTCCCTCCTTCGGTCGCGTTGTTTCTTGACTTTCTGGTTTTCTTTCCGCTTTTGCCTCTTCTGCAGGACAGAGGATCAGTACAGCTCAGACGGGAGAACCCTTATGACCAAGAGACAAAAACACATCTTATGAATCCTTACCTGTGCAGTCTCGTCGAACTCCTCAGACATAGCTCCACTCGTATCAGCGGGAGTGTTGGGGAAACTGTGATAGGGATCTGAGTCTGCGCCGGGGGACGTCGCAGAGTCCGAACCGTCGAGTGGGATTTGACTCCCCGATGCGACCGGAGGAAGATCGACAGAGCACCCTGCTCCTTGCATCTGTCCCCATGTCGGCGAGGTCTGTCGCACGTCATAGCTTTGATAGGGAGACATACGAAAATTTGATTTCGAAGTGCGGTCTCTACCACTGCCACTATGAATTGTGTCGTGACCGGTTACGTTCCCTGGGTTGAAATGAGGGGGGAAGGGTGTGCCCTGAGTCACATCGCATCATAAGGTTAACCCCCTCGATCTTTCACTCAACCTAGCGACGGTCACTCACGGGTAGGAAACCAGGACCCGATTGAGAGGGCGGGGGTGGAGATGAATGAGGACTGTACCATGGAGTGTGCGGAAGGGAAGCAGAATGTGGACCTGGAATGGAGCCGCCGGCAGCTGGAGGGATTACTAATGGAGAAGGCGCGAATTGGCTTGAGGTCATTGGCTGTGTCGGGTGATGCTGGTACGGATAGTCTACCATCAACTGACGGCCTTGCATTGTTTGAGGATCCATATGGTAGCCCTGGGCTAGTTGCGGCTGTGAGTTGTACTGGAGAGCGTGCAGGTTGGATGGAACGGAACCCCTGCGAGCGTACACTAGTATACCCCACATTGTGAGGGAAGGTCAATATCATGAATCAAGAACACCGCTTACAATTGGAATGCTGCAGGCTGGTCGCCTGCGGATTCTCTGAAACTGACCTACTATGCGTAGAGTGCTGCGTGGTGGCCCACCCCGCACAATCCATAGGCATGCCGCGTTCATTGTGACCTGTGTCATCCAATCATGAGGAGTGAATCGACGCGTGTAATGGCAGCCCATACCGTAGCCTTGAGGGAGATTGTGGCGATTGACTGCACCTATGGGTTCACGTCACGTTTGTTGGGTATGCAAATTCGAAGGGACCTCAATAAAGCTCACCCTGTATATCGCCACCACCGCCATAGCCTGGGCTATTCAAGCCGAGGCCCATTTGTTCATTATCTATTGAGAACTGTTAACCCTGTACACTGAATAAACACGTCGACCGGGGGGGCGCACAGACCTTGACGTGAGGGAGGGGTTGGGAATCGAGGGAATTGGAAGTTAGAGTTGGAGCTAGAGTTGGCCATGAACCTGCGGGCCGGGAAATGGAGATGCGATATGTACGAATAAAGAGTGTGGAGGGAAGGGACGGGGGTGATGGGAGAGGGAAAGCCGTATGAATTGAATGTCTTATACTTCCCGAGCCGCTCTGCGATCCACAGTCTGCTGTAAACTTTATTGGAACGAAATCCAATTTAGTCGCGCCCATGAGATCCATGCTTCCCGTCCGATTTTCTTTAAAAAAAGGGCGGGGACAAGGGGTCGCCACGTTCGGAGTTGGATTTTTCGAACTCATCGCACTCCGGGATACTGAAAGCCATTGAACCTGATGGGGGTACGGAGCGTAGAAGGGAAGGCTGTGGAGGATGACATCGGATCTATTGGGCGAGAACAAAGAGGCCCTGGGGATCACCCCATCTATTGCCGCGGAGGGTGAGGAGGGGATCGAGCGTAGCAAGGGAGGTGGCGGAGGGCAACGGAACCGGTTGGGATTTGACGGAAGCTGAAACAAAAGCGCGAAGGGAGACCGGAACAAAGCCATTCAGGTGTCAGCAGTTTGGAACGGGAATAATTAGGAAACCCCTACGAATTTATTGACATAAACATTCGTTTATCGCCAGACAAACCCGGCCCAGGCCAGGTCGTTAATCTGGGAGCTGATGGGACTCCCCGCGTCTTTGTTCCCGATGCGGGTTCGACACTGAGTTTGGCGAGGCCTCCTGCATCCTGGAACGAGGTGGGGATGATGGACGAGGTGGATCGGTTACCATGCCGCCGGCTACACCCCAATTAATATCGGACTTCGGGGAGTAACTAGTGAAGGGGAGCTATGGGTCGAGAGCGAGACGCATTGAGAAGGGTGAAACTTGTTTTTTGTGGACGTGCTTTGCTGTCGATTGATTGATGGGGCTGGAGCAAAATCGCCACACCACGTGATGGCGAAGACCGCCGATAACTTTGACCCTGCCCTAGTCTGTTTGAGCAAAGGTGGGCAGACAATGAGGATTCTGCCAAGCGCGTGACGGAACGGAGGACAAAGGGAAGAGTCGGAACCTTTGCGGCGGAATCATAACTGTGGGCGTCCGAGTCGATCACGGCTTTGCCAAACAACGCTCCAAAAATGGAAATCCAATTGTCACTCCGCGAACTATGTCTCCCCCCACCCGGAGTGACTCAACCTTCGCACGGCTGCATCCCCAGACCACCGAGGCGAGTTTATGGAGGGTCCGACGAGGGCGTATCGGTCCTACTATGAAACCTACAACCCACCTACGATTTCCGCCACACGGGAATTACCGGACGTCGGATTCCCGACTCGGTATTTCCCGGCTCGGACCTGGCACCTCTTGAGCCGGGGTATAGCGTTGTTCTATCCTCGACCTGCCACGCGAGGACTCCTTATCACTAGGAGGATAAAGCTACATCGGATTCCATTGCAAACAGCTCGGTTCCTTCCCGGCGGGTGTAATGGTCAGTCGCGTGGCCCGAGCGTGTTACACAGGTATGGGTGCCTCGTGTCCATCCACGACCTCCAGGGACGACTGGGCTACGGACGTGTCGAGCGCTATCCACGATTCAGATCTAACCTCCCACTGCACATCGGCCGTGCAGTCGTCCCGCCCTCTCCCTCCACAATGCTTTCGCTTTCCACCTCCAGTAAGCCATCTCCCACACGACCAATTTGTCATCAGACACGATACCTAAACAAAAACCTCTCATTCTCTCCCCCATACCATTTGTGGCAACGTAAGATGTCGTGCTCTCCCTCCCAAATCCGAAACAGCTCGAGGACGGAGAGTTCAATTTGGATGAGCTGGTCAAGAAATTGATGGGATTGCTCGCCGAAGATTCCAAACGGAACGAGATCCTGCAGTTTACAGGAGACACCGCGGTGCTGGTAATCGAGTGTCTCGACAAGGTGGGTGAAATCGGATCTGGTTCGTTCCCGGATGCCAAGCCCTTGTCGCCCTCTAGGTCATCTCGTCCGATGCCTTCAAGGCCATTCCAGACATCCAAGCGCGCTCTAAGGTGTTCTCCACGGTCTCAAGACTCTCCCGCACCATTCAATATCTCCCTCGCTCTTATTGGATCGATCCAAACACGATAACACTCCCCAAGGACCCTTATACATCCGGAACATGTGCCGAGGTCTACAGGGGGACACACGAGGGTGAATATGTGGCTGTGAAGGTGTTGAGGACGTCATACCAGGAGAAAGCCACAACACTCAAGAAGGTGAGCACGGATAGTGAACCGGGAGCAAAACACGTGGTGACGGGCTGACCTGACGACAAACAGCGCTTTTGCAAGGAGGTGATCGTTTGGAAACACGTGTCATGCCCGTATGTCCTCAGGTTCAACGGCGTGTTTTACCATAACGAAGTACCGGCGATTGTCACACCTTGGATGCCTCATGGAAATATCACCGAGTATTTGGAGAAACACCCCAATGTTGATCGATTACGCCTTGTGAGTTTGAACACTTCCCAGTGTCAAACATGAGTTCACGTTCTATATTGGCATGTAGTTTTTAGGTGCAATCAAAGGGGTCAGGTACCTCCACGGCTGCAACATAGCACACGGGGACATCAAAGGGGTAAGCCCTCTAACTATCGTGGAAGATTTGATTCTGAAAACTATCGTATTCCCAGCAAAACATCCTCATCTCGGACTCTGATCCGCCCAAAGCCATGCTCGCAGACTTTGGATTCACCCGCGTAACAGGCCCTTCTTTGAAAACGTTGACCGAAGAATCCGGCACGGTGTCCTTCATGGCTCCCGAGCTCCTTCACTCGGCCAGATTTGGTCTAGAGAAAGGGGTTCCATCCAAAGAAGCGGATGTCTACGCTTTGGGAATGACCGTGTACCAGGTGCTAACGGGTCAATGGCCTTTCTATCCGAAGAGGGAAGCGGAGGTCGTGCTTGCGGTGATCTCGGGTAAGCGTCCTCCCAAGCCGGAGAACGCGGAGGAGATTGGGATGACAGAAGTCGTGTGGGAGTTAATGGGGAAGTGCTGGAGGGAAGATAGGACGAAGAGACCGGGCATCTCGCAAGTCTTGAGGAGGTTTTGCATAATCACTGGGGAGGGACAAACTATTGAGGCGGCAACACCTCAATTCGATGTTGCCGACGACCGCATCTCAGAAAGCCCGTCCTCAACGGTTTCATGTGAGTAAAGTTGCTCGTACTCGTTTTGCACATCACTGTCTTCTGGTGACTGGCGAAACTGATGCAACCGATTATTGTAGCTTCGCGTTCGGATACTGGTGGATCTTCTTTGTCCATTACAACTATCGCCACCACTTCGAGCTCGTCCTACCGTCCCGAACTGGAGGGGCCATACGAAGCCAAGAAGGAAGACCAAATCAAAGACGGAAACGCCGCTAAGAAGAGCCGCTCTGCGACTCGAACCGACCACCCAACCAAGGAAGACCTCGCAGTCAAGAAAGCAGATGCTGGGAAACCCTCAGTCGTGGGCGGACCTCCATCTCCTACCGAGGTCCCCGGATGTCTCACTAATGAGGCTCATACGAAGAGATACATCTGGCGCCGATTCAAGCAGCTCATCTTTCGTTCCATGTCTATGTGATTTGGCCGATTTTAGTGACTGAGGGATGGTTTTCTTTTTTTTTTCGGTAGCGTGTACGGGCACCATATTCTAACGGGACGCCAGCGTCAATGATTGCGATATCCATCTATTGTACTGCGTTTTTTGTATTTATGCACTGGAGACGGCTCTTCTAGATTACATTATAGATTCTCGAATAATTTTTGACCGGCTCAAGCCGCAGGACCTGTTTTCGTTTTACAGCTGAGTCGTTTCGAACCTCGCTTGAGGTCATCTCGCATCGGACTCTTCGGGCATTGAGGAAAATGCCTACTCATCAGCTTCCACAAAATTGGGAATTCCTGGAACGAGAGCCTCCGAGAGCGGTTGGACTTTTGGTTTCGCCCTTGCAAAGGGGCTCGTCAGAGGGCTTACCCGCTGCCCTAACCCGCCGACGTGATTCTATAGTACTGTGCATTTTTGGATGGCTGGGGGGGGGGTCAG
>Ga0307512_10005819_pt1 | contig 12698 bp, 9 predicted proteins | sample 14_EM_MG_FD_200267 | JGI IMG/M metagenome (GOLD analysis project Ga0307512, IMG submission 200267) | Populus trichocarpa ectomycorrhiza microbial communities from riparian zone in the Pacific Northwest, United States - 14_EM | ecosystem: Host-associated > Plants > Roots > Unclassified | place... | reverse complement strand
GGCCGGTGCCGCGGTGGCGCTGGCCTGGTTCGCGGTGCGGACCGTCGCGGGGCGCGAGAACGGCAAGCGGCTGGAGCTTCTCTTCGGGCAGGCCCACGTCATGCGCCGTGCCGAGTACTTCCGCGGGCTTGCCGTCCAAGGCACGGCGGCCAAGGAGCTCAGGGTCTTCGGGCTGCGGGACTGGGTACTGGCCCGGTTGGACCACGAGTGGCTGGCCGCGATCAGGCCCACCTGGCAGCGGCGCCGACCGAGCAACGCCAAGATCCTGCTGCTCAGTTGTGTCCTGGTCGTGGTCTACGGCCTGGTCTTCCGGGCCCTGGTCGACGACGGGGTGCACGGCGGTCTGGACATCGGGGTGTTCGCCGTCTTCCTCCAGGCGCTCATCGGCGCCTCCGCGGTGTCCGGCGGCACCGCGGCCTTCGGACTGGACGTGGCCCTGGCTCCGGTGGCCGCCGTACGCCGTCTCGAGGAGCGCAAGGCGGCACACGCCGGTGCCACGGCCACCACGGCCCGCCCGGCGACGGGACTCCCCGCGGACCGCCTCGAGGTGCGCGACCTGACCTTCGCCTACGACGGGAGGCGACCGGTCCTCGACGGCGTCTCGTTCAGCGTCGGGGCAGGCGAGTCCGTGGCCCTGGTCGGGGAGAACGGCGCGGGCAAGACCACGCTGCTCAAACTGCTCGCCGGGCTGCTGGAACCCACCTCGGGCCGCATCACGGTCGACGGCATCGCGCTGCCCGACCTGGCGAGGACCGACTGGCGACGTCAACTCGCCATGGTCTTCCAGGACTTCGCCCGGCTCCCGCTCACGGTCGCGGAGAACGTGCACGTGCTGCGCGGGGAGCCGGACGACGAACAGACCCGCAAGACGGTCCTGGAATGCCTGGAACGCGTAGGCCTGGGCGACCGGGTGGCGCGGCTGCCCCGGGGCATCGACACGGTGCTCGGGGCCCGGCTGCCCGGCGGGGTGGACTTCTCCGGCGGCGAGTGGCAGCGCCTCGCCCTGGCCAGGGCGTTCTTCACCGTCCAGCAGCGGGCCCGGGTCCTGATGGTCGACGAACCGACCGCGAGTATCGACCCGTCCGGGGAGATCGAGTTCTTCGACCGGCTGCTGGACGAGACCGAAGGCATGCTCCGGATCGTGGTCTCGCACCGCTTCAACACGGTGCGCCGCGTGGACCGGATCGTCGTCCTGGAGCGGGGCCGGGTCGTCGCGTCCGGCTCGCACGACGAGCTGATGCGCGAGGGCGGACTGTACCGGCGGATGTTCCTCGCGCAGGCCGCCCCGTTCACCGAGCAGGGGGGAGTGCGATGAGCACGGACAGCTGGCGGGGCACGGTGGCCATGACGCGCCTTGCGCTGCGCACCGATCCCGTGCGGGCGGTCGGCGCGGTGGTGATGAGCCTCGCGATCTCGGCCCACCCGGTGCTGATCGCCCTGCTGATCGGGCAGCTCACCGACGCGGTCGTGGCCGGCGACGACGGCAGGGCCCTGACCTGGGGGCTGGTGCTGGCCGGCGCCGTCGCGACCTGGCTGTGCCTGCTGTGGTACACCTTCGGGCTGCGCACCGTTCTGGAAGAGCGGGTCAGGCACGCGGTCGAGATGAACATCGCGGCGATGAGCATGGCGCCGTGGAGCATCGCCCACCACGAGGACCCCGAGATGGCGGAGGAACTCGCCCTCGTGGAACGGGACGTCAACAGGCTCGCGCAGGTGGTCATCTTCCTGCTGACCCTCATGGGGGCGCTGGGACAGCTGGTCTTCGCCGTGTTCGTCCTCGCCGACGTTCACCCCGTGCTCCTCCTGCTTCCCGTCCTCGGCCTCGTGCCGGTGTGGGCGAGCCGCCGTGGAGACCGGTGGCGCCGGCGCTCCCTGGAGCAGGCCACGCCCGACGACAACCTGGCGCGCGAGGTGTACTCCGTGATGTGCGGCGCCGGGCACGCGCAGGAGCTGTCCGTGCTCGGCGTGCAGGAGGCGATGCGGACACGCCACCGCAGGCTCTCCGAAGCCGCCCAGCGTGAGCGGGAACGGGGCGCCCACCGCTCCTTCCGCGCCCAGGCCGACGCCACCGTGCTGTTCGCGTGCGCCTACGTCGCGGCGGTGTTCGTCGCGGTCCTGGCGGCCGTGGCGGGACGGGCGGGCATCGGAGACGTCCTGTTGGCCGCGACACTGGCGGCGCAGGTGACCGGACAGGTGACCATGGCGACCGACGCGGTGACCCAGCTCGTGCGGGCCAGGGCCACCGCGGACCGGTATCTCCGGATCGCCGAACTGACCACCGTCGACGAGGACGGTGGACGGGAACCCGGCGGCTCGGGCGGCGGGCTCGCCCTGCGGGATGTCACCTTCACCTATCGCGGCGCCGACTCCCCGGCCCTGCGGGGAGTCGACCTGGAGGTCCGGGGCGGCCAGACCATCGCCGTCGTAGGGGAGAACGGGGCCGGCAAGACCACCTTGGCCAAGCTCATGTGCCGTCTCTACGCCCCGACCGGCGGCTCGATCACCTGGCACGGCACGGACCTGGCGGAACTGTCGCCCGACGCCTGGCGGGACGGCGTGTCGGCCGCCTATCAGGACTTCGTCAGGTTCGAGACCGAGGCGGGTCATGTCGTCGGCCTCGGCGACCTGCCGCGCATCGACGACACCGGCGCCGTACGCGCCGCGCTGGCCCGGGCCGACGGGCAGGGGCTCGAGGAGGGGCTGCCGGACGGCCTGCGGACTGCGCTCGGGCGTTCACACCCCGACGGCACCGAGCTGTCGACCGGCCAGTGGCAGAAGCTTGCGGTGGCCCGCTCGATGATGCGGCAGACGCCACGTCTGCTGGTCCTCGACGAGCCCACCGCCTCCCTCGACGCCGAGACCGAGTACCGGCTGTTCCGGCACTACACGCAGGCCGCCCGGACCGTCACCGAGGACGGCCGCGGAGTCGTCGTCATCATCACCCACCGTCTCGGCTCGGTGCGCTTCGCCGACCGCATCGTGGTCATGGAAGGCGGCCGGATCGTCGAGTCCGGCTCCCACGACGAACTCCTGGCGGCCGGCGGCCGTTACGCCGACCTCTACCGGGCGCAGGCGGACGCCTACGCGATCGACGGACCACCAGTAGCGGACCAGAAGGAACGGTGACAGCGGTGAGCACACCCCCCAACCCCTACGAGGAGTACATCCGGGTCCGAGAACTGCTGGCGCTCCACTCGCCTCGGACCGAACACCCGGCCGAGGACATGTTCGTGGCCGTCCACCAGGTCTCCGAACTGTGGCTGGCGACCCTCCTCCGGGAGACGCGCAGGGCCGGGGCTCTGCTGGCGGGGGAGGACGCCACGGAGGCCGCGCGAAGGCTGCGCACCGGCGTGGGTGTGCTGGTACAGCTCTCCGGCTCGCTCAACCTGCTCTGCGGCATGCTGCCGACCGAGTTCGCCGCCTTCCGCCCCGCCCTCGGCACGGCGTCCGCCGTCCAGTCGCGCCAGTACACGGAGTTCGTCCAGGTCTGCCGCGGTCCGGGCCCCTCCCTGTGGGAGGCGTTCGCTGCCCTCGCCGACCGGCGCGGCGGCCTGGCCAAGGCGTACGACAACCCGGACGCCGGCGTGCGCGAGGTGGCGGAGCTGCTGATCGACCTCGACGACGCGCACTTCGAGTGGATGACCTTCCACTGGCGGCTGGTGCGTCGGCAGATCGGATCCGCGGGCGGCACGGGCGGCCGCTCGGCCGACTACCTGCGCAATCGGCTGGACCAGCGGCTCTTTCCCGAACTCATCGACATCCGCCCGGAGTTCCACCTCGCCGAGGAGGTGCCCGTCCAGTGACCCGGGCCCGCGACCTGATGAGCTACGCCGCAGGCCGGACACAGGCCCCCGCCGCGTACGAACAGGAGTGGATGCTCTTCCTGTCGAGGATGCGCCGCACCGGCACCTTCAACATGCCGCGCTTGTACGAGATCGGCCCGCAGACGTCGGCCGAGGAGGTGAGCGCAGCCGTCGCCCGCGTCACGGCACGCAGCCCCCTGCTGCGAGCCCGCATCCGGCGCCTCGACGGACGGTTCGTCCAGTCGGTGGACTCCGAGACCGGGATACGTCCCGAACACCTCTCCGGAGCCGACCCGCTGGCCCTGCTGGGCGAGTTCGTGCGCCGTCCCCTCGACCCGGGCAACGGCCCCGTCTTCGCGAGCGCGCTGGCGCCGCTGCCCGGCGGCGGACACGCTTTCGCCACCGTCGTCCACCACACCGTCGCCGACGCGGTCACACTCGACGAGCTGGAACGCCGTATCGAGCTGGAACTCGACGGCAGGGGCGACGAGTACGGCGAGCGCATCGGCTACCTCGACTACGCGGCCTGGCAGCACGACACGTACGACGCAGGGCTCGACGCCCTGGTCGACGCCGCCACCATCGCCCTCAAGGAGGCCGAGCCCAACGAACTGCCCGGGGTCGCGCCCCGTTCCCGGGCCCCCGGGTCCGGACTCGCCGCCTCCTTCGGCCTCGACGCCGTCCCCGATGACGCGCTGCGCGCACTGCTCACCGAGGAACGGGCCAGCCCCTTCATGGCCGGACTGACGGCCCTGTCGATCGCCCTGCAGAGCCTGTCGGGCCGATCCGGCGCGCTGATCGCCATCGAGGTGTCCACTCGGCGGCTCAGGCCGCTCATGGACACCCTGGGCCCCTTCATCAGCACCGTGCCCGTCGTCCTGGACGCCCGCGACAGCTTTCGTGAGGCGCTGCGGGCCACCCGCGAGGTCACCCTGCGCTCCCTCGAGCTGGCCCGCATCCCCTACCACCGGCTGCTGGCCCGGCCCGAGCTGCGAGGACTGCGGCGTGACAGCGAAAGAGCGGTCGACGTGGTGTACCAGACCTTCCACGAACAGGAGGCCCCGGCCGGCGGTCGGCTGCGCCGGATTCCGTACGGCATGGAGGGGGCGGGTTTCACCGCCGACCTGCACGTCTCGGTGCACGAGTCGCCCGGGCACCGGCGACTCGGCATCGGCCATTCCCCCCGCGTGCCGTCCGAGACCGTCGCGGAACTCGCGCGGCGTTTCGAACTGGCTCTCTCCTACGGTGTGACCGATCCGGACGCGCCGCTCATCAGACGGTCCACCGACGAAAGAGGCTCCGGGCACCATGACAGTGACGAATGAGGCGGCCCGGGCCGCCGAAGACCGTGACACGGGCTCGGCCCTGTGGAAACTCTCCGTCGGTGTCACGGTCGGGGGACTGGTCGGCCTGCTGGTCGGCGGCGTCGCCGGACGCCTGGTGATGTTCGCGCTCCGCTTCACCTCCCCCGAGTCCTCCATGGGCAAGACCACCGACGCCAACTCCACGATCGGCGAGTGGAGTCTGAAGACCTTCGGGCTCTTCGAGACCGGGATCGCCATGGGCGCCCAGGTCGGTCTGCTCTACATCCTGGTACGCCCGTGGCTGACCACCGGCCACCGGCCGTTGAAGACCTGTGTGTTCGGGGCCAGCGCGGGCGGGGTGCTCTTCATCCATCCCGACGGCGTCGACTACTACGCGGTCAAGCCGCTCTGGCTGACCGTCCCCGCGTTCATCCTCCTGGCCGCCGGCTTCGGCTATCTGCTGAGCCTGTGGACCGAGCGGGCGCTCGACACGGACCGGTTCCGGACCGCGCCCGCATGGCAGTTGTGGATCCCCGTGGCCCTGTGCGTGCCGGCCGTCGTACACGTCAGCCTGCTGCCGCCCGCGGTCCTGCTGGTGGTGGCCGCACTGCTGGCCACCTTCGCCCAGGGCCGGCTGCAAGGGGTGGTGAAGGGCTGGCGCGCCCCGGTGACCAGCTGGATCGGGTCCCGGCTGCTTTTCCTGCTGGGGCTCGCCAACATCGTCCTCATCGTGCGCGCTGTCGTCGACATAGCGAACAAGAGTCAAGGGAGCTGACCATGAAGGGAATCGAGGTGACCGTGCCCGGTCTGCTGGACTGGCTGGACGCGCCGCACCAGGACCGCGGCGTCAACACCCTGGACCTGGCGGGGGAGTGGCAGTACACCCCCTACTCCGAGCTGGCCGAGCACACGAAGGCGGCGGCGCACACTCTCACCGCCGCCGGGGTGCGGCCCGGCGATGTGGTCTCGATCATCCACCGCAGCGGTCCCGGTTTCATCAGTGCCTTCTTCGGCGCGCTCGCCGCCGGGGCCACCCCCTCTCCCGCCGTGCCGCCGGTTCTGTTCCAGGACCGCGCCGCATACGGTCAGCACGTGGGCGCGATCCTCGAAGTGGCCGCGCCTCGCGTGGTCGTCGTCGAGCCCGAACTGCTGGAACAGCTGGGCCCCGCGCTCACCGAGCGCGGCCATCGTCCCCTGACCCTGGACACCGCCCCGCCGACACACGCCGGCGCAGTCCCGTCGCCGGACCGGCCGGCTCGGCCGCACACGGCGCTGCTGCAGTTCACTTCGGGCTCCTCGTCCGCGCCGAAGGGAGTCGCCGTCTCGTGGGAGGCGCTGGAGGCCCAGATCGGCCTGCTCGTCAGGTGGCTGGGCTTCCACTCCGGGAACGCCTGCGGAACCTGGCTGCCCATCCACCACGACATGGGCCTCGTGGGCATGGTGTTGCCCAGCGTGGTGACCCAGTCCAGTCTGTGGGTGATGCAGCCGGATCAGTTCATCACCGGCGCGACCCGCTGGCTGCGGCTGCTCGGCAGCGGAAAGGTCCAGATCACCGCGGTCCCGCCGTTCTCCCTGAAGCACATGCTGCGCAGGGTGCGCGAGGAGGACCTGGCGGGCTGCGACTTCTCGGGGATGCGGGTCAACGTGGTCGGCGCCGAGCCCCTTGACAGCCAGGTGCTGGAGGAGTTCACGCGCCGCCTTGCCCCCTTCGGCTGGTCTCCCTCCGTCCTGGCCCCCGCCTACGGACTCGCCGAGGCGACCCTCGCCGTCAGCGGCAAGGACCTGGACGCACCCGTCGACCGGGTCCGGGTGGACCGGAGCCGGCTGCGGCTCGGCGAGAAGGTCGTGGTCGAGCCCGGCGAGTTCCCGGTCGCCGAGCCCTTGGAGCTGGCGGCCAGCGGCCGGGTGCTGCCCGGCGTCACGGTCGAGGTGCGGGACGAGTCGGGAGACCCCGTACCGGAGGGCGTACTCGGCGAGATCGTCGTCGGCGGCAGCTCGCTCGCGGACGGCTACCGCGGACACGAGCCCTGGCCGGGCGAGTTCGTCACCGGCGACGCGGGCTTCTTCTGGAAACAGCGGCTGTACGTCCTGGGCCGCCTCGGGGACAGCCTCAAGGTGCGCGGTGTCCAGCTGTTCGCCGAGGACGTCGAGAACGCCCTGGGCAGGCTCGAGTCACTGAAGAAGGTCCGGTACTCGGTTGTGCTCGGCAGCATCGAGGGGCAGGACACGCTGGCCGTCCTCGTCGTGAAACAGCCCGGGGAATGGAGCGCGGAGGTGTTTCACGAGCTGCGCAGACAGGGACGCGGACTGCGCGTCCTCGTCGCCGCCGTGAACCGCGGCGCCGTCCAGCGCACCTCCAGCGGCAAGCCCAAGCGGCGGGCCATGTTCGAACAGCTGATGAGCAAAACCATCGATGGAGTCGTCGTGCACGACTCCGCCAAGGAGGAGCTGTGACCGTCGACGCAGTGGAGCAGATGGAGGCCGACGAGGAAGGAGTCGTCTCTCCCGCCGAGCTGTTCCGCAAGTGGGAACTCGGGCAGTGGCGGCTCACCGAGCTCCCCATCGCCTCCGACGCCGCCGACTGGGCCGCCATGCGCCCTTACGCGCGTGGTGAACTGGAGTCGATGATCGAGGGGTTCGTGCTGGGCGAGGCCGCGGTCAGCAACACGCTGTCGCCGATCTCCGACGCGGCCCCCAACCTGGACGCCCACCAGTATCTGTGCACCCAGATCGCCGACGAGGCGCGGCACACTCGGTTCTTCGCCACGTACCTGCAGCAGATGCGGCTGTCCGTGCCCAGCCATGAAGAGGTCATCGCGGACGCCCGGGCCTCCGCGGGCGACGCGGTGTCGACGATCTTCGACGACGAGCTGACGGCCCGCACCGACCGCCTTCGCTTCCACCCGGAGGACACCCGGGCCTGGTACGAGGCGGTGACGTACTACCACCTCATGGCGGAAGGCGTCCTCGCCATGTCCGTCCTCGGCGCCATGCTGTCCATGGTCCGCCAGCTCCGCGGCAGCCTGCCGGTGCTCAACACCGGCCTGCGCAACGTGATCCGGGACGAGTCCCGGCACATGGCGTTCGGGATGTACGCGGCACGGGAAGGCGTGCACGGAGGCCACGGCCCCGCCGTCCTGGCCACCGTCATGGAGGCGATTCCCCAGGTCACCGCGGCGATGGTGGCTCCCGAGCGCAGACTGCCGGGCACCTCACTGCCCCCACTGCGGGCCGGCATCGGCAAGCAGCACGCGCACCGCTACGCCGGTGCGCGGCGCACACTGCTGCGCCGTATGGAGCTGATCGGGCTCCAGGCCCACACCGGCGAAGCGGGGCGGGCCTGGGACCTGTCCATGACGACGGCGATGGCCGAGTACGAGCGGCGGCACGGCGACCCGCACCCGGCCGGCGAGGCCGCAGCCGGGTGACGGGGCCGGTCAGCAACCGGACAGGGTACTGACGAGCGGGGCCGCGGCATCCATGTCGCGGCCCTGTATCACGATGTAGCTGATCCCGAACCGCTCGCGCTGTTCCAGGATCTTCTCGGCCATCTCGGCCACGCTGCCGACAAGGACGTTCGGCAGCGTGGCCAGCGTCTCGGCCGGCATGTTCAGACGCCGGCTCAGACCGTCCAGCACGGTGTGCGGGCGGGGTGTGACCCAGAAGATCCCGACACCCACCTGGAGTTCGAGCTCCGGGAACCGCTCACCGGCGCCTTCTCGTACCCACGCGAGCTTGCGTTCCGTGCCTTCCGGGGTGATGTCCTGCACCCGTGCCTCGCCGGCGCGCAGGTCGTGGTGCACACCGACGATGTCGGCGTGGCGACCGGCCAGGCGCAGGATCCGAGGCGAACCGCCGCCCACCAGGATCGGCACCTTGTCCTGCGCCGGTTCCGGGGCCTCCTCGAAGCCCGCCACCCGGTAGTGCTTGCCCGAGAAGTCGACCCGGCCGTCGTCCAGGACGCCCCGCACGATCTGCACGGACTCCTCCAGCCGCTCCACCCGGGTGCCGGCCGGGTCGAAGGGCAGGTCCACGGCCTCGTACTCCGAACGCATCCAGCCCGCGCCCATCCCGAGCTCCAGCCGCCCGTCGCTGAGCAGGTCGAGTGTCGCGGCCTCCTGCGCCAGCATCACCGGATGGCGGAAGTCGTTGCACAGCACGAGGGTGCCGAGCCGGAGCGTGGACGTGGCGTCGCCCGCCGCCATGAGGGCGGGGACGGGGGCGAGCTGCCCGCCACCGAAGTGGTCGGGCAGCACCAGCGTGGAGAACCCGAGGCCTTCCGCGCGCCGGGCCCCTTCGACCCATTCGTCGCGCGTTCTGGCTCCGATGAACTGAATTCCGAACCGGAACTTCATGCCGTCCTCGACAGGATGTCGTGCATCCTCCCGCCGAAGAACCTTTCCTCCTTCGCCTTGTCCACCGGTTCCTCCGCCAGGATCTTGCGGAAGTCGGAGGTGGGCGTCGAGGAACCCTCGGGGTGCGGGAAGTCGGACGAGAAGACCACACAGTCGTCCAGTGCGTTGATGGCCCGCTGGGGCCGGTCACCGGGCTGCGCCACCACCACGACCTGCCGCTTGAAGTACTCACTGGGCTTCAGCGGCAGCGACCAGCGGCCGGTGATGTTGCGCAGGATCGGCAGCGTCAGGAGGTAGTCCAGAGCCCCCACCCAGTCCGGCGCCCAGCCGGTGGCCTGGTACTCCTGGAGCGTCAGGTGGAAGTTGGGGTAGCGCTCGAAGACACCGGACGCGATCAGCGCGGTCGACACCATCTGCGGGGTGGCCGCGGAGACGGAGGCCAGCACATAGCCGACGTCCTTCAGTTCCTGACGGCCCGTCTCGTACCAGCCGGGCGCCACCTGGGGGCCGCCCAGGAAGCCGAAGTGCAGCACGCCGAGCATGCCGAGCTCGTCCGCGGCCGCCCAGATCGGTTCGAAGTCGGCGTGCGCCACGGACTTCCCCGCGGGCGGACGGCCCGGTATCAGGAACGCGCGGGCACCCAGCTCGCGGGTGCGCCGCATCTCCTGCACGCACCAGTCCACGTTCTCCCACCAGAGCAGGCTCGTGGTCAGCAGCCGGTCGGTGTGCCCGCTGACGACACCGGCCGCCCAGTTGTTGTAGGCGCGGATGGTCCGCGGGACGTCCTCGGGTTCCAGGTACTCCGTCACCCGGTCCACGGTGACCAGGGCCGACGCAGGGTTGATGATCTGTGCGTCGATCTCGTTCTTGTCCAGCCAGGCGAGCCGTTCGGTGGCCAGGTAGCCGCCGAACGGGTACGCCATGCCCCGGAACCGGCTCTCGTTCGCGGCGGCGGCGGCTTCCCTGAGCGTGGCGAAGCCGCCGAAGAAGTTCTGCGACTGCTGGATGGACGCGGTGAGCCGTTCGGCGTCCACCGCGAGGCGGTCGGCGGGCTGCGCGTCCGAGAAGAACGAGAAGAGGTCCTGCGTCGACGTCCGGAAGTACCAGCGCGGTTCGATCCGCGCCGCCAGCTGTTCGTCGGCTTCCACCAGCCAGTCCGGAGGCTCCTGGAAGTGGCTGTCGACATCAATGATCGTGGTCATGACGTTCCCTCAGGTCAGGCTCGTGGAGAGCTCGGCGATCGTCGGGTAGTCGAAGATGGCCCGTACGTCGAGGTCGACGTCGAGCTCGGTGGCGATCTGCTCGACGATCTCGGTGGCCAGCAGCGAGTGCCCGCCCAGGTCGAAGAAGTTGTCGTACATGCCGACCGTGCCGAGGCTCAGCACCTCGGACCAGATCCGCGCGATGGTCTCCTCGGTGGCGTTGCGTGGACCGACGAACTCCGCTCCCGTCTCCGGCCGTTCGGTGTGCGGGGCGGGGAGCTGGGCGTGGTCGACCTTGCCGTTGGCGTTCTTCGGCAGACTGGTGAGCGGGTGGTAGACCGAGGGGATCATCCAGTCGGGCAGCGTGGCGCCGAGGTGCTCGCGCAGCTCGCTCTCGGTGGGCTGGTGGCCGGGCGCGGTCACGATGTACGCGACGAGCCGAGCCACCCCGGCGGAGTCCTTGTCGGCCACCACGGCCGCCTCGCGGATGAACGGATGGGCCAGGAGCTGGGTCTCGACCTCGCCGCACTCCACGCGGTAGCCGCGGATCTTCACCTGCCGGTCGGCGCGCCCCTCGAACCCCAGGGTGCCGTTCGCGTTCCAGTGCCCGAGGTCACCAGTCGCGTACATACGGGCGCCCGGGAGGGAGGAGAAGGGGTCCGGGAGGAACTTCTCGGCGGTCAGCGAGGCCTGGTTCAGATAGCCGCGGGCCAGCCCGACGCCGCTGAGATGGATCTCACCGGTGCTGCCGGCCGCCGCGGGTCCGCCCTGCTCGTCGAGGACGTAGACCTGGGTGCCGTCGATGGGCACCCCGAGCACGGGCGCGCCCTCGGCTCCCGCCGGGACCGGCCCTGCGGCGCCGATCACGCTGTACTCGGTGGGCCCGTAGTGGTTGTAGACCTCGAAGGAGAGCCCGGTGGGCGGGTGCTGGGCCAGCCGGTCGGAGCCGGTCAGCAGGACGCGCAGCTTCACCTGCTGGGCGTAGGGGCTGTCGTAGAGGCGTTCGGTGAGCAGTGGCGGCAGGAAGGCCACGGTGATCCCCTCGTCGGCGAGCCAGGCGAGGGTCGCGTCGGGGTCCTGCTTGACCGTCTCGGGCGCGGCGACCAGCGTTGCGCCGCCGGCCAGCGCGCTCCAGGTCTCCCAGCAGATGGCGTCGAAGGCGACGCGGGCGAGGAGCGCGCACCGGTCCTGACCGGTGAGATCGTGCGTGCGGACATGCCAGCGCGCGAGGTTGACGATGCCCTGGTGGGGGACGAGCACACCCTTTGGGCGGCCGGTGGACCCCGAGGTGTAGATGACGTACGCGCAGTGCTCGCCGGACAGTTCGGCGGGTGGCGGGCCCTGCCTCTTCCGGTCCGCGCCCGCCTTCTCCGCCTCGTGCACGTCCAGTACGCGGCTCGCGATGGCCTCCGGCCAGTCGGCGGCGCCTGAGGACTCGGAGAGCACCACCTGCGCGCCGGCGTTCTCGATCGTGTAGGCCAGGCGTTCGCCGGGGTCGGTCGGGTCCAGCGCCAGGTAGGCACCCCCGGCCTTGAGCACGGCCAGATGGGACACGACGAGCGCGATGCCGCGCTGCAGGCAGACGCCCACCACCGACTCGGGACCGACACCCCGCTCGCGCAGTACCCAGGCCAACTGGTCGGCGCGGGCATCGAGTTCCGCGTACGTCACCCGGTCGTCACCCGCCTCCACGGCGACGGCGCCGGGGGTGGCCGCGGCTTGCGCCGCCACCAGCTCATGCAGCAACTGGCCGGCCGGTACGGCTTCCTGGGGGAGGGTCATGACTGCTGATTCCTTTCCGCCATGGTGGTGTCCTTGGAGTGCCCTGTGCGCAGGGCCTCCTCGCAGATGTCGATCACCGAGCCCATAAACTTGGCCATCCAGGAGGATTCGTTGACCACGGGCTCCCGGAGGATCTCGGGATTCTCCTCCAGGAATCGCAGGGCATCGGCCTGGCTCAGCGCGTCCTTGGCCAGCTGCTCGTAGCCGGCGGCGCGCCGCCGGTATTCCTCCCGGGTTTCCCGGGCCCCGGTC
>Ga0307512_10005818_pt1 | contig 12699 bp, 8 predicted proteins | sample 14_EM_MG_FD_200267 | JGI IMG/M metagenome (GOLD analysis project Ga0307512, IMG submission 200267) | Populus trichocarpa ectomycorrhiza microbial communities from riparian zone in the Pacific Northwest, United States - 14_EM | ecosystem: Host-associated > Plants > Roots > Unclassified | place... | reverse complement strand
CCCGAGCGCCGTCTTGCGTTCGCGCGCGACGAAGCCGCGTCGGGCAACCCAGGCCAGCACCAGCGCGGCCAGCGCGATCAACCCCATCGGCCAGTAGCGCGGCGGGTTCCATTCGGCCTGCAGGCGAGTGCGCAGCGGTGCGTCGATCTTGTAGTAGAGCGCGCGGTCGTTCGTGAACAGGCCGTACTTCGCGTCGCCGACCCATTGCTGGTAGGCCCCGGCCGAATACGGGAAGTAGCCGAAGGCCCAGGGGGCATCCTTGCGCAGGATCTCGACCATCTCGTCGATCAACTTCTGCTTGGCCGGGCCGTCGTCGAGCAAGGCGAGTTGCTTGTAGCGCTTGTCGTACTCGGGGTTGTCGTAGTTCGCCGTGTTCTCGCCCTCGAACTTGGCCTTCGAGTTCGGGCCGTAGAACAGGAACAAAAAGTTCTCGGCGTCGGGGTAGTCGGCGAACCAGCCCCACCAGAAGATCTGCTGCTTGCCCTTGAGCATCTTTTCCTGGAACTGGTTGTAGTCGGTCGCGCGGATCTCGAGCTGCACATTGAGCTTGGCGAACTGCTTGACCATCCAGTCGAGCTCGGCACGGTACTCGGGCGTCGGCACGCGCTGGTAGTCGTAGTTCAGCACCAGCGGCTTGCCGGTCTTGGCGTCGCGGCCTTCGGGGTAGCCGGCCTCGGCGAGCAGCGCCTTGGCCTCGTCGAGCGAGCGGCGCACGACCTTGCCGTCCACCAGCTTGTGCGTCATCGGGTTCATGTCTTCGATGGTGCCGTGGCGCGAGCCGAAGATGCCGCCGGGGATCGGCCCCATCGCCGCTTCGCCGGCCTTCTGCGTGAACACGCGGCCGTAGCCCTCTTCCCAGTCGATCGCGATGCTCAGCGCCTGGCGCAGCTTGCGGTTCTTGGCCTGCTGTTCGGCCGTGTCGCCCTTGCCGACCACTGGGTCCAGCCAATTGAAGCCGAGATACCAGTTCTGCGGCTCGATGCTTTTCGGAAACCGCATGCCGCGGTCCTGGAAGCGCTGCCTGACTTCGTCGGAATCGTTCGCGTCGGCCAAAAAGTCGGGACCCCAGTCGTTGCGTTCGATCTCAGGAACGTCGAGAAAGCCCTGCGTGAACTTGGAGCGCAGCGGCGTCTTGTCCTTCTCGGTGTTGAAGACGAGCTTGTCGATGAAGGGCAGCTTCTTGCCGCAGTCGGCCAGCAAGCCCAGTTCCTTGTCGCCGGGCATGCCTTCGCACGGGTAGGTCGCGCCGTGGTAGTTGGGGTTGCGCACCAGCACGTGGCGGCGGTCGGCGTCGTATTCGGCGGCCATGAACGGCCCGGTACCGACTGGCCACACATCGAGCGACAGGCTGTTCTTCGCCATGCCGGGCTGGGCGTAGAACTTGTCGGCCTCCCAGGGCACCGGCGCCGTGAAGGTCAGCGTCATCCAGTACTTCCACTGCGGGTACTTGCCCTTGATGCGGATGCGGTAGGTGTATTTGTCCAGCACCACCGCGCCGGCCAGCGGGTACTTTCTGAAGTCGAGAAAGGGCTTGTCGAGCGCGGCCGGGTCCTGGCCCTGGCGCAGCTTCAAATCCTCTTCGCGGATCAGCTTGCCGTAGTCCTTCAGGCCGAGCACGTACTCCGAGAAGATGCCGTAGATCGGCGCCTCGATGCGCGGCGTGGCATGGCGCTTCAGCGCATAGACGAAGTCGTCGGCGACGAGTTCGCGCGTGCCGGTCTGCGCAAAGTCGAACGGCGAGTGCTTGTCGCGCGTCTGATCCGGCGTCAGCGCGTGGTACAGGTACTCGCCCTTCGGGTCCTTCGCGAACGCCGGGTGCGGCGCGTACAGCACGCCGGGCAGGATGTGCACGTCGTAGTCGCTCTCGGCCACCAGCTCGCCCGGCGCGTCGTCGGGCAGCGGCTTGCCGTCCTTGTCGAGGTAGTGCGGCTTGACCAGCTCGGCGACCGACTTCGGCACCAGCTCGTAGGGCCGCTTCAGGTAGTGGTACGCGTACGGCGGCTCGTAGACCGAGTACATGTAGGGCACCTCGTTGAGCGCATACGATGCGGTGGGGTCGAGGTGACGCGGCGAGCGCTCCTGGAACGCGATGAACATCGTGTTCGTGGCCTCGCTGCCCTTGGGATTCGGGCTGTTGTCGCAGCCGGCGATCAGCGCCGCGACGATGCCCAGCACCATGTATTTCCAACCCACCCCACCGCTCATGGCGCTCGTTTCCTTGGTCAATGCGCAGTCAGTCAGCGAATCCTGCTTGTGGCCGGCGGCTGCGATGCGCGGCGGATTGTACGGTGAGCTCAGGCCGGTTCAGGCGTGCCCATGGTCGCGCGCATGCGAATGCGCGTGCGCCGCGGCGTGCACGTGGTCCCAGCCGATCAGCACGTTGCGCCCGTCCACCAGCAGCGTCACGCGTGCACCCACCGGCATCGTCACCTTGGTCGGCACGTGCCCGAACGGCAAGCCGGTCAGGATGGGCGTCTTGGTCAGCGCGCGCAGGTGCGCGACCACCGTCTTCAGCGAGAAGCCGCGGTCGTGCGGCGCCTTGCGCCAGGCGCTGAACTCGCCCAGCACGATGGCCTTCTGCGCGTCGAGCACGCCGGCCTGGTGCAGCTGCAGCAGGTTGCGCTCGATGCGGTACGGGTGTTCGTTGACGTCCTCGAGGAACAGCACCCCGCCCTTGACGCGCGGGAAGTACTTCGTGCCCAGCATCGAATTGACCATGCACAGGTTGCCACCCCACAGCATGCCGCGCACCTCGAGGCCATCGAAGCCGGCCTCGGTACGAAAGCCCACCGCTTCGAGTTCGCCGCTCATGGCCTCGAGAAAGCAGTCGCGCGTGACCTCGTCGACGCCGCCGGCCTCTTCGGCGCGGCCGAAGTCGTCGGCGGCCAGCGGGCCGGCCCAGGTGATCGCCCCGCTGCTGCCCTTGCGGTGCGCCAGCAGGCCGAGTTGCAGGGTCGTCATGTCGCTGTGCCCGACCCAGCGCGTGCCGTGCTCGATGCTGTGCTCGATCAGCGCCCAGTCGATGCGGGCTAGCAGTCGCGTCAGGCCGTAGCCGCCACGCGTGGCCATCGCGATGCCGGGCGCCTGCGTCGCGACGCGGTGCAGCGCGGCCAGGCGCGTCTCGTCGTCGCCGCCGAAGCGCTGAAAACGGGCACGCGCGGCCGCGTCGATGTGCACGTCGAAGCCCAGCGCCTTCAGGCGCTTCGCGGCCAAGGTCAGGGGCGCTGATTTGACGAGCACGCCGGCGGGGGTGAACAGGGTCAACAAGGTCATCGCGTCACTCATGTCCGCTCAAGGGGTGATCGATCTCGACGGCTTCGCCGGTCGGGATCTCGGCCGGTTCGCCGTGGCGCGCGGCGCGCAGCTCGCGGTATTGCGCACGGCGCTCGGCGAAGAAGTTCTTCAGCACGTCGCCGCATTCTTCGGCGAGCACGCCGCCGACCAGCTCGGTGTGGTGGTTCAGCTGCGGCTGCGCGAACAGGTTGAGCACGGAGCCGGCCGCGCCGGTCTTGGGGTCGGTGGCACCGAACACGACACGCTTGAAGCGCGCGTGCATCAGCGCCATCGCGCACATCGCGCAAGGTTCCAGCGTGACGTAGAGCTCGCACTCGGGCAGGCGGTAGTTGGCGAGCAACGTGGCAGCGTGGCGCAACGCGACGATCTCGGCGTGTGCGGTCGGGTCGTGCTCGGTGATCGGACGGTTGTAGCCCGTCGCGATGACCTGGCCGTCGCGCATGATCACCGCGCCCACCGGCACCTCGCCGACCAGCCACGCGTTCTGGGCCTGGTCGAGCGCGATGCGCATGGCTTGTTCGTCGGCGGCGCTCATTTCGCCGCCTCTTCGCTGCGGGCGTTGTTCTGGGCGCCCTGCTCGAGCGCCTTGGCGACGTCGTCGCGCACCTTCTGCTGCAGTTGCTGCGCCTGGTCGCGGCCGTTGGCGCTGCCGGCGTCCGCAGAGGCCGTTGTCGCCGCGGCACTGGCGGCCGTCGACGGCACCTGCCGAAGCGCCCTCAGCTGCTTGCCGGCCACAAAACCGACGATCGCGAACACGATCAGCAGCGAAACTACGCCGAAGACCGCCTTCACAGCGCACCGCCGGCGTCATGCAGATCCCATTGACGAAGCGGCTTGTGCACGCCCTCGCCGAAATGGCTGCGCACCAGCGCAAAGCTGCGCACGGTCCAGCGGATGGGCTCGATCTCGATGGGCTCGAGGCGATGCTTGTCGTAGGTCAGCGTCAGGTGCGGCGCATATCGGGGCATCGTGCGCACCGCACCCGCTGCGACTGCCGGCGCTGAATCGAGCACGTCATCGTCGAAAAGGCTGGACATCGGCACCCGCTCACTCCGATTCGATGGCCAACAGGAGCGAGGATGCTCTGGCATCGCGGGGTGGCGTGGCCGATGCAGGCCTACCCGACAACCTCATACATACCGTCAAACAGCCTTGTTCTTGCGAAAGCATCGGACTCGTCTCACCCAGGTTCATGGAGGGCGATCGTACAGGCACGGCCGCGAGATTCGCAGCGCCACCCGGTTGAGCCGCGTTGGAGCACAAGCTGCCTGCGAGGCGTCACCAATTTCCGCCCGAGCCTGAGACGGCGGTCGCTCGTCAGGGCCCGGCGATGTGTTCGATCCGCAGCGCTTGCAGCCCTGAGATCACCGGGCCCAGGAGCCGGGCGACTTCGCGCGCCAGCGCATCGATGTCCGCGTCTTCGGCGCCCGTCTTGCATGTGTGTTCGAGCGCCGCAGCGGCGGCCTCGAGTTCCCGCATGGCCAGCGTGCCGGCCTCGCTCTTGAGATCGTGCGCCTCGCGCGTCGCGACCTCGGACTCGCCCAGGGCGCGCGCTGCGGCGAAACGCTTCGGAAAATCGCGTTCGCGATCGCAGAACACAAGCAGCAAACGCCGCAGCAGCGCGGCGTCGTCCATCAGCCCGGCGAGCGCGGCTCGGCCGTCGATACCGGGCAGCGCGAGCAGCGCCGCACGCCCGTCGGCAATCGCATCGCTGCGGGGCGGCACCTTGACCTTGGCGGCGTTGGACGGCCGCACCCAACGGGCCAGCGTGGCGAACATCTCGTCGACCTTGATCGGCTTGGCAATGTGGTCGTTCATGCCAGCGGCCAGCACCCTGTCGCGATCTCCGACCATCGCATTGGCGGTCATCGCGATCACCGGCAGGTCGCGCAGACCCGGTTGCTCGCGCAGCGCCATGGTCGCAGCGTAGCCGTCCATGATCGGCATCTGGCAGTCCATCAGCACGCCGTCGAAAGCCTGCCGCCGCAGCAGGTCGAGCGCCTCCTGGCCATTGGCGGCGATGCTGACGACGATGCCCGCGCGGCCCAGCAGTTCGGAGGCGACTTCCCGGTTGACCGGGTTGTCCTCCACCAGCAGGATGCGCGCTCCGCTCAGGTGGGCCCGATCAGCGCGCAAGGCTTCTTCACGCCGTGTGCTGCGCGTCGCCGCATGCACCGCCATGCCGAGCACCGCGCTGCCCTCTGGGCCTGGTGCGGTCGACGACCCGGCGGGCAAGTCCTTCAGACCGAAGCGCAGACTGAAATGAAAGCGGCTGCCCCGCCCCGGCGCGCTGTCGACGCCGACCTCGCCACCCATCAGGTGCACCAGGTGCTGGCTGATCGCCAGCCCCAGGCCGGTGCCGCCGTAGCGCCGGCTGGTCGAAGCGTCCGCCTGCGAGAACGGTTGAAACAGCTGCTCCTGTTGTTCCAGGCTGATGCCGATGCCGGTGTCGCGCACTTCGAAATGAAGCTGGACCGAGTCGACTTCGCGTTCGGCCACCTCGATGGCCACGACGACCTCGCCGCGCTCGGTGAACTTGATCGCGTTGTTGCAGAGGTTGAGCAGCACCTGGCCCAGTCGCGTGGGGTCGCCCAGCAGCACCTTGGGCAAGGTCGGCGGCAGCGCGAGCAGCAGTTCCAGGCCCTTCTCCTCGGCCTTCATGCCGACCAGGTTGGCGAGGTTGTCCATCACATCGCCGAGGCTGAACGGGATGTTCTCGATGTCGAGCTTGCCGGCTTCGATCTTCGAGAAATCCAGGATGTCGTTGATGATGCCGAGCAGCGATTCGGCCGAGGCATGCACCTTGCGAACGTAGTTGTGCTGCTGAGGATTCAGCCCGGTCTCCAGCGCCAGGTAGGACATGCCGAGGATCGCGTTCATCGGCGTGCGAATCTCATGGCTCATGTTGGCGAGAAAAGTGCCTTTGGCCTGGTTTGCCACTTCGGCGCGCTCGACCGCCTGCGCCAACTCGGCCGTGCGATCGCGCACCAGTTCCTCGAGCCGCTCGCTGTGCCGGCGCAGCGCCTCGGTCGAAGCCGCCAGGCGTTCGGCCATCGTGTTGAAGCGTGCACCCAGGCGCCCGAGCTCGTCACCCGAGTCCACGGGGCAGCGCGCAGCGAAATCACCGCCGGCAAAGCGCTCCATCGTGCCGTCCAGCCGCGCGAGGGGTCGGCGCACGATGCGCCCGACCAGCAGGTAGGTGACGCCGAACACCGCCATCAGCAGCGCCGCCACCATGCCACCGAGCACCCAGCGCGCCTGTGCCACCGCATGCCAGAGCGGCGCGCGCGTGAACACGATCCGGATGTCCCCGACGTGCTGTGGCGCGCCATCGGCCGCGACGTACTGAATCGCCTGGTCCCGCGTGAACGTGTCCGGGCCTGCCGCCGCGTCCTGGTCTTGGTCCTGACCACGCAACGGCACGACGGGGCCGTAGCCGGTGGCCGTGATCTTGATCGACGCGATCTCGGCGTTCGAGCCGACAGCGTCGAGCAGGGTGTCGATCGCGTTGACGTCCACGTTCCACAGCGGATACGCCAGACCACGGGCCAGCACCTGCACGATGCGCGTCGCGCGGCTGTCGAACTCGGCCAGGCGTCGTGCGTTCTCGCGCTGGTCAAGTACCCAGCCGAAGCCCGCGACGATCAGCAGCAGCGTGGCCGCCAGCGCCGCGACCAGCTTGACTCGAACGCTGGCTCCCCGAAGGACCGATGTGGGCTGCACCATCCGATGTTGGGGGTCAGTTGGCACGCGCCAGCAGCGGCGCGAAACTGAAGTCGTAGCGCGCCAGCTGCGGCCGGTAGACCTTGGAATAGCGGCGAAAATCGATCGGCCGCTCGTGCTCGCCGAAGGTGTTCTCGTACTCGCGCAGGTTGGTGCGCGTCACGACGTGCAGGTAGTCGAGCTTGCGCCGCACGCCGCCGTCGGATGCAAAGTCGATGCCGTTCGCATGGTCGTAGAGCATCACCAGCGCCCAGGCGCCGATCAGGTGGTGGCCCGTCAGTGTCGCCGTGAGCCCGCCGTCGGCGATGCTGCGCAGCGCCCGCGTCCAGCCGCCCATGCCGCCCACGACCACCGGCGCGTTGTGGCCGCTCGCCGCCTGCAGCGCGCCCATCGCCATCTCGTCGTTGGCCGCCCAGACGAGGTTGGCCTCGGGGTAGCGCGCCAGCAGGACCCACGCCTTGCGGTGACCATCGAGCTCGCTCCAGTCACCGTAGACGAGCTGTTCGAGCCGCGCCCCCGGTACGCTCGCGACATAGTCCGTCAGGCCCCGGGCGCGCTCGTTCGACACCGGGGTCGAATGCGGGCCAGTGATGCCGAGCGCTCGAATCGGCCGCGCACCGAGCGCGTTGTGCAGCGCCTGCACCAGGCGAAAGACGCCGTGCGTGTTGTCGGGGGCGGCGCTGCCGATCCAGCGCGGGTATCGCTCGCGCTCGTTGCCTGTGTCGCGGCGCTGCTCGTCGGTGACGTCGCTGTGAATCACGAACAGCCGCGCCGGGCTGGGCGCCAGTGCGTCGAACATGGCGGGCGCCGCCATCTTGTCGTTGACCAGCACGACATAGTCCGGAGGTTCGGCGCGCGCAGCCACGGCCTGCGCGTGTCGGATCATCAGCAAATGGTCATGATTCGCGTGCAGAACTTCCAGCTTGATGCCGAGCTGCGCGGCGGCGATGGTCATGAAGTCGACAGCAGCGCGCGACATCGGACCGGAGGCCTGGGGCGCCGGTGAGCCGGGATCGAGGAAGACGACGTGCGGCACGCGTCCCGCAGCTGTTGCGGGAACGGCCGCTGCCGCCGCGGTCGCGATGAAGATGCGTCGACTGAGCATGCAGACTGCCGAGGCATTGAGGGGTTCGCGCAATTGTGCACCGTCGCGAATCGTCCGAGCGGCCGTTCCTGCCAGCCGCAGACCAGGGCGGATCGTGGGAGGAATCCGGCGCCTTCCACCTATGCCGCGACGCTCACGTCAAAACGATCACGGCCTTGCGTCTTCGCGCGGTACAAGGATTCGTCGGCGCGGTGAATGGCCTGCTCGACCTCCTCATCGGCCCGCAGCAGGGCGCAGCCCATGCTGAACGACAGTCGTGCATCGGGCGGCATGCCTGGTACGGGTGTGCTGCGCAGGCTCGACTGCAGACGCTCGAACACCGCGGGCAGATCCGTGACACGCGCTCCGGGCAGCACGAGCAAGAACTCCTCGCCGCCAAACCGCCCGAGCCTGTCCTGGCTGCGCAGGCTGTTGCTGCAGACGCGCGCGAACGCGATCAACGCCGCATCGCCGACATCGTGCCCGTAGGTGTCGTTCACTGCCTTGAAATGATCGATGTCGAGCACGGCGATGCACGCCGGCTGCTGAGAATTGCGTTGCTCCGAGTTGACTTGGCGAGCGGTTGCCAGGATGGAGCGCCGATTCGGCATGCCGGTCAGATCGTCCCGCGCCGCCAGTTCCGCCATCCGCCTCTTCAGGCGCACCTGCTGGAACAGGTAGCCCGCCATCGCGCCCAGCAGCGCCAGACTGAGCACGAGCGTGGCCCGCAACAACCAGCGCTGAGACTCGGCGGCCCGCTGCTGCTCGCGCAACAGGCTGTTCTCGGCGTCCTTGCGCTGCGTCTCGAAGCGCTCCTGCAGCTCATTGGCCGCCTTGCGGTTGTCTTCGCGAACGTTGCGCTCCTGAGCCGCGCTCAGGGATTTGCTCTCGCGCAAGGCCTTCGCGAAGTCGCCGAACCCTTCGTACAGGTGCAGCCCCGCACGATGGTAGAGAACGTCCAGGTGGGCACTGTCGATCTTCGCCCGCAGCGGCTCGGCCGCGTCGAGCACCTGCCGGGCCTGCGTGCGACGCCCGAGCGCGACGAGCACCTCGACCTGGCTGATGCTCGCCTTGAGGGACATGTCCTGGACGTCGTACTGGCGAAACACCGACCCGGCCTGCTCGAACAGCGCCAGCGCCTGCTCGAGGCGGCCCGCCTCGAGCTCGATGTCGCCGTGCAACCTGGCGATGTAGCCGGTGCCGACGATGTCATCGATCGCGACGGCGAACTCGCGCGCGCGCTCGATGTGCTCACGCGCCTGCGGCAGCATGTGGGATGCGAGGTAGGCACCGGCAAGGTTGTGGTGCACGCAGTTGGCCAGGTAGCGCTGACGCACCGGGTCGAGCATAGCGAGTGCCGCCTCACCGGACTCGATGGCGCGCCGCAGGCTTTGCGGGTTGTCTTGCTCGCGGTGGTAGATCCAGCTCATGTCCGACAGCACGCCAGCGACGCTGCCGGTGTCGTGCTGCAACTCGTACAGGCGATGGGTCTCGATCATCTCGGCCAGTGCCTCCGCCCCTCGACCGAAGGTCGAGTACCACCGCCCGCGGCCCAGATGGAGGCGTGCGGCACACCAGTCCATGCCGGCATTGCTCGCGAAGACGAGGGCATCGGCATAGCGCCGAAGCGCCTCCTCCACCTGCCCCGAACTCTGCACGATGAAGGCCTCGGTGCCGTAGAAAACGCAGACCGCAGCGTCATCATGCAGCTCGCGGGCCAGCGGCATGCCGCGCTCAAGCCCGCGCTGGGCGACGTCGGTCCGCTCGAGCGTCTCGCCGGCGACAGCCAGCCTCAGCGCCGCATCGAGCAAAGCCGCGCGATCGACACTCGCTGCGTCGGCCCGCAGGGCCGCTTCGGCCTCACGCACGACGCGCTGCGGGTCGTCCCAGATCGTGGCGTCGATTCGTTCGAGCGCCGCGGGCTTGGTGGCTCCCACCGCCGACCCGACCGCGACACAGCTCAGCAGCAGCATGCACAGCATGCCCCGGGCGAGCGTATGGCGGAAGGTGACAGGCAACACGGCGATGCAACGAAGCGGTCGAGATTGATGGCCCAAGAGCCCCTGGTTCTGACGCGATACGAGGCGAAGGGCAGCGCTCGGGTATGCAACGGTGTACCCGAGCGATATTGGGCGCAGACGCAGTGAAGGCATCGCTGAATAAGCAGGCTCTTTTCAGCATGGTTCAGTTGCTTACCGAACGGCACGGAAACCTGACGCCCCCTGTTGCAGGGAGCGTCGTGCGCTTGGCTACAGCGCTACCGCAGGCCGAAGGACAGCCTGTTCTCGGCGCCGGTCACCCAACACCATCGCACAGGGCTGGCAGCCCACGCATATCAAGATCGACCGGCTCAACGCCGATCGTGGTTGGACGGCCCTCCGCCCACGCCTGGACCAGGTGCAGACGCTGTTCAGCGTGCTCCCACCTTGTGGTACCTCACTCCCACTCGATCGTCGCCGGCGGCTTGCTGCTCACGTCGTAGGTCACGCGGTTGATGCCGCGCACCTCGTTGATGATGCGACCCGACACCTTCTTCAGCAGCGCGTAGGGCAGCTCGGCCCAGTCGGCCGTCATGAAGTCGCTGGTCTGCACCGCGCGCAGCGCGACCACGTAGTCGTAGGTGCGGCCGTCGCCCATCACGCCCACGCTCTTGACCGGCAGGAACACGGTGAAGGCCTGGCTGGTGAGTTCGTACCAGGTCTTGCCGCTCGCCGCGTCGCGGAAGTTGTGCAGTTCCTGGATGAAGATGTCGTCGGCGCGGCGCAGCAGGTCGGCGTATTCCTTCTTCACCTCGCCGAGGATGCGCACGCCCAGGCCTGGCCCCGGGAACGGGTGGCGGTAGACCATGCCGTGCGGCAGGCCCAGCGCGACGCCGAGTTCGCGGACCTCGTCCTTGAACAGCTCGCGCAGCGGCTCCAGCAGCTTCAGGCCGAGCTGCTCGGGCAGGCCGCCGACGTTGTGGTGGCTCTTGATGGTGACGGCCTTCTTGGTCTTGGCACCACCCGACTCGATCACGTCCGGGTAGATCGTGCCCTGCGCGAGCCACTTCGCGCCCTTGGCGCCGGCACTCGTCAGCTTTGCCGCCTCCTGCTTGAACACCGTGACGAACTCGCCGCCGATGATCTTGCGCTTGGCCTCGGGGTCGCTCACGCCGGCGAGCTTGCCCAGGAACAGCGCGCTCGCGTCGACGCGGATCACCTTCGCGTGCAGCTTGCCGACGAACATGTCCATGACCTGGTCGCCCTCGTTCAGGCGCAGCAGGCCGTGGTCGACGAAGACGCAGGTGAGCTGGTCGCCGATCGCGCGGTGGATCAGCGCCGCGGCCACGCTCGAATCGACGCCGCCCGACAGGCCGAGGATCACCTCTTCGTCGCCGACCTGCTCGCGGATGCGTGCGACCGCCTCCTCGATGTAGTTGGTCATCACCCAATCGGGCTTCGCCTTGGCGATGTCGAGCACGAAGCGGTTCAGCAGCTCGCGGCCCTGCACCGTGTGCGTGACCTCGGGGTGGAACTGCACGCCGTAGTAGCCGCGCGCCTCGTCGGCCATGCCGGCGATCGGGCAGCTCGGCGTGCTCGCCATCAGCTTGAAGCCGGGCGGCAGCGCGGTGATCTTGTCGCCGTGGCTCATCCAGACCTTGAGCATGCCGTGGCCTTCCGGCGTGCTGAAATCTTCGATGCCCTGCAACAGCTTGGTGTGGCCGTGCGCGCGCACCTCGGCGTAGCCGAACTCGCGGTGGTCGCTGGCTTCGACCTGCCCGCCCTGTTGCACTGCCATCGTGAACATGCCGTAGCAGATGCCCAGCACCGGCACGCCCAGGTCCCACACGGCCTGCGGCGCGCGCAGCTCGTGTTCTTCGTAAGTCGACGCGTGGCTGCCCGACAGGATGATGGCCTTGGGCGCGAACTCGCGGATGAAGGCGTCGCTCACGTCGTTCGGGTGGATCTCGCAGAACACATGCGCTTCGCGCACGCGGCGCGCGATCAGCTGGGTGACCTGGGAGCCGAAGTCGAGGATCAGGATCTTGTCGTGCATGGTCGTCTGGGGAGTCTCGATTCAGGGCCGTCAGGTCGTCGGCGCGGCAGCGGCCAACGCCTGCCGCGCCAGCCGCGCGCGCTTGAAGTGGCGCAGCGCGATCAGCGTCGACGCGGCCTGCAGCAAGGCGCAGAAGTAGAACGGTGCACCGATGCGCCAGTCGCCATGGGGCAAGTGGGACACGGTCGCGAGCAAGGGGGCGCCGATGGCCGGCGCAAGCACCGCCATCATGCTGTTGAGCGAGGCGACAGCGCCGGCCGTGCGGCCCTGCGTCGTCGGGTCGGCGGCGTTGGCGATGATGCTCTGCATCGCGGCCGTCGACGCGAAGCCCAGCACGTTGATGAAGATCACCGCGATCAGCATCCAGCCCTCGGTCGCGGCGCCCCACAGCACGTAGCACACGGTGGACGAGATCAAGCCCATGATGGCCAAGCGCTGCGGCGAGAAGCGTTTCAGCAGCTTGCCCAGGAACACGCCTTGCACCAGCACCGACATCAGGCCGATCGCGAACAGCGACCAGCCGTTCTGCGTCGGCCCCCAGCCGAACTTGAACGTGGTGTAGA
>Ga0307512_10005817_pt1 | contig 12700 bp, 20 predicted proteins | sample 14_EM_MG_FD_200267 | JGI IMG/M metagenome (GOLD analysis project Ga0307512, IMG submission 200267) | Populus trichocarpa ectomycorrhiza microbial communities from riparian zone in the Pacific Northwest, United States - 14_EM | ecosystem: Host-associated > Plants > Roots > Unclassified | place... | reverse complement strand
ACGCCGCCATACGTACCCTTCTGGTGCTTGCGCGGTGCTGAGAGATTTTAGTGTTGATTCGACTTCCTTTTCCCACTCTAGCTCTTCTTGTTCTGCCTCCTCCCTCGACGGGATGGCGACACCCTTCTCAACAGCTGTCATTCCGCCCTCCCAGAACCCACCATCCAGGCGCAACATTTCTGCGCTCTGTTTTTCCTCACACATGATGCTCACTTGAGCCCACAGGTAGTCCTCCCACGTTCGGCATGCTGATTTCAATACAGCGGAGGTCTGGGATGAAGGTGCTAGAGAGGCGAACAGTGCCCGCTCTGGATCTGAGAGGCTTGACTTTATTGTAGCGTATTAATGACGGCACCCAGGGACGGGTGAGCTTCACGTACGTTCAATGCTCCGTGGGTACATGCAGACTTCCAAAGTTTTCGACGCTTGTTTCCTCTCCAACTCCCATCGTCGAATGTCGAGACATCTTCGTCACCATCCTCATCCCTAGGTTCGCTTGCTGAAGGATAATGAGACTCAGGCTCGGCAAGTATGATAGAAATACACACAAATTCCTCGCCACTGAAACAAGGTGGACCCTCGGATCGTTGCAGCTCTCCACGGCTGCTGGGACTTTTTCGTCAAGTCAATTGCTTCGTCTAACTTCCCTGCCCGTACACATGCGTAAAGTGCCTGCGCCACTGTCTTTTCGTAGTTCTGCGTGACAAGGCGTTAATAGCGGGAGATTCCTAAGGTCACAAACATACGTACGGCATCGTCAGCAGCGAGACCTCTTGCATCATCTCGATTGGGTGCGTCTGGATCCATCTCACGGACGAGACCATCAGACTGCATCCTGTTCCCTGTTCGCAGCGCCTGCATCAACTGGTACTTTGTGAATTTCCAATATCCGGTGGCGGCATCTGGTACAGGGGGTGGGGGAGCGGTATCGTGGAGCCATTCGCGAACGATGACAAGTTCATAAAACAGTCGTGAAGAGTGCATGATTGCTTGAGCAAGAGTGGATGTCGGTGTGTACGGATTCTCTTGTAAAAGCTGTTGGGGTGAAGGCCACTCGGGAAACTGTTGCTTTCGATGCCTGAGGATACCTTTATTCAACCACGTTATTTCGCAGGGGAGAACAACAAACGTACGGCATGATACACTGTAGAAGTGCCCAAGTATTGCTTTCCATCCGCAACGCGTCAATCTTTTCCTGCGGGATGTACCCAACATCGCTGGCCAAAATCTCCTTCAACCTGGGTATTCAGCTAAGCGGGGTTGGTACCACATACAGACGAAGGTGGTTGTACACACTGGTCTTGACAAAGATCGCGCAGACGCGAGGCAAAACCCGTCTTGGGGTCTAGAAGCGCGTCGAGGTCCTGTATGTTGGCCTGGCAGACGGACAACACGTCGGCGCACGAAGAGTAGAACGGGTCTGCCATCGCGAGAGCGGTGGAGTTGAGGTCGAGGGAAAAGAGTGATCGGGTCGGTCGGTTAACCCAACGTTGCCAGCTACCTTCGCCTCTGTCTCCCTCTCCTTCCAGTTCCTTGTTTTTTTCCTGTTACCCAACGCGTAGAATCGAGTTGTGTAGTGTGGTTATTTTTCTCTCGGAAACTTTGAAAGTCGACAGCCATTGTGAACCGATTTGGTCATGTCCACTGCGTAGAATACACGTCCCGACTCTCTGATACTTTCGTTTAATCTTAAATCTCTTCTTTCTTTCCCCCCAACTTCCATCTCACAGTTCGCTCGTTTGCTCTTCGTTGCTCCTCGTCTGTTTCTCCCCGCCCGTGTCCACACACTCCCGCCCGATCAGACCGCCTCCGCCTGCCCCTTCGACTACCACCAATGTCCGACGACTCGGCAGCTTCTACCCAGGCACCATTGACTCCCCAGTCTACAGGGTCAATAGACACGGACTCCTCACCCAGTGGAAAGGACAAGCCCGATCCATTTCCATGGAGCAATAAGCAGAGGCGGCAGGTCGCCTTCTACCCAAATCTGAACTCGTCCAACAAAACCCAGAAACCCTTCAGTCGGAGCGCTGCAAGGCGCGAGAGCGTCATGACCCTTGGAAGCATCGAGCACCTCCAGCATTATTTCACAAAGACAGGGCTTACAGGGAACAAGGAGTGAGCTCCCCGTAACTCCGTTCCGCTCATGAGTGTTGTGCATCTGACCATTTATACCCATAGCTCTCTAAGTACTGCTACCAAAGGTCTTGTCCCCGCACTTGGACACGGAGTAGCCCGGCTATCCATCCCATCCAGTGATGAAGCTCCCCAGTTCCAACTCCCACCTTCCCCGGCAATCCCCCAGCCAGTACAACCGACCTTCCCACCGTATGTCAAGACATTCGAAATCGACTCAGCGAATCTCAGACCGGGCCTGATAGATGATCTCGAGAGCGTTATCCGCGTGTGGCGTCTCAATGATGGCTCTGACGTTACACCTTCATCAGCCCCGGATCAGGACACCACGGTCTCCGGGACAGATGGGGATACGAAACCTCCGGATGGCTTCGACGTCCTTAAGGCTCTCAAAGTTACCATACATGCAATCCGTTCTGTTCGAAATTACGTCGTCTCGCTGCCCAGCGAATCATTGGTCATCACGGGCAACCAACGACACCATTATAGACCCCACCACTTGACCAACCTCCCAGTTCAGAAGCGTCACAGCTCGAACCCTTCTTCCGCCTCCCTTGCCTTGTCTAGGATTCGCAAAGCTGCACTCAGCGCTCTCAGTGTTCTCAGGTTACTCGAGGAATCCTCACGACTTCCCTTGTCAGACGATGCTTACGATGCGCAAAGCGATCACGGCTCCAATTTTCGTGTCACTTCACCATCAGGTCATTCTGACGGCGCAGATGGCGACCGTTCTTCTACCAGTGACGACAATCAACCGGCGTTTACCCTGATCCGGGTCCAAGGACGCGATGAGCAAGTGCCCGTATGGGAAGAGCCCGATGATGACTTCAATCAACCCCAGGAAGAACAGAAGCGCGAAGCTTGGGAGGAACGCTTGGTCCTTGGGAGCGGATGGTTATACAAACAGGACATCCAGCTCCCCTCTTTGACGAAGGAGAGGCAGGAGGTTAAAGCTTATCTTGATATCGTGGATGAGGTGTTGTTTGACGGCCCTAAGGATGGGCAGAGAGGGTGGAGGAGAGAACGAGACCGGTCACTGAAGAACAGGAGGGTCAGTGCGGGCGATGTGGACAGGAGAGTTTCTGCCTCTCTGGACGTCCGGCCGTTCAACAGACGCGTAGTTTCGATGGGTATCCTGAATGATTCTCTGGCGGAGGAACTAGAGGAGATGGATGCAATAGAGGAGGAGAGTGCAGTGGATGATGATGATTTACCTGAGTGGGCCAAACGCAGCACTTTTCATAACGACCCTCTCGGTAGGTTCTTGCCCACATACACATTCAATCGCACTCACTCATCGCTGACCCGCAGGTCGAATTCATGCATTCCTTAAATCTGTCCTCCCCTCCCCGTTGGCTGCCATCCTCCCTAACGACGTATCGAATCGCACCACCATTTTGGAGAAACTTGCATCGGGGCAATTGCTCTGCGCTGCATACAACGCTGCAGTAAGACTGTCACGCAAGCCTTGGGGCTACATCAGTCAAGATTCCATCCATGATATCACCGCACTGGAAGCTGCCGCAGAAGCCGGCGAAGCCAAACGGAGCGGATGGACGTTCAGGAAGTCGGACAACCTTCGATTGTGGGCAGCGTAAGTCTTCGCGCTTTAGGACTGATTTGGTGTATGCTGACAGACTATTGCAGTGCGCTTAAGTTACGTTACCTCCTTCCCATTGTTATGCCCAACTCCGATCCAAATCTCAAGCGGGGAAGAGCGCTCAACGGTGTTGTCGATGCTCACCCTAGTACAGGATCCGATACCCCTCCGCATGGAACCCCGGTCACCTCTCCCACGAAACAGAAGTTTAAAATGGAGGAGCTCCCCATTTTCTTTGACGGTCCTCTCATTGCGAAACAAGGAGAGGGTTGGGACGTGATGCTGGAAACCGCCATCGATAGGTGGGTGGAGTGTGTTGTTGCTGAACGACGGGGCGAATGGTGAACTGGGAGATCGCAAGATTGTCGTCCATCGCTTCCTCATTTGTGACCCCAAAATCCTTGCCCAAACCCCTCAATGCCGACCGGAACCTCTCAATCGTTCTACGCGGGTATACCTTTGTTTATTTCTTCACGTATTCTATCTATTCTCCATGCAAGCCGCTTTTCTTGTTATCGAATCTTGCTTTCATCCCCCAAACACATACATTCATCGGAAATCCGGAAATAACCCTTCATTACTCGTTACCATCACCTCATCCACAACTTTTCGCACAGCCTGTTTCTCATCCACGTCTGGTTGTCTGATTATACAGACCGATAGCGTACATATATTCCCCCCATCGCAGCTGCTTTCCTGCCGTACCTAATATTCTAACAGCACCGTTACTTTGTCACATCCCTCGTTCCTCACTCGTATGGAATCAATAATATCCTGCACGTGCGACCCAGAACCCTTCTCCCAGCCCGCTTTGGCTCGGTCAAGGAGAACCACTCCTGACATCTTCATCCGTTAGTGCCGATGCTAATGACCTTCTGACACTCGGAAAGCCAATCATCCACTCATCGTCATCGTCGTCTTCGCCGTCGGGGTTTGTATCGACTCGAAAGCTGGTCCTCGGCGCACGACTCGACTTGACGGGTGTATCCGCTGCGAAAGCCTGTCCTTCACCCAAATCCAAGGGCGATGAAGACTTCTGGCTCGAAGCCCTACCGCCGATCTCACTCACCCTCGTTACGGTGTTGAGAGGGACAAGTGGAGGCGGGCTCCCAGTAAACTGCTTGATGGGTTTGACCGGGGTATCCTCGACCAAGACTTGAGACTGCGTCCTCTCAAGGCCCCGGTCTTTTTTTGTGCCCTTTGGTTTCTCTTTTACCACAGGTGCAGGAGGGTCAGGCGGGAGATCAGGCAACGCGCTGGATTTCGACCGTTTGAAGCCTTTGCTCATGCTGACCTCCCTCGTCAACACCCGTTTCTTCCCATTCGTCGCGGCTTTCGCCTCGGCTTCGAGGGATATGGACAGCGAGCGGGGTCGCGCAAGCGTCGGGCCTGAATCGGAGTCGAGGAGAGAGCGGGAGCGAGATATAGAAGTTGACGTGGAAGCCATCTTGCCTAGGGATGGTTCCCTGGAACGGGATGATGTGGCTGGTAGGGTTTTTTGGCGTTTTGGTTTCCGTTTCTGGTCCTCTGGTGGGGGAGTTCCCGTGTCCGTGTCATCAGAGAACAGGGAGTGTCGGAAGACTTTGTTGTGAAGTAGTTTGTACATTTCTGGTTGTACCTTGCTGAACCTAAAAATCCGGAACGAATGTCAGTACATGGCAAGGGATGGGAGAAATTATTCAGAATGAACCGACGTTTCTCGGACCACGTCTTCGCAAAACACCTGCATCCAGTCTCTGTCGACCTTCGGCTGGCCGTTACCGGAGGTGTTGATACCGTGACTATCGATGGACCCCAATAGCTGCCACATCGCGAGTTTGTCCATCAAAGACTCGAGCTGATCCTCAAGCGAGAGTACCGATGGCTGGTTCCGCTTTCTCCGTTTCCCGGGAGAAGCGGATCTGCCCTCAGTATGTCGAGCAACAGGGTAGGATGTAGGATTGCACAGCCGGAATAGATGCAAGAGTATCTGAATCTGCACCCTTGGAAGTTGTCAGTATAACCCAAGAGAAATTGGGCAGGGTATACCAACTCTCTACGTTCCATCCTATCCAACCAATCTTTCTTCCACTTCTCTTCCTTTTCCTCTTCATTCTCTCCGAGGATGGATTCGTCCGGGGGCTTGTCGTTCTTAAACGCGAGCCACATCATGGTTTGCTCGAAACCATCAGGTTCATCAGGGTTTCCCGTGTTCAAAATTTCCGGCATCGAACGTTGATACTTCTCCGAGCATTGCCTCGATGTCAAGAACAATGATTCTAAATCCGCAAGGAGGGTGGGGTCGGCGTTGGCTGGTGGAATTAACCGTTGAAGAGACAGATGGAGCCTCTGAAGTGACATCAAGGACTACCGAAAACAACCACCCAAAGTCAGCGGTAGAAATAACCGATGCCACGAGCGAATCACTTCGGGGAGCCATAAGAACTGAAGGTACAGAATCTTGACGACACTTGGCTGCAGATTTGCGGCGCTCGGACCTGCAACGTTTGGGTAACCCCTTAGGATAGAACGCTCCTGGGTTGCAGTCCACTTGACCGGACACACAGTGGGGAGGGAGTACATGATGGTGATGGGGAGTAATATTCGGCGCGTCGCGCCGAAGCAGTTGCCTGAGCCGACGCGACTGGGCACGTGACCGTTAGTCAGGCGGTCAAGTTTGAAAAAAACTGCACATCTAAGTAAACATGTAGTGGACATCCCGTATGGGTAGCGTACAAGAAAATCAGCTTCGTGAATTAACTATTTGCCCTTGAGGATAGAATCGATTCTTGCAGCTTGGACGTTCTTCTTTAACTCCATCCAGCCTGGGAAGCCACACAAGAGGGTTCCCAGGACGTACATGGCCTTAAAACAAGGATGAATGATAGGCCATCAGCGGACGAATCTGACTTACGCCAACCATGAACGGTGTTTTATGCCTCTTGACGAGAGTTACGGTATAGAGAGATTCGAGCCCATGTAACACCACCACGGTTTCCCACGAGAGCTTGATTACCCAATCACCGACAAAGTCCCGAACAAGGGAGCCAGGATAGAGGTAGGATGGAACGGTACCGGACAAGGGAGGAGAGAGGGTGACGTAGGTGAGTAAACTCATCATCCCTATGGGCACGAGCCATAGGCGGGAGACGGTGAATTTGGTTATCTGTGGAGCAGGGACCTGGGGGAATTCGACGTATCAACGAACCGGTCGGAACTTTGTTGTTTGTACTGGCATCCGTCCTTACCATTTCGAGGGCCTCTTCTGCGTCTGCCTTCATGGAGAGCAAACGAGGTTTGACCTCTTCATACCCAGACAGCGGAGGCTCGAATTCGATTCGAACAGAGATTTTCTCATCACCAGAGGACGGGGTCTGATAATGGATGTTCATACCCTACATCGGCATGGTGATCAGGCGACGTGGGGGACAGAATGCTCGAGAAAGAACCGGAACCTTTGAGTCTATTCTCGTCATCTCCACATTGGTAATCTTGGTGTTCGCCACCTTGCCATAGTAGATGACGTAGCTGGCGAGGGTATCCTTATGGTTGGACATGTACATGCACAGGAATGACGACTTTGTGGCCACGGGATCCATTGTGGCTCGATTGTGAAGCTTGAAATGGGTGGTCGTAGGGTTAGAGGCTTACGTCACCCGCAGCCGCTTTGCCCCAACTGACGGCATCTCGTTTCCCACGATCGCTCCATCCGCAATTGGCCTCGGGTATATAAACCAAGGTGGAAATGGATCAGGATACTCACCAAACATCTCCCAAGCAACACCCCTCTTCCATCTCACACCCCTTCATCTATTAATCTCAATAATGGTGATTAAATCTCGCCAGAACCCCCCGTAATCTCGGGCACTCACATTCTTACAGGGTTCCGTTGTTTCTACCATCGGTGGTATCATCAACACCATCGTCTCCGCTATCGCGTCCGTGATTATGACGATCGTCAGCACCATAGTGACAGTACGTCGCACCACTGAACCATCTATTCATGTTGCTTAATCCTCATCCTTTAGGTGATTGTTGCAATCTTTGACCTGATCGTCGATATCCTCTGCTGCCGAATCTGCTCGTCGCGTAGAAGAGTAGGAACCCGGCGATACAACTTCGGACGACGAAGGGCCGCCAGGTACTAAAGCGCTAGCCCATCTTATTCCCATCTCCTCCCCCCACGATACGATATACGACTGGATACCGTGTCGAGTGAACGTACAACCAAATGTGTGTAGCACCAAGTAGTTACCCTGGAATTTACGTTATTTTTCTTGGCGGCCTATGAACCGCTAGACCATGTACCTGATCCCGCTCCCGTCTAAGCCCCGCCTGACGTCAGATATATTGTCACCCAAGATCCTCAGTACTCCACACGATCTGATTGGGGCGTTCCTGACTGGCACGAGTGACCGGTCATGACGTAATTGTTTGGCAAAGGCTTGTGAAACAAATAAAGTTGGAAACGCTTCAGCGTTAGTGTTTGGGTTTTGACGCGACGCGTCCCGCCGACAGCTTAGCGAGCATGTCCGTTCAGCGACGTGTCACCTTCGGCGTGTCAACGCTCTGGATCCCGCATGTCGCACTGATCCACTTCATCTATTATGTCCTGCTTTCTCCCCAGCAATACACAGAGCAAAATGTGTTTTGGACGCCTGGAATGTCTATACGTATTCTCGTTGGAGAAGGAACCGTGGATGCTGCCGTGAAATTCATGTGGATCGTCCACGCGTTTGAGGCTGTTTATACCATAATCCTTGCGAGGCGGTATGAAACGACCCTCCTTGTTGGGGTGCGTCTTCCCATTCACCAGACAAAGAAAAGAAAAAAGTTAACTGGGCCCCTGGACTATCAGCTATTGTATGTGCTTGCTACGCTCCTATTCGGGAGGCCCGGGTGGGAAGAGCTTTCGAATAGGGCCCAAGAGTCCTCAGCCCAAAGTAAAGCAGCGTAATTATAGGTGCCTAGAATATTTTCCCTCGGGTTTTGGAGAACGATGATGCCTTCACATTGAGTGTTGTGGGATTCTTGAATGTCATGATCATCCCTGGCAATATTTCCGAATTAGAGTGCTCGCCCAGACCGGACAGGGCTCATGTTCGTACCCAGGTTTACTCCGAGGGCAGACTGCTCGTTGTCACCCTGAGCGCGCTGCGACTGTAGGTAGGTGACGAGAGTGTCATTCAGGTCCCGCCACGTCCTTTCGGTCTTGATTTCGTGACCCAACGCGAAAGACGCGCCGCTCGACAACGTCGGGGACAGCGACTCGACGATGATGTGGTGTGTTCGAAGTGCGTTCAACTCTTCTCGATAGGAAATGATGGCTTGGGCTTCGGAATCATCGTGCTTGACGATCCAGTAGTACATCATGGTGGTTTGCACGTCCTTGCACGCCAATCTCGAGTTTGACAGCTCGGGAGCGGCGCCAGTTAACGTTGTAAGTGACTGCACTTCAATCGCCGACTCGCGTGGGGTTGCACCGCGGTTGATAAATACACTATCTCTCCCTAACACACCTGTCGAGGGAGATTCGGCAAATCCAGCGCAATAGATACCACAGCCTTCAAGAAACCGAAATCAAAAGTAACGCATCCAGGATCGGGAACCACGTGACTCCATATCCTCACTTTGAACCGTCAGGACGCCAATCTCGCGCTCCCGTTACGCCGATATAGCGGTCACTACCATCCTGAGCATTGTTCGTCATCAAAGGATCTACGTTCTACTCCACCATCGTGTATAATGGTGATACATGGCTTCCAAGCTTGATCACGACAAACCGCTTCCCACCCTTCCCAAGAGACATGACACTCCAAAGCTCACCACCCTCTCCGTCGAAGCGCGGAACCACACTCGAAGAATTATCCTTCGTGCCCTTGAGGAGGAATCTTCGGCAATGCCAGGAAACGATTGGAACCACGAGAAGGACGCATGGTCTGACGGGATATCTGACGCGCTCGATTCCCTGGGAGACGGTATTACGAACGGCGGTTGGATCGTAGGCGCAAATCGCTCGAGACGGGCTTCCATCCAACGGAAGCTAGTCTTGAGGGATATTAAGGAGGGAACGACGACTGCCGACGCTGTCGCGGAGCCTAAGAGCATCGCGGTCTCAGATGTACCGGAACACACTCCCGATCTCCCACCACCTAAACCTCCGACTAGCACGCCAATGGAACAGATATCGCTTTGGCTGTCGAAGGATTTCCCACCTTCTCCGAAGCCCTACGCTAAGCATCTCCTGCTCACCGTTACCGCCTATGGGCAGATTCCGGACAACGTCTCCGATTTCGAACTTGTCCCTTCTGCCGTCGGATGCACCTTTTCTTCATCCCGGTTCGTGTTACCCCATCCTACATCGTCTTCCAAACACGCCGAGCACGAGGAGGGAATTATTTTGTACGGTTTGGATGAGTGGGACGGTCAGTTTGGTTCAAGTCGATTTGATTCTCTTGTTCAATCCCATTTCCCTGCATCTTAGCCAGCACAGAGTACTCTGACGAAAACCCAATCAAGATCGTTGGTGGGAATTTCCTGCTGAAAGGTGTCGCGTCCACTTCGCAACACGCCGCGCTCTGTAGAGTTCTCCGCCTTTCCATTTACGTCTACCTCTCCGTTGTTATTGAGCAACATCTCTTTTCCGACTCGCACGTCAAGCTCAACATTCCGAAGGTTCGCCCTCGCCCTGCACCGCTGCCGATAAAACACTCGAGCGACAATTCCCGAAGCCCTCGCGTTAGTGAGAGATCATCAGATCGAAACCCTCAGGCAAGCGTCTGGGGCTTTCTCTCGAAGAAAACCGAGGGTCTATTGAACCGCGCCACGGGGCTCGCTAGACGTAATTCCCTGGATGTTGGTAGGATAACAAGGGACACATCACGGCGATCGGCGGACAATTCCCACCCGAGGGTTAGGCGGTTCTCCTTCCTTGCTGATAACCTCCCCTGGCAGACAAAAGCAGCCAAAGAGACGGAGCAGCACGCGAAGGGTCACCCCTTCCGGGTGATTGTTACCCGCATCGAAGGTTTCCAGGATTTGCTTTCTACAACTGCTGGAATTCGTTTCCCACCACCGCCCCTCCTGCAGTCCTTGGCTGAGAAGGAAGATATAGATCCGACCCGTAGGCTTAATCCGGATGAGCGGATAGGGTTACATTACCTACTCGGCTGGGAGGGTCGTGATTCACAGGGAAAGGGGATGGTCGGAATTCGCGGCTTTGTCAGGCAACAGGAGTTTTGTATCCTTTATTCAGAACACGTTTCACCTACTCCCACTGCTCGGGCACCGTCCGTTACGTCCACATATTCGGAAGCTTCCACAACGAACTCCTCGCCCTCATCCCTGACCGGTACGCCAGACCAGCCGGCCCCCACGCCTGTCCCCACGTTATGCGGCGGTCGTCGCAGATGGATGCGGTTCCGGTATTATTCTCGAGAGAGTGGCGCAGACAAGACCCTTGGCGGGACGATCATGAGGATGGCCACCACAGCCGAGGATCAGTGCGGAAACACTGGTTGTCAATCGAAACGGAGTCAGCACAGGCTACATTTCATCCACGCAGGAACGCAGGTCATCGTGAATATCAATCCTCTCGAAGAGGTTTCCGAGGAAGAGCGGATTGGTATGTGGCAGAGTTGTGTGGAATGTTCTGCGAAGACGGGGACTGTGAAGATGAGCGATGGGACATTGTAAGAACATCCCCCGTTTCACCATATACTCTGCGGCTTACAATTTATCCTCACAGCTTACTTTCGTTTGGAAAGTTCCTGGAACTCCTTGTATATTCCCAATCTTTCCATATCATCACCCCTCCGCTGTGCGAACACACTAGACCTACTGTAGGGAACAAGGCGGACGCTACTCCATCGCGCCCTGGTCTCAATATCGCTCGCCATTTCACGTATAAGACTCACCGAATCACCTTCACCCTAGCTGTCGTCGAGGAAATTTACAATATCCAGGTTCCTCATGTGCAGTTTGTGCATGGCGTTCATGTGTCAGGGGAGTCAAAACCCATTGTAGGCGCACCAGCGATCCCGTCACAATGCACCGACCCTGGAGAGGCTGAAACCGGTGATGTAAAGAGGACATTGAAGAGGGAAATGAGGACTTGGTGGCACACGTTGTCAGAGCGTATAGACAACCTTGCAAGTCTTTCTCTTTTGTATGTTCCACCTGACGCATGATTAACCGAAGTTGCTTAATTCAGGAACAAATATTCCGAGACGGCACAGAACCAGCAATACCTATGAAATCCCTCCCACGTCTACCTTCGTCGGTTGATCCCGACGATGGAGATGAAGAAACAGAATCAAGTCACAGCTCGCAGACAACACCGAAAGTTGCGCCGTTAACCCTACCTGATTCCTCCTCTACCACTCAGGAGTCGGAAACAGAAGCGGACTCGGCCGAACGCACTCCACGCATGCCTGCAAAGTCCCTGCCTTCTCTTCCTGTCGAAGAATTCGACCACGAAACACCTCCCGATGATGCCTCTCCAACCCTTTCGCACCCCCCGAGTGAAAGAAGCAATAGCAAGCTTTCTACTAAGTCGGCCTCTTCGGCCTCCACGCGGTCTCTTCCAAATATACCTCAGAGCGAGGATATGCTGCAACTCCTCCAGAACATCAGGGAGGATTTCCAGCGAGAAGAACACTCGCTGTACTCCATCCTTGCGAAGACGCCTGATGGATGCCTGAACAATGTGAGACACGCCTTCAAGACTTCGGCGAAGGGAGCTATCAAGAGGATGACGGCATGGGAGGCGAAGCATTGTGCAAAAGGTACAAAAGTCACGTCGCCTTATCCGGAAGATCCAACCTGGTGGATAAACGGGAACCACGCCATTCCTGGGAGTAATATCCTCATCAACGAGGGAGATTGGGGAAGCATGATCGCGTTCACTTTGAAGTACGTGAAATCTTTTCCTCACGTTTCGCTTTGAGACTGAAAGGTCTGTGCAGCTCTGGAGATTATTTGGCC
>Ga0307512_10005816_pt1 | contig 12700 bp, 1 predicted proteins | sample 14_EM_MG_FD_200267 | JGI IMG/M metagenome (GOLD analysis project Ga0307512, IMG submission 200267) | Populus trichocarpa ectomycorrhiza microbial communities from riparian zone in the Pacific Northwest, United States - 14_EM | ecosystem: Host-associated > Plants > Roots > Unclassified | place... | reverse complement strand
ACCCCTTCATCTTCGACCTGGGAGAATACCCACGGCAGAGCGGACAGGATCAACTCAACATCCTGCAATCCCGGAAACGCCACCTCACCCACCAGAGTCACCTCACCACAAACAGGCGCGTAAAATTCCTCGCCCGCATTGAGGTAATCGGTCCTCCGTTTTTCGGATTCGGCGATTGCGCGTTCACGCGTGAGAGGGATCTGCTGCAGTGCCCACTCGGCAGAACCATCCGGTGTAAGGATATGCGAGAGCCCAGAAATCGGGGGTTTGAACCGCAGGGCAAGCGCTGCGATTCTGAGCATCCAGTAGGCACCGATCGCAGCCCTTACACCCTCAAGATCGACAGCCAGCAGGATGGCCTCTGCAGCAAGGTTGAGGTCCTCTGCGCGTCGGCCCGGGGTTACATCCCGGAAGGGATTGGCGCTGATCTCCAGGGACTCGAAGACCGATAGCCACCATTGCGGCGAGGCGCCTTCAGGGAAGCGGCTAGACACCCAGTCAGCTAGCCTCCCTTCAGGGACAGCTCGCATTTCACGAAGATCCGACTCTACCCTCATTTACGGCGCCCTCCCGCCAAAGTCGCGGATAGTTGCGAGCGGTATCCTGATGCCAGCCTGGCCGAAAGCATTTACGCCTTGATTGATGAACGATGCGGCACACTGAGCGCAAGGCGGCGTGTAGTGACCCGTGGAGTTGTCGAAAGATGCAACCCTGCCGCCACTTGCGAATGTTATTTGCCCAGCACCGACAACCGGAGATCCGCCACTGGCTATTGTGTGGTGAATACCAGGCAAGTCGCGAACAATGTTCAGGTTTCCCCCCTCCCCTACCGTCCAGAGATACCTGCCGCCGCCCGCGGCCGCCTGCGAGAACCCGGCAGAGCCAGCCGCAATTGCGGAAACTCCCTCGAAATCGGCCGCCATCTGTTCGAATGGCAGATCGCCCGGCTTACCATTGCCGACCACTCCATTACCGCAGTTGTGCACGAGGACCGGCGTTGTGCCGGCGAGCACATAGTACGTGTGGATGTCGGCGATGGTGAGGTCGCGCATTTCCTTTGTGGCCGCGTAGGTTTTGACCTTGGCGACCACGACCGTGCCCTTGCCGGCGGTCTTGAGCTTCGTGCCGGGCTTTAGATCTTCGGCTTCGGTCCACTTTTTGTCCGTGTCGTTCCAGAACGGGTGGTTTTCCGTCGCCTTCAGGGTTACCGTCTTGCCGTCCTGGTCCCGGACCGTGACGTCGGAGAACTCCTTGTCGACGTTGCGGTGTAGTTCGGTGACCTCGCGCGGCGTCGATGTGTTCGTTGCCGGGTCGGTGGTGAGGACCTTGTCGCCGACGTTGACGTCTTCGATCGGCCGTTGGGAGCCGTCGGCCATCAGCACCGGAGTCGCCGGGTCGAAGCTGTGTTTCGGGCGGTTGGCGATGGAGCACGAGCCCCCGGCCGCCGCCGCGACCATTCCTCCGGCTACGCCGCTGCCCGGGCCGCGGTTTAGCAGGCTCAGGCCCGGGACCATGCCGGTTACGGCGGATTTGACGTTTACCCGGCCCGTTGTCACGGACTGGTTGACGATCTCGTCCACGCCGTTTTCGGCGGCCTCGGTGACCAGGCGGCCGGTGATGCCCGTGCCCACCCGGGCGCTGACCAGCGCGCCGACCTTGCCCGCCGCCAGGCCTCCGGCCCCGCCGGCCAGCCCGGTTACCGCGCCCGTGCCCAGTGAGCCCAGCGCGTCCCCGACGGAGTGGATGTCGCCCTGCGACACGTCCTTGGCCAGGTTGATCAGCGCGCTCGTTCCGGCCATGCAGGCCACCGCCGCCGCCCCGCCGGTTGCCGCCGTGCAGGCCATGCCGGCGAGGATCGCGCCGCCGATGGCAGCGACCTCGATGATCGTGTCCTTGTGCTCGGACGCCCATTTCTTGGTCGCCGAGGCGGCGTCCTTGACGGCACCCGCCGCCTTCTTCACCACTCGGGTGGCTTTCGCCTTAATTTTGCTGCCGAGCTGTTTGACCTTCGCGACCTTCGCCTTGATCTTCTGTTTGACCTTGGCGAGCTTGTCGGCGACCAGTTTGCGGCCCTGTTTGACCTTCTTCTTGATCTGTTTCTTGACCTGGTTGTACTTCTTCGTGACTGCCTTGCGCGCCTTGTTGACGGTCTTGACGGTTGTCTTCGCGACCGAGACCGCCTTCTTGACGACCTTCTTGCCGACCGCCTTGACCTTCGTGGTCGCCGCCTTGACCGTGGTCTGTGCGTAGTAGCTCATCGTGCTGTAGCCGGCCGACACTGCCGAGTACGCGCTGCTGGCGGCGCTGCTCACGGTCGAAACGGCGCTTGTCGCCGTCTTCTTCGCCGCGTTCCAGGCCGAACTGATTCCCCAGTGGCCGGTCGGGTCGGTGACCGTCAGCGGGTTCGCGTCGCCGTACTGGTAGCGGTTGGCGTTGACGGAATCCGGCACGGGGCTGTTCGACGCGGTGTCCCGGGTGTCGAACTGGCCGGTGTCCGTGTTGTACCAGCGGGCGTGCATGTTGACCCGGCCGGTGGCGCTTTCCGTCCACTCCGACTGGTAGCCCAGGCTGGCCAGCATGCCGGTGGTGGCGAGCACCTTGCCGAGCGGGTCGTAGGTGACCGAGCCGGGCAGCGTGCTGCTGTCGGCCCGGAACTGGCCGACCACGTCGGAGTGCAGGTCGGTCCAGGCGAACCGGTTGACGCCGCCGGAGGCTTCGCCGACCACCTCGCCGGATGGTCCGCGGACATACGTTGAGGTGCCGTCGCTGGCCAGGTCGTTGCCGAGCCCGGTGTACGAGAAGTTCGTCTTGATCGCCCGGCCCAGCGCGTCGTACTGGTAGCTCTGGCTGGTGCCCCCGCCCGTCTGGGTCAGGACCTGGCCGAACGCGTCGGTCGAGGTGGTGTTCGCGCCGGCCGTTTTGAGGGTGCCGCGCGGGGTGTAGGTGTACGCCGAGCCGTCGGCGGTGAGCAGCCGGTTGCGCTGGTCGTAGGTGAACAGCTTGGCGCCGTTCTGCAGCCGGTTGCCGGACTTGTCGTAGGCGTACGCGACAGTCGTTGTGCCGTTGTTCCACGAGCTCAGGCGGTCGGCCAGGTCGTAGGTGTAGGTGTTGGCGGCCGCACCCGCGAAGCCGGTCGTCGTCTTGGCGGTCAGGTTGTCGTTGTTGTCCCAGCCGTAGTGGATCTTCGCGGCCAACCCGCCGGATTGGTTCCGCAGTTCGTCGTCGGTCAACCGGTGCAGGTCGTCGTAGGTGAACTTGCGGTTGGTGGCCGTCGCCGCAAAGGTGATCTTGTCGACCTGGGAGAGGCTGTTGTACGTGTAGCTCTGCTTGACTTCCGCACCGGTGTTGGTCAGCGTGGCGAGCCGGCCGGCCGTGTCGTAGCCGAACGTGGTCGGCCCGGCCGCGTCGGTGCGCTTCGCCAGCGCGCCGTCCGGGTTGTATTCGAACGTCGCGTCGCCGGACGGACCGGTGACCGACGTGGGCAGGTCCCGGTCGTCGTACTCCAGCGTGTTGGTGCCACTGGCCCCGGAGAAGGTCTTCAGCCGGCCGGCCAGGTCGTAGCCGAAGTCGCGCGCGGTCGTCGCAACCTCGGCACCGGTCCCGGCCTGGTGTTTGAGCTGCCCCAGCGCGTCGTACTCGTTGGTGATGGTGACCCCGCCCGGCAGGGTCTGCCGCACCGCGTGGCCCGCGGCGTCGTAGGCGACGCTGAAGGTGCGGTCGGCCGCCTGCGGGTGGGCGCTCGTCGCCGGCTCGATCTGCGATTCGGCCAGGCCGAGTGAGTTGTACGTCGTCCAGAACGCGTTGCCCCGCCCGTCGGTGAACCGGGTCGGGTTGCCGGCCAGGTCGTAGCCGAAGGTCGTCTGGATGCTGTCCGAGGCGTTGATCGGCTGGATCTGCTTGGTCAGCATGCCGGTCGCGTCGTACGTGTACCGGGTGACCGTCCCGCGTGCGTCGGTGCTCGCCACCACTTTGCCGGCCGGGTCGTACTCGGTCGTGGTGGACCGCAGTTCGGTGTCGTCGGCGCGGTGCGCGCTGGTCCGGACCGGCCGGTCGGCCAGGTCGTACGCGGTCTTGGTGTAGCTGGAATCGGCCAGCGTCACGCGGGTGAGCCGGCCGGCGCCGTCGTAGTCGTAGTCGGTCGGGTTGTTCGCCCCGTCGGTGACCTTGGTGGTTTCGCCGAGGCTGTTGTATTCGGTGCTGGTGGCGACGCCCGCCGGGGAGGTCTCCTTCGACAGCCAGCCGCCGTATCCGTAGTCGTACGAGGTGGTGTAGTTGCTGCCGGTCTGGCGCACCACGTCGGTCGAGGTCCGCTTGCGGCCGAGGTAGTCCCAGGTCGCGGTGCTGACCGCGCCGGTCGGGTCGGTCGTCGACACGACGTCACCGAGCAGGTCGTAACCGTACTTTGTGACGGCCTGGTCCGCCGTCCGCACCGACGCGACCCGATCCAACTGGTCGTAGACGTACGACGTCTCCTTGCCCAGCGGGTCGCGGACCTTGGCCAGCCGGCCGGACGTGTCGTAGCTGCTCACGATTTCGGGCGTGACCGCCGTGGCGGCGCCCGGCGCGGTGTAGCTGGGTGCCTTCTCCGAGACGGGCCGGCCCTCCGCGTCGTACGCGGTGACCGACCAGTTCCCGTTGGGGTCCTTGTCGTCCGTCGGCTCGCCGAACGTGTTGTATCCGGTCCACGAGACGGCGTTGGCCGTGACCGGGCCGCCGCTGGTGGTCTCCGCGGTCGCGGCCGGCGCGGTCACCTTCGTGGCCTGGCCCGCCTCGTCGTACGCGTAGAAGGTCTTGTTGCCCGTCGGGTCGGTGCTGGCGACGACCTGCCCGTCCTGGTCGTAGGCGTAGGAGGTGCGGACGACCTGCGCGGTGGCCGCCGGTGCGGTTGCCGCCTTGACCTGGCCGATCTGCGTGGCGTTCAGCGTCTGCTGGTACACCTGCACGTCGCTGATGCCGCCCTGCCACTCGTCGGCGAGGTCACCCATCCACCGCCCGCTGCCGATGGTGAGCGGGCCATGGGACGACCAGGTGTCGCCCTCGAGCGCGGCGGTGTCCTCCAGCGTGCCGTTGACGTAGAGCTTCAGCTCCGCGGCGGAGGCGTCGAACACGCCGGTGAGGTGGGTCCACGTGTTGAGCTGCGGCACCGAGTTGCTGGTGGCCTGCCGGCCCCACCAGTCGTCGGTGTCCTCGGACGGCAGGTTCAGCGTCCAGCGGTCCGACCAGCCCTGGTATTGCAGGAAGAAGGCGCTGACCCGGTCGCCGTCCTGGGCGACCACCGTCCGGTTGCGGCCCTTGCTGGTCAGCTTGACCCAGGCGGAGACCGAGAAGCTGCGGGTTGTGTCGACCGCCGGGCTGTCGGCGATGATTCCGGGACCCGAGCCGCTGAACGTGGCCGACCCGCCGTGCTCGGTGGACCAGGTCACCCCGGAGCCCGGCGCGCCCGGGTTGTTGCCGACCGAGTCGGCCGCCTGCGTGCCCGCCGTCTCGGCCAGCTTCCACCGGTCGACCGGGGTCAGATCGTTCGAGGTGTACGTGGTCTCGGCGAGCGGGTTCCCGTCGGCGTTGTAGAGCGACTCGGTGCGCGCGACCACGGCCCCGGAGGAGTCCCGCCGGGTGGTGGCGACCACGTTGTCATCGCGGTCGTAGGTCATGTCGTTCTCGCGGTGCAGCCCGTCCGGGTCGGCGGTGCTGGAGACCATCCGCCCGGCCGGGTCGTAACTCATCTCGACCTTGGTGGCCCAGTTGTTCGACATCGAGCGCACCAGGTTGCCGGCGGCGTCGTACGAGTTCCACGAGACCTGGAAGCTGTCGGTGCCGTCGGAGCGGATCTGCCCGGCCTCGAGCCCGTTGTCGTAGTAGGTGTACGACGTCGTCCAGCCCATCGCGTCGGTCTCGGTCGCGAGCTGCCCGGCCGGGTCGTAGGACCGGGCCGAGACGACCACGTCGCGCGCGGAGTCCGGGTTGTTCGGGTCGCCGGTGAAGCCGACCAGGGTGGTGGTCAGCAGGTTGCCTTCGAGGTCGTACGCGTTGCGGGTGACCTCGCCGGTCCCGTCCGATTCCAGGACGATCCGCCCGTACGCGTCGTAGTCGTAGGTGGTGACCGCGCCGCCCTCGGTGGTGGCGGTCCGCTCCTGGCCGTACGCGTTGAAGGTGTGCTTTTCGGTCCTTGGCGCGTCGCCGCCGGTGAGGTCCGCCTCCGTCGTCTGCAGCACGTTGCCGTCGAGGTCGTAGGCGGTGGTGGTCTGGCTCGTGTGCACGGCGCCGGTGACCCGGTTGGTGACGGTCGGCTCGGTGAGCGTGACCTCGCGGCCGAGGCTGTCGTACGTGTGCGAGGTGACCAGGCCGTCGGGATAGGTGTCGGTGTATTCCGTCTCGGTGAGCAGCCGCCCGATACCGTCGTAGCCGAAGGTGACCGTCTTGCCGGCCGGGTCGGTCAGGTCGGCCAGGTCACCGCTGGCGTAGTAGTGCACCGTCTGTTTGGCGCCGCCGGCCGTCAGGATCGTGGTCGGCAGGCCGGCGGGAACCGTGCCGCCGTCGACCGCTTCCGAGGTGCCGTCGGTGAAGGTGGTCGTGGTGACCCGGCCCAGCGCGTCCGTCACCGTGGTCCGGTTGCCGTGGGTGTCGTAGCCGAAGCTGGTCAGATAGGTGTTGTCCGACTCCCCCGACGACCGGCCGTCGCGAACGCTGAGCAGCAGGTCGTTGCGAGCGTCCGGGGTCAATACCGTGGTGGTCGCGTCCGGGAAGTAGCTGTAGTAGACCGAGGAGCAGACGTCCGCCGACTGGTCCTGGCAGGTGATGGTCTGCTTGGTGTTGCCCCGGGCGTCCTGCAGGTTCTGCGTCCAGATCCCGCGCGGGTCGTAGACGAGGCTGCTGAAGCCGCCGACGTCGTAACCGAATTTGGTCTCATAGCCGCGCGCGTCGGTCTGCGCGACGATCCGGTTGCCGTTGACCAGGTCGTAGCTGTACGACAGCCGTTCGCCCGCCGGGCCGGTGACGGACACCTTCGACACCGGCATGACGATGGGTTTCACCGCGCCGTCCGCGATGGTCACCGCGACCGGGATGGTCTGCTGCGAGGCCGCCAGCCGCGACGCGACCTGCTGGGCGCTCAGTTCGGAACCGTAGTACGCCACCTCGGCGATCGAGCCGGAGAAGTATCCCGCGGCGCCCGAGCCGGCCGCCGGCCAGTTGACCCACTTCCCGGCTCCGATGTGGACATAGTTCGCCCCGACGTCGACGAGATTCGCGTTACGGCCGCCGACGAGCGTGCCGTCGAGATACAACGACTGGGCGGAGCCGCTGGTCGACAGGGCCACATGGTGCCAGGCGCCGTCGTTGACCTTGCCGGCCGAGGTGATGACGGGAAAGCCGTCGCCGGTCCAGTAGCCGCCGCGCAGTTTGCCGTCGGTGCCGACGTACAGCGCCGGCACCCAGCCGGTCGGCTGGTCCAGGTCGGTCATCGGGGTGGACTGATAGCTGTAGAGCACGCCGCCGGCGGCATCGTCCTTCGTCTGCTTGAACCACATCTCAACCGAGCCGGGCCCGGCCTTGGGGAAGTCGTTGGCCGGCAGGGTCAGGTACGAGCCGGTGCCGTTGAACGAGGCTGCCTTGGAACCCGTGAACGGACCCGCCGCGCCGAGCGTGACGTCGTGGTAGCCGGCCTCCTCGCCGTCGACCTGGTTGATTGCGGCGGAGGTGCCGGTCTCGCCGAGCCGCCAGTAGTCCTTGGGCCGGGCGCCGAGCACGTTGGCCGCGTACACGTCGCCGCTGCCGATCACCTCCGGCGTACCCATCGTCCAGGTGCCGTTGTTCTCGTCCGTGACCGTGGTGACCCGGCCGGTCTTGCGGTCGTAGCCGACGGTGGCCGTGACGCCGCCGCTGGGCCGGATCACCTTGCTCAGCACCGGATGCGCGCTGACGCCGGATTGGCGCAGGGCCGTCACCGTGGCCGGGTTCAGCGTCTGGTTGAAGAACGCGACGTCGGAGATGGAGCCGGTGAAGAAGTTCGCGACCCCGGGAACGTTGCCGGTGTTGGCGTGGTCGGGCCAGGAATGCCCGACGAAACCGCCGCCGATGTTGACGTTGTTGGCGCTGTCCGCGTCGAAGCGGGCGATGGTTTCGTTCAGGGTGCCCCGGGCCTGGCCGTCGAGATAGAGCGTCTGCGACGAGCCGGCACCGGCCAGCGCGACGTGGTGCCAGGCCCCGTCGGTGACCACGACGTTGGAGTTGATCGGGTGGGCCTGCCCGGTCCAGAATTCGCCGCGCAGCTTGCCGTACTTGTCGATGTAGAGCGCGGGCGTGTAGTTCAGCGACGTGGTGCCGTTGGTCAGCGGGTCACGGTTGTAGCTGAACAGCACGCCGCCGGCGGTCGTCGTCTTGAACCACATGCTGACCGACTGGTATTGGCCGTCGGCGATCAGGCCGCTGGGCAGCTGCACGAACGAACTGGTCCCGTTGAAGCCGGCCGCGGTGGCCGTCGTGCCGGCGATCCCGCTGGGCTGGCCGAGCGTCACGTTGGTGTAGCGGGCGGCGTCGACCCCGGAGTTCGTCAGCACGGCACTGTTCGCGATGCCGCCGCTTGCCTCGTTGAACGGCCAATACGACATCGGCCCGCTGTTGAGCACCGTGTTGGCGTGCTGGGAGACGGTGTCGTACTCGTACCGCCAGCAGTTCTCCCAGTCGAGCGGGGAGCACACCTGTTCCAGCCGGTCGTCCACACCGTACGTGTATTGCCAGGTGGTTGCCGTGTTCCAGTCTCCCGGGACGGTCGGCTCGGTGGCGACCCGGGCCACGTGCGGGACGGACGAGCCGACCGGGGTCTCCCACTCGATCATCAGCGACCGGCCGGAGGCACCGGTCAGCCGGTCCGCGTTGCCCGCGTCGTCGTACCCGACGGTCAGCGTCCGGTCGTTGGCGTCGGTGATCGAGGTCAGGCGGAAGACACCACCGGTCGCCGGCCGGTTGAAGGTGTACACGCTCGCGTCCTTGTCGGTCAGCGTGTAACCGGTGACCGTGCTGCCGTTCTTGGTCTCCGTCAGGGTGGCGAAGCGGCCGGGCGCCGGGGCGAAGCCGCCGTCGGCGTTCCGCCCGAACGCAAGCTCCTGCCCGCTCGGGTAGGTGATGAGCAGGTTCTGCAGGCCGCTGGCCGCGCCGGGCTGCGGGGTGGCGCGCATGTCGAGCACGCTGGCCCAGCCCGTGCCGAAGGCGTTGGCCCGCCGGGTGTCCAGGCTGTTGTAGCTACGGGTGATCTCCAGCGACGGGCCGACCGAGGCAACCGTGGCGTCGGTCGCGCTCGTGGTGTAGTTGCCGATGCTGGCGTCGTAGCCCTTGCCCGAGTTCTGCGCCAGCCCGCTGGTCACCGTGGGCTGCGGTGGCGCGGTGGTGAACGCCCACAGCGGGGCCTCCGGACCGCTAGAAATGGTGTCGTCGACCTGGGCCTGCCACAGGTAGGTCGTGTTCCAGGCCAGCTTGCCGGCGGGCACCGACCAGGCCGGCGAACTCAGGCTCGACGCACCGGAGTCGACGATCTCGTTGCCATCGGTGTCGTAGACCGCGAACGAGTACTTCAGGCCCTTGTTCGGGTACGCGTCGGCGTCGTAGCCGCGGACCATCAGCTCCGGGGTGAGCGACGGCTCGACGGCGTTGTTGGCCGGGTAGCGGGCGTTGAGCTGCGGCGCGACGTTCGCCGCGTAGGTGAGCTCCAACTGCGGCTCGTTGGATCCGCCGTTGTAGTTCGCCGAGTCGAAGAGCTTGTAGCCGCTGGCGTCGGTCTCGCTCGCGGTCAAGGCCAGACCCTCGTTGGCGCCCTGGCTCGACCAATCGCTGAAGGTCGCGGGGTCCAGCGTGACGGTGACCCACTGGCCGGTGGCGCGGTTGCCGATGCCGTTGGTCGCGCTGCCTGCGGCGGTGTTGTTGCAGGCGGTGGCCGGGTTGGTGACGGTCAGCGTGCCGATCGGGGCCGAGATCGCCGGCCCCGGGAAGGACCCGTTCGTCAAGTCCGCGACCAGCCAGGGGTCCGTCGCCCGGTGCACCGAGAACGGCAGGTTCACATTGCACTTGGCGTAGGTCAGGAAGAGCTTGAGCTTGGCGCTGGTGACCTTCTTGAACATGACGTCCGAGGTGACGAAGTCGCCGAAGTGGATGAACGACCTGGCCTTTATCGTGCCGTTGTTCGTGCCGACCGGAAGAAACAGGCCGTTCTGGTCGGTGGTGCTGCTGTCGTTGTCGACGAACACGTCCCCGGTGGCCGTGGTCGTGATGGTCGGGTCAACGCGGACGGGAAAGACCCGGGCGGGATCGAGCAGCCACGCGCGATCCGCATCGACTTGCAGCGCCGGCGCGCCATCCTGCTCGATCAGGCGATAGGTGACCTGTTCCGAGCGGGTGGCCGCGGCGTCGACCATGAATCCCTTGGGAAACCAGGCGACGACCTTGCCCGCTTTGTTCACCAACTGGACGTCGCCGGAGGCGACCAGCTTCGGCGTCAGCCCGCGGAGATTCAACGGAAAAACCCAAGACGACACAGCCTCCGGCGTACGCAGGATCAGTGTCTCCTTGAACCCGGCGTCAAGAGTCTCCAGCTCGATGTCGGTCTGCGGCAGAATCCGGTTGTAGGTGGCCGTGTTGTCGTCGACGACCGCGGCCACCGACTGTGCACCGTCGAGCGTGTAACCCACCGACTCGCCGCTGGGCAGCGTGAGCGAGGCCAGATCCGCGGCCGCTTGTGGCGCCGGGGCGGTGCCGGCGACCGAGGCGTTCAGGCTGTTCGCCTTGGTGTGCAGGCGACCGTCGGACTTGCGGACCAGGTCGGTGTCGATCGGCTTCCAGGTGCCGTCGGCGGCCCGGAAATTCGTCGGGCTGCTGTACGCGCGGCGAGTCACCGAGCCGTCCGCGTTGAGGTACACGTCGCTCTGCGCGGTTGACTTGGCGGCGAGCCGCTTGCTGGTCCGGGCGTCGAAGCTCGGGTCGGCCGCCTCGGTCGAGGTCTTCGGCGTAACCGGCGCATACGGTTGATACGGGGTAAGCGTGTTCCTGGCCGGTTTCGGCGCGCGACCGGTGCCACCGTGCGCGTCGGTCGCCGCAGCCGAGGCCGGATCGGTGTCGAAGCCGCCCGGACCGCGCTTCTGCACCGGCAGCCCGACCAGTGCCCGGGCCGCCGAGTACGCCGGGTCCAGCTCAGCCCAGGACCAGAGCCAGGAAAGCGGAAAATCCCCTTCGGACGGTACCGCGCCGGCCGGCACCGCGACTGACAGTCCAAAAACCGCCACCGTTACAGCCGCGACCCGTTTGAACGCACGACGCATCGACCGTCTCCTCCCCCGTGATCACTGAGACCGCGTGAGTGTGCGCTATCGACGCATGGAGCGGCAATGAGTACAGCAAAGAAGGTCGATGTCTGACCGATCGTCCGAGATATCGGGTACGCCTAGCCGCCTACGCGGAGGACGGTGATCGTGTTGTCGTCGCCGTTCGACACGTAGGCCAGGCGGCCGTCGGGCGACACCGCGATCGCCCGCGGGCTGCGTCCCACGGCGACGGTCGCGGTCACCTCGCCGGTGTGCCCGTCCAGGACGGACACGGAGTTGCCGCCCTCGTTGACCACGTACGCGTGCTTGCCGTCGGTTGCGAAAGCGACGCTCTGCGGCTTGCTGCCGACCCGGAATGGCCCGGTGCGCCGCAAGGTGACGGCGTCGATCAGGTCGACCGCGTCCGCCTCGAAGCCCGCGACCAGCACCGTCTTTCCGTCCGGCGAGACGGCGATGCTGTGCGGCGCCTTGCTCACCGGTATGGACTTCAGCATCCGGTTGGTGCGCGTATCGATGATCGAGACCGCGTTCGACTCGTGGTTGGGGGTGAACGCACGTTTCAGCCCCGCGGAGAAGGCCACCGCGTGCGGATTGGGCGGGACGATGACCCGGCCGGCCGGGCGCTGCTCGCCGGCGGTGTAGATCTCGACCCGGCCCTCGCTGTGGATCGGCACCCAGACCCGGCCGTCCGGACCGACCGCCAACGCGTACGGCTGCACTCCGGTGGGCAGGTACCGGATGACCTTGCGGCTGGCGGCGTCCAGCACGGCCACCCCGCTGCCGGACTTGTCGTCCTCGTACATCGAGACGAAGACCAGGTGGCCGTCGCGAGAGGTGGCGACGAACCGGGGCGTATTGCGCAACGATACGGAGGTCACCCGCCGGCTGGTGGCGTCCACCACGGACAGGACCCGGGCGCCCTGGTTGGCCACGTACACCGTGCGGGCGTCCGGCGAGATCGCGACGCCTTCCGGCTCGGTGCCCACCTTGATCGTACGTACCACGGTCGGCTTGTCGGCGCTCGTCACGCGGCGCGCGAGCGGGACGCGGGCGATGGCCGTCGGCGTGGGAGCCGCCGAGGCCGAGCTGGACGATGTCACCACGGGCGGCGGGATCGGCGCGGCCACCGAAGACGGGTCGGGCGACGACTTGTCGCCGGTCATCGCGACGGCGACACCCACGCCTCCGACCAGTACGAGCACGCTCAGGGTGGCGATGAGCACGGTCGAGCCGACCCGCCGGCGACGCGGCGTCGGCAGCGCGGGCAGCATGGGTACGGGCGCCGCCCGGAAGCCGTTTTCCACGCCGTAGGCCCGAAGCGGCGCCTCGACGTCGGCCGGCGGCAGCGGCGGCGCGACCGCCACGACCTGGCCGGTCACCTGCACATCCGCCCA
>Ga0307512_10005815_pt1 | contig 12700 bp, 9 predicted proteins | sample 14_EM_MG_FD_200267 | JGI IMG/M metagenome (GOLD analysis project Ga0307512, IMG submission 200267) | Populus trichocarpa ectomycorrhiza microbial communities from riparian zone in the Pacific Northwest, United States - 14_EM | ecosystem: Host-associated > Plants > Roots > Unclassified | place... | reverse complement strand
AAAGTTGAAGAAGAAATACTTCCTTGATCAAACCCTAATACAACCAGCAAGTTACCTTGTCAATGGCCATGTATATTCTACAGGAAAATACAGGCATTCAAGAAAACGAAAAGGATGAAAATAGTAATTAAAAAAAGGTGGCGGGCTACGTGTCTAAGAGAATACCATGAAGAACAAGTGTGGACACATCCACAAATTACATCAATCGTGGTCTACACGTCACACAATTAGTTTACTTTTCCTTCACAACAAAACGAAAACCTAACTGGGGGTGTTCGATGCAGATTCTGTTTTTATTTTTGGATTTTTTTAAAATAATTTTTGGTTTGAAAAGAACATTAAAGTGATGTTTGTTTTAATGTTTTTTTTATGCGTTGAAGTAAAAAATAAAAATAAAAATTTTAAAAATATTTTATATTATAATTTTAAAAAAATAATATAAATCATATATTAGTATATTACTTAATCATTTAAGCTTTTAAGTAATAATAAAATGGTTATAAGTTTGAATCTTAACATTTCTATTTATTTGATAAAAATTAAATATAAAATAATGTATAAATTTACGTAAATTTCAAGTTTAAAGAGTTTTTATTTAAGGAATTATATTAGAAAATAATATAAATTATAACTTAAAATTTTATTTAATAGCTTATTAAATTGATTTTATTTTACACAAAAACTCCTAAAAGAAGAGAAAAGAAAACAATGAGAAAATGAAAGAAAAAAAAAGAAAGAATTTCGACCTACCCCATTTCCATTGCTGGAGAAGATGCCCCCCCACCAATCTATCTTTTTTCTTTCTTTGTAGGAGCACTGGTATCTATAATAATATCCTCAAAAGGATCTTCTTAGGGCTACTTTAACTGTTCATTCATCGTTCGCCACGTGTACATCTGCCCCCCCATGGCCCAGGCCTTTTCTGCCACCCTTTTGATAACGTTATCCTCCATTGATTGGTGGATACGTCGACGTGTCCATCTCATTTAGATTTCATTGCTCTTTTCATAATTCCCTTTTTTGACCCACCAAAAAAAATGTCCAAGTTCAAAGTTGGGTCAATGCTCCACCCGCAGCAGTAAACATCACTCAAATCTTTATATACATTAGTTCTTTGTTGCTTATGAAATTGCGATAAATTAGACTTATGTGATGTTATTTTTTTCATTTAATGGAGTTTTTGACAAGTTCATCCTTCATTGAACATATATTTTTTTAAAGAAATCATTCATTAAATTCAAATCTGAGATAATATTACAGGCGACAAATACACTGCGCTTTCAAACTCAAAAGGTTTGGGCCACCAGCTTGAAACCAAATCCGGATACAAACGGGTTTATAGCCGGACAAGAACAAGAACAAAACAAAAACGTTGTCATTTTTTGTAGGAGCCTCTGGAAGGGTGGAGAGTTTGTTTAGTGGGCCGTCGTTAGTTTTCCAATTCATGTGAGGTCGGTACTTGTAAAAGAGTTGTTGTCTTAATTTATTGGAGAAAGTTCTTTGTTGTCAAGGGAGTGGTGCAAAAAAAAACAGCAAAAGAGGTTAGCCTTTTAATCATCAGTTTATCATCACATAACATAATCTTTATCATCCTCGTTTTATATAGTTTATGGCTATGATTTCTTTTTTAATGTTTCAATTACAGATAAGCTTAAACAAAGCTTCACTTGCTGCTGGTCTATAATGGGCTCATTTTGAAAAAGTTGGTTTGCTTTTCTTGTGTGAGGGAAGTCAGCTAGCTACTTTTTATGAACCTCGCTTGTAAAGTTGAAGTGGGTTTATCTTGAAAAGAAGAAAACTTGTGTGTTTTGAGTGAATTGGGATTGTTGAAGGAGGTTCCCAGGAGAGTTTGGTAACAAAAGACCAGTTTTTGAAATGACTGTAGCATTGTTTTGGGTTGGTAGTGCCAATCCAAGCACAGAGGTTTCCAATTGTCTTCGATTCCTGGATTCTGTCAGGGTTCTGGATACAATGAAGTTTGGTAATTCTAGAGATCGGAGTTTGTTTTTCAAGCTTGGAGAAAAAAAGGGTAGGAAACAGAAATGGAAGTCATGCTCTGTCAATCCAGATTTGGGGTATTTAGGTGGTAGAAGTAATGGAAGCAAATTGCCTGTGATATCAAGTATGGTAGCAAGCCATGCTGGAGAAATGGCTGTTTTGTCATCCGAGGAGATGGTTTATAATGTGGTGCTGAAGCAGGCAGCTCTGGTTAAGAAAGAACTGAAGTCCAGAGGTGATCTGGATGTGAAACCAGATGTTGTTCTTCCAGGGACTTTGAGCTTGTTGAGTGAAGCTTATGATCGGTGTGGAGAAGTTTGTGCTGAGTATGCCAAGACTTTTTACCTGGGTTAGCTTCCTGTTGTTCAGTTAATGGAATTTTGATTTTAGGCTCTTGCTGGCTTTTGAATCTGTTATACGTTGTACTTGTGATTGGTTTTCTCATTTGCCTTTTGCTTTCTCAGGAACTCTGCTCATGACCCCTGAACGGAGAAGGGCTATTTGGGCCATATATGGTGAGTGATTTTCTCTTTTCACCTTGGAATATTCAGAGAATTTAGAAGTTGGAGGAGAGTGATTTCAATCCTATACAGCATACATGTGTTCTGATGGGATTTGATAATCAAATGATGAGCAAAGTATTCTGAAATAAAGAGAGATGTTATTTTTGGGAGCTTATGAAATCATGGTGCTAATTTTGCAGCTAATTGTATATTATGTGAACCATAAGAACTTATCTTTTCCTGTCTAGGATATATGTGAAGCCTTAAGTACTTTTTTCATGGAATTTATTTGAAAATGTGATAATCATGTACTTGGAATTTTGAAGACAATATCTCTCGAAGAGAAATCAAGCATGCTGTGAACTGGTTACACTATCTAACACCTGATGCTTACCCTTAATATTATTCTTCCGATTCATGATTGAAATCAGGTTTGATCAGTTCTATTTGGTATATGATATTCGAAGGTTATTGTCTATGAATGTAGGAGACGATGACTCTCAGGACAGAGAATGAACCTTTTCCTTTCTTTCTTACAATGTTTTCTGCACATGTAGTGTGGTGTAGGAGGACCGATGAGCTTGTTGATGGGCCTAATGCTTCACACATTACACCAACAGCTTTAGATAGGTGGGAGGCAAGGTTGGAAGATCTTTTCCAAGGGCGTCCATTTGATATGATGGATGCTGCTCTAGCAGACACAGTTGGAAAATTTCCTGTTGATATTCAGGTTAGGCAGTACTTTCAAAATCAAAGTGCTTCTCAATTGAAAAATAGTTACTCTGTTACCAATCAAAAATATTTTTGGCATTGCAACATATCGTGCTAGTTGGCGACTTTAGTTTATTTCTATATGCAATGTGCAAGTAGTTGTTCTGGGTACTCTGAGCAGTCATACTTTTCCGGCTTGTTCTAGTAGCTATTGGAAACAGTTTTTTTTTTTTTTTTGAAATCTGCAGTCATGCCCAAAAACTAGAATCTTAATTTTTTTTCACTTCACATGAAGTCCATTACTATTTGATGCTAGTCACTTTAATGCAATGATATTGTAAAAGCATTACCAGTGATGTTGTGTCTAAGCAAGATTCATGTCTGATTTTTTCATATGATACCTTGTTTCAGCCATTCAAAGATATGATTCAAGGAATGAGGATGGACTTGAGGAAATCAAGATACCAAAACTTTGATGAGCTCTATCTTTACTGTTATTATGTTGCTGGGACTGTTGGACTGATGAGTGTTCCAGTCATGGGCATTGCACCTGAATCACAGGCTTCGACCGAGAGTGTTTATAATGCTGCCTTGGCATTGGGGATAGCCAATCAACTCACTAACATACTCAGGGATGTTGGAGAAGAGTAAGTGCAGAGTGTTGTATGCTGCAAACTTGAAGCCACAATAAAAAAAATACTTTGCACAAGCTGTCTAGAGCTTTCACTTTCTTTTTAGGGAGTCAATTGAGCAATAATCTAGAATTATATGCTGCATCAAATAGTATCTTATGAACAAATTCTCGTCATATAATTTTTTTTCGCCTATTTTTCTTTGGTATGGTGAGTCGTCTTTTTGTATATGCAGTTTTTTATCCTTAGCTTTTCCTTTTCTGTCGACTTTGTTTGCAGTGCAAGAAGAGGAAGGGTTTATCTACCACAAGATGAGCTGGCACAGGCAGGGCTTTCAGATGATGACATATTTGCTGGAAAGGTGACAGATAAGTGGAGAAACTTTATGAAGAATCAAATTAAGAGAGCAAGGATGTTCTTTGATGAGGCTGAGAAAGGAGTGACAGAATTGAGTGCTGCAAGTCGATGGCCGGTAAACAATCAAGAACTTCTATCGATATCTCAATAGCAAAATAATGAACCTTAACCTTTAGTGAACAATGGGAAAATGAATTAAAAATTAAAAAAAGAAATGTAAATCATGAAACTAATTGAAGATCTATAATCGTCATATGATTGGCTTTGAACACATGCACCCTAATTGACACAAAACTAGCTGTTTTCTGGTCTTACGTTGGCAATCACACACAAGAGAAGCCTGGCCAGGGAAGGTCATGGCTATTGTCCTCAGTTATGGTTTTGCCCTTTTGTTTTCTTTTTGATACTTCTGTTGCGGTAAATAGGACCTTGCTAAGCTTTATCCTACAATGTTCTCATGATTACCAAGATCAGAAATTCATCTTTTCAGCAATCGAACAAATTAGCATTGTCATCACGCCAAACTAACAAAAGGATTAGCATTTCTGACTGAGAAATTTAGAATCATAGCTAGGATGTTCTTTCGATAATCGATAGTATCTTTTCCGCCTACTTTTGCTTATGATTGCGCAATGTTTTCGGATGTTGCAGGTTTGGGCATCCTTGCTGCTATATCGCCAAATACTAGACGAGATAGAGGCTAACGATTACAACAGCTTCACAAAGAGGGCATATGTGAGAAAAGCCAAGAAGATAGTTGCTTTGCCAGTTGCGTATGCAAAATCCCTCATTAGTCCATCATCGAGAGTGCCATCTCCTTTGGCAAAAACATAAACTGCAATATGAACTTGAAACTCAAATATTTTATACCTAGTGGATAAAATGGTTTAAATATTGTAATGTATATCAGCATGCAAGCATACATCCATACAGCAAGTATTCATTGAAAGTTAGAATGAAATTCAATTACATTTGAAGGCTTGAACTCTACAGTGAGTTGCAAAGAGCGAAACAAAATCATGTGGTTAGGCATTTTGCATTTCTAGCAACAGATTGGACGGCCTTCCTTTTGTGTCTTCAGAGTAATGTGGCCTTTGCTTTTAGGTCCATGTAGAGCTAACAAGATTTGAAGATCAGCACTAGACAAGTCACCAACTGAAAGAACAAGAGAAGAAGAAGAAGAAGAAGAGTGTAAAATATATCATTACCAAATTCTAAATGGTTGATCCACGCAGTATTCCCCCCCCCCCCTGTAGATTCCACTTCTGAAACAAACGCAAAAGAAATGGATTCGGGAATGTTCATCGGAAATTAATTGAATGTAATGAAGGGAAGATAATCATTCGAGATGAAAGAATTGTAATATATGTTGTGTCCAAATCGGGAAAAAAGACCTTGCGTACTGCAACGCTTACTGAAAAAGACTTCAGGTGACCTTGACCTCGGGTGTGTTTTGAAGCGCTATGTTTTTAGAAGTTTTTTTTTTAAAAAATAAAGTATTATTTAATAATTTTAATGTATTAATATTAAAAATAAAAAAATTATTTTGAAAATCATGTTGTACTATAATCTTAAACACATACCTTGTAAAATATAAATGAAATCAAAATTAAAATTATTATAAATTTAATTATGAAAACATGGATTAAATATGTTAATTCAGATTGAGCCAGGTCAACTCAAAATATTATTATTTATTTTTTAAATCTAAATTAAATCAAGGATTGATATGTTTAAAAATTCTATCCTAATCAATTTTAAAAACAATAAATCAAACATATTTTGTAATTTAAAGAATTGAGATTTTCACTTTGATTCTCATTGTTTCTCAAAATATATTTAGGTTGAAAAGACATAAATTTGTAAAATAGTATTTTATATGTTTTTTTTTATAATCTTGAACTAAGGATAATTAAAATCATTAAAAATACATTTCCATCTTTAAAAGAAAAACAATTTTACTCACGTTAATTTTAATACTTATATAAAGTAGGTGTGATATCGTTTAGTAGGTAGACGATAATTTTCAAAATATATTTGGATATAAAAAAGCCATCGATTTACTCTCTTTCTTGTGTGTTTTCGATACAATAATGATAAAAAAAAAACACCCTTAATATTTTTATTTTTTTAAAAAGCCTTTCAACTATATACTATACATGGTTAATGGATAATATTCATCCACTTGAACCCAAATAATTTAAAGTTCCCAAAGTTTGGCCTCCACCAACCGGTTGTTCTTGCATGTGACAACCCCCATAACCATAAAATGGGAAGAATTCATTCGATGTTGCTTTGACTTGCATGGCAAGCCTCGAGTTCTTGTTGCAGAGCTCACGTGACAACCCCCGGCTTATATCCAACGATATTTTGCTATAAATATGACCATATTGGGATCTGTACTGCAAATTATCTAGGTTGGATCCTTCTTTGGGCAAGCTCAAGATTCTCTTTGTTTTATTTAGTGAGTGGTAAGTTTGATCAGAGAATTCATCGATCATGGTTGTTAAAGTGTATGGTCCAGCCATGGCTGTTTGCCCACAAAGGGTCATGGCTTGCCTCTTAGAGAAAGGAGTGGAATTTGATCTTGTACATGTTGATCTTGATTCCGGTGAGCAGAAGCTACCTGAATTCCTCCTCAAACAGGTAGAGAGAACGTCATTGCAAGCTACTTTGGCTTGCCTCTCTCTCAGAAGATTATTTTTTTATAAAGTAGGTGTGATATCGTTTATTGATGTAATTATTTGCATATTTTCTTTTCCAGCCTTTTGGGCAAGTTCCTGTTGTTGAAGATGGTGATTTCAAGCTTTTTGGTAAGAGTGACGGTATCATCTTTTTGTTTTTATTCTCATAAAATAATCTTTTTTTTAATTTTCATCTCTAGTTTTTTATTTATTCTAAAAATACTTTTTATGGGAATTAAGTAAACAAGTTTATTAAATATATATATATTTTTAAAAAAAGGCCATTAATTTTTTACTTAAATTTAAAATTATATAGAAGGAATATTACTATCACGTGAATAAAAAAAAATCCTTATTTTTAAATGAAGAGTTTGAAAAGAAAAAAAAAACTAATTAGGTATTCTTTTAGTTTTCTAGAAAAACTATAAAACACGTGTTTTGAATAAAACAATTTTCATTTTCAATTAATAAATATTTCTTAATGTTTTGTTTCTTAGAAAAGCTTTCTGAAAAACTGAATGATTTTCCAATTTCTTTTTTCATAATTGGCAAACAACATTTAATGAATCTATAATCTTTTTTTTTTCTGTGGGTGTTTTCTCAAATTTTCCTTCAGAGTCCAGAGCAATCATTAGATACTATGCAGCAAAGTATGAAGACCGTGGACCGAATCTACTCGGAAATACACTAGAAGAGAAAGCTCTGGTAGATCAATGGCTAGAAATTGAAGCCCACAACTTCAATGATCTGGTGTTCAATATAGTCTTCCAAGTTGTAATCCTGCCAAGAATTGGGCAGCAAGGTGACTCCGAGCTGGTCAGGACTTACGAGGAAAAGCTAGAGAAGGTGTTGGATGTGTATGAGCAAAGGTTGTCAAAGAGCAAATATTTAGCTGGAGATAGCTTCACTCTTGCTGATTTAAGCCATCTGCCTGCCACCAGATACCTAGTCAACGAAGCTGGATTAGGGCACTTGGTGAAGGACAGAAAGAAATTGAATGCTTGGTGGGAGGACATTTCAAGCAGGCCTGCTTGGAAGAAACTGATAAATCTTGCTGGCTTCTAGCGACCAACTTGTCGACGACGTTTGTTGTGCAATTTGCTTATATAATGTGTTTTTCTTTTTCTTTTTCTTTCTGTGTACTGCTTTGGTGTGAATAAAGTCGGCATGCAAACGATGCAAGTATCGACAAAGTAACCTTCTTTAGTGACGTCCAAGAATTATACTAGGCATCAACCGACGTCATTGAAAGGATGTTTGGGCCCTAATATATCACATAAAATATAAGAAATATTGGCAAAATGAAGCTCACCTCTTCCTTCTAGGCATTTGTCAATTTATTTTTATTTGTTTTTTGAATTGTGCATGCAGTTGCCTGTTATCGATATCATCTAATGCAAGTACACGCACCAAATCTGAAACCTGCCATGTTTTTCTACCCTGTATCCTGGCTATAAATAATCTTACAAGCTATCACCATGGCTGACTCCTGCGTAGGTGAAGAGAGTATATTCTCTTAAAAAACCACTGACGTCCACGCCATTTCACACAACATTCGCCATTTTTTATTGTTCAAGATGACAGGCAAGTGACAGTGCCACGACTGCCTGCTAGAAGAGCCCACTGGTCAGTTGAGCTAGTCCTTTCTCATTATAAGCTACTTGTCAGGCAAATCATGTGATATGCTGTACACGAAGAAAATAAATATCCCTATCACCCTTACCACGATTTACATATCACTACAACATCTCCCTTACCATTTTATTAGACTCTCTCTGCGCTTCTTTTGGTTGATCCTTCTCCTTCATTACGCTAACTTAACTACTGAAATGTCCTCTAAGAACATACGAGGGCTTGCTTTGCAGATAACCCTCAGCTCATTAATCCATTATCAGTCGGGGAAATGGCCATATCCACTTGAACTTTCCTGCAGCTTCATTAACTATAAAGCATAACAGCAATACAGCGGTCAGATGAATTGAAATCTGCCTAAAAAGAAGTCACTGGAATTGAGGGTGGGGTCAAGAACATGTGCTCATGCAATCAAAGGACACGAGTAGTGCCCCTAAGAAGAGCCCACTGGTAGACCGTAGACGGTGGCCGGCCCTAGTTCTTGTGGTAGAAGTGTCCTTTCTTAGACTAATATATATCTATATATATAACCAAAGATATTTTACTATAAATTAGATAGGCTAGGCTTGCCTTCTAAAGAATGGAGTGGAATTTGATCATGAACATGTTGATATCTTGATTCTGGTGAGCAGAAGCTACCTGAATTCCTCCTGAAACAGGTAGAGATCGAGAAAGTTAGTGCAAGAATGAATACCTATACATGTAAAAGAATTATATTTATTTAATTGGTAAAGATATATTTGAACCAACTTACATGTCAATTGCAACGAAATCAAGGAAATTTTATTTCATAATTATGTTATATAAAAAATAAGATCATTTGATATATTTCTAAAATTAAGAGAGAGAAAAAAAGGAGGAAAATGAAAAGGAATGATTTTAATTCTTGTTTTACAGGTAATCTTTAATGATTTGCTTGTGCTTGTACAGTGAAATAATTAAATCATGAAAGTTGTACAACTCCTTTTTTAGGGGAGAAGGAACATATAACTCTTTATTTTATGAATTATTAATATAATTTCATATTTTTTCTATCCTTTTCGGCAAGTACTTCTCGTTGTTGAAGATGGTGCTTACAAACTTTTTGCTACACTAACAAGTTTAATAGTTTTAGTTATAATTAAGTTGGTTGGCTTAGGAGTAATTTAATATTTTAATAAATATAAAATATATTAAAAAAACTAAAGTTAGATGGTGTGGGCAAAGATGTGCCAAAAAGTGGGGATGCCGTACGGTACGTCATCTGGCAACCAAATATTTTTTTTTGATGTGTCGTTGGAATCGTCGCGATGTTTTCATCTTGTTGGGATGGTGCATGGCGTTAATAGTGAGACGGTTTGTCGCCAAGGGTGTTTTCTTTCTAGTTTTTCTCTTTTCTCTCTCATCATCTTAAAATTCACGCTGGTCATTCAAAATTTCAGAGTTATCCTCTTATTTATTGAGATTTCAACTTCAATTCTTATTCTTTTGATTTTTAATTTTTGTTCTTGGGCTTTTTATTAATTTCAGTCTATTTTTGATTTCATCCTTCAATCCCGATTTATTACACATTATTTTTTCCAATTTGATCTTCATTTTTTTTTTACTGTTTTTTGTCCTTTTGTTAAAAAATTATTAGTTTTTCTCTAATTTTTTTTTTCAATTTTGATCCTTATTTTTTTAGCAACTATTTTTGTTTTGAATCTTTTTGTAAAATTTAATTTTTTCCTCTCATTTCATCCTTCAATACCTGATTGGTTGGAAATTGAGTTTCATGGTTTTTCCAGTCTAACGATCTGAGTCACAGGTTTGAAAAGTTAACATGGATTGATATTTTATTATTATTATTAACTTAATTTCTTTTTTTATTTCATCATTTGATATTTTTTTTTAAATAGGCTTTGTGATTTTTTTTTATTTTTTTCTATCGAGTTATTCTGATTTCATGATCTATGTCACATGTTTGGTGAATTAACTCGAGTTGGCTTGACTCTGTTTATGGGGACGCTTCTTTTTCAAAGAAATTTTAATCTTCTTTTGATTTCATTCTTCAAAATTTAGTTCTTTTTTAAATTAATCTTCATCATTTTTCTTGTTTAGGCTTTTATTGGTACTTATCTCATTAGCATAATTCAGGTCGTGGGGTTTGGTAATCTTACCTGGTTTTGATTATGTTTTTTAGATCCTTTTTGTTTGTTGATTTTTTTTCCGGTTTCATCCTTCTATAATTGGTTTGTTGGGAATTAGGTTTTGTGGTTTTTTTCCTATTCTTTCTATATATTGGGTTAATTATCCCGCCTTTATTACCCGAGCTACAATTTTGTTAAGTTAACTCGGGTTGACTCAAGTTATTTTTTATTTTTTTAATTCATTTTTGTCCTTCCATATTTATTTAGCTAGGAATTAAGTTACATTGTTTTTTTCCTTTTGAATTTTTTTTCATGTTATAGTGATCACTTTTTTTATTTGGTCGATCCAATCGGACTCTCGAGTCATATATATATATATATATATAAATATTTTTTTTTCTTAACATCATTATTTATTTTTTAGAAACAAAATAATTCGGCCTCCTGGAGCATGGATCCACGGATCTAGTAAGATTCTAGGCAACCAAGTATGCAGACCGTGGTCCAAATCTACTTGAACTACACTAGAAGAGAAAGTTCTGGTAGATCAATGGCTAGAGGTTGAAGCCCACAATTTCAATGATCTGGTCTTTCAAGTTGTGATCCTCCCAAGAAGAGGGCCGAAAGGTGACTCCAAGCTGGCCGAAACTTACCAAGAGGAAAAGCCAGAGAAAGTTTTGGATGTGTATGAGCAAAGGTTGTCTAAAGAGCAAATATTTAGCTGGAGAAAACTTCAGGCTTGCTGATTTAAGCCGTCTTCCTGCCACTAGATACCTAGTCAGTGAAGCTGGATTAGGGCACTTGGTGAAAGAGAGAGAGAAAGTGAATGCTTGATGAGAAGACATTTCAAGCAGGCCTGAATGGAAGAAATTGATTAAACTTGCTGGCTTCTAGCCTCCTACTAATACAAGTTTGTTAGGCAATTTGCTTATGTATAATGTGTTTTTCTTTTTCTTTCTCTTTCTTGGTCCTGCTATGGGTCGAATAATGTCGGAAGCGATGCAAATACTGACGAAGTACCTTCTTCAGTGTCTCCCGAGACATTATAAAAGGCGTCAACCGGCATCGAAAGGATGTTTAGACCCTAATCTATCACAGGAAACATTAGAAAATCATGTCCAATTATTGGCAAAATGAAGTGTTTTTTTTTTTAATTATTTTTTGAACTGTGCTGTTGCCTGTTATCGGTCATCTAACGCAAGTTCACATGCTAAATCTGAAACTTGCCATGTTTTTCTATCTTCTATATCATGGCCTGCGAATGAATTTCACCATTGGAGCTTCTCTGCCCTTCTTCTACAATAAAGCATAACAGCAACAGAGTGGTTGAATTGAAATCTACCTCAGAAGAGGTCACTGGTAGACGATGGGGTCAAGAACATGTGCTCACGCACCAAGGACACGAGCAATGCCCCTAATCCAGGCACAGAAGAGACACACTACTTGCATAGAAAGACGTACAGGATGTATGCATAAAGTTTGCTCAGCCCCACATGCTCGTTTGGGTTCAAAAGGCACCATTCATGGTCCCAACCAAAAAAGCCAGGTCAAAATCAATGCATATGATCCAGACAATCTTGACTTTCGAACTCACTCTTTTTCGGACTAGTATAAATGTTATCACGAGAAGGTTGTGCTTCTGAGATGTAAAAGAATCTTCTTCATCTCTGTTGAGGATTTATGAGCTTAATAAAATTGACCAGGACCACGAAGTTGGAGATGCCAGTGGAAGATTAATATGGTCACGGATTAGGGATACAAATACTGCTGCCAAAGGTTGGTTCCAGAGGAGTTGTTCCTCCACCTCCCCAGAAGCTCACTGACACTAATGTGTTTGTGTTAGTTTTTACGGTGTTATGGTTTGAAAAAATAAATTTTAAAAAATAATACATTGTAATTTATTGTTATCAAGGTTTCGAGAGAGTTTACCTATATAAAATTATGATACGTGTTGATTAACCAAATTCTTTAAAAAACCATGGTCAGAACAAAAAACAGTTTCAAACACATCAGCAACCTCTAGATGTAACATACTCCTAATTTTGAGCTTGAAGGGATTCACTTTCTATCTCCTT
>Ga0307512_10005814_pt1 | contig 12701 bp, 11 predicted proteins | sample 14_EM_MG_FD_200267 | JGI IMG/M metagenome (GOLD analysis project Ga0307512, IMG submission 200267) | Populus trichocarpa ectomycorrhiza microbial communities from riparian zone in the Pacific Northwest, United States - 14_EM | ecosystem: Host-associated > Plants > Roots > Unclassified | place... | reverse complement strand
ACGGTGACATGGCTCTCTCTATACATAGTTCACCAGACGTTCTGGGAACTTTTAGTGTAGCGCCTGATCGCATTTTAAACCCAGAACGTCTGGCTCGAGACTAACCTTGTGTGCGAGGGTGTTTAAAGGTACTTCTGTCCGTTTCCGCCTCCGAAGACCAGAAGACCTGACAGTCTCAGAATCAGATCACTGGGATAGTCCGATCATTTGATGTCAAGGGATAAACCAAGGGACCTTAATAAAAACGGGCTACTTAAGCATTCAGGCGACGGCCCATAAACAGATACTGTACTTGTACTGCAGTACTACACGAGGATGAGCGAGGGTTAATACAACATGCTACAAATATCTTGTAAGTACGGTGGGGTGAGGATGGATCATGATCGAATTGAATATGCGAGAGAGTGGGGGAGCTAGAAAGCAAACGAAGGTGGTGGGTAAGAAAGATCAAGTCGTCGAGGTCCCACGTCGGTGACCAAATTGCGCATCGATTGGGGGTAGAGGTTTGCTCAAGATGTGAAAAGGAATCCTCCGATGGCTAGTCGTCGTCGGTGCTGTACTCGTGGGTCCCCTCCCATTCCGGTCCGTCCCCTTCGTGGTCAACGTCGGTACATTCGTGGTCGGTGACAAGCGAGGAGTTGGAGTTGGGGGTGGGAACTGGGCGTAAAGTTCGCTAGGTCCCGTATAATCACCATCATCCCTGTCATCTGCCATACCACCAGCGGTGTGGCCCGACAACTTCCGGATAGATGTTCCGGGTTTTTGTCGCGTTGGGGTGGTGAGATTCGAGCTCCCGTTTATTTGATGACCCCCGCTGATGGTCGAGAACGAAAAGTTGGACCCACTGGCAGGGATCTCCATGGGGTTCGTACCTGACCTCGACCTTAACATCTCCTGGCTGCTCTTACTGATCAAACCAAGTCCGCCCCCATTACTTCTCAGTTGGGCCGCGCTGGCCGAAGGTCTTAGTAACCTTCTCGGCTGCACCGAACCGTTTACCAAAGAATTCATCGGAGGGACAACCTCTTCGCGGTCAACGCCGTTCAGATGTCCGATCGAATCCGTTTGTGATGGCGCGTCCGTCGAGGTAGTTCCCGCGCTCCCGCTTCGGTTCCTTTGTTTGTACTTTTCCATCGCGTCAGCATCCCTCTCCAGCATCCGGGTCGCAATCGGCGATAGTGTGTTCTGTGTCGTCGGTACACCCGAGTTTACGGAAAGGGAGGGCGAAGGGACAGAGAACGTGCTGGAGGTTGCGGCCGATATTTGGTTGTAATGCAGGGATCCAGCTGATGGAAGGTTGGTCGAACGGGTCGAGGGCGATGACATCGGAGAGTTTGAGGTGTAATGGCCGTGCAACAGTGACGAAGGACCATCAAAATCGCTTTCAGAGGTCGTGCCACCGGTCATGCGACTGGCGCCAGATCCACTTCGTAGCCGATGACTCTCACTGCCGTTCCGGTGCCGCATCTTTGGGGATGAAATGACAGCACTGGGCATTCGTTCTGTCCCCTTTTGCGCAGCCTGGGCAAAAACCTGCCTTCTTGCACGTTTGTTGTTCTCAAACTGAATTCTAGCAGTGTCTTGCAGCGTGTCTCTCGTGCTGACGCTGTTCCCGGGAAACGTTAGATCAGACAGCGCTAATGAGAGGTCGCGGTAGGCAAGAAACGACTAACGAGTACGCATAGTCTGAGGCTGTGAACCCCTCGTTGTTTCTGGCGGCATATTGACACCCACGCTCAATCAGTAATTGCACAATCTGGTTAGGGGTAGCGGCATTAGGATCAACGATCGGTCTGCCAGGCGGAGAGAATTCGAAATCCACCTACAGTAATATGGCCCCATGCGCTGGCGCTACGAGAAATTAAAGGGACCAAAAGATTTCAACACGTTGGCCAATCGGACCGGCTAGGGATGGGGTGCTCACTGATGTAATGGGGTATTCCCTTGGTTGTCGGTCAGGTCAAAGTCCGCATCGAGGTCACATAGCATCTGTCAGTCAAATGGACATGGTCAGAGTCACCAGTATAACTTTCGCAGAGGGTGCAGTTTTCTACAGTGCGGGAGGAATTACGTACCCGGACTATCTCTTCGTTCCCCCGCATAGAGGCAGCATGTAAAGCGGTCTTTCCCTGAGAATTTGCCCAGTCTCTTATGTACGGGTAGCGGTCGTAGTATAATTTTGTCATGCGCAACGCTGCCGCACTCGCATAGCAATCGTTTGGGGCTGATCGGTACGGTGCTGTTGCTGGAGGTTTGAAGTCTGAGAGCAGGGTGAGGATGGTGTTGTTATCGGAATCCTGATAACGAGACATGGTCAGTGCCTGCCAGAAGACCTGGATGTATGCCGTATGCACAACGCACCTTACTGAGTTCCTCGTCGTCATGTCCCTGGCTGAGGAGGAACTCGAACGTTTCTTCACATCCTTGAATGGCAGCCCACGCCAGAGACGTATATCTCTTGGTGTTCGGATCCGGGTTACGCATGTCGGTGCGCTTTATGAGCCGTTTCACGAGGAAAAGGTTATTTTCTACCAAATGGGTAACAAGGAATTTCAGTCCGGGACATGGGTTGTGGCACTGGAACCGAAAAAGATAAAGGGGATGTGTTTGCTCACCCTGTACGGCTTTCCTGAGACGTATCGAAGCGTCTCTTTCAGCCATCCGTGGTTAGACTTTGTTACGGGCAACAAGTGGACGGGAAGAGGGGGAGGGGAAGGCGGGGAAGAAGGAGAGGGGTAGATTTGGGACAATGGCGGAATTTGTCCCTGGCTTGCTTTTCAAAATCTCAAATCTACCCCCGCCTTGTAAGTACAAAGGGTCGTCACGTTGTCACGAGACCGTCACTCTCCTCCGGGTCACGGAGTCGCACTGCTAGAACGTATAGCCATCACGGTGATTTGTTTTTTTTTCTCACTCCAACACCGATGCCAAAAGTCGTCTCAAGAGCTGCTGTGTCCACCTCTCAAGATGGTTTGTGTCAACATTCCGAGCGAAGATCCACCCATCTGATTCCGGTTGATCCCAGCGCAATCCACACCTTCGTCAGCCGCAAACTTCCGCGTTTACTGTAAGAACCGAGCTTATGTTTTCAAACGCATCTTTTGATGACACGAAACCAAAAAGATTGCATCTGCGGAGAATATATCGTACGTTATACAATCCATGACGACGCCTTGTGCTCAAATACCCCGCGCAATTGCGCAGTAGTTGATCATCGACAAGCCGTTACCAACCCTTCCGAAACGACAGACAGATGAGGCGACTATCGTCCAGGCCAAGGATACTCAAGAGTCTCCCGGCAAGGTGTTCAAACTGAACGCCACACCCATGGAACCAATCATGTACGAACGGTACGTGACGCTTCCTTCCCCACTTCCCCGCAAACAATTCCGCGTTGCATCCGCTTATGGATCCTTCAGGCAAGATGGCAAATACGAGCGACAGTGGAGATACGCTTGCCCAAGGTGCAACCTTCCGGTAGCCTATCAGACCGTTCCTCCTGCCCCAAAGCCACAACAGCCAGCGAAGCAGCAACAAGGATCCGCGACGGCACTGACCGCGATCGCCATCAAATCTTCCACGTATTTCTATATTATCAAAGGGGCGCTTAGTCAAATCCAGGGTCAAGCTCCCACTGACGCCTTTGAATAACGTGGACGTTTGTCATCTGATGTCTCCGGATTTTCCCTCACTCTGTCGGTGGGAAAGTGTCTCGTCATCGTTCTCGCACGATTCCGGAGTTGATAAGAAAAGGAATAGAAATGTCATCATACAAAATGAAGGCACCCTCGTACAGCATTTTGGAATTCCAAGGCGGCAGACCGGCAAGCCGGGGGATATCCCCTCAAACCGCCGACCATACAGCAAAACATAGGTGACACAGGAAATCGTACGACCCCAACGCGCCCATCAGGGCCAAATACAACCCAACAACTGACGCATTCAACGGTTCAGAATCTGAGCTAAAAAAACATCGTCAGAACGCTCGTACAGCATGAAACGCAGGTGCCATTGCAGCGCGTCGATATAGTGGTGTGAAGCCTCAGATACCGTTGTAGAAGTTATCAACTCATGACGCGACAGGAACTACCCCGTAGCGTTCATACAGTGTGAATAAATTGTCATCACCGTAGTACCAAGCTATATCGCACGCGCTGCTCTCCTGGTGTTCGATAAACGGAAGAGACTCACCCAAAATACACCAACTAAGACGCGTACTCGACGAAGGTGGAAGTCGGAGAAAAAAAGTTAGTCAAACACGTGATGATCGGGGTGTGGCTTTTGCGTCTGTCAGTGTCATGTCGGACTCGGTGGCATCACGCTTCTCCCTACCTCACCTGTCGGCCGACACGAATATCTTTGGAGATGAACATTTGAACGTAAGCTTCGGATCTCCCCAGTCGAATGCCCGACAACTCAACTCGATCTGATGACATTCCACCCTACTCACATCCCCCTCATCCCAAGCGTGATTTGATCGTACTTGCTATGGGTTTGCTGGACGGGTGGCTAATTTCCCCGCACTGGGGTTTTCAATTTTCAAGGTCGTCGCGCATACATACGGGCCCCCAGCGAGGTACGGGTTAGCACCCTTCCTCGATGACCGTAGGATTTCTTCCATGAGCTCAGTCGCCAGCTCGGATCTGATAAACACCGGGTTACTTCCCAACTTCCGGGTGTCATGTATGACCGGAAACCTTCCCTGTCGTTCATCCCTAGGCCTAAAACCTAACCTGGTTTTTTTTTACCAAGTGCTGACGTCGTTATCCCGCTGGCAAGAATCACAGGTAAGCGCGCGCTTCTCTCCCTCTTCCCTCCGCGAATGGGGCGCTGGTCTCTATGTTAATACTGAGACTACCTCACAGCCTCCCCCGTCTTTGTAAGTACTCCAAGAGCGCAATGTCAGAGAAACGGGCTTTCGAATTGGCGGGAACCGGTAGCGTTGATCTTTCGCCCTCCGCATTGGGGAGGGGAGGCGCGTTTCACTGTCAACTGCTCATCGGTGTCACCGGTCATCGTGTGCGCCCTTTAGGTCACTTGCGCAGTATCGATGTTTCGGGAGGATCTCACCCGGGTACACAGGAACATCGCGACTCCTCATCGTTGCGCTTCGGTTTGCTCCGTCCAAGCGTTCTGGGGCAGTCATCGGATAGATCCTGTCTCGAGGAGGGGAAACTGAATCGGCCACGGGTTCGTGTTTCCCCGCCGCGGCGGTGTAGCTCGCGATGGTTACCCTAGTCACCACTTTTCCCGGCATCGCGAGACGGTACTCACTCTGAAGCTTTTTGTTTTGGTCTTACGATTCAAAAGGTCTCCGTCGTCGGAAGGCCAATAACAGACGGATACATGCTGTGCTGGACAGCCCGACGACCACTCTTGTATCCAATCGCTGGTACTCCACGGGTGCTGGGGATTTGGTCATCGGGAGAACGATATAAACCTCGGTTCGCCGCTGTATGGTACACACTTGCTGTCTGGGGGTTCGGCATGGAGACTAGAGTGTCGGAGACCCCTGACGATGACTTCTAGTTCGCATTGGAGCGGCGAGTTATGTCCAATTGATTCTACCAAATGGGATCCTTCAATCGATCCAGATCTTGATCCTGTTCGTCGCGGTGCTTTCGCTCCTACAGGCCTCTGGAGACAGACTTCACCTGCCCCCAGGACGGGTATAGGCTAAAGAGGAAGGCTTCTGCCATTGATTTCGACCCCAGCTAGGCAATCCAAACAGATGCGCCCCCCAGCGTTCAAGGAGGGAAAGCATCCTGCCACAGATGATGTACGCGCAGCCAAAGACTGAGATTTTTCGACGAGATTGATTCAGCGGAACACGGTCACGATTGATTCTGCCAGTGCGATGTCCTTCATCGACGCACTACGACCGGGCATATCTCGTTCGTACTCAGAGGTGATAACTCGGGCCCCGGGACCCCCCAGCCTTGACAATGCTTACTCACCCTAACGGACAAAAACAGTGATCTGATCTGATCTACTCGAGGTGAGGAACACCGACCGCATAACTTGGGGCTATTGTAAATATCAAGTTGGACATCGGGGTGCCGAGTGGCGAGAGTGGAAAACCTAACTGTACGGGAAACGCGGGCTAATTTGCACAGCCACAGAAGCAGCCCTTCGGGTACACGAGGGGTCCAGATGGCTGTGTGAATCGGCAGAGGGTCCCGCGGAGCAAAATTTCAAAATCACGGGAGAACAGTTCGAGGGACGCATGTGCATGAGTATGTAAGCCCCTCAACTTTTTTTTTGAAACGGTTTACTTATACTTATATGTATAGCGCGCTTTGCAAAGCCCGGTAACTTGGTCGTTAGTTTTTCCCTGAGACTGTTGATGTCTTTTCTTTCTCTCTTTTTTTTTTTTTTCACGCGCCTCGCAACCGTAGTACTAGTAACCCTCACCACGCGTGTATTTCATGAAAATCGTTACTTTGATGGCCTCAGAGAAGACGCTTTGTGGCGTTTCTTTTTTCTTTTCTTCCTCTGCATTCAGATCCCATCTCGCGCGACGGTCGCGCGGGCAACCCAACCTATGGGTTGTTTATTTCCTAATGTGTCTGCCGTCGAGGGGACTTCTCGGAAGTTGCGATCGATCGTCTCCGCGTCAATGAGTCGGTCAACGTCAACCCTCAGGGTCTCTGGATACCGTTGCAGAATACATCATGCCGCACAAAACGTTGATCGTGCCGGTGCTTGATAGACAAGTGGGCCCGAAGGTTTTTGTGGATACAAGAATACAGATGGAAAGACACGCAGCGCAGCGAAGCAAAATAGAAATACAACAGAGGTCCCGGCCTGCAGGCAGAAGGGGGATCAAAAAGAGAGATCAAAGATGGAAAAAAAAAAAGAGGTCGAGCCCGAGAGGAAGAGAGTTGGAGCCACAAAAGGAAAGCCTAGATGATCCCGAGGCCCTTCCTGAGAGAGTCGACGAGATCCCAATCATCCGTATCTCCATGTGCATCAAAGATGTTCACGCCAAGAATACCAGCTTCCTTAGCCCAAGTAGCCTTGAGACCGAGACTCTGTGGATCATCGAAGGTGATGATCTGTTGGGCGAATTCAGAGCGGAGGTAAGGAGTGGAAGAACAAAGATCCCAGTGCCGAGTGAACCCCCCGGCACCTTCAAACGAAGGAGGGGTAAAGATATTAGGCGATGGGGTGTATGAAGCAGGTGACCCTGGGGAAGAAGAACCAACGACGACAGGGGTGACCATCAATCCTCCGGCTGGCGATAAAGATAGTGTGAGCTGCCTCCCGTCGTCTTCGTGCTCCTCAAAGTCGTCGGCGCACTCGATGTCGTTATCGATTTCGATTTCTGGGTCAGGAGGATTACCAGGAGATCCATCGTCGGTGCCGGAGGGAGAAGATTCCAAGACCCGATTGATTCGAGAGAGAGCTCCCTGTTTGATGAGATCCCTGAATTGAAGTTGACCATTATCGGTGCCACCGGCGTCATTGAGGACCCTGATATTGGCCGATGTATCGAGAGTACGTTTCTGACGAAGAGAAGAGGCGCTTGAACGAGAGATATAAGCGTACGCTGGAACTCCGAGGACAAGCTGAGATGAAGCAAAGCCCGAGGCTTTCCAAGTGAAAACTGCGGAACGGGCGTTGGCAGATGGGATAGAAGAGTTTTTACATCCATCCTCGAGTGGTGCATTGGGACCGGGATTCGAGGAAGCTATGAATGAGAGTTTAAGCATAAAGGATGATAAATTCAGGCTAAGGGAAAGGTGCCGTACATCCCCATACGTCGTAATTCATCAGCACGACCCAGTCGAGAACCTGGGCAAACTTGGACACGTCTTGGAGCGGAAGACCGTTGGGACCAGCGAACGGCACGGTTTGTGTTGCAGCGGTTATCTTGGCAGACGGGGGTAGCACGCCACGCAAAAGTTGCAGAAAGAGGAAAAAGTTTTCCGTGTCTGATGAGGAGACGCTGTTTCCAGGGTTACCCTGCTGGCCGGGGTACTCCCAATCAATGTCGATCCCATCGAGAGAGAAACGGCTGTAGGCGTCTAGGACGTTTGAGGCAAATTTCTTTCTGTTTCCCTCCGTCGCCACAGCAGCGGAGAAGTGTCTATAAAGGGGTTGAATAAAGCGGCGGGGAACAACGGGAAATTACACGCAACTGGCTGCCAGTCCATCCGCCGATGCTGAGCTTGACGTGTTTTCCTGCCTCGTGTGCGGAAGAGACTAGTCTTTCGAGAAGCGCGGGGGCGTTGGCAGGGTCATCCCAGGTAAGAGCGAAAGACTGGTCTGGCAGGGCAAAGGCGAAATCGATCCAATCAAATCGAGTAAAGTCGATCTTCTCCGGGGGAAGAGAGTAAGACGCCCAGTCTGGATAGTAAGCCATTACGAGAGGGCGTTCGTTGGGGAAAGGGGCCGTCGACGGCGCCCGGGAGTGCTGGGGGCGAGCCACATGAAGAAGCGGAGCGGCACACGAGAGAAGTCCAAAGAAGACCGGTACAGAAATAATAAACGGTTTCATATCAAAAGAACCCAATAAGAAGATTTTGGAACCAGCCAGTGCAGTGGGAGTGAGGAGGAGAGAAACTGAATGCTTTCCCAATCGCCGGTCCCCCCTCACGGCACCATTTCTACTTTTGGATCCTCGCTTGTGTGACGTTGCCCCTCTCCGTATTTTCTTTCTTTCTTTTTTTCAAATCCCCCCTCTCACTCTCCTCGGCGCTTTCTTCCGAAGCGCACACCTCCGCCGAAATAGGGATAGATCGAAAACCAATCTCTGACGGAGATGGTTTGGGGTCCCTCGGATCACCCTCCCCCTCCTTATAACCTCCCTCGCTCAAATCGATAATGACACGCTCCCCCCCAACACCTTCTACTCCGCAATGTCTCTTCGGGCTGCGTCCCCTCCTCCCCGGGCAACAACCCCAGAACCCATTCTCCAACCACTTCCATCTCCACGACTCAGACCAAGCAGGTCGATCGGCCGCCTTAAACCAATTGTCACCTCTACCACCGTTACTACCACCTTATCTTCTCATGAGGAATTCCACCTGACTTTTGACGAATTTGGGACCGACCATCGTAAGTTCCTCCACCCAAATGTTTCAGCCTACTTGACATTCATCATTCTCCAGACTCTCCAAAAACACACACGACACCCCATCGAACGAGGAGAAAGTCCGGTCCGACGTCTCCGTCCCTACAGAGTCCTACCCACCACCACCACCACCACAAACCACCACGAAGATCTGGCTCGCCTCCTCCCCCAGCCCACCACCATCCTACTCCTCCTCCGCCTCTTCCACCACTCCCATCATTCCTCATTTCAGCCGCACGTAGACCCACGACAGGCTGCGGCTTCGATATACCAGATGTTTCAATATTCCCCTCAACACCTTCGACTTCTTCCGACGAGTCTGTGAGCTCGCGCTGTTGCCTCATTCATCGTTCTAATTAATCCTTCTTACCGCGTTTCCGTTCCCCTTACGTTCTCTTCTATAATATCTCACCCCGGCCGCGCGAGCTCTGTAGTTGTAATATTTCCACCTGTTTTCCCTCGCAAAGTCTTGGTTGACATGCCGTATGATACTGTTTATTAGATGTTTGTTTATTTGTCGCATCGCCTTGTCCCACACTTTGGTCGGTGGTTCGCTACTTACTTGTCCTTATCGGTTGCCTGTGGCAGCCATCTAGCGCTTACTTATCCATCCACATGTGCTCTAGAACCGAGTTGCCATGGATGCGACCTCAAATATCTGGACGACCATGCAATCGAGGATTTCCTCGGCTCCGACGCTCGGAAAGTATATTGATCCGCCAAGCCTCAGACTCACTTGCCCAGATGTTGTCTGTGTTACATATGACGAACGAGAACACGAGGTTCAGATTTCCCCCCTGCCGATGTGGTTCCACCCGCACTGCGCGCCGCTCTTTACGCACCCTGTGGGTCTTTCCTGTGCATTCTCCGACTCAGCTCCGTAGTATCCAGCCGGCGGTTACCGGTTACCGGGTCTTGCGGATTTCAAGTTCGTGTCCGAAAAATTTACCCACACAGATCTTTTGTGTTGGATCTGCGGACCGGTTTCGACGCAGATGATGAGGAAACCGTTTGGCCACACATTACAAACTCTCTCTTCGGGTTGGATGGCGAAAGAGCGTAGCTTTCTTGTTGCTCCGGCCCATATCCTCGTGAAAACGTCACGGTGCAATGCGATGACAGCACCCAAGACGTGTTCCGTTCCATGTGTGGGGTTAAACAGGTCCCCCGAGCCTAAAACCCGTAACCTGGGTTGTTCCGGAGCCACGGAAGTGACTAGCGAACCGTGATTGTGTGCTTCCGGGTGACCTATGTGATATATGAAAATGGTCAGTCTCATGTCTAAAAATGCTTCCACGGAATTCCTTCGGCGCCATTTTACATTCTCGTCACGATTGTCTGACGGAGCACCACATTGTATGCGGTTCAAACATATGAATCACGACGCTTACTTTGGCTCGTAAGGTGCTCGTAAAAGTGAATGGGTGGAGGGGTATATGGCATAGTACGGCGCGTGGAACTGGAACCGACGATCCAACACCCCGCGATCCAGTCGGCAAGGGCTACAAGCGATCATATTACGTGTGGATTGGCCGTCGTCACTGGAGCTGTTCCGGCCCCAAACCTGGGCCTGAACGTTTGAGTCGCGCGATTACCAAGAGAACCCGATTCTAGTTGTTAGGGTGCAACGGGGCGCCTTATCCTCATTCGACACTATGGCACCAAAGTTCACGGAGGTACGGAGAGGGCACTAGTACATATAGTAAACCGCCACCACGACTATCACTCGAAAAAGGTTACCTGCAGGGGCCTGACGTGCATTTCATTCTACTTAGACACGCAGCTTTCCCAGAGCGGGAAATCCTTGTTCAACGGTTTTGGGTCGCGCTTTCCGTTCCTGAACGGATTGAAAGGGAAAAAACAAAAACAAAGGCGCGCGGCACACACACCCCCCCCCCTCTCATGCGCTGACGGGGACGAATGGGGATGTATGTACTAAACCAGGCTAATACCGATCGGGAAACCATGGTCCACTCTCGTGGCGCTTGGGGGTCCGTAGACATTTCCAACGAATCATGGAACCACGTTGAATGGTACAGTACACTCGTGACTGGGAGGAATGAACGTTGGACATCAATTGACCATCCCGGTCACTTTTGAGTACATGAACACTGCCAATCTATCCGTGCTTTACGGGCGTGCATCACGTCAAGGAATAGTAGTGAGTGTCATTCCGTGGGGTAGATAGAGTGTTTCTAAACTCATGACGGGTGCCAGTCGCCGTGATTTGTATTGTTTCGAGCCCCGGGCAACGGTCGGGGTCCTGACAGTTCCCTTTTCCAGCTAGAATATTCGAGGTTCAGAAAGTCTCAAAGGCCATAGAAAGTCACTCAGTACGTATACATATCTCCCCCCTTTGTAACAAGCACTGAGCGACGAGCCTATGCAGTGATGAGGGAGTGAGAATCTGAACAAACCTGTACGCAAGCTCCGCTAGCGCGTTCGGTCTGGGGGATCTGAGACCCGACCGTCAGGATGAGGGTGACCAAGATCCCGTGAAACCCGCTCGCCGGCCACGGGAACGGTCCAACAACGCCGACATGCACAGGGGTTCGAATTTCGAATACGGGACATCTCCTCCGAGGGATCTAAACTCCCTACTCAACCATTGCTTCCGCGAACGGGGCCGAAGTGAGAAGATCAACGTGGTCCGACGGTCGGGACCGTCCTCATGCTATCACTGTCAGGGGGAGCAGCGGGAGCGGGGGGGATCCAGCCTGCCGAGGAATAAAAATCAGTGATCAGCATCCACTGCAGTGCATGCGAGATTAGATGCGAATGCAAACCGAGATTGCGATTGCGAACTTTCAAATATCGTGCATATGGAGATCAGGAGATGGCCCGTGGACTTGTGGGGGTGCGACAATAGGTACCCGGTATGGTTACAATCCCGCCGGAAAGAACAGATCGCAGCGAGATCGATTGGATATGTGCTGTGTAGCCACTAGAAGCATGCGAGCTCGAGTTGACGAAATTAAGTTGGAGGCTGTCGAAAGGTTTCAGAATTTCAGTTCTCAGTATCAATGTGTTCGTATCAGCAATAGGATGGAATCCATTCTTCAACGGGTGTCTGATTGTGGTGGTCGATGAACTGCATGAAGAAAACCTGATAGGAGAGGTAGACTCACAGCACTGCTACTCCTCCATCGATACGCTCCCCTGTAACCGTCCGCCCGCTCGGAGACATGAATCCTGATTCGGATTCCTCTGAGTCTAGGAGCTCGTTATAACATTGCTTCCTTATCACGGGATATTTCCCTCAGAAGATAACGGCAGCGAGAGAATAGTGACCATCACCGTGACCTAAGTAGGCAATCCCGACGGCATCTACCTGCACCGTATCGACCAAGCGTAAAAACAGCTGTGCCGGAGTCGTTATCGGTTACCTTGGTTTCCCGCGGGATCTCCATCATCATACGATCTTGTAGTATATGAGCAATCGCACCATCGGCGTTCTGTTCGCGTGCTTGGGAGCCGAAGGCAACGAAGGAAAGAAAAAAAGGAAAAAAAAGGGATCCAAAAATAGGAAGGGGACCCATCCTGTTTGCTCCGATACTTACTACCAGGGGGGTCCTAAACCGGATCGTTCGTTCGTTCAGGCCCAGGTTTTGCCGAAACAATC
>Ga0307512_10005812_pt1 | contig 12702 bp, 18 predicted proteins | sample 14_EM_MG_FD_200267 | JGI IMG/M metagenome (GOLD analysis project Ga0307512, IMG submission 200267) | Populus trichocarpa ectomycorrhiza microbial communities from riparian zone in the Pacific Northwest, United States - 14_EM | ecosystem: Host-associated > Plants > Roots > Unclassified | place... | reverse complement strand
AGATGGGATAGTTGTATGGATTCGAATACACTTTTTCTTGGTCGGTCGAAGTAAGTAATCGATAATAATAGTCTCATTTCCATGTGCCGATGCCCGAGGACAGTGTTGTGCTGGTCGACGAAGATGAAAAGAGACCCCTCAGCCCTTGCCACCTTATATTTGTATTGGATTATTTTCCGTGCTCTCGTTCATTCGATAGACTAAACCGCCCCCAACGATGAGTGGACACAGGTTACGATGAACAGAGCCCCCAGATCTGTTCGACGAGATCCTCGTCTAGAGTCCCTGTACCGAATTTCACCACGTGTATGTTATGATAAGGGGAGGAGCTTTCTGTCCAAGTAAGGCTAGTTAATCGCACAGACATTTGACGTAAGAAATGCCACCGACCGACTAGCATGCGGTCGAGTTTCCCCACAGTCGTTAGGAATCGGCTCAATCCTGAGGGCACGGTATATCTGTAATCATAGGCTAGCAGCGAACCGTCTTCAGGCAAATCTGTCGACAGCACCAACAGCAACGACGCAGAGAACGGCAGGAGACTCAGGCTGTCCCATCAAGTTCATACTCTGCGGCCTAATCACTCTCCCCCAACTCACGGAGCTCCTCTTTGAGCAGCGTGAGCTCCGCCTGCTTACTCGTGACGGAGCTGTCCGCGTCGTTCAGGGCTTTGGCGAGGGATATTCGCGCGGCGTCGAGGTGGTTGAGGTTCTTTGCGTGTCTCTCGGCGGAAGGCACGCTGGGTGGACTCGTCGAGGACGTGCACGCGACATCGAGGACACGCGCAAGGGCTGCAGGACGGAGATTGATATCAACAAAAGAAGAAAGGGCGTACCCTTCAGATTTGCGTGGGCCTTTTCGAGCTCTTTCCTTGGCTCGGTCGACTACTTGTCGATCCGGTCGTGGACGGCAGCGATGGTCATGGAGTCGTCCTTTGCGTCGACAAGATCCGCGATGCTGCGTATATTCTTTCTGAGAAGCAGTCATGACCGTAAGATTGGATCTCACCGAATAGATAGGACATATATACGTGACATCCCGAAGAGTATCTAGGGCCATTTCCCTCATCGTTGTAATCGATCAAAGGTCAGATTAAGTCCGAGTCGGGGCGCGATGAGCGCAGGTGCACACGAACGAAATGTCTGATCCCTCACGTGATTAGCACGAGTGTCTGACGTCAACGCGTAATTTGTGGCTGATTGATCACATACAGTAATCCGCGCCCTGCCCCGGAATAATGGATACACGATTAGCCAGTGAAGCCAGTGAAGATCAGCACGTAATACGTCGCCGAGGGGAGAACAGTTCTGTAGTTTCTCTGCAGAGGGATGTTTGGTGAGGTTAACTTTGGTCTGGTTGCGATAGCTGACTAGTGCGGCATCTAAGATGGGACGAGGGGGATGCAGCCATTGAAGAAATCAAACTGAGAAGAGAATGAGGCGAGTAGATGGAATTACTGTATATGATCAGATCTGCTGGTCCGTGTCACTGCCAGCGCACCGTCGTCGCGCATACATTGATGTGGAGGGAGGAACGCCACCATTCATCAGTTCACATGTGCACGATCCACATGAACTTTAGACATGTTCCTTGCATTTGCTGTGACTTACGTAGGCCCGAATGATAGTGAGTTTGAGAAATCTCACTCAGGTGGCAAGCTCCCTTCGCATCAGGAATCCACTCCAGGATCATCCCATCCCATCCCCCACAACTCAAGGGGCAGAACCCCTGTCACACCGCTCCATGGCTCAGTACGCAGTGCTCATCAACTGTTTGCCGTCTGCTCCATAATCTTCAATTTACAGGTTAGCCCATTATATCGCAGACGAATAGTCCGCGTGAGAGTTCGAGAGAAAAGAAACGGAGATAAAACTCGAGCGGCGCTCCCGGAAAGAGTACGCGCCAAGTAGTTGGACGGGGGTGGTAGATGCGAGTTGTTATCCTCGCAGCTGCTAATGGGTATTTCTCCGGCGGTAATGAAAGGCGTAGTGAGCTTGGTCAGTAAAAGAGCCGTGGAGAGGGAGCGAGAAAATGAGCCACAGTTGCCCAGCACACACGAAACGAAGATGGGGAAAAAGTTGGGCCACAGTTGCCTGGTTTTCGCCAGGACTGGGCTGGGGTATTTATACGTTGAGTCCAAGACAAAGGGAGACAATGAACGCTACGCGGAGAAAGGAGAAGGAGGTAAGTTGGGGTCCTGCTGGCGACAGACCGCGCAGCGTCGTGTGTGAAAAGTGTTCGGTATCCAGAATGAAGGCAGGGAACGAATGGTATGTCGAAGTGCAACAGTGGGGGCAGAATTGAAAGGAAAGCGATATTGTTCGATGTCCAATGGCTAAGATGAAAGAGGGCAAGCTGAAAAGAGAGCGCAAGATCTAAGACAAAAGAGTCATAAAGAAACATAGGAAAACGACTCCAATACTCCTAAAAAAAATAGTAAATGGTGTCCGAGACAAAACACGAGGATCCGGACGGGGGGGGGCCGACTGGCGAGGGGCAGCAGACGACGTGCGAGACGTGAGCTGACAGGTATTGAGGGGCGCGCTTTTGTGGCGTCAGCCGGCGAAGGTGGGCGACACGCGAGATGTCGGCAGAGGGCTCGAGGAGGGGCGGCAGTGAGCGTTGAGGGGTGGAGAGTGAGGAGAGGAACGAGGGGCGACGGAGGCAGGTGACGAGGGCGACGTGCGATGGTACCGGTCAGTCTTGCAAGCGTGCCGAGGTCGTCACATGGTCGAAAGTGCTCCGTTCCACTTCCGTTCCGAGGTCTCAGGGTTCCCATGCTTTACCATACGCCTCTGTTCCCATGAGTCCTCTTCACCATTGAAGCCGACGCCAACTAGTCGCTCATCCTCAACCATTTCGACAGGCGTATGGATCTACATGTGGAAGAAATTGTTGTCTTATGATTATTGTTGAATTTAGGAAGTGAAATTGAACGTTGAACGTTGAACCCTTGACGAGTTTTGGACCATGAGATGTGGTTCCTGTATAATCAACTTGAACGCTTGCGGTGGGACCTCCAGTTGGCTACTCGATATCAACAACGACTGAAAACGGTCCCGAATGTTTTGAAAATGGAAGACGGTCGAGAAAGAAGACAAAGATACCCTACTTAACTGTCAGATGGCAGTTCAACTCGCTACCTAGTCACTGTTATTTTCTTTGATGGACAAGTTATAATCATTTACCTGGATTGTGTACGATAAGTGACACGAGCGACCGAGACGACTTCAGGGCGTCGAAGAGGAAGTCAACGCCCTCAAATCATAACGTCTTCCACATTTCGTAACTGTTCATGTATGTCTAGAATCATCGGGGAGCAGCAAACTCGCGTCTCGATGTCATCATGCCCCTCGTAAACCACCCCGACCACCCCGACGAATCAGAATCCTCGATCACCGCGACCACCAACAGGAAACCCTCCTGAGCCTCTGTGACCACAACCACTCGATCGCAGCTGCGTGCATTTTGATCACCCATCGTACATCTTCGACCCGCAAGCCTCCTGCTGTATGGCACGCCAGGTGGAGTCAAGAATCTCCCCTCGCCAAGGCACTGACAACGTCCGTGCTCGCTGAACTTCTTTTCCGTTAAGAACCCCGAGCTGTCGAAAATGAACATCGGAGGGTTAGAAGCGAATATCTGGCAAATGTTCCAAAGGGAAGCAGACAGTTAGAAGAGCACAGAAGAAACCTTTTCGCGAACACGAGGTTGCTTGAACAAAAATCTGTAGAAATACCCGGGATAAAGCAGCCTGAGAGGAGTCGAACGTTCGAGCCGATTTGAAAGAATGTGTAGGATGTGTATTACGCTAGAAATACAAGTGCAGAGACGAGCGAAGGAGGGCAAGGCACGATGGCCCGCATACTAGTGGTGTCTTTTATAACACAGAGACAATTTGCCCTCGAGAAGATACGTCGTCGATCTTTGCACGTCGGCTTTGAGTGCTCTCATTCGTGCAGCCCGAGTCCTTCGACGGAGGGACTCACTACAGAACTTTTCGATCCATGGTTGCAAACTCGGGTTTGAGGTGGGCTCCTTATCCTTCCCTGACTGTTTCTTAGTTGGAGCTCCTGCTTGAAATAAATTAGCAGCCATGTTAAGTGCATGGGGAGAAAACGAGATGCGCCGACAACACGAGACGCGGTTAACGAGAATTAATGTCGCGTCTATGTTTATCTGGGTTAAGTAAATAAATAGACGTGACACGTCTTTCTTTAAAAAAAAATGAATATTTATTGTCCTTCAGTTACTAGAGACGTACAGTATAGGTAATAGGAGTATGCTAAAAGGGAATATCTACAGGGCTGACGAATGATAGAGATGTACATGGACGCGGCGCTACGAGCGCCAAACCCTGGGGTCGGGGAGGGAGAGGGCGTAGGAGGGCTTGAGTAGAGTGGAGAAATCCCCATAGCTTTCGTCCTCCGTCTTCAGTCGAAGATGAAAGCAAGGGAGGAGTGGCCGAAGATGTCCTGGCGGCGTTGGGAAGCAAAGAGCGGACAGCAGAACAGAATGTGGTTGATGGAGTAAGGTTTATGGGGCCATCTAAGGCCATCGTGGTGCTCTTCGTGACTACATGGGCAGGTCGTATTGTCGCCGGCGTTCGTGCGGAAGTGGGTAGAATAACTTGCAACGAAGCAGTATCGTGTGGTAAGCTGTATGGCGGCCGAGAAAAAGGGGACGGCTGCGAGCGGTGAGCACGCCTCTAATGAGCGGCGGGGGTTTGATTCCATCAGGTGGCTGGCCTGAGCGCTATGCCGGTGAGGTTCGGCGGAGGGCATGGTAGTCCCGCGCCCATTCCTCAAGGATGCGTTGGCGTGGCGGAGACTTGGTCGCCTCTGTAGTCCTAGGATCTTCCGAAACCTGTGGTCCCGACCCTGGAGCCTGGAGCCGTGCCAGCGGGGCTATGCTCAGGGTGGGTCACAGTTCCACGAATGGACTGCGAGCGGGAGCAGGCTGTTGGGGGATGGTCCGTCGGGAGCTGGGCGGCCTGTTGAATCTCTCCTATGGCGTCCCTGCCTGGGAGGCCGGGCCACCTTGGTGAATAATAACGGAGCTGAGCCCGGCGGCCGGGTCGTCTGACAGGATCGTGTCGAGCGTCGAAGTGATCCTGGAGGGAAGGTTTAGGTATTTGTGTTTGGAAAGGCGACAAGCGGAATGAGAGATGGCGCGGTTAGGGAGGAATAGCCCTCAGAGGGCGGTCGAAAACGAGATTGTGCATGCTTTCGAGGCCGTCTGCTAGGGCAGTGAGAAGTGCTCCCGTCCTATCCGGCGTTGCGATCCAGCGATGTGCGATGAGTTGGTTCCCTCTGTAAAGGAGAAAAGCGGCGACCAGCGTGTCTGGATGTGGAATGAGTTGGATATATAGAGAGAGAAGGAAGTCGGAGGGAGGGATGCGGCGGCGTCCTCGCTGAAGGATAATAATCCTTGGTCGGTTTAGAGTTGGAGGCATCTACTACTTGGGGGTGTGACCACAAGAAACGGAAGGGAGTCTCGGAGGAGCTGGGGAGAAACTAGCTGGGGAAGGATCTAGGGAGGTGAGAGGTGAGGCGGGTTGGAGGGTTTATGTAGGGTGGCTACTAAGCTGCCTGGCTTACCGAGAGGTGAGAGCGTAGGAAGGCCGAGGGGGGAAGGCGTGAGAGTCGCCCATGGAAGGAGAGACGGAGGTTCCGGTGACTAGGGGGAAAGCGCAGAGGTGGTGTAAGGGAAGGGTGGGGGTAGTGCACTACAGTGGTAGTACTGACACCTCTGTGGCTAAAAACTCGGCGTGGGCGCTCTCCACGTAACTCGTTACTCGCATCCCTTCCCCGAACCTGAAACCACGCGTTTGCATCAAAGATGGCAGAACCGCCATCTCATATAGGTTCGTATTTCGGTCCATATTCCTAGGCGCGCCAATTTATGCTCAGAGGAGATAGATAAAGCTCGTGGTCCGCCTCCGCTCACCGGTGAGCGCGCGCAATTCTTTGATCGCGCAGAGTCCCCGAGACTACTAGCCTCTCAGCAGACCGACAGACGAAACCAGGGGACGTGGAAATTAAAAATGAGAAGGTGAAAGTCGAGCAGAGGCCAATGCCATTCGAAAAGATGACAATGCAAGGTGCGTGTTTCCCACCTGTCCTGGGTCTTGGCTACTGATTATCATCCGTCCAACTTGTCCACAGGAATGGTTAGTATCAGGGAATGGCTAGAGTCGCGGGTACAGAGTCGAGAAACACCATTGACCAACATACCGGAGAACTACTGGCCGCTCGTTGCCAAGTTTACTCAAGAGAGGTACGCGGCACCATTTCCCCTCTGACTCGCCGTAAACGCGATTTCAGTGACAGGACAATCACTGCGTTGTCAAAGTATATACAACAAGAGCTGGCCCCAGACGATGAAGAAGATGTCGACAACTCGGCCTTTATTCCTTCATTGAACGCCATCGAAGACGTTGTGAAGTGACTCGCGACCCGCGTCAATTATGGGATCGAATCCTCTCTTTCAAAGACTCCTGCCGCACTCTGCATCTGGCAATGGGAATTGAAACGGGAGTATCTCAGTTTTCTTCCAAGGGCGTCTCGGGAAAAGGTCGATGCCAGACTGGCCGATCGAATCCAAGCACGTCTATGAAAATCTGTTATACATCAATTCGCACCTGTTTCGGTATAAAAAGGACCTCCAAGCGATCTTCGACTCCCTCCCTGCTAACGAAAGGAACGCGTTGCTTGGGGTGAATGATCATTCAGACCCACCGTCTGAGGCTCAGCCCTTAGTCCCGCGAAGGCTATTGAAAAAGCAGCAAACGTAAGCCTGACCATATCTACTAATACCATGGCTGACTATATTCTTGATGCCTTTAAGGAGAAAGAGCGGAACGAAAAAAAAGCCGCCAAAGCCGAGAAGGAGAGGAAGGACAAGGAAACCCAAGAGAAAGCCCGGTCAATAATGGCCAGTTTCTTTGGGAAGGCGAAGGCCTTGTCCACCACCACATCCCCATCCAAGGGCCCAACCCCTTCATCATAAATACCCTGTCAGAATTTGACAGAGTTTTCAGGCCCCTTACACTCAAGAAGGACGCAGAGCTTGCGCCTATTAACTGGATTCAGCATGCAAAACGAAGAAAACGAAACGCAGATGGAAGTTATTGCCGTCGACGAGGACGATGCCGGGGATCATGGTGTTGAGATGAGCGAATCTGAGCCTACTCCAAACGCGAGCGCAAGAGGTGACATCCGTTTCTACATCAAGATGATTGCTGTTATTGAAATGACGACGCTAGAATACATACGCCACGTCTTGTCGCGATGCCCGTCATTACCAACTGGTCCTTGTTCTTTGGATACCATTCGCTCACTGATCACGCGGCTCTCGGAAGCTGAAGTGACCGGTATCATCGCCGCGGTGCGCGCACTCTCACCTCTACAAGATCGCACGCGAATACCGGCGAAAGTGTTTATATTCCATGAAGACGAGCGCCCGGGCTACTTTGGAACATTCACGAAACGCTCGCGGCTGGTCAAACCGCGTAGGCCATTTACGCGAGACGATATCGCGCTTTGCCCACACCTATGACAGCGGTGCAGAATGGGTGAAGAGGATCAAGGGGGAGGGGCCGACGTGCTCGGAGACTCCGACGACGAACGGGAAGATGAGGAGGAATCCAACGACCAGGATGGCTGGCTTGTGGATGGTGACGAAGAAGAGGTAGCAACACCTGTCGAGGAGCGCGAAGGACTGGATGGATGCCCATTTCCGCCTACATCGGAGAGCAGCAAGACCAAGCGCAAGGTCGGGAAAGAGAAGGAGACGGATACCGATGGTAAGGCAAAGAAGCGGAAGGTTGTACCGCTCGTGCCCTTCGTGAAGGGCCCATGTTGGGAGACGGAGATCGGTGGATGCGAGTATGAGCCATTCAATCAATATCGGATACAGTTTTTCAACGGTAAGTTCCTTTCGTTTCGTCCTCGCTGCCTTGCTAAAAAATTCCTGGTCCAAGACACACCATACCCCATCGACCTGTCCACCTTTGTCTCGGTTCCAGTGGCCGCGCATAATGCGCCTGGCCCATCCACCGCTTCGACGTCCGGGGCAAAGCATCAGCCGCAAGTCTTGATGCCAGCGTTGCCACCTCATAACCTCAACTCCAGCACACCGTCATCCGAAGCAGCATCACCTAATTCTGTCAACCGCCAGCAGCAACCACAGTCGAAGCGTTCACGAACGATACCGAAGAATCCGTTTCCCGAAGACCGCCTTCCTTTCCTTAAGGAGAAGTGGCCAGCATGGAGACGACAAGTTTGATTGCCCTCGTAGAAGCCCTACATCTTAATCTGAAGGTTCATAGCGTCAAGAAGAATGTAATCGAAGCGAAGGTCAGGGAGATTTGTATGAAGGACCAACGACGTATCTGGTCATTGAAAATGGACACGGAGGTAGTACGCATATCATAAAAGATTGCGGTTGATGCGGACACAAACAGTCCCCGAACTTGGAAGCGTTAGGGCCACGGTGAATGCTGAACGCTGAACAAGGAATGCAGAAGAGGGGATGTACGCACTTGTATCGATTGATGTCGTTAAGACTCGCTTTATGCCAGGCCTATGATATTTTTGCATCATCTCACAGACTTGCGTCAGCTTCACCATCGAGATACAGTACATGAGACTAGAGTGTACACCCGATTAGGTTCTGGCAGCAGACAATTCGTGGGGGATGGGACAAGCACTTGACTAATCCTGGAGTGGATTTCCGATGCCAACGGATCTGGCCACCTGGCCAGGTGAGATTTGCCAAACTCACTATCATACTCGGGCCTACGAGAGGCACAGCAAATTCAAGGAATATCTTTAAAGTCTATATGGACCGTGCACGTGTGAATAGATGGACGGCGCCGTTCCTGAACACTGCATACTGCATGAGTACGGCATGTAGGCACGACGACGGTGCGATTGTGTCATGACCCTCTGACCGGCATATCTGGTCCTTGTAACCCACTCTACTCGCCCCCTTCTCTCCCCATTTTCATGTCTTCAATAACCACATCCTCCTCATCCTTTCAACCCATCATAGATGCCGCACTAGTCAACTTTCGCAATCAGACCAAAGTTGACCTCACCAAACATCCCTCTGCAGACAAACTCCAGAACTGTTCTTCCCTCGACGACGTCCTCCGGCTACTTCTAGAAAGAGAATCCGCATTCAACGTCTATCGGGACAAACATCGCAAGTTGATCGACTCCCTTCGTCCCATAGTCCAAGCCGTCCATGCTTTCTCCACCATCTGTGGCGAGGCAGCTGGCCTTGTACGCGATCGACATGATATATTCTTTTTATTTGCATATCCTTATTCCTCCCTTCAGGCGCCATTCCAGCCGACAAAGATGATATTCGTTGGAATTGGTGTTCTCCTCTCAGTAAGTGTCACACTTCTTCCTATGGGGCTATTGTGTGCTATCTATCCACGTCAGGCAGCTGTTGGTGTTGGTGACAGCTATGACGCACTCAGCGATCTCTTTGAACGCGTCGCCGCTTTCCTCGCACGCTTCCGTGTTTATATCGAGAAGATCCCGCCGTCACCTACGATGTCAAATGTCATGGTGAAAATCATGACCGAAGTACTCAATGTGCTTGCGTTAGCCACAAAGCAAATAAATCAGGGACGGTTCAGTAAGTAGCCTATTACGTGCTGATCTTCACTGGCTAATCGTGGTATAGAGAAATTCATAAAGAGGTTGCTAGGAGAGAGACACGTTGAGGCTACCCTACAGCGGTTGGACCGACTCACCCAAGAAGAAACTCTGACGACTGGTGCTCGCACGTTGGAAGTCGTGCATGGATTGTCTGACGATTTGAAGGTTGTCAAGGATGGTTAGAATCCTTACCCTGCTGGCAACCAAATGACTAACAAGACTTCTTGGGGCAGCGTCAACACATGGTGTACAACAAGCTCTAGGTATGTTCGACTGGCGTGGAACCCTCAATCTCTATGACTGATGACACATGTTGGTCGCGATGGAAATACCACAGATGGAATGAACAAAATCCGGAGTCAGGTTTCGAAGCTGAATGTGATCCTTATTCTTAGGGAACCAATTCCAGAGGGACGTTCGAAGTTGGCTCTCTCCTCCAGATCCCTCGACAAATCACAACATCGCCCGTAGAGACCACCTTGAAGGAACTGCCTCATGGTTCACTCAAAGCGACCGTTTTACGGAATGGACAGAATCAGGGTCTCTATTTTGGATTCATGGCAAACGTACGCGTTTCTTCCACTTCCTTCTTGTCGCACACACTGATGCCGCCTGGCACATCAATTCACAGCGGGTTCTGGCAAGAGTATTTTGTGGTGAGTGATTCCTGAAATATTTTGTCCGGCTCACTCAAACATCAGTCAGCTCGAGCATCGTTCGACAAGTTGAAAGTCTACGTGATGCGGGATTGGCCTTGATGGCCTACTTCTACTGCGATTTCCGAGATCCCAAGAAGCAAGAGGTCACGGGATTACTAGCTTCCCTCGTTTCTCAGCTTTCAGCCAAATCTGATGCATGCTACGATATTCTTTCTGCCCTATATTCTGAGTACGATGGAGGATCTCGGCGCCCAGACGATGACACACTGCTGAGCTGCTTAGAAGAGATGATCAAAACCGAAGAACTGCCAACAGTGTATATTATCATCGATGGCCTCGACGAATGTCCCAGTGATTCTGGCGTAAAGTCCCATCGAGAATGGGTCCTTGCGCTGGTGAATAAACTGGTTGACTTACAACACCCGAATGTCCGTATTTGCGCGACGAGTCGCCCTGAGGCAGATATTCGGACTGCCATCGGGTTTTTGGCATCTCATGCCGTTTCTCTGCATGGCGAAGCCGGACAGACGAATGATATTGCCGACTATATAAGGTTTGTCATGAACTCAGACATGAAGATGCGAAGATGGAGGGAGAACGATAAGGAATTGGTCATCACCATCCTCTCTCAGAAGGCTGATGGAATGTAAGTCTTCATTACTAAGCCTCCTTACGACAGTTCTCATGAAACTACCCAGGTTTCGCTGGGTCACATGCCAACTGGAAGCCCTCAGGCGCTGTCTTCCCTCCGCAATTGGACGTGCCCTTGATCACTTGCCGGAGAGTTTGGACGAGACCTACAATCGCATACTAAAGGCTATCCCTCAGGAAAGACAGGAATATGCACAACATCTCTTCCAATGCGTTGCGGAGTCGATTAGGCCACTTCGTGTAGAGGAGCTTGCGGACATCCTTGCGATTGAATTCGACGCTGGAGATCTTCCCCGATACCACATAAATTGGCGTCTCGATAACCCAGAAGACGAGGTGTTATCGATATGCTCAAGTTTGATCACCATTGTCGACATGGACGGATCGCGAGTGGTCCGGTTCTCCCACTTTTCTGTCAAGGAATACTTGACTTCCGAAAGGCTCGACAATGCTGCGGAGGGTCTTTCCCGGTATCACATCCTTCCTCGTCCAGCACACGCAATCCTCGCAAAGGCTTCTCTGAGCGTCCTTCTATCGTTGGACGACCAGGCTGACAAGGACACTATGAAGAACTTTCCCCTTGCCATCTACGCGGCTCGATACTGGGTCGACCATGCCCAGCTCCACGGTGTGTCTCCTAAAATCAAAGATGGGATGGAGCGTCTGTTTGACCGTGAAAAGCCATTCTTTGCGACATGGGTATGGATACATGATATTGACTATCCATTCCGGGAAATGATGTTTGCGGGGCGTCCATCACCACCGGAGGGTACACCATTATACTATGCCACGCTATGTGGATTCCGTGACCTTGTGGAACACCTCATTATTACCTATCCACGGGATATCAATGCCAGGGGCGGATTCCACATTACTCCTTTGCATGCTGCGGTCAACAAAGGAAACACCGATATTGTCGCCCTACTTCTCGAACATGGCGCGGACACGGCCACCTGGAATAAGAACAATTGGAGCCCGCTGGATCAAGCCGCCCAAAGAGGGCGTCTGGATGTGATCAGGTTATTGCTTTGCCATCATGCGGATGTCAATTCTCAGGATGACATGGGGAGAACCCCGTTGTTTGTGGCCTCACAAGAGGGAGAACTGGAGATTGCACGGGCATTACTACAGCATGGTGCAGCTGTGGACCCCCATGACAAGGCCGGTGGGACGCCATTGATGGTTGCATTGAACTGTGGACATTTGGATGTCGTGCGTTTGTTACTCGAGAACGGCGCAACTGTCGACTCCCGTGAAAACAATGGCTGGACCCCATTGATGGCGGCATCGCAAAAAGGACATTTGGATGTCGTGCGTTTGTTACTCAAGAACGGCGCAACTGTCGACTCCCGTCAAGACAATGACTGGACCTCATTGACGGCGGCATCGCAAAAAGGACATTTGGAAGTCGCGCGTTTGTTACTCGAGAACGGCGCAACTGTCGACTCCCGTAAAGACGATGGCGGGACCTCACTGATGGTGGCATCGGAAAATGGACATTTGGATGTCGTGCGTTTGTTACTCGAGAACAGCGCAACTGTCGACTCTCGTACAGACAATGGCTGGACCTCATTGATGCTGGCATCCCAAAATGGACATTTGGATGTCGTGCGTTTGTTACTCGAGAACAGCGCAACTGTCGACTCTCGTACAGACAATGGCTGGACCTCATTGATGCTGGCATCCCAAAATGGACATTTGGATGTCGTGCGTTT
>Ga0307512_10005811_pt1 | contig 12707 bp, 7 predicted proteins | sample 14_EM_MG_FD_200267 | JGI IMG/M metagenome (GOLD analysis project Ga0307512, IMG submission 200267) | Populus trichocarpa ectomycorrhiza microbial communities from riparian zone in the Pacific Northwest, United States - 14_EM | ecosystem: Host-associated > Plants > Roots > Unclassified | place... | reverse complement strand
CTCGTCGGCTCCGGACAGCAGCACCTCGCGCAGGTTGATCCGGCTCACTCCGTAGTGGCGCTCCTCCGGCCCGCCGGCGGGCGTGATCTCGTCGGCGGTGAAGCGCAGCAGGTCATCGAGCCGCTCCGTGGTGAACGCGAAGCCGCCGTCGTCCACCGAGACGGTGTCGAGGAAGGCCTGCCAGGCGGCGGGTGGCAGGCAGGCGTGCAGGGCCCGGCTGCCGTTCGGGTTGATGTGGATGCGGTAGCCCTGCAACCAATCGGTGCGGGCCTGGGTGCGCTCGTAGACGGTGACCGCGACCCCGGCCCGGCGCAACCCCTGGGCCAGGCACAGGCCACCAATCCCGGCGCCAATGATCATGACGTTGAGTGTGCTCATGAGTCGATTTTCATCCGTACGAATGTCACTGTCAATCGAATGGTTGATTAGTCTAGTCGGAGAAGTGACTCTGTTACCGTGATCTTCATGAAGCGGCCCCGGCGGTCCCCCAGCGGCGAGCAGCGCCGTCGCGACCCGGAGCGCACCCGCGAGCGGATCCTCGAGGCCGCGATGATCGAGTTCGGCGAGCACGGGTACGCCGGCGCCCGAACCAGCGCGATCGCCGCCCGTGCGGGCGTCAACCAGCAGCTGATCTCGTACTATTTCGACGGCAAGGAGGGCCTGTACCGGACCCTCCAGCGCAAGTGGGAAGCGACCGGTGGCGCCCCTCGGCCGGATCTGCCGCTCGCCGAATTGCTGGGCGGATTCCTCCGGCTCAACGCCACCCAGCGCTCAGGGGCACGACTACTCGCCTGGGAGGGCCTAACCGCAACCGAAGCAGCGGTAGGACCAGCCGCCGACACAACCGCCGAGCCCGAGGGCGACCCCACCGCTAAGCCCGCCGGCGATGACACCACCAGGCCCCCGGGCGACCGGGCCGCCGAGCCGGCTGCCGATCCGGAGACCGACGCCTATTACTCGGCAATGGTCGACGATCTGCGTCGTCGACAGCAGACCGGCGAGCTGTCCGCCGACCTCGACCCGGCCTATGTGCAGCTGATGCTCTTTGCGGCGACGCTGGCCCCGACCGTGCTGCCGCAGATCGCGCGCCGGTTGACCGGCCTGCCCGCCAATTCCCCGGAGTTCCTGACGGCCTACACCGAGCAACTACGCCGCGTCATCGCCCTCCTCGCCGGACCGAGCACGCCACCCAGCTAGCTAGCTAGTCCGCCAACCACGCCGGGCACGCCAAGCCCCGCCGCCCCGCCAAGCTCACCCCGCACACCAAGCCCACCCGGCACACCCGGCACGCCGGGCACACCGCCAAGCCCGCCGCCCCGCCAAGCACGCCGCCCCGCCCAGCACGCCATAGCCACCGCCCGCCCAGCACGCCGCGCACACCAAGCCCACCGCGCACACCAGCCCGGCCAGCACGCCGCCCGCCCAGCCCATCCCTCGCACAGCACGCCAACCACGCCGCGCACACCAGCCACCGCCTGCCCAGCGACCGCCCAGCCCCAGCACCCCCAGCGCGCCAAGGCGGCCGATCCAGGCAAGCGGGCCGAGCTGAGCCGCGGCAGGTCTGCGCCGCGGCTCGCTTCGGGATGACGGCCCGCTCAGAGCTCGGAGTCGCTGCGTAGCCGCAGCGTCACGAACGTGTTCGTGGTGCCGGTGTTCACGGCGCAGACGCTGTAGCTGCCCGCGCCCGGGAAGTTGCCGTAGGAGGTGCGCAGCTCCTGGCTCCAGGCGGTCGTGTTTGGCGTCGGCGAGGCGGCCACCTGCGCGCCGTTGCGGTAGAGCCGGAATTTCGCCCCCTTGGCGGTGGCGGTGGTGTCGACCCGGACCTGGTAGCCGGCGTACTGCGAAATGCAGGTCGAGGCGCCCGGCCCGAGGAACTGGCCGGCGTAGGTGTCGGCATATGCGGCGCTCGGCGCCGCCACCGCCGCGCCGATGGCGGCCAGCCCGCCGATGGCGAGACCAACCCGACGGACCCGCGTTGTACGAGTAGACGATGCCATTACGTACCCCTAAGGACGTTTGATTCTTGATTAGGACGTTTTGAAGGTAGGCCGGTTCCGCGTCCGCAAAACAGACCGGTCCACGTCCGAAACGCCACCATTTGCCGTCCATAACGCCCACACTTGTCCTCTCGTAGCTAGGAGCCCGGCATGAGCTCAGCTCTGGCCGATCATCTCGGCGCCGCCCGGCGGCGGTCATTCGTTGGCCGCCGGCGCGAACTGGCCACGATCGACGACCTGCTGACCCGCCCCGGCGCCGGCGCGGTGATCTACCTCAACGGCCCGGGCGGCGTGGGCAAGTCGAGCCTGCTGCGCCAGGTCGGCTGGCTCGGCGAGCAGGCTGGTCGGCCGGTGTGGCGATGCGATGGGTACGACATCGCCCGCGCCAGCCTGCACCCGCCCGCCCCGACGCCGGGGCTGCTGATGCTCGTGGATTCGGCCGAGGCGCTCGGCGCGCCGGACCGATGGCTCACCGAGGAACTGCTCGCCGAGCTGCCGGCGGACGCCGTCGCGGTGATCGCCGGGCGGGTGCCGCCCCCGCTGAGCTGGCGAACCGACCCGGGATGGCGGGACCTCGTCCGGGTGATCACGCTGGGCAACTTCGACGCCGTCGAGGGCGCCGAGATGCTGGCCGGGCTCGGCGTTCCGGAGCATTTGCGCGCGGCGATACTCGGATACACCCGGGGCCATCCGCTGGCCCTGGCCATCGCCTCGGACGTCTGCGCCCAGGACGGGCCGGCCACGTTCACCGCCACGCCGCAGGTGACCACCGCCTTGCTCGCCACCCTGCTCGACGCGGTGCCCGGCCCGGCGCATCGGTCGGCCCTGGAGGCCTGCGCCCAGGTTCGGGTGACCACGGAGCCGCTGCTGGCCGCGCTCACCGGCGTCGCTGACGCACGCGAATTGTTCGATTGGCTGCGTACGCTGTCTGTGATCGAATTCGGTGCCCGCGGGTTGTTCCCGCACGCGTTGGCCCGCGACGCGCTCACCGCGGAACTGCGTTGGCGGCACCCGGACCGGTACGGCGAGTTCCACCGACAGGCCGGGGCGTACTACCGGTCGCAGTTCGCCGCCGCGGACCCGCACGCCCAGCGGGAGATCCTGGCTGATTTCGCCTACCTGCACCGCGACAGTGCCACGCTCGGGCCGTTCCTGCAGGCGCTGTCGCCCACCGAGGCGAACGAGGACGCGCTCACCGTGCGGGCCGGCACCGGCCCGGACCACCCCGACGCCGTCGACCTGATCCGCCGGCACGAGGGCCCCGCCGCCGCGGCGATCGCCGAGCACTGGCTGCGCCGGCAACCCTGCGCCCTGACCGTAGTGCGGGACGCGGACGGCGGTTTCGCGGGCTGTCTCGTTCAGCTGGCCCTGGACGAGATCGACGCTGCCGACCGCCGAGCCGACCCGGCGGTCGACCGTGTGCTCGAGCATCTCTCCCGCACCGGCCCGCTGCGTGGCGGCGAGACCGCGTCGATGGTGCGATTCTGGTTGTCAGCGGACGGCTACCAAGACCTCACTGCCGCCGGCACGGCGCTCACCCTGCACGCGGTGCGGCACTACCTGACGGCTCCGGGTCTCGCGGTGAGCCTGGTCGCGTACGCGGATCCGGAGTTTTGGGCGGCGGCCAGCATGTACCTGGACTTCACCCGGGTGCCGGCGGCGGATTTCACCGTCGACGGGCACACCTTCGGCGTCTTCGCCCACGATTGGCGCACGGTGCCGACCCTGAGCTGGCTCGAACTGCTCGCCAACCGGGAGACGGCGGCGGAACCGATGGCTGTGGCACCCCCGGCCGCCGCCGCGACCCGGCTCCGGGTGCTCGACGTCGACGAGTTCGCCGAGGCCGTCCGCGCTGCGTTACGCGATCTCGGTCGCCCGGATCGCCTCGCCGGTTGCGCCTTGGCCCAGTCTCGGCTGCTCGCCGAGCACGCTGACACCGGGACCGACCGGGGTGCCGCCGTCCAAATGTTGATCACCGATGCGGCTGCCGTGCTGGCCCGGTCGGCCCGTGATCGGCGCGGGTACCGGGCCCTGCACCACACCTACCTCCAGCCGGCCGGAAGCCAGCAACGCGCGGCGGACCTGCTCGACCTGCCGATGACCACGTTCCGCCGACACCTCACCGCCGGAGTACGACGCCTTACCGAGCTGCTGTGGCAACGCGAGCTGGGCGGTTGACCCCCCTCCGGCCGGGTCGCCTCCCGAACGAGGGACGCGAGCGGGCGCGAGGGGCAGCGCGGCGCAGGACGACGCCGAGCAGGCCAGCACGCAGGCGAGGCGGCGCCGAGCGGAGCTAGCAACGCGGCACAAACCAGGGCCACTCGACGCAGGCCAAGGCGACCCCCGCGCAGGCCAGGACGACGCGGCACAGACCCCGGCCACTCGGCGCAGAGCAAGGCGACGCGGCGCACGTCGGGGCCACCCGGACCAGAACAGCGACGCAGCACAGGCCAGGACCACTCAGCGCAGAGCAAGACGACGCGGCGCACGTCGGGGCCACCCGGACCAGAACAGCGACGCAGCACAGGCCAGGACCACTCAGCGCAGAACAAGACGACGCGGCACACGTCGGGGCCACCCGGAGCAGGGCAAGACCACGCGGCAGAGGCCAGTGCGACGCGGCCCGAGCCCCAGCTCGGGTTCATCTGCGCCGCGGGCTGCTCTCGCGCAAAACAACGGCGGTCGGTACCGAAATCGCGACAGCCTGCTCGTCGCCCGAAAGCGCGATCCGCACGGCGTCCGCCCCAAGCTGCTGCAGCGGTACCGCCACCGTGGTCAGCGCCGGGTCGACATCCACAGCCGGCGCGATGTCATCGAAGCCAGCCACCGCGATATCCCGCCCCGGGACCAGACCGGCCTCGCGAAATGCCGCCATCGCGCCGATAGCCATCACATCATTGACCGCGAAGACGATCTCCGTGTGGCCGATGCCGGCCGCGACCAGCCTCCGGGCCGCGGCGTAGCCTCCAGCGCGGGTGAACTCGGCCTCGAGGAGCAGCCCGTCGGGGATGGCGAGGCCGGATCGGCGCAGCCCGGTGGCGAAGCCGGTGCGGCGGTCGCGCGACGTCTGGATCCGGTCCCCCGCGTGGATCATGGCGAATCGGCGGTATCCCGCGTCGACCAATTCCACGGCCAGTTGCCGGGCTCCGCCGAAGTTGTCGACGCAGACCGCGGCGAACGGCAGGTCCGGTTGGCTGATCAGCACGGCCCGCCCGCCGGCGGACTGGTACGCGTCGAGCTCCTCGATGAGGTCTTCGCGGATTCCGGTGCCGTCGACCCGGCTGCCGGCCACGATGATCGCCCGGGGGCGGTGCCCGCGGAGCGCCTTGACGATCTCCAGTTCCCGTTGCGGTGAGCGGGCGGTGACGGCCATCGTGGCGATCAGGCCGGCCTCTTCCGCCGCGGCGATCACCCCGGCGGCGATCGCGGAGAAGTACGGGTCGTCCACATCGGCCACCACGAGGGCGGCGGTCCGGGTCGAGCCGCGGGCGATCGCCTGGGCCGACAGGTGCGGCTCGTAGTTGAGCTCGGCCGCGGCGGCCAGCACCCGGCTGACGTTCTCCGCGCGGACGTTGCGACTGCTTCCGTTGAGGGCGCGGGAGGCGGTGGCGACGGAGACGCCGGCCGCCCGCGCGACGTCGTGCAGGGTGGCCGGTTGCCGGCCGGTGTCCGCGGTAGCCCGTTCCACACGGGACATTCTGTCATCTCCTTGAAACATTTGCGGCCCGCATGGTGGAATACGTTTTCTCGCAGCGTCCAAGGAGCGTGCAGATGTCCCTCCGCCGACTCGCCAGCACAACGGCCGCCGCCCTGGTCACCGGCGCCCTCTGCCTGGTCGCCTGGACCCCCGCCCAGGCCGCCACGGCCGCGACCTACTACGTGGACGCTGCCGGCGGCGCCGACGCCAACACCGGCCTCGACGAGGCACACCCCTGGCAGAGCCTCGGCAAAGTCAACGCCACGACCTTCGCCGCCGGCGACCGCATCCTGCTGAAATCGGGCGGCACCTGGACCGGCCAGTTGTGGCCCAAGGGCTCCGGCGCGAGCGGCGCGCCCATCACGATCGACAGCTACGGCTCCGGGACCAAACCGCGCGTCAACGGTGCCGGCCAGGCCGCGGACGCGGTGCGGCTGTTCAACCAGCAGTACTGGACGATCCGCAACCTCGAGGTGACCAACGCGGCGCCGGCGACCGGCACACCCGGGGCGAACCTGGCCGACCTGCGCGGCATCCACGTCGGCGGCGACAACGGCCAGACCCTCAACGGTTTCCTGATCGACGCGGTCGACGTGCACGACGTCACCGGCGAGGTCAACTGGATCGGCGGCGACACCGCCGGCAACGCGCCCGGAATCCACTTCCAGACCGGCTGGGACGCTTCCAAGAAGACCGGCGGCATCGTCCTGGACACCACGGTGCCGAGCATCGCCGCGCCGCCCAGCACCGTGACGATCATCAACAACGCGACGATTCAGAACTCGACGATCACCAATACCTCGTTCGCCGGCATTGTCGTGAAGCAATACACCGGCGACGGCACGGGGGCCACCGCGACCGGCTGGGGCAGCCGCGGCAGCGCGAGTGACACCAAATTCAAGCCGCACACCAACATCGTGGTCCGCAACAACTACATTACCCAGAACGGGACCGCGTACGGCTGCAATGGTATTTATTTCACCGACGTCCGCGGCGGCACCATCGATCATAACGTCGTCGACCGGACGGGCACCTCCGGAATCGAGACCTATTTCGCCGACAACGTCACGATCCAGCACAACGAGGTCTTCGGGACGTCGCGGAAGGCGGGCGGCGCGGATTACAACGGCATCGACACCGACAAGGGTACGACCGGGCAGGTCGTCCAGTACAACTATGTGCACGGCAATGGCGACGGCATCCTGCTGTGCCAGTTCTCCTTCGGCGATATGATGCTGCGCTACAACGTGATCACGAGCAACACCCGCTACCAAATCTATCTGCATTCCGACGCCGCCGCGTCCGCCAAGATCTACAACAACACAATCTATAACAACAACAGCACCTATCTCGCGTACGGGTATGGCACGTATTTGACCTCCAATTATGCGATCTCCAATAACATTTTCTATTCCACTCAGGCGAACGCCACGATTTCGACCGGCGCCACCCTCGTCTACAGCCATGACCTTTACGGCGGGGCGACGCTTACGGTTCCCGGCGGCGAGGCCGGTGCGGTGGTCGCCGATCCGCGGTTCGTCGCCGCGCCGATCAACGCCCCGAACGGCACTGCGGCCACCGGGCCGAATCTGGCCGCGGCCTACGCGCTGCGGGTACCCGTCGGGTCGCCGGCGGTCAACGCCGGGGCGGGCATCACAGGCAACGGCGGCGTCGACTACGCCGGGACGGCCCTTTACACCGGCGCCGCCGACATCGGCGCCTTCGAGTTGGGCGCCGGACAGAGCGCCGTGATAGCCCAGCACACCTTCGACGCGCTGGCCACGGGCAGCCTCGCCACCGGGGCAGACGGCCTGACGGTCAGCAGCGCCGGCGGGACGGTGGCGGTGATCGAGTCGCCGAGCGCGGCCGACAAGAGCGTCCGGCTGACCCGCAGCAGCAACAGCGGCAGCACGAGCGTCTCGCAGAGTTTCGGCACGCCGCTGACCGGCACCGTGACGGTCGAGGCCGACGTCATGCGCGAGGCGGCCTACGTCTCCGGCAACGACTACTTCGCGGTTCCGTACATCCGCGGGGCCGGCGGGATCAACGCGGTCTGCCTGGCGCTGACGAAGAACACCATCGCGGCGTACTCGGGCACGACGCTCGTCACCGTCGGCTCCTACCTGCCCGGCCGCTGGTACCACCTGAGTGCCGTGCTCAGCACCGCCAGCCAGACCTTCGACCTGTACCTCGACGGGGTGCTGGTGCTCGACAACAGCGCTTTCCGCAACAGCGTCACCGGCGTGGCGCAGATCGACTACTACGCTAATAGCTCCAACTACGGCAGCGTCGTCGTCGACGACATCAAGGTCTCGCTGGCTACCTGATAGGGAAATCCGTGCCTCATCCGACCCGGCCCACGGTCACGTTGCACGATGTGGCGGCCGCGGCCGGGGTCTCGATCGCGACGGCGTCGAGAGTGCTCGGGCGCGGGGCAAACACCGTCGCGCCCGCGTACGAGGCCCGGGTCCGCGCCGCGGCGGAGGCCCTGCGCTATACGGCCGACGTCTCGGCCCGGGCGATGCGCGGCACCACCGACTCCATCGTGCTGATCGCCGACGACCTGACCACGCCGGCGATCGCGATGATCGTGGCGGCGATGGAGCGGCAGTCCCGCACGGTGAACGCCTTCGTCACGGTCGCCTCCGCGCACGGCACGCCCGAGCGGCAGCTCGAGACCGTCCGGCTGCTGCGGGCGTTGCGGCCCCGCGCCATGGTCCTGACCTCCAGCCGCCTCGAAGCCACCGCGCTGGGCGGCCGGCTACTGAGGGAACTGCGCGCTTACTCCGACGAGGGCGGCCGGGTGGCCATCGTCGGCAACACCGACCTGCCGTTTGACGCGATCCGCTTCGACGACCACGGCGCCGGGGAAATCCTGGGTGCCCACCTCGCGCGGACCGGGCACCGCCGGGTCGCGATCCTCGCCGGGCCGGCCGAGCGCCCCAACATGGCCGCGCGGGTGGCGGGATTCGTCGACGGCCTGCGCGCCGGCGGTGTCGCCGAAACACAGATCCAGATCCGGCACTGCGAGGTTAGCCGGGCGGGTGGCTACGACGCCGCCCGGGCGCTGGTCGCCGACGGTCCGGGCGCCGTCGACGCGATCCTGGCCGGCAACGACGTGGTGGCGATCGGCGCGATGACCGCGTTGCGCACCGCGGGCGTTCAGGTGCCCGGCGACGTCTCGGTGGCCGGGGTCGACGACATCCCGCTGGCCGTCGACGTCACGCCCCGGCTGACCACGGTCGCGCTCCCCCTGCAGCAGGTCGGCGCCGACGCCATCCGCCTCGTCCTCGGCGAACGCCTGGAAGCCGCACACGCAACCGTGTCCGGCCACCTAGTGGTACGCGAAAGCACCCGATCCTGACCCGGCTTGGAATACGTTTTCCGGGGCAACAGGCATTGGGCGATCTCCCGATGGTTGGACGAGGTGGCGACGGTCGACCCCTAGACCACCGTCGAGCCCGAGACCGCCGTCGAGCCGGCAAATCACCCCGGCGCTGACCGGCTAAGCCAAGCCACCCGGCCCTTTGGCGTTTTCTGTAATCCGTACGCTCGCCCGGCGCTCCTCCTGTTTGTCAGCGTGATTTCACCCGGCGGTGCAACGGGAGGCGGTAAGACGTGCGGGAAGCGGACGGGCTCAGCGTGGAGCTGGTGCTGGAGGGTGAAACCACGCCGCGAATAGCCCCGCGAGCGTCGAAGATAAGCCGCTCCCTCCTCATCGTGGCGGCGCTGGCGGCGACCCTACCGCTGCCGGCGTCGCCCGCCCTCGCCGCCGGGACGCCCACCGACATCACGGCCGACATCCGCGCCAACCGTGACGTGGCCCTCTCCGGTGACACGGTCGTGAACCTGCCGTCCGGCGCCACCATCACCTACGCCGGGGTGCTGAGCGGCGAAGGCACCGTCACCATCGCCGGCAGCGGCCGCCTGATCCTGACCAAGGACAGCGACTTCACGCTGCCCAAGGCACGCCAGCGGCAGAAGGTCAGCACCGGCTGGAGCGGCGACGATTACGCGGTCACCACCGTGACCGATCCCGACCCGCCGGCGGTGATCGTCAGGCGGGGAGCGGCGCTGCAGTACGGTCCCGGCGACGGAACCACCGGCACCTTCGGCCACTATCCCTATGCGACGCCCGGTCCGCGACGCAACGGGCTCAACATCAAGGTCGACGGCACGCTCGACGTCGCCGTGCACACCAAGGTCGACCTCGGCACGATCAGCGGCTCGGGCTTCATCCTGCAGCGGCGCAACACCTGGGACGGCATCTCGGTGCAGGGTGACCAGCCGTTCGCCGGCGTGCTCTACAACGGCACCGGGGTGGACCTCGGCTCGCCGTACTCGCTGCTGTCCATGCCGAACGTCAAGAAGATCGTCAACCAGGGTTCGTCCGTGGTGGGCGTTCCGACCGGGCGGCGACTCGTGGTGACCCAGGACTTCTACTCGCGCGAGTACGGCAACGACATCAACTTCAACTTCCCGCTCTCGAAACGGGCCGTGGCGGTGTTCACCGGCGTCTACAGTTGGGCCGACGCCGGGCCGGACGACAACCCGTCGTTAAGCAACCCGGCGCTGAACTTCACGGTCGTCCCCCACCGCAACAACAAGCGCGGCATCAATATCGAAGGCTCGAACGTGCAGTGGGGCAACGGCACGGGCAACCGCTTCTTCCTGCCCGGCAACAAGGACACGGTCTACCTCAACCTGCACACGCGCCGGGGCGTGCGGGGCCGGTTGACCTTCGACTACAACGGCCCGGTGACCCTGTCGGCGCCCATCTCCGGCGGCACCTACCACGACACGCTGAGCACCCCGGGCGCCGGCGACATCGTCATCGCGGCAACACCCGGCAACACCGTGACCTTCGCGGCCACGCAGAACTACGACGGCAGCACAACCATCGGCAAGGGCGCTACCCTGCGGCTGGGCACCGGCCTGGCCGACGGCGACGGCAGCCTGCTCATGAGCGGCGAGCACGCCGAGGTGGTCGACAACGGAACCCTGATCGTGCAGAACGCGAAGACCGCCGTCACGCTGGCACACGTCAGCGGTACCGGCTCATTCACCCAGGCGGGCACGGCGACCACCACACTCACCAGCGAGATCTCCTTCACCGGCGCCACCCGTGTCTCGGCCGGCACCCTCGCGCTACGCGGCGGCAGCCTGGAAAGCAGCAGCGCCGTCGAACTGAGCAAGGCCGGCGCGACGCTCGACCTCACCCGGGCAGGCAAGCAAACCATCAAGGACCTGAGTGGGGCGTCCGGCACAACGATCGCGCTCGGCCCGGCGACCCTCACCGTGAGCACAAACAAATCCATAACGTACGCGGGAAATGTCATCGGTGAATCGGGAAGTATCCGAAAAATCGGCGCTGGCACCCTGACTCTGTCCGGCAAAAGCAACGCGGCCGTGGCGGTCCAGCAGGGCGTCCTCCGGCTCGGCGGCGGCACCGCCACGGCGGGTTCGGCCACGATCGCCGCCGGGGCCACGCTCGCCGGAGCCGGCACTGTCCACGGCACGGTCACCAACGCGGGCACGCTGTCCACCGGTTACGGGACGACGCTGCAGGTCACCGGCGCCTACCGACAAGACACGGGCGGGACACTCGCGCTGACGGCCGACACCTCGGCCGACTACCCACAGCTAACCGTCGCCGGCCCAATCACACTCGCCGGCCGCCTAGCGGTAGCCGCCAGCACGGCCCCCCAAGCCACATCTCCCGAAGCCACATCTCCCCAGGCCACGGCCGCCCAAGCCACAGCCGCCCAACGCACGGCCGCCCAAGGCGCAGCCGCCCAAGGCACAGCCGCCCAAGGCACAGCCGCCCAAGGCACAGCCGCCCAAGGCACAGCCGCCCAAGGCACAGCCCTCCAAAGCACGGCCGCCCAAGGCGCAGCCATCGAGCACACGGCCCCCGACGGAGCCCGGCAGCTCACCGTTCTCAACAACACCGGTTCGGCGGCGGTCTCCGGCACGTTCGACGACCTGCCCGAAGGTGCCGCCGTGCCGATCGGCGGCACCGAATTCCGGATCAGCTACACCGGCGGCGACGGCAACGACGTCGTGCTCACCGGCGGCACCGCGACGGAAAAGGCGGCCGCCGCCGGGGTCGCCGACACCCTCGGTCTCACCCGCCTAACCAGCGGCAGCGCAGGCACCACCGTCCAGCGCCTGGGCCTGCTCAGCGGGGTCGGCTTGATCGTGGTCGGATTGGTCCTCATCGTCCGGTTACGCCGGAGAGCCGGCACGCAACCGGCACCCGGAAGCCCCCCAGCAGCCCGCCGATGACCAGCCCGCCGGTGACCAGCCCAGCGACGACCAGCCCAGCGATGACCGTTCCGCGTGGCGGGCAACCGGTGGGAGCAGGTTGCCGCCCTGTTCCGCAGTCCACCGTGCCCGACACGACGACGGCACAAAGGCCCTCGGCACAGACCACTCAGTCCGCGAGCCCGGCGACATCTACGACCCGGTATCGGACTCCGCCAGCATCGACGCAGGCTAAACCCAATCCCGATCGACCACACCACCAGCACCACCGCAAACCGACACACCGCCCGACCAACGGACCCTCCAGCACCGACGCGAGCGAAACTCAACCTCCATCGGTGCGCGCGGGTCGACGCGCTGCTGCGGCTCCGCCGCGGCAGCCGCAAGCCCTCCCCGATCAAGGGATACCCGAGGGCCTGGCGGACTACTCCGTGATCTGACCGTCGGTGAGTTGGACGGTCCTGTCGCACCATTGCGCGACCCGTGCACTGCGGGAGGCGAGCAGCACGGCTGTTCCACGGTCCGTCTGGGTCCGGAGTAAGCCGAGGAGCCGGCGCTCGTCCGGCTCGTCCAGGCCGGCGCTCGGCTCGTCCGCTATCAGCACCGGCGGATCGTTGGCCAGCGCCACGGCAAGTCCGGCGCGGGCCCGCTGGCCGGCGGAGAGGTCCGCCGGCATGGTGTCGCCGTGCCCGGCCAGGTCCACAGCAGCCAACCGCCCGCTCAGGTCTCGGTAGCCGCGCCGCCCG
>Ga0307512_10005810_pt1 | contig 12707 bp, 14 predicted proteins | sample 14_EM_MG_FD_200267 | JGI IMG/M metagenome (GOLD analysis project Ga0307512, IMG submission 200267) | Populus trichocarpa ectomycorrhiza microbial communities from riparian zone in the Pacific Northwest, United States - 14_EM | ecosystem: Host-associated > Plants > Roots > Unclassified | place... | reverse complement strand
GTTTATTATTGGAATGTGACGAATGGAGAGTGTGTTACAAATTAAAAGGGAAGTTGGAAACGATAGGCTATGATTATAGATAGACTTTGATTAAGAGATAGATATGTTTAGGAAAGTTTTACAATGCTCAAATTGTAATTACTAGACAAACTCTCTCTCTCTCTCTCTCTCTCGTTTTTTTATTCTCTTTCTATCCCTTTTTCTCTAGTTTTTCTCCCCTTGCTGTGTTTCTCCTCCTTGTGTCTTCTTTTCATTTTCCTCTCTCCTTTTTGTGTTGCTGTAAATATCTAATAATTATAGCATGAGCGTCATAAGATTTCTTGTTTGTGAAGATAGTGACAGGACATGTTTTTAGTTTGATAAACACGATGATGGTGAAGACAAGTGAAAAGTGTATATGGTGAAATAGAATGTCTGAAGCTTTTCTATAGGCAAATTGTGATGGTAAAAAAGGTTTTCAAAGGATAGTTTTCTTTTCCATTAGCAAAAAGGGCAATTCGAGCATAAAAAACTCATAATACATTTCTATGACAAACTTAAAATATAGGATTTCATCCTATTTACATAAATCGTATTTTTTACCATGTTGCATTCAAATTCAAAGAAAGTGTGCTTCGGAAGATGCCTGGTGAAAGGGTTCACTGCTGATCAATTTGAGCACAGGATGCCTCCATCAACCCATTGCGAATCTGGTCGCCGATGTCTCTTACATGACCAGGGCCATGAGGGATGAAAACAGTGGTGTTCTTAGATGAGTTGCCGAGGTCTTTGATGGTGTCAAAGTACTGTGTGATCATGATGAGATCCATCACCTCCTTAGCTGATGTGCCTGTCACCTTGTGTGAGAACTCCAGTATGTTCTCTCTCAAACCATCGGTGATTGCCTGCCTCTGCCTGGCCACACCAACCCCACCAAGGTACTTGGCTTCAGCGTCAGCTTCTGCCCTTTTGACTAGGAGCACCTTTTCAGCTTCACCTTTGTATACACTAGCAAGCTGAAGTCGTTGAGCTGAGATACAGAATTGATATGCAAAAGTTATTTGCAAATGAAGTTGAGGATCACAATTAAATGCCATCAATAGCAAGCAAGCAACTGATCACTATATCAGATACATAGAACCGGAAGCTTGTCCAAAATCAAACACAACAGATAATTTAGACTCTAAGGAAATTACCAAGAAAGAAAGTTTACAATTGTTGATGTTTAGTAAAACCATTACTTGGTATAATGACAAATTTCATGCATAGAGATAATGAGATCCCTAAAATGAAACAATAATCTGGATGCTGTTAGAGAGGTAGCAAGAATACACACCATCTAGTTAGGAAAAAAAAAAACAATTCATAGTGAATAATGGTAGTGGAAAATTCAGTTAAAGTTGTCTATTACATCTTGCAAACTATCAGAGCTAAAACTAAAACTAAAATTGAGTAGGCAACTTATTTTAGTTCCCATGTCCTTCCAGAAATCAGCAATGTCTTTCATATGATATCCAAAAAAATAAAACGAGAAGGTCTTTATGTAGTAAAACAAGTGAGAATGTGTAGGGTGATTAATACCTGCATTGATCTCGTTCATTGCCCTGCGTACAGTATCATCAGGTATAATGTCAACCATCAGAATGTGCTCTATGCAGTAGCCATAGGCTCCCATCACCTGATTCATTAAGTCGACATGAGATAAGAACAACAGCAGTGACATGACTTCGGCAATACTAAGAAAATTCTTATCTAACACGCGCACAAAAAAAAGGAATCATATATCAAGAAGAGTGCACTTGAATAATCAAAATATTGAATAATCCAAAGAACCATTGCTACAAATTTATAAAACCATGGGATTCGACAAAAGAAGCAGGTATCCAATTACCTTCTCCAATTCCTCCAAGACAGCTATGGCAACCTCACCCTTCTGCTCGAAAAGCTCATCCAATGCCATTCTTGGAACAATAGCTCGAACCACTTAAGAAACATGAAATACGTCACAATGAAACGAGGTGAAAACTCTCAAAACTCAAAAAAGGAAGAGTAATATAGACGCATTATTGGATAATAAAAATCTATATCCCATGCTACAACTATGGAGTACCATCAAATACATAAGCCTGAATCTGCTCCCTGGGATTTGCCAACTCATAGAATGCATCATCAGCATTTTCCTTGACTATTCGGTACTGAATCGAGCAAACCAATTGCACAAAGACATTATCCTGCATTGACATAAAACTATGTAAAGCCCTTAATTTTCTATAAAAGAGAAACAAAAATCTTAGCCCAAAACTAACCATTAGAGGACAGCACAAAATCAGAAAACAGAAAATACAGTGCAAATTTTATTTCATCACCTAACAATCACATTCTTGATAGAAACAGCGTAAAACCCTGAAAACTCAATTTCTAATCTCTTTTACTTCTACTGGCTTTTCTCAACAACCAAACATGATCACAACAGAAATAGTGTCACATAATTAGCAATCTGATCACATTAAACATATCGGGGAACCGATCAGAGCCATTATAAACAAGGGATCAGGTACTTCCAAAGTCTCAAATCTTGAAAACACATTAACAAATACTAAATACTAAAGCCTTTAGAACCCCTAAACTCTCCATCAAACACAACAAAACACAAGACCCACATCCAGAAATTCAAGAAACACAAATCCAAACAAAACCCACAAATTCTACACTCCTTAATCACCAATAAAGCCAATAAACACTAAGCCCTAAAACCCCCAAAAATCCTACAGAAAACACAACAAAACACACAACCCACACCCAAAAATCCAAGAAACACAAAACATGACAGAACCCACAAACCTTCCATTCCTTAATCACCAAGAAACCAAACAAAATGAAACTTAATCGAGAATTAATAAGGAAAAAACCTTGGTTTTGGTTTCAATGCGGACATCAAGAGAGTGAATTCTGGTAGACAAAACACCGGCCAAACATTGACCAGCAAGGCAGTTAAAGAAGTGGAAACCTGGCGGAGCCAATCGCTCAAAACGACCCCACCTTTCAACAACACCAACGCTAGCTTGGTCTACGCATCCACATAAAAAACAGCATGTATTACCCATGATTTTGCTCCTCTTCGTATCTGATAGGAAAGATTAGAGAGAGAGAGAGAGGGAGAGAGGGAGAGAGATGAATGTGCGGGCTCTGTGTCATTTAGGAAACGGTGGGATGCCTTGACTTTCTCTTTGGTTTCGGTGGATTTTTTTTTAATTTCTAATTATGATTATTTTTTTCACTAATTTTTTTTAGTTATTTTGAAGTTTAATTTATCTGACAACTTAATAAAATGTTTTTATAATTAAGTGTGTTTATCATGCAATCAGAATTTAATCGGATAATATTAATATAAAATTTAAATGATTGAATCTGAATAAAATAATAATAGGATTTATCAAATGCAAATTAAGAGTTTAAATTTTAAGATTATGAATTACCTAATTTGGCCATAGATAATCATCCCAAAAGTTAAACCAACTAAAAAAAATCTAAATTTAGGGGTAAGAAAAAATCATTTAAATTTGAAGCATGTGAAGATTTAATTTTCTTGCTACTTAGTAATTACTAATTAGTCAATTCACTCTTTTATTAAATGGAATTTTGTAGGGTCTAACGCAAATGCTATGCATGACCTAGCATTCATGGATGACTTGGACTTTTTCTTTGTTAAGTTTTCAATAGAATATATAAAGTTATTGTTTATTCTAGTGTTTAAAAGTATTTTTAAAAATAATTAAAATTTTTTATTTTTTTATTTTAAATTAATATTTTTTTAATATTTTCAGATATTTTGATGTGCTGATATCAAAAATAATTTTTAAAAAATAAAAAATATTTTAAAAAATAATTACAACTATACTTCCAAAATATTTATGAGGATATATTTTAATGTAGTGGATTATAGATTACATCGTAACAAAAACATTATGTTTTATGTTTTTGCTGGTAAAACACGTGCAATGGAAGTATACTGCGTTGTCAAGCTAGCAGTAAATATTTTAGTTGAAGAGGAAAAAAATGATCAGTTACTTGCAAATTATGTTGGTCGATAAAAGTTACAGAGCTCTGCAAATTTCAGATTATCTTCCTCCCCTTGGTCTCGTGCCATTGTTTAGTTTAACCTATTCAGTGTAACCCTACGATTCCGAGTCAACAGAAAGTGTTAATTACGTGGTTGATGGTAAAAAATGTCAAGAGCTTCATGTAAATTCTTTGAATCTTAGTGTTAGTTTACCCTTTTACGTCGGAAAATCTTATAATACTCTAAGCATTGTATCATGCAATCTCCTAGACTTGCTTTGTTGAAGCTTTTACTTGGTGACAATGCCCCGGCAAACTTTGAAGGGCTAGCTGCTTATTTCGTTTGGAGTGGCACATGTTGCAGAGAAGGAAGAAGACTGCTAGATTGCTTTGTCAAGAACTTGATGACGCATGATTATTGCCTCTTGTATAGGGATTAAGTGTGGCTTTTGAATGTGAAACGTACAGTGATTTATTTCCTCTGAAAAAATCTACATGTGAGAACAGGAGTCGATAAATAAGTTGATTTTCATGGGAGATACCTAGAAGAGCCATATTGTTTCAGGCTCTATCTATCAAATATTCAATAGTACTATTGATGAGGCAGGTATGTTCCCCTGCTGTGATGATACCTACTAACGCCAGCAACACCCTGCATGCAACAAAGATACTAGGTATTAACTTTTAGAAGCTGAAGACTATGCATGAGTACGCATGCATAGGTTTCAAAAGACATGCATTCATGGGCAATGCCGGGAGGTTTTTGCTTTCAATTCTGGCAAGGAAATTGAATGCTGATCAAAGAGAGTTGGATTCAATAAAAGCTATAATATCTTCCTACTCCAGAGTCACAACTTTATACAACCATTGTCAAATTAAAGATAAGCTAACTGGGAAAAGAGTTTTGAAACCACTCCCTGGGTTATCTCGTCATGAAAACACACTTCTTTGGGAAAATTTAGCTCAGAAATTTCTTTTTTTAAAACAAAAATCCTACGGAATGCAGAATTTGTGGCCATAGTTGATAAAACAGATAATGTGCGCTAATTTGTATAAAAAACAACCAAAGTTGGTGGATGGAGATGTAACTTGGACAAGAAAGGATACCTGATATACAGCAATGCTTGTGTAATATTGAGCATGGGAAGATGGAACACCTGATTCTGCAATAAGAACAAAACTATCATATCATTATATGGAGAACGGTAGGGTAAATTCATCCTAGGGAGACCCTAATATGAGACCATTAAAAGTAAATAAAGTTCAGCTAGCCTAAAAGAGATCTATCAAGAGATATCAGAAATTTAGAACCACTAAGGAGAATCTAGAATAGTATCCATGAGGGTAATATGGTAAAACACTAAACTATGTATTGAGACTAGATGGCAATATTCCAGATACAGAAAAACAGTTACTCATATTTGATTTGTAAGACTACACATGCAAAACACTACACTGCCTCTATAAGCAAATAGTGTGGGTGCATGCTTGGGGAGAAGGGAAAATGGGTGAAAGAGCATGTAGACAAAATTGCACCTGAAGTTCCACAACTTCAGAAGTGATATTTGTGTTATTGTTGTGCAGTCAAGTACAACAATAATGTGAGAGAATCCAAGCAATTAAGTAAACAATTAGAACCTCTACTCACAGCAATAACGCTACTCACATTCAATTGGACAAATTACAGATTCAAAACATCAGAGGTAATAATACTTCTGCAAGAGCAAATAGCGGATGTGAGCCTTGAGGAGAGAGGGGCAGGGACTGAATTCTGGAAAATGAGAGGTGCACCAGAAGTTGTACAACTTCAGAGGTGAATATGTTGAACATGCACTCATCCATCTAGCCAAACCATGAAATTTAGTAGCAATATGCGAACTCTTACATAATCAGCCAAGAATTGCAATGGCTGGTTACATACATTACAATGATGCATTTATATTACATATAGAAGAATCTCGGTTCATAGAATTCCTACTTTTTTGGTCTTTTAGAAATGATATGAAGACTAATCCAAGCTCAACACCACTCCCAAGAAATAAATGTATAAACAAAAGTCCAAATGAATATTCAAACACAAAATCATATTCTCCCATTGGACTGACAAAGCTTCAGCAATTAAATTTAATAAAGCAGGTTTGGGATGCACTAAAGATGCAAAAAGAAAATTCAGAGGACTTAAAAAGCTACCTCTCACATAAGCAGATCCCTGGTTGCCTTGACCACTGTACCCGCCAGCTCTGCGGACAAATGACAACCTTATAAGCATTTGAATCAAAGTAGAAGCTCGAAACACAAGGAAAGACTATCAACATTAGAAAGAACCTTCTCAAACTGTAATCATTAGCAACAAAGCCTTGCTTTTCTGCAGCAGGCTCAATATATCCTGCATGAGGTAAGGCTTGTCTTCCAAGGCCAGGTTCAATGTATCTAACAGAAGGTTGGCTTTGATTCTGAAAGCTGTGTTGAAGGTAACTTAAATGAGATTGCCCTTGATGCCAATGAGCAGCCTCAGCATACCCTGCATAATGTTGAGCTGGTTTCCTTGTAGCAGGTTCTATATATCCAGCATGGGGTTCCTGGAAGAATCATTTCATATGATCAAACCCACAGCCCTAGATCAATGGGCAGGAAAATATAAGTTACCATATCCGATTGGTGCCTCTTGGATCCAGAAATTGAGCTGCTCCCCTCCTCGCGGTGAGGTTTTCTCGCTGAATTTCTATTGATTTGCCTACCTTGAGCATTACCTGCAAAGTTTCGCCACATAAGACTGTCTCGCAATAACAGCTACAAGAAAACACAAAGAAGTCAAACAGCAAAAAACTACCTCTAGATTTCTTTGATTGTCTACTATTAAGATCATGGTCAATCTTTCTCTTCCCACGATCATTCCTTTTTTGAGGCAAATTCTTTATCTTTCGAGCTGTTTTTACTCAGTTGGCATCCTGACCTTCACTGAAACTGGTTCGATGGTTGTTTGGTTTACCTTCTTTAGTACTATTCAACAATGAAGGAGCTTGAATCTCTTCTTTAGCAATGCCCCTTCCTCTTTTTCTAGTTCCCTTGGACTTGTTACCATGAGCTTGTGCTTTTATTTCAGTCCCAACCTCTTCGTACTTTGCATGATGTTTACCCCATCTCCTTTTCTTCTGCGCTGCTCCTCTAAATCTTGTCTTGGCAAGGTCAGCCTTAACCTGAGACAAAAAGTGATATAAAAGATGTTGCTTTAAGGGATCCACACACACATACACATGTTACGGCATCCAGGTAATCACCTTAGTTTCTCCTCCAAGCTGGGTCTTATTGATCCCTTCCACACAAGCAAGTGCACTTTTATGAGAACTAAAAGCAATAAATCCAAAATCCTTGTGTTTAGCACCAAAATTTCGAGGTAACAAAACATTTATGATCTCTCCATACTGTTTGCAGAGCTCTTTCAGCTTCTTTACATTCCAGGATTTCACTAGCCCTTTAACATGAACAGTTGTCACCTACAAGAAGAAAAGCCACAGTCTCTGTCATTTACAGGACCGACACCAGTAAAATGGAAAAGTGATTTAACAGTGATCTGAAAGCATCCACCAAAGCCTACGTATTTCCTGCTGTATATTAGATTTCTGTTAACTCTGTAAAAAACTGATGAACATATTCGCAACTTCAGAAGCCAATTAAGTCAATGGACTAACAATTATTTAGGCATAATCTAATCAAATGCCTGATGACACGATTTTTCATTTTCAACAACTAATTCACCAATTACCTAACTGGGATAGCTACATTTACCAATAAGACAAGGTTCACTCTATTAGTCACGTCTCCATGAATGCAAACTATACGGGCATGTTTGTGTTTATTACCAATCTTTTCCCTACAGATTCATCTGTGTTTTAACTCAAAGAAAAAAAAGGAAAAATGAAAAGAAAACAAGGGATAGGGAGGGAGAAAACGAAAGAGGGACAGCAAGGGTGACCAACATGGATTTCTAGTTGCCTTTGTTTCCCTGAGCTGGTTAGAGAAGGATCTTCAACCTCTTCGGTATCATCACTGTCCTCATTATCTTCCACATCATCTGCAATGTCCCCTTCTTCATCACAACCTTCTTGGACATCAGTACAGTCATCCAAATGTCCAAGTGATTCCATGAGTTTGTTGTCTTCACCATCTCCATCATCTTCCTTATCATCTGCACTCCTCAGTTCTTCATCGCCATCATCTTGGTCTCCAATAGATTCACCCGCAGGCCCTGGTGATTTCATGCCATTGTTAACTTCATTATCTTGTGCACAAGCTATGCTCTCCCTTTCGCATGCGCTCTTTCCATCCTCATTACTTCCTTCTTGAACTCCAGAAAAGTCATCCAAATACCCAAGTGATTCCATGACTTTTTATCTTCACCATCTCCATTATCTTCCATATCATCTGCACTCTTCATTTCCTCATCACCATCATCTTGGACTCCAATAAATTCATCTGCATGCCCTGGTGATTTCATGAAATTGTTAACTTTGTAGCCTTCGTTATCTTTAACACCATCTGTGCTCTCCCTTTCACACGCGGTCTTTCCTTCCTCAGCACCGCCTTCTTGAACTCCAGAAATGCCATCCATATGTGCAGGTGATTTAATGACATTGTTATCTTCATCATCTTCCACTCTTTTCCCTTCCTCATCACCACCCTCTCGGACTCTAAGAAAGTCATCCAGATGCCCTGGTGATTTCATAACATTCTTACCTTTGCTGTGTTCTGCATTTTTTACATTATCTTTTCCCTCCCTTTCATCTGCACTCTTTCCTTCCCCATCACCACCTTCTTGGACTCTGTAAAAGTCATTCATGTGTCTAGGTGATTGGATGGCATTGTTATCTTCATTGTAGTCGTCATTTTTCACACCATTTGCACCCTTCCCTTCCTTATCACCACTTTCCTGAACTCTAGAACAATTATCCATGTGCACAGGTGATTTCAAGACATTGTCACTGTTTCCCTCATCATCACCACCTTCTTGCACTCTTGAAATGCCATCCATATGCTCGAGTGATTTTACAACTTCATCAGAAGCAGGAGTCTCTTTTTCAACAGAATTCTGGTTTGCACCTACAACAAGTATGTAGTTAGAATCGGTAACCCCTCCATCGCCAATCAGCAGGGGCCAATTAGTTGAATTTGGTTTAAAAAAATGAAAAAAAGCATAATCACCATCAGATAAAAACAAGAAACAAGGAGAATGGCACACAGAAAACTTAAGCACAAGCAGTTACATGCATAGGTTTAGCAGAGCATTACCAGGTGAAAGTCCAATTTCCAAATTTGAGTTTGTGCATGATGCAAATATAGCAAGATAAGAACACTAGTAACTGGAACAGCCATTCTATATGGACCACACTATTAATATGTCTCTACATCAGAAAATATCAACAGAAGCTTCCACATTCATTTAGCATGGTTTCTACATTCCGTAAGATGCTACAAGCAATAGCTCTCGCTTTAGTTTTGGGTTGTGATTTGTTCGAAAATAAGCGTGTCATCCACCAACACCACACTTTCTGATAGATGAAAAGTAAAAGCTAATATTAAAAGAATAACCTTCAAAAGCATTCAGTCCCAAACTTCAATATAATAGGAAATGCAAACATGAAACCCAAATAATCACTTCATGCAACAAACTATCAGCAATCAAACCAAGATATACACTTATTTCCAAACTGCCCTTCATCTGGGCATCAAAAAGTTTGCATTTTTATCACTTTCTAACTTCCATAAAACACGCAGCTACACGACTTTCCCCTAATCCCATCACATTAAATTTTCAATTTCCACAATGCCCTTCATCTCGGCAGCACAAGGTATCCATTTGAATTTCTTTTTTCACTCTCTAACTTGCAAAAAACCACACAACCACACAGCTTTCCCCTAGTCCTACCACATAAAATTTCTGACTCCCGCAATTCCCTCATCTGGGCACTAAAACTTTTGCATCTTTATCAAACTTTTCTATCTCTTACTTGCACAAAACCAAAACTAGACTAAAAACCTCAAATTTTATACAAAAACATAATACATTAATCAAACATCAAGAGATAACATACAATCAATTATATAATTCTCCAAAACCAAACAAAAACACTAACACAACAAAATAATACAAACATAACTGCATCATTACCTTCATTACCTTCATTACCATTGAAGTTCAAATTCTCTTCTAAAACACCATCCATTTCCCGCTTCGTAAACGCAACAACCCATGATTTGTCGTCCAAAGTATCATCGTTAACTCCTTTCAATTGCTCTGGGCTCCGCCCCAAATCATCAACAACATTGTCATTTTCATTTATCTCTTCTTGTTTAATCTTCACTTCTTCCACATCAATTTCTTCATTTATTTCTTCCTCTGTCGATTGAACTGCTTGCCGTTTTGAGATTCGAGTGGATTTCTTGCTTGTCGCTTTGGCTCTCCTTCTTGTTGATCGACGAGGAGGCAATGTCAAAGAGTGAATTTTCCCCTTGTCAGAGAGGATTATTGACAGAGTGATGAAACAAGGAATGTAAAGTAAATGGGCTTACGCCACGCGTCATTTTTTCCATTAATTATTTTATAGTTTTTTACTAGTTTTGAACGTTTTCAAATTAGTAGTTTTTTGCTCTTAAATCACTCTTTTTTAATTAAAATTTCTCATCCTACTTGTTTCTCTTTTGTTTCTTTCATTTTGCAGAGAATAAAAATAAAAACAAATTACTTGAAAGTAACAAGGAATTAATGAAATGACTAAGTTGTAAGAAAACTTTAAAACGTAAAGATTATATTATAGTTTTTGGAACCACAATGGCTAATTAATTAATTTCATTAAACATTCTTAAGAAAATATTTTCATTGAATTAAAAGACTAAGCTATAATTATATCAATCTTTTCTTCTAGTAGAATTAATTGTTTTTTTAAATTGAACTATTAATGTTAATATGAGAACTTGCTACTTCATCCATATGAAATTGAACGTAAATTAATTCTATATTTAGAAATGGTTTCAACTGATTGGATTAATTTGATTTAATAATTTTTTTTATTAAAACGAGTTTTAAAATTATGAAATTAATTTGATTTAAATTAGTGAAAATATAAAATCTACACAACCAATTCTCGTCGATAAAAAAACTATTCCAAGTAGATGTGTGAGAGAGTAAAAGAAAAAAGGGTTGAATTTCTATAAAAGTATTATAATTTTTTTTTAATATTTTTGAGATATTAAAATTGGATAAATAGTATTGAAATGATTTCATTTTTACAATTTTGTTGGGTTAAAGCTTATTGATGGGCTACGTTTGGGCCTTGGTTCTGTCAAATTTTCGAATGGACCGAGCTTGAATCTTGAGAATTTATTCGTGGGCCGTCTCCATCTCCATTGGATTCCCTTCGTTGATCGAGGAAACATGACCCAAAAACTCTCGACGGGCAATCCAAAGATCACCCCTTTTTATTATTTCTTTTTATTCAAACTTTAGAATAGCTGGGAGAATTTAACCTTTTAAATTCATCTGGCGATCTTCACCATGAACAAAATAGTGGCTGAAAATGTAGGAATCATATTTAGACCACTGATGTTTATTTAATTTCATGGATATAGACCCGATCTGATTTAAATAGACAAGCATTTTTTAAACTAAATAGATAATTAGTAGGGTATGAATATCGTCAAATTCACTCAAACTTAACCTGAAACATATATTTATATCATATAAATATATTTATTGAATGTTTAGATTTTTTTAATGTAATATGATATATTCATATCTTAATATATATATAATATACACACACACATCCACTTCAAATATATATATTAATTATTTTATTTTTTATTGATTAATAAATAATGAATACCCATTAAATATCCGAAACTTAATTGTTAGTTTATGAATATTTAAATTTTTTATCTGATAAATAATGGATAGAATATAAACTTTACTAAATAAGATTTGATTTTAGGTGACATTCAAAGTTATATTCTCTAACCAAACAAAAACATTTTATGGTCGTTTTTTATCGAAATAAAAAAAAATCTTTCGGTTAGTAATTTCACCAACCTTCTTTCGATTTCTTTTATCCTAAGGCAAAAGGAATAATAAATTGCAAGGGTGACTTTAGTCTAGCATTTTATCCATTTTCTGCCTTAGATTTGGAAAACAGTTTTTGACTGACAATACTATATCTTTTTTTTTTTTTTTAGTTTAATGTGGGTGTCCGGGCCAGCTTGTGCGCACCTCGACTAATCCCACGGGCCCTGAAGTTAACGACCATATAAGCCTCCAGTGGCCATCATATGAGCAACCACAAGGCTCGAACTTGAGACCACAGAGAGAGCAAACCTCTTGGTCCCAAACTCTTACCACTGCGCTACCACCTAGATGGTTGACAATACTATATCTTGTAGCATAGGCAAGCAGCAAAATTCGAAAAGCTAGAAGTGTCATGCCAAGAGTATTAAAATTTATCTGTTAGAACTTGGAATTCTCATTGCAAAATCTTGGATTTAAATTCTAAAAAAAAAAAGATGGAGTGAAATCCAGGGTGTTGGGTTTTCAAATATTATATACGGATAGAGAATTATAAAACAAAATTATTCGGGAGTCCCTAGAATTTCGTTAGAAAGATCTAAAGTTATTTAAAAAT
>Ga0307512_10005809_pt1 | contig 12707 bp, 15 predicted proteins | sample 14_EM_MG_FD_200267 | JGI IMG/M metagenome (GOLD analysis project Ga0307512, IMG submission 200267) | Populus trichocarpa ectomycorrhiza microbial communities from riparian zone in the Pacific Northwest, United States - 14_EM | ecosystem: Host-associated > Plants > Roots > Unclassified | place... | reverse complement strand
GTCGTATTTGATACCAGCTTTGACGATCAGATCCGCGACCCCAGCTGCGTCGGCGAAGGTCGGGATATCACGGCCAATTTGATTGAACGTAATTGCGAAATTGGAAGAAAGGGTGCGTGAAAGTTGGGCCTTGGACTTGTCACCGATAATTACAACGGGAGAGTCAGTAGACCCGCCATTTTCTCCCCCAGTCACGGACCGGCGCGTAGCTTTCGAGACGGAAGAGTGGATGCCGCCGCAAAGACCCTTGTCCGAAGATACAACGACAAAGAGTTTGCGTTTAGGATCCTCCTCAGGTTTAGCATTCTGGAAAACCTCTACAAATGGCATCCGTTAAGGAGTCCAGCAATGCGTGATGGAAGAGGCCATACCAGAGTTTGCAATTCCGTACTGCTTTCCGTTTTGCATAGCACGCTGGGCTTTCGCGAGCCTCGTAGAGGCAATCATTTTCATGGACTAACACACGATAACAAGTCATTATGTATATCAAACGCTGAGAAAAGCCTGCTCACTTTGGTGATTTTCTCAATATTCCGGACGGATTTCAAGCGTAGCTCAAGCTCCCGGAGGGTAGCCATGTTACGCGCGCTCTGAGGCGGAGCACCAAAGTGGGAGGGCTGCGCAACAAGACGAGCTACAGACCGCCTGGACAACATTGAACTGACAGTAAATAGTAAGGAGAGGGAGGGGTTGTATGCGTTCTACACGTCGCTAACGTCGGTGGGAGCAGGCAATAATCGTTCGGAATTGCGCTGGCGCATTTTTGAGCTCCGATCGAAATAGTTCGGAGATTGCCTTGAGCAGACTTTGACGAGTCTGACTCGTCGAGTCGAGATGGACAAGTTATACGCTAATCTACTCAGCCATGTCTGGAGAACCACTCTTTGACCCCTCACTCAAAAAGCGTAGCAAGAAAAAGCAAGTTGCATTCTTTGAGGATCCTCTTGGTGCAGATGCGGATCCTACTGCACCCTCACCATCCCTCGATAACATAACCGCCAGTGGAGATGTCATTGATCTCGGTCCCAAAACGGCGCACGAGCAGATGAAACAGAGCGAGGCCGGTGTTGATGAAATTGCGTCTGAGCCCAAGGAACTCAAGGAAGAGGATGATTTCAAGGCAATGTTCGGGGACTTAAAAAAGAAGAAGAAAAAGAAGGAAATTCCACTTGACCTGGTCCGCCTACTACATTATCGTCTATGTCGCTATTTACTGATATTCGTTCCTCGCTTTAGGGTGATGATGGCTCTGGCACATCTACCCCGACGACCAACGCGCCTTCTACGACTATCGGAACCTCGGAGGATCTCGACTTCTCTGATCTGAAAAAGAAGAAAAAGTCCTCTAAGAAGAAAGCTGCTTTCGACTTGGAAGCCTTTGAGAAGGTGTTGCAAGAATCTAAAAGCAAGGATGCCAATGGCGACGAGGAGGAGGATGTGCCCGACGGAGAGCATCTCAATGACATCGACGAGGCTGAACTTGGGGATGACGTTTTCGACCGCAATGAGGCCCCAACTGGAGTAGACCAGGGCACTGAGCCTTGGCTTGGAAGCGATCGGGGCTACACCTATCAGGAACTGCTCAGCCGATTTTATGCCTCTCTCCACGCTTCTAACCCATCCCTCCTTACTTCCACCGGTAAACGATATACCATCGCGCCACCTTCTATCCACCGCGAGGGTAACAAGAAGAGTATCTTTGCAAACATTAGTGACATTTGCAAACGGATGCATCGTCAGCCCGAACACGTCATACAATACCTCTTTGCTGAATTGGGGACAACGGGATCGGTTGATGGGTCGGGGAGATTAGTGATCAAGGGTCGGTTCCAACAGAAACAAATTGAAAACGTGTTAAGGAGGTACATAGGTAAGTCATGACACCTTTAATGCGCCGGCCGGATTAATCTGACATCTGGCGCTAGTGGAGTACGTCACATGCAAGACATGCAAGTCGCCAGACACTCTCCTGACAAAGGAAAACCGTATCTTCTTCATGGCCTGCGAGTCCTGTGGCTCTCGGCGGTCTGTCAATGCCGTCAAGACCGGGTTCCAGGCCCAAGTTGGCAAACGCAGCAGAAACAGGACCGGTTAGGGGTTACACATATGAAGAGGGAAAACTCTTTTTAGCGCACGCTCGTCGCATGTTGTATATTTTTTTTCACATTCATAACAGACGTCGTCTTGACAGGGAATGATGACTTGACCGTGCCGGTCCCCGGCTCAGCTCACTTCAAATTCAACCCTGGCATCGGGTCGCCGTTCCCGCCCTGCATTTCTGCACTTGGATGTGGCAACGTATGATCTCACTCCAAATCGACTCCGGCTGATCTTCAACTTATCTGTCCATGGATATGCTTCTGACTTCGTACTTTCCATCTCAGTGACTCGCTTCGGACTTTGACTGGTCTAGTCTCTAAAAAGCTAGCCCGCCTTGAGGCATCCGCCACCGTGCGTGAAAGCGCTCACTTTTCCTTCAAAAGCCAGCGAAGCCAGCATCCTTGAGAAACGACAGCTCCTGGCCCTTTCTATGGCATCTGCACCCTCCCCGTCATTTTTCCCATACTCTACAGTAGACCCACAGACGGTGCAGGCCTTCGCACGTTCCGCACAACTCGAATTACTCGACTTTGTGCGGTCGATGATTGAACAACGAAGGCTTCGGGATCCGATGGGGGGCAAGGCCAAAGCAGGGGATAAGTTCATGGTCGAGGTGGACCAATTTGTCATTGGTTTGCGAGAGCCCCAGTTCGAGAAGTGTGAGTGATCTTCGCAGTCGAGCGGAATCTTACAGACATCTCTTGCAACGTGCAGTTCCTGATTTCCTTTGATTTCAGGTGGCTCGTATGACAGCTTTGGGGATCGCGTGTACATGAAGGCATACCGTCACAAACTTGGTGAGGAAACACGAGCTTTTTTTGCTCCGGTCCGTGGACTTAGGGGTCCTGCCCAGATACCCCCCCTGACCGTCGATTGCTCAAGATCGTCTGGTCTTTCGAGATCGTATGGTCCGGTGCAAAGAGAATCTATCGCGTGTACGCCTACTTTCCCCTTCTTGGGAACGGGCGAGCACAGGGGCAAGAACTCATGAAGGCACTGGTCCAACTACATCCAATTGGTGTGTCTTTTTTTTCTTTCTATATTTACATTTGGCAAGAAACACGCCGTTAACACGCGCCTCGGAAGCGCCCAGAGTTTTAGGTCCGGGAGGCACGAACATATTAACAGGGTAATATCCTTGTCACCATATCCGGTTTTACACGCGGCCACGGAGCAAACTGCCGAATAATGGGCGCTGCGGCCGCGATTTCGAGCACAAGCCCTAATCACGATGGATCGGGGCTCATCGATGGTTGATGGGTCACGTAATTTGTTCGAAACGTCCTGTACAGTTCTCCACCTCATCCTTACATCTATACAGCAGAAGAATCATCTCATGTATCCATGCTTGTACATGCTTGTACTATCCATATTTCCGGAATCGTATAATTAATTACGGATAAGTCTCTGTGGCCCTCACACGCGGTCGTGGTTGGGTGAGTGGAGTTGACAGCATCATGCGGGCTAACTCCAAAAAGATAAATGACCACTCTGACGCGCAAACACTTCTCGAAGGATCGCGGATTCCGAGATTAAGTGCCCTCGGCAGGAGACGTCGGCTCTGAAAAATGTTGAAATTTGGACAAGAAAGTCGAAAGTACATGATAAGACCGATTACCGCGGCCTTGCGGCGTATTTTAAACAAGGGCATTCATATGCACCGGCCCTCAGGGGGTGGTGTGAACCAAATACCTGTTCCCCTCGAACTTTTCATCCGCTCGAGTCGTGTCTCGGGACCATATGGGGTCGGTCGGCTCTGAGTTTAAATCAAAAAGGGGAGAAAGCCAAACGTCAGTTGACCAAAAGGTCGATTATGATGGGCTGTTTCCCCATCCGATCGTTATCCTCTTACCGTCCATAGCCGATTTTCGCTGACGACCCGCGCGAGGGAAGGCACATCCTCCAAAAGCACCCGAACGCGATCTGTGGTGAGGGACGTCTGCTTCCCATGTGCCCCGTGTTCGACGACATCAACGAGCGTATGCAGAGTGGCAGTGCCCGCCAGCGCGGATGCAAACGTGTACTGTATGATGCGCGCGTCCAGCCTGAAGCCACGTTGACAAAAAACCGGCAAAAGCTTACGATGTCTTCTACCGGTACGGAAATGGCAAGCTTCTCGAGCCCACCACACTCCATCAGAGTTTCGAGGCCTTGAGACCCGAGCGTGAAGCCCATAAATCGTGCGCTTCGTAAGTGTATCCCATGTATCTCTACAATCTTCTCGATAAGGGCTGTGGGAAACGGCTGTCGATCTGACAGGCGCAGCGCTAGTGACGCGAGGTGGGTGAAACGCGTGAGAGATAACAGCGAAATAACCAGTGAGCATGGCACAGTGGCAATCCCTGAATCCGGCGATGATCTACAAGCTATAAACTCGATGGCGAAGTGTTTGAGCGCAGTTAATGAGGTTCGTGGCAAATCACAGCTGAAGTCCTATAGACAGAATTAGACCAGACGAACAAGGTATTGGGTTGATCAGACACGAGTTCGTATCCGGAGAAATAGACGAAAATGGACAAAGATGTGTATCGGGGCACGAGACTGTGCCCCATGTTCGTGCAGGTAAGCCGGCTAGAGTAACTGCCACCGAATGACGCATGCATGGATCACCTGCAGGGGTAATTCGCTGTGCTTCACCGATGGACTGACGACTCCAAAAGTCGACGGATTCACGACCAGGCGAAACAGGGTACTCACCGGCTCCATGACCGTAATCGCGAGGCTCTCGAGAAGTGGAGTGTGCTCTGTTACTGCAAGAACATCCACATGGGACACTCCCAAACACCCGATGACGTGGAGCCGCCGAAGCTTCGGAAGGTACTTGATGGTCTGCTGAAGGACAGTTCTATTCAAATATGGACTTGTCTATGATGCGGTTAGCATCCGGTGACAAGTCAAGAGAAGGTCAGCTGCATGGCAATTTGAAGCCCCTGGCGCTGCAGGGGTCAAAGGCGGCAAAATCCGCAGACATATCGATAGGGCGGATGAAAATTGTACGATGAAGAGGTATGGAATCCACTCACGTGAATCGTCAGATGTTCCAATGTGGGCCTGAGAGATTCCGCCCACCCCGGTAGGGCATCCATCACCGCAGAACTTGCATTCTCGAGCGTGATACTGTGGAGCCCTCGCAGCTGACAGACTATCTTACTTTGCTCTTCGGTGAGGCGTGCCTCGATGCGAAGCGTACGGAGTCTTGGCTTGGCTTGGATGAATGGCAAGAGCGGAGGCAATGCGCTACCGATCGTGCAAGTGAAGGAGGCAAGATATTCCGCAACTTGTAAGACAGAAATACAATCATGTAGAAAGCGCGGATCTGGGATAGTTTTTTGTTTCACCCGGGTATTGGGTATCACGCGTATGTCTACAAGGGGATGAGGAGGTCAAATTGCACGTCCGAAAGAAAGACACCGACCGATGGCCTGGACGTGCGCAGCCAGGTGTGGGTGCGCCGTGACCACAGCGAAGGGTGTCACTATCTTTTTGGGGAGGCATGAATCACAAACAGGGGAAGATACTCGAGGACGGGATGGGTAGCGTACTTTTGGATACCTCTTCGCTTGATTGTGGTAGAAACAGAGCGAGCGATACAATCTGGGAAGCGCGCCAGCGAGGAAGGATTGGCTAACTTGAGAGACGGAAGCAAGGTCAGGAAGCGAGAGATAGGAAAATATGATTTGCAAGACGTCAAAGTTGAGGCTTTCAGCAGAGACCATCGCATCCGCCCCAGTCCTTGGAACAACTTCAAGAAAGAACTGAACAATGAACCAAGACGCGTCCAGTCACTTCAAGTGACCTCACGCGCCCCGGGCCGCCTTCCCCGCGTTTGTGACCACCCACGACCGCAACGTTGAGGCCGCAACTCAACAGCCAAGTGTCCATCATGTCCTTCATCATTGGCCCCTTATCAGGGGCCCTTGTCGCAGGCGGTGTACGGCGTATTTTCTTCATCACATTTGCGCGCTGTTTTTATTGACAATATTTTAGATTTACTACGGCTTCTCTAGCTTGATCGAGTCGAGGTGTGTCCTCCGTTAGGCTTGCCTTGACACGTCCCTTACGCCTCTCCAATAGGACTAATCAACACAAGGATGAGTTCGTCCCTTTAGCCAATCGACAAACGTTCCGTTCTAATTACTCATTCGTCCCTCGCAGCCTACACACCCTCTCAAAGAAGCTCATCACGCCCGCAGCCGAATACGACCCCCCACCACCCGCCGCCGCCCGGATCGTAATGAAGCCATTCACGGAACAGATCAAACAAAGCTGGAATGACAAAGTTGGTGGACTGTATGCACTGACTCGGAAAGAGGGAGCACGAGCCAGTTCTTGGGGCAGGAGAGTTCTTTACGGTGGGGATGCGGGCGCCGGCAAGGCAAACCCACCCCACTAAGCGCGGAATGAGTACGAATCCTGCCGGGTTTTACATCCTTTTCTAATGCCAAGTAGACCCCGTTTGCTGTGCCAGGACTTCTTTACATGAGGGTTCCATTCTTTAGCCCTGTCATCAGTCGAGCACACACTTATCGCGTTTTTTCCTCGAAAAGATGGTGGCGATAAAACCACATCGTACATTCAATCCCGACTCTCGGATGAACATTTGTTTACCAGGGCCATATCAATCTATTCGCTGATCCACTTGTCAAGTGATCCCTTGGATAACGGTTCGGTCGAGGTAGGGTTCAACTTCGTGGACGCCACAGTCACAAATGCTTCGTCGAGTAACCACCTGCCGTCCAATCGTTTCTGGTCTTATGGCGTGAATGATCGTGGTCTAGCCATGATCGTAAGCCCGCTGAACTGTTGTATTTGTTAAATTGTAAGCTCCAGTTGGATAAGTCCTCACTGTTCGCGGGATTGCTTTCGTCCTCGCGCTGGCGAGGTGACGTTTCCTTCGCCGAAATGGCAGCCACGTAGAGGCGCCCACGCCGAAGGCCGTGCGATTAAGCCATGATAACAAAAGATGCGCGGAATTCTGCCTATGTGTCACCTTTCTGTCGATAGTACGAGTGGCAGTAGCCTGCCGAGCCATCACAGGCCCCAAAGAAAGGGCTTCGTATGGTAATGGTGCGCGGATGGTTGTATGATCGACACAGATGAAGATCAGCACGGAGCATGGAGCATGGGACGTGCCATGAGGTTGAGATATCCATCTCACCTTGGCAAGACACGAAAACAATTGAAGCCGCTACATCTGGCAGTCAGTTTGTATCACATGCCTCCGCTTTCAACGGTGCTCTGAGTTTTTTTTTTTTTTGGCATGACTGATGTAGACGGCTTCGCTTACGCGTGTTTTTCTCGGAATGTTCATGGGGCAATTGAACGCGTTTACGAGTCATGACACGATCGTGGACCTCGCCGCCCATATGATACATGTACTGTAGTACACCAAACCGCCGTGCCTCAGGAGCTCAGTCGGCGTACCGGATCCCAATCAACCTCAAGGGGTAGGCACGGTTATGCTGGATGGCTAGGACGTGCCACGTTGCAGAACGCATCCCCATCGGATCAGCGCTGCTGGGGTTCGGGCCGGAACCGCGATCAGTTTTGCCGGATTGGCCCTTGTCCTTCCTTCACGGCCCATATACAGTACCGTGTTTGAGTTTGAGAGCACACATCTTAGATATCCTGTCAAGGAAAACAGAAAAAGCATAGTGAGATCCTTAGTGTTGTACAGTAACAACCTATCAGGGGTGGAGCGGCAACAAACTTGTCATTACAAGGCACGCATGGGGGACAAAAAAACAAAAACAAAACACAAAATACTGTATTCCGGAATAGCTTAGTCCGAAGAGCCATCGATTTCACACAAAACAAAACGACATGTTCGAACCAAGCCTAGCGCCCATATTGTCCATATCCGCCATAGGGTTGCTGCTGGGTGGGCGGTGGTGTGACGCCGTAAGTAGGACGCATGCCCACGCTGTAGCTCTGTGGAGGGGGCGGCTGCGAGTACGAGACGGGAGGTGGCGGGGGAGGAAGGACTGAACCAGTGCTGCCCTGCCTTGATGGAGGAGTTCCAGAGTACGTGTACACCGTGTGCGCTGGGGACGAGAGCGTCTGGTATGCTTGGCTCTGCTGCTGGCCTGGGAGAGGGTAAGTTGCTTGGCGTGGCGCCGTGGGGAAATGATTGCTGCCAGCGAGGGAAGCTAGGCCAGCGTATGGATCACGCTGTGGCTGAGGAGGCGCAACTCCAAAGGGTGATTGAACAGGTGGAGAAGGGGGGAATGGGGAGCGAGTGCTCGGTTGGACATGAGCCGACTGACTGGGTGGAGGGGGCGGTGGGATGAATGGGGGGCTCTGCGAAGCAGGGGGGTGAGGGGACGAGTACGGCTGGGTCAGTGATGGTGGGAGGAAATTCGCTTGGCCTGAGTAGGCAGCCCTCTGCACAGGCGTCCATGCAGCACTAGCAGGTATGGCACTGGCAGGTAGCGGGGGTGGTGGACCGGGTGACACCGGGGTGCTCTTCAGAGTCAGTGAAGAAAATACTTGATCCAAACTAGACGGTGGAGGGGGTGGTTTGGTTGGAGGCGGTGAATACGCTCCCGAGAGTCGCAGTTGTGTCTCTGCTTGTCCGACGAGCGAATCCCGCTCGGTTTTTCTCGAAGAAATGAAACCCTGGACATCGCGGCGAAGGGTGGCCAACAAGCCACTTAACTCGGAGTAGAATTGAAGCCCTTTGCTGTCGGCAAAATGCGGCATTAGAGGCAAGTAATCTGAGGTGGAGGGATACTGACGCAAGACCATCTTTGACTTCCATATACTTCTCACTCGCCTGCACGAACCTCCGAACAGTTTCCTTCTTTCGTCGTTCTCTTTCATCCCACTTACGTGCTCCCCCGCGTCCAAGATCTCTAAGTGCCCGCCATAATTGTGTGATTTCCTGAATGGCGGCATGCTGATGATGCACCGTCTGGCCTAGGCGCTGCTGGTACGGGCGGAATTTCTCAAGTTCCGCGGCGAAGATCGTCGGTTCGACGTTCGGGTTGCGGCGACTAAGAAGTAGAAGATGAGATACGTCGTCGGCTTGTATCTAGAAGGGCGATATGGTGAGCGCTCTCGAGGGTGCAAGCAAAAATTGTTACCTTCTCTTTGAGATCCTTAAGTGTCTGGTCCCTTTCCCTTTCGATTTTGTTCAGACGTCCAAGTCTCTCGTCAATTTCTTCCACGAGGTGCGCAATCTTTGTCTTCTCTGTGTCATCCTTTTCCGTATCAAGATCGAGCAAGCTTTCACGATGATCGTGACCGCGGGCGCTCTCTTCGAAAACATTCTCCACGTCATCGGAAATGAGCAGTCGCACGTCACCCTTCGCAGAACCCCACAACGTTTGTACTTGTTCATCTGACGCCTTGGCGGCGTCGAGCATCTGGAGCCGGCTCTTGAGGTCGGTGCGAAATTCCTTGGTCAAGCCGGAGGACGGAGCCTGTGTGAAACGGTGGCTATACTTGACGCGCATAGCCTCGCACTCCTGGCTCTCTGCGTCCAGGTCTCGGCCTATTGAGTCGAGCTCGACCCGCACGGACTCTTTTGATTCCCCCAGCCGCTTGAGCAGTATCTCCACGCCTTCGCGCTCTTCAATAACGGAAATGTCGTCGCGGTATCGGCGAACATCAAGCGGGATCTCGTCCTCCCCTGCGACGCTACCTTCGGCCATTGCACGGAAACGTGGCAGACCAGCCTTGACCCCGAGAGTATCCAGCGCACTGCGTGCCTCTCCTGCAGCACCTTCGGCCTTCTCAACTTCGCTGCGGACGAGTTTTGCCTTCTCCTCAGAGTAAATGCTTGCGCTTTCGTGGACGCTCAAAGGAATGAGACGCGAAAACAAATCTGGGCCAATGACCTTCTGCACTTCAGGGGTACTATAAACCTCTTGAATGGGAATAGCAGTCGCAACGACTGTTTTGTCGACGGAAGGGAGGGTCTCTGCAGTTGGTAAAACTGCATTATAAATGAGGTCGTTGTCTCGCTGGGCCTCTGTTCTACGCTCTGTTGAGAGTGCCAGTTGCGCCTTTACCAGTTCGAAGAGCGACTGGCCGGAGTCTGCTGGCAAATTAAGGGACATTTGAGGCAAGAACACAGAGTTGAAGTTAGATGCGGTCCTGTGTGCCTCCTTGGCTGCTGCCTCTGCAAGTTGAAGGCGAACGAGGGCATCTCCGTATTTAGCCGCAGCGTTATCGGCTAGTGCGCGGTGGTATTGTGTAATAGAGACGAAATATTTGGCCTTGATCTGCACATACAAGATCAGATAATAGAACCTAGTTCGAAAATGGATTATATGGTTCTTACCTGAAGAACAGAGATCCAGTTCCTGTCGAAAATGCCCTTTCCCATAAACTCTTTGACCTCCTCGTTGAGAGAATTGTACATTGACGCGGCTTGAGATGCGACTTTGAAGACCAAAGGGCTACCTTTCTTCTCGTCCCGACATTTCTCCCAAAATACCTCGGTAGCTTGAGCTAGGATGAGCCCGACGAGAAACTTGACGACTTCTCGGCTCAGGTCCGTAGATGGCGCGTGCAGGAAGTTTTCATTGATGTATGTGAGCATCCCAGCGCAGCAGCGCAGGTAGTAGAACGCGCGTTTCTGGCCCTCCGGGTCTGAGCGACTCTGAGAACAGGCTATTGCAGAATGGGTCGCGGCAATCTGGAATATAATGGACGCCTTCTCATATGCCAGTGATGTCTGAACGATCAGCTTGTTGGTGAGTGCATCGCGCCATGGGAAGTTGACGCGAAGTTCGGGGAAGCGTAGTTCAAGCAGTTCGAGTTGTCCGAAGTACTTGTAGAGTAAGTCGCGGCCTAGGCTTGTGGTTGGGGACGTTTGTCTTTCGAGAAGGAGGGATACGCACCAGTCATGTCACTTCCAGCCCCTTTGACAGCGTCCTGCCGACATCTCTGGAGAGAAGCGCACTCCGTCGCATAGTTGTCCGGGTCCTCTCCGTACGACTGGGAGATTGTACTCCGAATTGGGGAAGTCCAGTCAACATCATCCGTACCCTTCCTGGGAATTGAGATCAGGGGAGACTGAGAGGCCATCGTGGGAAAACTCCCGAATTGAAAAGCGAAGATATTGCGTCAAGGGGTTGAAAAGAGGACGCGATAATGGTGGATGTACAAACTAGACGTTGATATGGAACCTAATATCATATAACAGAATTACTGTGCTTGTGCCACTGGGCATGCAGTCACGTGACAACGGGTAGGTTGAGTGTCTTGTTCAGAATTAGTGCAACCATCACCATCACACCCCACTAAGCATATCATTTTGTCCTGGGCTTCTCGTCTCTATTTGACTAAAATTATACAGTACAATACGCCATCTACTGTACAAGAGACCAAAAGGGGAATCAGGATCGCTGTGAGTTTTCATTTGACAAATAATCAATAAAAGGGAAAACAATCGTTTACGAGCCTGAAACATGCCTTGATACGGGAGCACAAGCTTGTAGTTATTTATGTAGTCCTGGGTTGGCTGGGCCATCAAAGATTTTCGGAGGAGGGAGAGAGGTTGGAAGAATATCGGCATTTGTACAGATTGATCTCGACCTTGCGCCTCGGGAAGGGCCATCGTAGAGTATTGGTTCTGGCAAAGGTGGTATCGTCTGCTGCCTTCCTGCGTCAACAACGCGAGGGGAAGAAGGACCGGGGAGTGTGGATGACGCTCCGAGCGGATGTGGGGCATCGAGGATATCATCGATGGCAGCAGGTGCGTCAACTGCGGACGTTGCCGCTGCAACACGCCGCGACGAGGCGGCAGAGATATGTCGCAGGGATAGAACACGGTTAAGATTAGGTGCTCGCATGGAGGGCGTAAAGGTTATCCCCCACCATCGAGTAAGACAGGGTTTTATGAGAACCCCTCCCTAGTAGATCCACATGATCGCCTTCAAGTTCGACATAAGGACACACCACAGAGGACAATCAGTCATTTGTGTCCGTGTCCACAAGTTCACGATGCGGATTCAGTGCGGACTTAGGACAGATATGGATCAGCAACAAACACCGAAGACAGCGCAGTTTGAGCTGAAGGGCAAATGTAAGTACGGTTTCACATTGAGTTTCCTTTATCAAGAAAGTGCATTCAAGTTTGGGAGAGGGTACGAATCACTTGAGCCTTTCCGCACAATCCCCACTGCCCAGCGATCAAGGAAAGTCCGAGGAAGAATAGCGCAGACCCCAGCAAATGAAGAAACAAGGATAGATACCTCTTGGCACGGTACTGTCATGCCAGTACTACGGAGCTGACTGGACGTGAAACTCGTGACCGTACCGAGTGAACTCTGCGTGAGATTGTGGGCATTCAATTGCTCTCGTAGACCGTTAAGTATGGTTTGCTATCGTTCATGAGGCCTGAGGAAGCATGAAGGGTTTGACCGTGCATATCGGCGATGGCGTAATGATGATATGAGACTACCTTGGGAGCAGGAACGCAAACCTCAAACCTACGCCGAGGTACATGGACTACATTCCTGGACTAGCTCATGTCACATAAGTGGCTGCAGTTTCGTCATCCATTGCGGCATGATTAGGTTATGCGTCCCCGTGAAAAAGTCCTTATCCACCGAACGAGTGGAATGGGAAAGACGAGCACCCATCACTGAAGATGA
>Ga0307512_10005808_pt1 | contig 12710 bp, 13 predicted proteins | sample 14_EM_MG_FD_200267 | JGI IMG/M metagenome (GOLD analysis project Ga0307512, IMG submission 200267) | Populus trichocarpa ectomycorrhiza microbial communities from riparian zone in the Pacific Northwest, United States - 14_EM | ecosystem: Host-associated > Plants > Roots > Unclassified | place... | reverse complement strand
GTCGCCGTAGTCCCAGTCACGCTTGTTGCCCTCCCAGGAGCAGTGGGCGCCCCGCTGGTAGGGGTCCGCCCACGCGTGCAGCCTGCCGTCCTCGGCGGCGGCCGCCGCGCCGCGCGCGGCGGCCGGTCCGTCCGCGGCCTGCGCGGCGGCGACCGGGCCGACTGTCGCGAAGAGCATCGCGGCACCGGTGGCGAGCAGAGTCAGCTTCTTCATTTCCTCATACCTCTCAGATGGGGAGTCAGCCGGCCTTGACGATGTCCCGGGCACGGTTCAGCGCCCCGGACTCCAGCGTCTTCCTGTTGATGAACTCGGTGGAATGGTCGGACTCGGTCTTCGCCCGTTCGGCGCGTGTGAGTGTGCGGGCCGTCTTCGCGAGACCCGAGGTGCCGGCGCACTGGGCTTCCGCCCTCGCGCTCGCGATCTCGGTGGCGCGGGACTCGCCGGATCCGGTCGCGCCCGCCAGCCGCACGAACCACTGACGTGCCTCCATGGGAGAGCTGTACGAATGGCCCTTGGTCCGCATGCAGGTCGACCACCGTGAGACCGCCGCCGTGAAGCGCTCGTCCCGTGCAACCGCGGGCGCTACGGACCGCTCGAGAGCGTCCGTCACCTTCCACGCGCCGTACCACTTGCGCAGGTCCGAGTAGAGGGACCGTTGCGCCTCGGACTCGCAGCCTTGATCGCTGTGCCGGACCGTGCCCATGCCGGGAACCTGCGCTTCCAGACCCGTCGGTTCCGGGCCGTTCAGCGCGTCCACGGCGGCGTCCCTGCGCTCCGCGGAGAGGCTCCGGAAGTAGAGCTGGTTCGGGTTCTTCGCGGCGAGGGTGTCCCGTTTCCGCTGGATGTCGCTGCCATAGCCGTGCTCGGCGGCCCAGCCCTCGTCGTCGACGACGTGCGGGAAGAGGCGGTTGACCCCGTCCGGCAGGTCTTCGACGACGTGGAAGGAGAATCCCCGCTTCTCCATGCAGTCCCGCGTCAGGAGCGCCTCGGCCTTGGCCAGGGTCTGCCGTTCCGCGGGCGTGAGTGCGCGGGCGGCGACGGTCGGCTCGGGGACGGGGGTCCTGGGAGACGGGGGTGGTGGTGCGGCCGTGCAGGCCGAAAGCGCCGGGGCTGCCAGCCAGAGCAGCAGTGCGGCCACGGCCTTGCCCCGCCCTGGACAGGACCCAGTGTGTCCGGCCATGTTCGTCCCTCTTCCCCCGAAACGCTGCGACACCTCGAACGGTAGGAGGACCGGCTCGCCCGCGGTCCTGACATCTGTCAGGGCCGCGGGCGGTCGCGGCTGTAAGCCAGAGGCGCTCTCGACCGCCGCCTTGCCCGTATTCCGGTGTGCGCGGCGGCCGTTCCTTGCGGGCCAAACGACCGGCACACTCAGCGACCGGGCCGGGCTACTGTGCCCGTCGTACGGGGCTGACACCGGCCGTTGCGGTCGCGCAATGACCTCACCCGCAGGGCGATGCACGACTGACAGAGTTCCCTGCACGGACGACAAAGTCCGAAGCCCACGATGCCCCTAAGGTCCATGGGTGAGGCCAGAGAGAGGGGCGTCACACACCCGCATCACGAGGTTGCGTCCAGGCCATCCTCTGCCTGCATCGCACCAGCTCAGACCGAGGGCGGAAAAGGCTCACTCTATGGGCTAAACCCGGATGGTTCGCCCACTCCGCCCTGGTTCTGACTGAGCCGAAGCACGTTTGTTGTCAAATAGGCAGGCTTGTTGTCACCGACGGGTCGTGGGCCGTCGTCGGTGCGACCCCGGAGGGCTCATGGCGCGTCTACCTCAGCCCGATTGAGTTCGAGAAGAAGCACTATGCCGACCAGGCAACGGCGGAACGAACGAACCGGAAACCCGCCCTGACCAGCTGATCAGCACCTCCCGCAGGCCGGGGGAACCTCAGGTGGGTGGGCGTCATTGAGTTGCTCGCGGATCTGAGCATTCACTGTGGGATGCGCGTCAGCGCTGTCCGCGCCCAAGCCCATGAGCAGGTGCAGTCCGTCCTCGGCGGGGCTGCCGGGAGCTGCGGACAGGACCAGCAGCTCCATACCTGATTCATCCGGTAGTGCGAAGTTCTCCTGGTGCAGTTCCAGCAGTCCGACCAGCGGGTGGCGGTACGCCTTGCGTCCATGGGTGCGGGCGCGCACGTCCGCGCGGGCCCAGAGGCGGCGGAAGCGCTCGCTGCCCATCGCCAGCTCGCCGATGAGCGAGGCCAGGCGGGGGTCCTCGGGGTATTTGCCGGCGGCCAGGCGCAGATGCCCGACCACGTCGAGGGTGCAGTTCTCCCAGTCCGCGTAAAGTCCGCGCTCGGCCTCCTCAAGAAAGATGTGCCGGGCGGTGTTCAGGCCCGGCATCGGCCGGCCGAAGAGGAGCCCGGCGAGGCGGTTCCCGGCGAGCACGTCCAGGCGGTGGTCCATGATCAGCGCGGGTGCGTCGGCGACCAGGTCGAGGACGCGCAGCAGTTCCGGCCGGACCCGGCCGGCCGGCGCCTTCGAGCGGCGGCGGCGCTGCCGGGCGAGCCGGAAGAGATGCCCGCGTTCGGTCTCGTCGAGACCGAGGACGCGGGCGAGCGCGTCGAGGACCTGCTCGGAGGGCTGGGTCGCGCGGCCCTGCTCCAAGCGGACGTAGTAGTCGACGCTGACTCCGGACAGGTGCGCGACCTCTTCGCGGCGCAGCCCTTCGACCCGGCGGCGGCTGTCGGTGGGGATGCCCACGACCGCCGGGTCGACCCGGGAACGCCGGGTCCGCAGGAAGCCCGCAAGATCGTCCATGCCCCCAGTATGGCCTCGGCGGTGCCCGTGAAGGTGGTCCTGCCGTTACCAGGAAGTCCCGTCCGACGGATGAGGCGCCCCTGAACGCCCGGCGCCGCGGCGCCCAGGATCGAAGGCACCGATCCGAAGGAGTTCCCATGAAGACGCTGATCGTCTACGCCCACCCGGAGCCGAAGTCTCTCAATAGCTCGCTGAAGAACCTCGCGGTGTCCACATTGGAGAACGCCGGGCACGAGGTACGGGTGAGCGATCTGTACGCGGTGAACTGGAAGGCGGTCGTGGACGCCGCGGACTACGGCCCCGCCGCCTCAAGTCCGCTGAAGGTCGCCCTGGACTCGGGCCGGGCCTTCGACGCCGGGACGCTCACCCCGGACGTCCTCGCCGAGCAGGAGAAGCTGCTGTGGGCCGACACGATCATCTTCCAGTTCCCGCTGTGGTGGTACACGATGCCCGCGATCCTCAAAGGCTGGGTGGACCGGGTGTTCACCTACCACTTCGCGTACGGCGTCGGCGAGCACAGCGACACCAAATACGGCGAGCGCTTCGGCGAAGGCACCCTCGCTGGCAGGAAGGCTCTGCTGTCGGTGACCGCCGGCGGCCCGGAGTCACATTACGCCGCTCGCGGGATCAACGGCCCCATCGACGATCTGCTGTTCCCGATCCACCACGGCATCCTCTACTACCCGGGCGTCGAGGTGCTGCCGCCCTTTGTGCTCTACGGCACCGACCGGATGACCGACGAGGACTACCCGGACGTCGCCAAGGCCTGGGCACAGCGCCTGCTCACCCTGGAGTCGACCGAGCCGATCGCGTTCCGACGGCAGAACTTCGGCGACTACGAGATCCCCTCGCTGCACCTGAAGGAGGGACTTGAGGCCGGGGGCCGCACGAGTTTCGGGCTGCACGTTCGCAACTGACCGCCCGCGCTCTCCCTGGAACGTCAGGGTGTCGGCGAGCCACGGGTTGCAGGTCTCCCAGGGGTGTCCGTGGGAGAGCACGACCACCGGGCCGGGCTCGTGGGTGAGGTGGCAGGACACGCCGCATCCGCAGGCCGGGGAAGGTCGTCGACAAGCTCGGGGTCCTGCCGCAGGACGTGAAGGCCGCCGACGTCAGTCGGCGCCTGCGAGGCTTCCTGGAAGCACCCGAGACGGAAACCAACGACCCCCGCGAGACCGACGAAGTCCCCGACATCAGCTCCCTCACCCAGGACTCCCCAATTGGGGAGTCGGGCTCCGAAGCCAGCAATAGCAAGGCCGACGCCCTCGCGGTGAAGGACATCGAGCGCCTGGAGGCAGTCCTCGCCGCACTCAAGGCCGCTGCGAAGAAGGTCCACCGGTCCGTCGCGCGCCGCGCCGTCGAGACGCAGCCCGATGTCGCCGTCCCGCTCATCCAGGAGATCGGGGCGACCCTCCAGCAGATCGACAGGGCCGTCGCGATCCGGCTCCGAAGCCGGAGTGACCTGACGCGTGGACGCGGGCTTCGCCGCGGTCATTGTGGGAGCGCCGCCGGCGACATCGACGGCCCTTACAACGGGAGACGGTGCCTCGCACCCGCACAGGGATGCGGGGCACGGCCTGATAGGCCCGGTACCCGGGGAGCGTGGGCTAACAGCCGTTGCAGCTAAGGGCTCGCAGAGAATCAACATGCTGATTTGATCTCGGCGGGGCTGCTGTTCTTGAGGAACGCGGTGACGTCAGCGGGCGTGCGGAACCTGGCTGTCGAGGGTGGAACGGTGTAGCCGTACTCGGCCAGGAGAGGCTGGATCTGGTGAACGGCCCTGGTGAGGGTGCTGCCGTTGACTCCGAACAGCTGGGCGAGCAGGTCACGGGTGCCGAGCTTGCGCAGGTAGAGCACGGTGGCCAGGACTCTGTCGGCGGTGGTCAGCTTGTCCTTGGCCACTGCGCCGCGAGCACGGATGCGCTCCCCGCCTCGCTGCTGGAGCCGTCGTTGCTCACGTAACTCGTCGACTTTTTGGGCAAGTTGGCCGACGAGTTCGTCCAGTGCCGGTTCGGGCATGCCGGTCAGCTCCGGGTTGCGCAGACATCCAGTGCACGGCTGCGTGGACGGGCGGCTGGCTGACCGTGGGTTTCGGGCTGCGCTGGTGGTGTCGCCAGGTTGAGGGTGGAGGGTGTAGTTCCAGTCGCCGTGGAAGCGGTGGCGGTGCATGGGCAGGGCGTCGATATCGCTGTCGCTGTCGCTGTCGCTGTCGGCGACCTTGATGCCAGTGTCGTAGGTGCCCGTGTCGACTTCGGCATGGACTTTCAGCCCGGTGCGGGTGGTGGTCGCCGCGATGCTGTTCACAATGACGTCGTGGCCGGTCAACGGGCGGCCACGCCAGTTCATGGAGATGTGGGAGAACAGCCGGTGCTCGATCTTGTTCCACTTCGAAGTGCCCGGCGGCATGTGGCAGACCGTGATGTCCAAGCCCGTCTCGGAGGCCGGGGCAGCGAGTTCAGTCTTCCAGGCACGCGTGCGGTAGCCGTTGGACCCGCCCGCGTCTGCAGTGATCAGCAGCCGGGTGGCGGCCGGATAGCGTGGGCACGCAGGGGCTACGACGGCACCGACAACATGGTCCCCGCCTGCAAGATGAGCAACCAGTCCAAGAGTGACCGGACGCCGGCCGAGTTCGTCATGGCGAGGTCCCACCCTCGCGTGTGACAGTCACCGGGCGGACCCACAGGGCCAGTCAGCCTCATGACGCTCTACGAGGAGGCCGACAAGGAGTGCCGCAGGACTCTCAGTGGTGTGTTCCCAGATACTCAGGATGCCGGTGGCCACGGTGACCGCACAAGTGGCGGCGAGGACAACCGCGGCGTCGTCAGGTGAAGGGTTGCCTCCCCTCCAGATGGCGCCGTAGCCCAGCTCTTCGAGTCCGGCGACTGCCTCCGTGATCGCCTCGCTGGCCGCGTCGGCCGCCCGCGATCCGTGCAGAGCGCCGCTCCAGATGCCGATGCGTTCGCGCGTATGCAGCTGAGGGAGTTTTGCGCGCGTCCGGGCCGAGCGGGGTCAGGTGCGGCAGGTGGGCGGGGGGTCCCATTCGAGGAGGGCGAGTCCGGCGGCCATGCCCCCGCCGAAGCCGGCCAGGAGAACGAGGTCGCCGCGTGCCATACGGCTTGCCGCGTGGTCAAGGGTCACGGGCACCGATGCCGCCCCGGTGTTGCCGTACTCCCGTACGGTCGCGTGGGCTCGCTCCGGTGGAAAGCCGAGGTCGGCCGCCAGCTTCTCGATCATGCGGCCGTTGGCCTGGTGCGGCACGAAGTGGACGCGGGGTGCATCCTCGCCGGACGCCGGAGCACCGTGTTCGTGGAGGAAGTCGTCGATCATCGGTCCGACGTGCTCCTCGACGAAGGCGCGTACGGCCCGGCCGTCCATCGTGAAGTAGTGCAGACCCTCCGCGAGGGACTCCGTCGAGGCCGGTATCCGGCTGCCGCCGGCCGGGACGCGGATCAGGTCGCGGTGGTCGGGGAACGACGCCAAGCGGGTGGCGATCACACCCCTTCCAGCCGCGGGGCCCAGCACGACGGCACCCGCGCCGTCGCCGAACAGGACCGCGGTGCGGCGGTCAGCCGGGTCGAGGATGCGGGAATAGATGTCGGCCCCGACGACCAGGGCGTGTCCACCGGTGCCGTGCAGCATCCGCTCGGCCGTGGTCAGGGCGAAGACGAAGCCGCTGCATACGGCGTTCATGTCGTAGGCGGGCGTGCCGGGCGGGACGCCGAGTTCGGCGGCGACCGCGGCGGCGGTGGGGGGTTGCGGCGAGTCCGGGGTGGAGGTCGCCACGACAACCAGGGAGAGGTCGCCGACGCCGATGCCGGCGTCGGCGAGCGCGGTGCGGGCGGCGGTCGCGGCGAGACCGGAGGTGACGTCGTCGGGCTTGGCCCAGCGGCGTGCCCGGATACCTGTCCGCTGCAGGATCCACTCCGGCGTCGCCCCTGCCGGCGTTCCCACCTCCTCGTTGGTGACGACGTTGCCGGGCAGGCAGGAACCGGTGCCGAGCACACCAACGGCTCCCGCGGTGGGGACAGCGGCTGATGGACTGGTCATGTCGACTCGCTTCCGTTCGATCCGGGTGGGCGGAGAAGGGCTGTGCCGCGGTGCGTCGGACGTACGGTGCGGGTCCCTTTAGAGGTCCTAACAAAGGCGTTGGACGTGCCGGTGGGTGATCAGGCAGGTGGCGAGGCCGAGGAAGGCCTCGTGGATGTCGTCGCGTCGCTCCCAACGGATCCGCAGTCGTCGGAAGCCGTGCAGCCAGGCGATCGTGCGTTCTACCACCCAGCGGAAGATGCCCAGGCCGGAGCCGTGTTCCACGCCTCGTTCGGCGATGACCGGGCGGATGCCGCGGTCCCAGAGCAGGCGGCGGTACTTGTCGTGGTCGTAGGCGCGGTCGGCAAGCAGGGCATCGGGTCTGCGTCTGGGCCGGCCGACGACGCCTGCTACTGCCGGAATCTTGTCCAGCAGCGGCAGCAACTGCGTGACGTCGTTACGGTTTCCGCCGGTCAGCGACACCGCGAGCGGGATGCCCTGGGCGTCGGTGACGACGTGGTGCTTGCTGCCCGGCCGTGCGCGGTCGACCGGGCTGGGCCCGCTTTTGGGCCCCGCCGAGCGGCCCGCACGTGGGAGGAGTCGATCACCGCCCGGGACCAGTCCAGCTGCTTCGCGGCCCGCAACTTCCTCAGCAGCACCAGATGCAGTTGATCCCACACGCCGGCTTCGTTCCACGCGGCAAGACGCCGCCAGCACGTCATCCCCGAGCCGAAGCCCAGCTCCTGGGGCAGGTACTCCCACTGGATGCCGGTATGCAGCACGAACAGGATCCCGCACAAGGCCTGCCGGTCCGGCACCCGCGGTCTGCCCTCGACCAGCTTCGGTGCCGGCTCGGGCAGCAACGGCTCGATGAGCGACCACAGTTCATCCGACACGATCCACGGCCGCGACTGATGTCTCCCCATAACCAGACCAACGACCACCCAAGCCGAAAGTCACATGATCAACAGCTTCTGTTAGGACCTCTTAGCCCGCGCCGCCGGTGCCAGGGAGCCGTCGGCGGTCAGGCGGCCTCGTAGATGCGCTGGTGGTCGCGGAGGGCCGCCAGCCGGAACGGGCCACGGGTCTGGTGCGGCAGTTCGTACCAGCTGCCGTCGGTGGGCAGGCTCTGCCGGCGCAGACCTCGGTAGGTCTCGTAGTCGATGGCCTGCCGGGCGCCGACGGCTTCCCGGTGCGCGTCGGCACGCAGGTGCGACCGGTAGCCGGGGCGCACCCGGGTGGCGAAGAACTCGGCGACGCTGCCGGAGCCGTAGCTGAACAGGCCGAGCGTCCGGCCGTCCAGGTCGGGGCAGTTCTCCAGGGCGGCGGTGAGGGCGAGGTACACGGAGGCCGTGTAGCTGTTGCCCACGGTCTCGTTGTAGCCGGTGGTGGGGGCCACGGCGTGGTGCAGCGCCTCCTCGTCCGTACGTGCCCCGCACGTCTCCAGCAGCGCCCGATGCGCCTTGAAGGCCAGGCGCGTGTAGGGCTGGTGGTAGCAGAAGGCACGGAACTCCTCCAGCGGCAGGCCGCCGCGGTCGCGGTAGTCCCGCCAGGCGCCCTCGACCGCGTCGAGGTAGGCCGTGACCGACTCCTTGCCGTTGACCAGTGCGGTGGCGCGGTAGTTGGGGCGCCAGAAGTCCATCACGTCCGCGGTGAACAGGCCGGACGGGCCGGTGAGTTCGAGCAGGGCGGGGTCGGCAGAGACGAGCATCGCGGCAGCCGCCGCGCCCTGGGTGGCCTCGCCGGGGCTGTCGAGGTCGTAACGGGAGATGTCACTGGCGATGACGAGGACCTGCTGCTCGGGGTCACGGTGGACCAGTCCGGCCGCGAACTGCAGCGCCGCGGTGGCGCCGTAGCAGGCCTGCTTGACCTCGACGACGCGGACGTGCGGCGGCAGTCCCAGCAGGGAGTGGACGTATACCCCCGCTGCCTTGGACTGGTCGATAGAGCTCTCGGTGGCGAGGACCACGGTGCGGATGCGGTCGGGGCCGTGCCGACGTACCAGGGGCAGCGCGGCGGCCGCGGCCATGGTGACGATGTCCTCGTCGGCGGTGGGGACGCTCATCGCGTGCTGGCCGAGCCCCTTGTGGTACTTGCCGACGTCGGTGCCGTTGGAGCGGGCCAGTTCGGTGTGGTTCAGGACGAGGCTGGTGGTGCGGAAGGACAGGTCGTGGATGCCGATGGCGGTCTCAGCGGACATGGGCGTCTCCCGTGGCGCGTTCGAATCGGTTGTGGGCCTTCATCAGTTCGCCGGGGTTGGTCTGTGCGGCGAGGAGGGACAGTTCGCCGCACAGGACGGTGGCGGCGGCGAGGACGGCGAGCCGTCGGGCGTTGTCGCCGGCGGCCCGGTCCTCACGGCAGCCGAGCCGGGTGAGGTGGGCGTCGACGAAGCCGAGGCCTTTGCCGTTGCCGACCGTGCCGAGGATCAGATTGGGCAGGGTGCAGGAGAAGTAGAGGTCGCCGTCGCGGTCCTGGGTGTAGGTGACTCCCTGGGAGCCCTCCACGATGTTCGCCGCGTCCTGGCCGGTGGCCAGGTAGAAGGCGAGGAGCATGTTCGCGTAGTGGGCGTTGGCCGAACGGATGCCGCCCGCCAGCAGGGTGCCGACGAGGTTCTTGTTGATGTTGAGGGCGGTGATCCGGTCTGCGGTGGTGTGCAGGCGCGCCTCCACGACGTGCCTGGGCACGAGGATCTCGGCGACGACGTTCTTTCCACGGCCGAGGATGCCGTTGACGGCGGTGGCCTTCTTGTCGGTGCAGTAGTTCGCGGAGATGGAGCCGTAGCGGATGCCCGGGACGGTGGCCAGGAGGTGTGCCAGCAGGGCGTCGGAGGCGTGGGTGGCCATGTTGTGGCCGGAGGCGTCACCGGTGGCGAACTCGAAGCGGATGAACAGCAGCGGTCCGGTGATCTCGTGGCGGACGTCGAGGAGCCGGGCGTAGCGGCTGCTTTCGCGGGTGATCTCCCGCAGCCGTGGGAGATCGTCCTGGACGGCGCGGGCGGCGGTGTACGCGGCGGCCGCGTCGTCGGCCTCCACCAGGACCGACCTCGTCATCCGCTCGTCGACGAGGGTGGTGCGAATGCCTCCCTCGACCAGCCGGGAGATCTTCGCGCCACGGCCGACGGAGGGCCACAGCGGGGATTCGTAGGTGGCCAGGGGCACCTCGGTCTCGGTTGTGGCGACGTTGCCCGAGACGCGTACGGGGCCCACCCAGCGCAGGGGGACGCCCGCCGCCGTGAGGTCGGTGGACGGTTCTGCCGTGAGGGTCATGAGGTGACTCCTTTCTCTGCGGTCGTCGTCAGGCCGCGGTCGAGGCGAAAGGCGCGCAGCGATCCGGTGAGCAGGACGTCGCAGTCGGCGAGTGCGTCCGGGCTGTGCGCGCCGAGCAGGGTCATGAGGGAGGTGAGGTGGTCCAGCCAGGTGGTGATGTGCCGCACGAGGGCGTCCACGCCACCGTCGAGGAGCGTGGTGAGGAAGGGGCCGGAGGCGCCGACCGCTCGTGCGCCAAGGGCGAGGGCGCGGGCGACGTCCAAGGGGTTGCGTACGCCGCCGGAGGCGAGCAGCGGCAGACCGCAGTCACGGGCGTCGAGGAGCGCGGCCGGGGTGCTCAGGCCCCAGCCCTCCAGGTAGGCGTAGTCGGGCCGGTCCCGGCGGCCGTTCTCGATGCGGGCGAAGTCGGTTCCGCCGCTGCCGGCCACGTCGGCGGCGCGCACTCCGAGCGAGGCCAGTTCGCGCACGGTCCGCCCGCTCAGCCCGAAGCCGACCTCTTTGACGACGACCGGGACGTCGACGGCGGCAGCGATGCGTTCGATGCCGGCGGCCCAGTGTGCGAAGGACCGGTCGCCCTCGGGCATGACGGTCTCCTGCACGGTGTTGATGTGTATCTGCAGGGCGTCGGCGTCCAGCAGGCCGACGGCCCTGCGGGCCTGTTCGGGGGTGGCTTCGGCGTTGAGGTTGGCCAGGACGAAGCCGTCGGGGTGCTCGCGGCGCACGGGGGTGAAGGTGGACGCCGTGTCGGGGTCCTTGAGGTAGGGGCTCATGGAGCCGGTGGCGATGGGCAGGCCGGTCTGGCGGGCGGCGACGGCCAGATCGCGGTTGATCTCGCCGGTGCGCGGACTGCCGCCGGTCATGGCGTTGATGTACAGCGGGACCGGCCAGTCGACTCCGGCGAAGTGGGTCGCCAGTGAGACCTTCTCGCGGTCGGTGCCGGCGAGGGCGTGGTGGACGAAGCGCACCTCGTCGAACTGGTTCGGCCGCGGTGGTCCGACGGGTGGTGGTGGCTCCCCCTCGCTGGTGTGTTGGGCGTGGGCGAGCCGTACGTGGTCGTCCTTGCGGTGTGCGGTCATCGGGTGTGTCCTCGCGGGGAAGGGGAGGCGTCGGGATCGATGCGGGCTTCGGGACCGGTGTCGTCGGCGACGCCGGCGGTCACCCGGAGCGGCACAGGGGTGATGCCGGCCGCCGTCCAGCGCCGGCGCAGCAGTTCGGCGGAGTGGTGGGCCGGGAGCAGGGCGATGCCGCAGTCGCCGCCGCCCGCGCCGGAGGGCTTGGCGGCGGCGCCGCAGGATTCGGCCACCTCGCACAGGCGGTGCAGGGGCGCGGTGACGATGCCGAGGGAAGTCTCCGCGTCGAGCCGGGTCAACAGGCACCGGGCGGTGCGCACGGCGTCGAGGAGCGCTTCAGCCTCGTCGCGTCGCAGAGCCCGTTCGGCGGCCGAGACACACTGTTCGCTGTCATCGAGGAAGCGGGTACGGGGCGCGCCGTGCCACCCCGGCCGGGTCGCGAGGTCGGCGACGAGGGCGGTGGTGGACGCCGGGCTGCCGCTCCAGCCCACGTGCAGGGCAAGTTCGGTGGGAGGCGGCAGCGGCAGAACGGCGAGGTCCGCCCAGGGCCGCTCCAAGCTGTGGGCGACGCCGTGCCGGTGCAGGCCGTTCAGCAGAGCCTGCCGGTCGGGTGCCCGGTAGGACACCCATCCCTGCCAGGTCGCGGCCGCGAGATCGGCGCCCGAGGGGCCCGCGTCGACCTGGACGCCGGCCAGCAGCGCGAGCCGGAAGCGGTCCTCGATGGACAGCCGCATGCCGTAGTGGTCCGCCAGAGCCCGGGTGCATGCGACGGTGACCGCCGCACTGGACCCGAGGCCGGTCTTGACGCCTGCACGGTGCAGGTCGCTGCGCACCGAGAGCCGCACCGGCACGAGGCCGAGTCGCCGTTCGGTGCGCAATTGCTCGATCGTCTCCACGGCCGACACGACGTACGCCAGCACACCGCGTACGAGGGCCGGGTCCTGCCCTGGCAGCGCCTCGAGCCCTTGTCGGCTGCGGCGGAGCCGCACCTCGTGGTCGAGCAGGTCCGACACGATCGCGATGTCCGCGTCCTCGACGGCCGCGGCGGTGACGGTGACGGTGACGTACCGGTCCACCGCGGCGACGATGGCGGGCCGTCCTGGTTCGAGAACCGCGTACTCCCCCGCCACCATGAGTTTTCCGGGTGCGTGGCGGGTGGTCCGGGCCGCCATCAGGCCGTCGCCTGCCTGAGCCTGGCACCGGGGCCACGGCGCGCCACGACCACCCGGGCGTCGGTGGCCTCGCGCATCCGATCGGCGACCCGTTGCGCGTCGGCGCAGGCGCACAGCACTTTGACGTTGGGTCCGGCGTCCATGGTCGCCCAGGCGCCCACTCCCTCCTCGCGCAGTCGGCGGACGTGGCCGAGCACCGCGTTCGTGGCGGCGGTGCGGTAGCGGACAGCGGGCCGCGCGGCCTCCATGGTGGCGTGCATGCCGAGGGCGTTGCGCTCGGTGATCGCGCCGACGACCGCCATGTCGCCGTCGTGCAGCGCCGTGTACATGCGGGCGAGGTCGGCGCGGCTGTCCGTCACCCAGTCCCGGTAGAGCGGCGAAGTCGCGACCGTGCGCCGCATGGCCTCCCTGCTCGA
>Ga0307512_10005807_pt1 | contig 12710 bp, 17 predicted proteins | sample 14_EM_MG_FD_200267 | JGI IMG/M metagenome (GOLD analysis project Ga0307512, IMG submission 200267) | Populus trichocarpa ectomycorrhiza microbial communities from riparian zone in the Pacific Northwest, United States - 14_EM | ecosystem: Host-associated > Plants > Roots > Unclassified | place... | reverse complement strand
CAATGAGCGGGAAGCAAGTCGAGAGTAGTGATCGGAGTGGTCTAATCTTTTTTCTCTATCTGGGCAAAATGCTCTCGACCGCTCTCCGCCTCTTTCAACTCCGTCTCCCAACACGAACACGACCTCATTACTTCCCAAGATCACATTCCTGTCGAGTATTATCGACCATGGGCGCAATAGGAGCACAAACCGTCAATAAGACGGATAGGCTTGCCGCCCTGCGAAGGCTCATGGCGGAGCACAATGTCGACACATGTCGCGCCCAGTGAGGACCAACGTGAGCGTTCAGTGCCTATCCGATCGAGGATCAACACAGATCTATTTGTCTTTGCAGATTCCAGCGAGTACCCTGCAGAGTGTGATAAGCGGCGGGCGTTCATTTCCGGGTTCAATGGCTCTGCTGGTTCGTCTTTTTGTCAGGGCCTAACATTTCTCCCCTAATTCCGATCCTCTGCAGGCACTGCGATCGTGACAAAGGACCGGGCGTATCTTTTTACGGATGGACGTTACTTTCTTCAGGCGGAGCAACAACTCGATAGGTCAGTTGAAATCCTGCCGAGTCGAGACGGACTGTTAGAAACTCAGTTGTGGCCAGAAACTGGACTTTGATGAAGCTGGGCCTGCCAGGCGCGTCTCACCAATCATTGTCCTAACTGTCTACGTTAACCCCGATTTAGACGTTCCCACTTGGAAAGAGTTCGTCACCAAAGCGAGCAAACTCATTGGTCTACCAATTTTACCGTTCACACTTCCATGGCCCATAGAACGTCACCCCTCCCGCTCGTGCGGGGATTGATCCGGAGCTTATCACTGCTTGTACGTGCACATCGGCCCTCACAATCCAAGCCTAAAAATATGTGCCCCAGCCGATGCCAAGATTTTGGCTGGGATCGACATCTCTTACACCGAGAACCTCGTCGATCCGGTCTGGGGCTCGGCGCAACCTGCGCAACCTGAGCGCCCGAAGAACCCCGTCTTTGTCCTTGACGTAAAGTACGCTGGCAGGGCCCACACGGAAAAACTCGGGCACGTGCGCCAAGAGCTGGAGAAACAGAAGGCGCGTGCGCTCGTGGTGACGATGTTGGATGAGGTCGCCTGGCTGTTCAACCTGCGCGGGTCGGACATCGACTTTAACCCTGTTTTCTTTGGCTATGCGGTGGTCAGCGCCGATAGTGCGATCCTTTTCGTCGACCCGGCCCAGATCAGTCAAGACGTGCGTTCCCAGCTTGGTGAGGACGTTCACCTGCGTCCGTATACCGACTTCATCCCCTACCTGAAGGAACTCGGGGCGGGCCTCCAGGTATAGTCCGCTTAATCAACCCTCCCTGTAGTGGTCTCAGGTGCTGAGCTCTGCTTACAGGAAGGCCAGAAAGTTTTGATCGGTGACAAATCGAGCGTCGCGGTTGCCCAGGCACTTGGCTATCCCTACATCAATATTGCCCGCTCGCCGGTTGCGGATCTCGAGTTTCTCAAAAACCCAACCGAGGTCGAGGGCTCCGCGCGAGTCATATCAGAGACGGCTCTGCGCTCGTGCGGTACTTTGCGTGGTTGGAGGAGCAGCTGAACCAGGGAGTCGAGCTATCGGAGAGCCAGGGTGCTGACCAGTTGGAGAAAAGTTCCGGAGGCGAGTATCTCCCCGCATATATCATCTGGTTGACGAGATTCTGACCTTGCGTTTCTTGTTCAGCGAGCTTGATTTGTTCAAGGGCTTGTCATCGTCGACCGGACCCAACGGAGAGGTGTAAGGTGTCTCTGAACTTCGTCATGTACTCAACGCGTCGGGATAGCGATCATCCACTACTCGCCTGACCCAAATGATTGCGCTATCATCCGGAAAGATCAAATATACTTGTGCGATTCCGGCGGTTGGTTTTACCTTCCCGCTCCTCTGTCTCTCATGTTCACAGGTGGCCTCTAGGACAATACCTAGATGGCACCACGGACGTGACACGCACCCTGCATTTTGGCACACCGACCGCGGAGCAGCGACGTTCCTTCACGCGCGTGCTGCAAGGACATATCGCCATCGATACTGCGGTATTCCCAAATGGAACTTCCGGTAAGTGATCGGCTCTTGAAGGAATTTTCAAGGGTTTGACAAAACGAATTCCCGGTACGTAGGGTATATCATGTGAGCCAGGCGTTTCCCAACGGATGTTTTTCTCTGAATGCGACTTTAGTGACACATGGGCGAGGAGGTATTTGTGGAGGGATGGTCTCGGTGAGTTGCCTGACTCATGCGCACAACCTCGGGTTAACTTAAATGCCGGCAGATTACAGGCACGGCACTGGCCATGGCGTCGGTCACTTCTTGAACGTCCACGAAGGTGCATAACGTTTCGAACGTCGTTGAATGTATGCCTCGCTAAGTCTTCGAGTTTACAGGCCCACAAGGAATAGGTACTCGAATTGGTGAGCATTTATCCGGTTCACCTGTTGGCTTCCTCTCAACTTCACCCATAGCATATAATAGCACGCCGTTGAAACCGGGTATGACTGTTTCGAATGGTGAGAATCTCCGACCTCCCGTCAAGCCAAAAAGCTCACAGTAAGACAGAGCCGGGCTACTATGCCGATGGGGAATATGGCATACGCATCGAGAACGTGGTCGTCGTGCGTGAAGCTCAGACGCCAAATAACTTTGGCAACAAAGGTTACCTTGGATTCGAACGTGTAACGATGGTAATACCATTTTTTTCTTCTTACCTTTCTGAGGACGTGCTACCCACCCACTTTCGTGAAGGTTCCTATGGGGCGAAATCTCATCGACGTAGCACTCCTCTCCGCAGACGAGCGCGCGTGGGTGGATGCGTATCATAAGGAAGTATGGGAGAAGGTATCCCCTCTGCTTGAGGGCGACGCGAGAGCCAAAGCGTGGCTGCACCGTGAGTGCGCGCCGCTATAACCCTTGAGTTGGGACCGTCTATCCCACGTCAGTTGGCCTGTGTTTTCACGTATGGGTTGCTGCTTCCATCCGATGTGTATCTGTAGTCTCATTGTCTTAACCCTGGAAGCGGTGAATGGCGACAGTGCGTGGCGGGATAGGTCATGCCTTGACGTGAAGCCCAAGCAGGGATGGTCGAAGTTTGGGGCATAACTGACACTTCGGCACGGTAAAAGCAATTCTCGGGCGAGGCGACTGGGTGACAAGCAAGAGGGTATCTGTCCGCATCCAAGTTTGAATATTTGAATATTTCCTCCTATAGCTCAACTCCGTACATGTAGACATCTCTGTAGGTCCTGCGTAGGGTTCTGTACCCTGAGGCGGACAATAAATGGAATTCAAAAAGAAGTTTCAACAGCGTCTTCTCAGGGTTCGGAGTTCGTAGTACATACCCTACACGCGGTTCCTCAGCGCCACTTCTTTAACCACGATGAGAACGCCACTCGGCCATGATGTCCCTATTGCTTGCCATCATGGCCTGCAGCCTAAACCCAGCAAACCATAGGCAAGAATCCTGACTTGACCGATGCCCGACATTGGAGCATAACTCTGAATGCTATGTGGCCACCACCTTTGCGCCAAAGGCCGTGTTGTCGGTCTTGGTCTTGAGGGTATTCTGTTTAGTAGTACGTCGCCCTACTTTCTATTCGGAAAGTATGGACCAAACTTATGCGTCAGTATTGGCCAACTTCGACAAATGAGCGCTAGCAACTGTCTGAGGTCCGGTGCATGTGACGGCTTGTGGAACCGAACGGAAACGGACTTGCCCGCGACGAACCACTACATTCACACGTGTCCTTTTATGTACCATGGCAGCCTACTGCACGACGACACTACAGGGAGACAAGTGCACAGACAGTCGATGTCCGTACCGCCATGACATCCTCCGCTGTGAACCCTGCGAGCGCTCTCTTCCTGCTTCCTCCCTTCAACAGCACCAGAAGGGGAAAGAGCATCTCCGGAATGTTGCGTCTAATCGCCCCACGAAACAAGGAACCCCTCAACGGCCTCCTCCCCCACAGCCCTCGAATCACCAATTTACGCCACGGGAGAATACCTCGCCACTATCCGAGGTCAACACACCTATCACTGTGGCCGACTCACGCGTCACTGTGTCTGGCGGAGGAGTTCTCGATTTCGTCGCGGAGGGTACGGGAACCGAAGGAGATAGTTCTTTTCCTGCTGTCAGTCACACCATTTTGATCGAGAAGACCAAAGTGTTGTCTAGCCTCTCCGTGCAATCTATGACTTTGACACCCTCTCCGAGTCCGTGGTGCGAGCGGTTTTCTTCGCTCTATTCGAAGATCTCACGTTTCCTTACCGCAGCTTCGTCGCGACCCTACTTGGCAAGACGGTGGTGGTCCAGCACAATTCGCCACGGAAGGTCCTCGTGACATTTAAGGCCCGACATCCTGGTACTTTTCACGCGGTTTTGAGGATTACCTTCTGCGATAAAACGCGACGGAATGATCAAGAATTCACTGTGGAACGCGAGCTACGTGGCCTTGCTACTCTCATTCATGGATCAAGTAGCGGCGGAGGACCTTTTCCCACAGTGAATGAGGAAACGACGGGGAGTGACGGCGCTGGGATCGCGGTCTCGCACGACTTTGGTCTTGAATTCTCAGTCCAACTCTCACGGCTCGGTCAACCATTCGCACAACAGACCAAGGAGCTCATCATCACCAAGTCCACAATTCTTCCATCGGTCTTCTTCCAAACTGCCAGGGTGCTCTCACGAGATGGCTCTGTGCCAAGGTGCGTCTACGTCTTGCTGAGATGGCTTGTCTCTTATTTTTCCTGACACATAGCTTGTTTTCCGTACGGCTCGAAGGCAATTCGAAGTGGATCGAACGCAATCACCAGCGCGTTTTAACCATTTGTTTCGCACCTCAACGAGAAGGATGTTATGAGGCTACCCTCGAACTGATTCTCTGTGATCATAATCGCAAGACCGACTTTGTGATCAAACGGACGCTGTTTGGGTGGGCCAGACAACGTACAAGCGGACAGGGATACCACGAAAGAGAGTCGACTCGCATGCCAGGGATTCGTCCGTTATATGATTGGGGGGATACAGAGGTTTTCGTTAATGAAGAAGAGGAGCTCCTGGACAGTGACGGCACGGGTATATCTGTCTCGCATGAAGATGGCTTAGATTTCTGCGTCGTAGAACGCAAGCGTCGAAATGGCCCATTTGAAACCCCATCGTCTTTGGTCACCATCAAGCTCGCGCATGGTTTCCCGGCTGCGGTATTTGTAACAGCAAGAACTAGGACATCAGATGGGAGCGATCCAGAGTGCGTCGTAGCCATTCCGGTATTCTGTCTTTTATTCATCGCTGCAGTAGGTTCGTAGCACGTTTCGAGGGTGACTCTCGTAGCATCAGGCCTGGCACCGAAAGCACTGTGAGGGTCACCTTCAGCCCCAAGTTTGAGGGGGTGTTCAAAGCAACGCTCGAGCTAGTTTTTTATGATGGCCGACGATCAGCTTGGTTCGCAGTTCACAGAAGGTTACAAGGAATTGCCGGCTCGCTCAAGGACCATGAACACCTCGCGTCCTTTGGGCAAGAGGACAATGACGTGCCTACCGAAAACAATCGAGAAGTACCACCACAGAGGATAATACTACTCTTTCCCCCTGATCAACGTCGCAAGTCGAGATTCCCAGATTATGAGGTGCCGCGGATGGTCCAAGAGGCTGTGGACAAATCCTCTATCCTACGTCCTTACGACAAGAGCGCACGGAACCTCATTTTGGCTCTGAGGCCTAACAAGTTAGATATGGAGACTTATCGAGAGTACTTCAAGGGTCTATTAAACGTCGAGGACGGGCACCAGCAGTTTGTTCTTTAACTTTTCCTGTTTGGTTTGGTATCAATACCGGGGCAGGTGGAATGTTCGGCGCCAACCCAAACACGAGGTTGTCGTCCAGGTGCTCAACCAGAAGTTCATGTGAGTTTCTCTGTCTTGTTCCCCCTGTGCGCTTTTGGTTCACCAGCGTTTGTGCAGTGTTGAGATCGAAAACGATGATGAGGATCTTCTGCCGGAGGTGGTCCTGGGGGATTTCCTTTGGCTGGATGATACTCAGGATGATACACGCTACGAAGCACGGGTCACTCATATCAGTATATTCACGCGAGGACAAAACCGAAACGCCGTGCTCAAGATGTCGCTTAGATTGCCAACAGAATTCAACTTCCATCCGGGGGTACCATTCGATCTACGATTCAGACAAAACCGTGTCACTCTACGTCGTCAATACCATGTGTTGGCGACATCATTTCCGCCACCGCGTCGGTTGTTATTCCCCTCTATTTCCGATATCAAACCGATCCGGCGACTCTCAAAAGCCGAGATCAACGCCCTCAGGTTTAGTCAGTTGGTGAACCGGAACCTTCGAGATGATCCTCAACAGCTACAGGCGGTAATTTCAATTTTAGAGCAGCCTAAGGGATCTGTCCCGTTCGTCATATATGGACCGTTGAGTTTGCCCAACGTAACTCCTTCACCGTATTGGGTACTGATGACCGCTCTACAGACCTGGGACGGGTAAAACCTCCACTGTCGTCGAAATCATCATGCAACTTGTGCGCCGTTACGTCAGTGTCAGAGTCCTTGCATGTACTCCAAGTAATACTGCGGCGGATCTCCTCGTTGAGCGTCTGGCAGACGCCGGTCTGGATCCTGACCAATTGTACCGACTGAATGCTTATTCGCGTGAAGAGGAAGTAGTACCGGAAGACGTACAAGCATTCTCAATAATCCCGAAGCATGCAAAAGTACTGACGTACCGTGTCGTGCTCTCGACGTGCTCCTCGGCGAGTATGCTCCAGGCTTGGAATGTTCCCGTCGGGCATTTTAGTCACATAGTCATCGACGAGGCTGCACAGGCGGAGGAGCCCCTTGTGATGATTCCAATCATGACATTCTCCGACGCCCACACAAATGTCATCCTCGCTGGTGATCCAAATCAATTGAGCCCTGTCACCAAGTCTTCAACTGCCGCCCAGGCAGGGTTGGAGATGAGTTACCTCCGGCGATTGATGCTCATGCGTGGGATTTACGGACTCGACACTCAGGTCGGGAGAACGTGAGCATCGTTTTTTTATTTTTATGACCCCAAAATTTCTCAGAAAGAACGCAGGATTGTTAACCTTCAGCGGAACCGTCGCTCGCATGGTGCCATTCTTGCATGGTCAAATCGATACTTGTACGAGGATATGATGCGTGATTACGGAAATCCGTACATCACGTACGACCTGGTTCTTTCGGACGTTTTGCCGAAGAAAGGCTTCCCTGTCGTATTCCATGGTGTCAAGGGCAAGGAGGAACGCATCAGGTCATCACCGTCATACTTCAACATTCTCGAGGCGTCGATCGTCCGCGATTACTGCGTGGAGCTTACTAATGACCCTGAGCGACAGATCGGTGAGTGTCGTGGCTTCTCTGGTTCCGCCATCGCTTTGACTTAAAATTCGATGTAGACCCCGAGGAGATTGGCATTCTCGCGCCTTACAAAGCCCAAGTCAGGGCCATTCGGCAGTTGTTGAAGGTGGCGAAGTTGTCAAATATTGCGGTCGGGTCCGTCGAGCAGTTCCAGGGACAGGTTCGGACTTTGGCTCGATTATCAATCGACGGATGGATAGTACTGATATCTCATTGGAACCAGGAACGAAAGGTGATCATTTTGGCCACCACCCGAAGCAACGAGGAGAACCACCCGAGGAGGTCATTGGGGTTCGTGGCGAACCGCCAGCGTACGAATGGTCAGCCGTTTACGTTTTTCGCTCGTGCACTCGGCTTGAGGCTGACGAATGTCCTTTTAGTTGCTATTACACGCGCAGAGGCCTTGCTCATTGTAGTCGGAGACCCGGAAGTCCTAGGGAAAGATCAACTCTGGCGCACATTCCTGAACTACATCAGAGCCCGAGGAGGGTGGAAGGGGAAGGAACAGAGCTGGAATGCGGAGGAGGAAGTTTATGTGCCTGGATATGATATTGTCCCGAGGAAAGGGGGTGTTGTATATGGGGATGAATTCATGGGCGGGAAAAGCGCGAGGATTTACAGGTCTTCAGTAAGTAGCTGGGACTGACTTGGGAGGAATGGCAAGAAGACGGTCACCGGTCACCACTCGGACGCCGCCTTTGCCATGTCCATTTTTTAAAAGTATGTTGTATTTTTCAGCATTTTAACACGGCCTGTGACACGTTTAGCTTAGTCCAAGCTGCTTTTTGAAAAATTTGAAGACGAATTCTCCATCCTATTTCAATTTTCAAAAGTTGCGAGGAATTATATGCGGCCTGAATTCTTGCAGTCTGGGGCACCGCATATTGGAGATTCAGACGGTGACTGCATGTGATTGCATGCACGTCGGCTTGTGATGATTTCTTGGACCATAAGTAGCTACACGTTTACTTTTTCTGTCCGTGGAATTCGTTTGGCATGCATAAAGAAAACTTATATTTTCTCGCCGTACGTACTGTATGCGAAACCTCAGTCCTTTCTTTCGAGACTGAGAGCCACGCTTCGCGCGTTCCAGATCTCTCACGCCGCATGGATCGTGACCAAATTGGAGGCATCAAGGGTTCCCTGGATCAAACACGCAAACTTTTTCCTTCGATGCATGATGCATGATGCGCTATGGCGTGGAGCGACCACTTCAGTGCCAGCGCTACCCCCAGAAGCTGTTATAAACTTATAATCAGTCCAGCAAAAATCACTGGGGTTGTGCTGATGCAAATTAGATATCGAGGCCATGATAGTGCTGATCATGTAACCTACAATCAATATGTGCCCGCACGCTGGTCTCTGGAGACATTTCGGAGCTGGCTTGTCTGGAGGTTGAGTTCGTATTCGCTTGTGTCCCCAACTGGGAGTGAGCGCCACATCATCAACTGAACTTCAACGGTAACGGTACCAGCTGGGAGGTGTGAAAACTTGTGATCGCGAGTTGGTTCACAGCCGTACTGGCAGCACGTACTCAGCGACCCGAAGCTCAGGCCTCAGAAACACAGCTCTGTGCTGCTTACGCCCTTGCAAAACTTGAAGCATCGTCTCGATACTACAATAGTAGACTTGATTTGGAGATGTTCAGCGGCGAATCAGCGCTGGTACGTCGTTAGTTCTTCTTGAAAGCAGAGACGAGAGGGACATGGGAACAATTCTATTGTTCTATTCCGTAGTTGTCCTCGTGCATTGGCAGGCGCTTGCGAGCTATTCGTTCACTGACACTGTCGGACCGGGGCGCTGACTTGCGCTGACATTCAATCGGCGCTACATTCCGGGACCAGGCAGGCGTCGTCAGTGTGCGGATGGCGCCAAGCTTGGACTGCCAGCGCTACGGGCCCCGCCGACCGCGCGTGGTAGTAAGCGCTCGAATGCGCATCGTTCGTGTTGTCAACTTGTCATGCACCATGCCAGCCTATTGCTCCGCTGAACTGCAGGGGATTAAGTGCACGGACACTTGGTGTCAGTATCGCCATGACATTATACGCTGCGAACCATGCGGGCGCTCTTTTCCTGCTTCGTTGCTCAACCAACACGAGAACGGGAAATTGCACCTTGGGAATGTTTATCTCAGTACTCTCCCACCGCCGACCGACTTATGGGATGTCGCCTCCGCTGACGGATGGGATCAAGTCCCCATTGACTCGGACCCATGTGCTTCACCATGGTCTTTCCCCCCACAACCGGCTTCCCTAAGCCCCCAGTCCTCACCACCCCAACTCACGTCGCCACTGTCCCCAAGAATCTCCTTCGCTGCTGTTGCGGATCCACGCGTCATAGTGTCGGATGAAAATGGTCTTGATTTCATCGTGAAGGGAACGGAAACCGCGACATGCCCTTGCTTTCCCGTCGCCAGGGACAACATTTTGATTGAGAAAACAACAGTGGTCTCCAGCCTTTCTGTGGAATCTATGACACTGGAATCCTCTCCAGGGCAATGGTGCGAATGGTTTGGTCCCTCTGTTAAGACTTCTTACGCTTCTCCTCGCAGCTTTTCTGCGTTTTTAATTGGCACGACGACAGTAATTCGAAAGAAAAACCCACGCACCATCATCGTGTCATTTAACGCCCCACATGCTGGTACTTTTCACGCGGTCCTGCAGATTAATTTTAGCGACAAAACACGACCGCATGACCCCGAATTCATAATACGGCGTGAGCTACGCGGGCGTGCTGTTCTCCCAGCCAGCGATGGCCTAGATAGCAACACAGATGTTCCCACCTTGTCGGAAGAGATGGCGGAGAGTGATGACAATGGCCTTATTATCTCACCCGACTTTGCTCTTGAGTTCTCTGTTGAATCCCCACAACCCAATGAACCGTTCACAACACAAACCAAGCAGCTTACCATAACCAGGTCCTCGAATACTTTGGTCTCCTTCACGGCCGCTAGGATTTACTCACCGGACAATTCTATGATTGGGTGAGTCCCGATCTGATTAGGGCCATCCATGCCTCATTTTCTTCGCTACTTAGACCCTTTTCTGCTCTGCTCGAGGGTGACTCGAGGGTGATGAAGCCGAACCAACTTCGTACGGTTGTCGTCTCGTTTACTCCCCGGAAAGGAGGGCTCTGTGAGGCAATTCTTGAACTTACATTCCATGATCACGAGCGCAGGGTTGACTTCGTGGTCAACCGGACACTAACTGGGTGGGCTGAGCGACCGATCCGTGGAAAGGGACACCAAAAAAGTGGATCTGTGCGCAAGCCAGGGTCTCGACCAACAATTAATGGGACGAGTCATCACAGGAGGGTTCCCGTTGTTGGAGACGAGGAGTTCTCGGACAATGCCAGTACTGGAATCTCCGTCTCGCATGAAGATGGCTTGGATTTTGGCATCGTCGAACGCAAGCGCACAAATGGCCCGTTTGCAACACCGTCTTCCTTACTCACCATCAAGCTCGCAGAGGGTTTTCCGCTTGTGACATTTGTAAAGGAGAAAACTAGGACATTGGATGGGAGCGATCCTGAGTGCGTCATCCTCTTTCGCCCGCTCTGCCTTGATTCACCGTTGCAGTAGGTTTGTGGCCGTTTTCGAGGGTGATTCCCCCAATATCCGGCCTGGCACAGAGAGCACTGTACGAGTGATATTCAGCCCCAAATTCGAGGGTCTGTTCAAGGCCACGCTCGAGTTGGTTTTCTATCATAGCCAACGATCGGCTTGGTTCGTGGTTCGCAGGATGTTACAAGGTACTGCCGGCTCGCTCGAGGACCATAAACGTTTAGAGTCACTTGGGCAAGTGGATAATGACAAGCCTCATAAACGCAGTCAAGGAATCCCACCGCGGAGGATCATACTTCTCTTTCCCCGGGACCAGCGTCGGAATTCAAGATATTTCCCGGACTATGAGGTCCCGCGAATCGTCCAGCAAGCAGTGGACAATTCCACTGCGAAACGTCCTTACGATGAGAGCGCCTCGGACCTTGTCTCTGCTTTGAGGCCTGTCGGTCTAAATATAAGCACTTATGCGCACTACTTCGCGGCTCTGTTGAGCATTGAGGACGGACACCAGCAGTATGTACGTTCGAGAAGGTGGGATGTACCGTGCCAGCCTGTAACCGAGGTTAACGTCCCGGTGCGCGGCCACCCGTATAGGTAAGTTTCTCTATCTTAGTCGGATCTGTGCATTTTGTTCATAAATACCTGCGCAGCGTTGAGATTGAGAACGAGGATGAAGATCTTCTGCCAGAGGTGGTCCTGGGAGATTTCCTTTGGTTAGATGACGACCGGAATAATGTACGCTACGAAGCACGCGTCACCGACATCGATGTTTTCACCCGACATCACCTTGCTGTACTGAAGATATCCCTTAGATTGCCGACTGATTTCAACCACTACCAAGGGGCGAAATTCGTCCTACAATTCAGACATAAACGGATCACCCTACGTCACCAATATCATGCGTTGACAGGCTCATTCGCAGCACCGCGTCGGCTATTATTCCCCTCTGTATCGGATATCAAACCAAAGCAACATCTCTCAAGAACTGAGATTCACGACCTCAAGTTCCGCCATTTGGTGAACAGGAGAATTCGTGATGATCCTCAACAACTACAGGCGGTAGTTTCAATTTTAGAGCAGTTACCAGGTTCGGTCCCGTTTGTCGTCTACGGGCCGTGAGTGTAGTCCATACAAACCCCTTGATCACCGTGGTATTGACGACCTCCACAGCCCTGGAACTGGTAAAACATCCACCATCATCGAAAGCGTTATACACCTCGTAAGACGTGACGCGGGCGCCAGAGTTCTTGCATGCACTCCAAGTGACGCTGCGACGGATCTGTTCGTTGAGCGCCTGGCAGCCGCTGGCATGGATCTAGCTCGGATATACCGTCTGGATGCTTCTTCGTTTTGTGAAGAGGACATGTCTGATGACTCAGAGACATTCTCACGAATCCCAGGGCATGACAGGCTACTCGTCTTCAGTGTCATCGTCTCGACTTGCCCCAAGGCGGCTATCCTCATGGACTTAAATGTACCGGTCGGGCATTTCAGTCACATTGTCATCGACGATGCTGCTCAGCAGAGGAACCTCTTGTGATGATTCCGATCATGACTTTCTCTAATGCGTCCACCAATATCATCCTGGCTGGCGACCCGAATCAACTGGGCCCTAACATTGAGTCGCCCACTGCTGCCAGGTCCGGTTTGGCGAAGAGTTACTTCGAGCGATCGATGCTCATCCGTGATGTCTACGGACTAGATACACAGGGCGGGAAAACGTGAGCGATGTTTTTGTTCGTTAGGGCCCTAACCT
>Ga0307512_10005806_pt1 | contig 12711 bp, 13 predicted proteins | sample 14_EM_MG_FD_200267 | JGI IMG/M metagenome (GOLD analysis project Ga0307512, IMG submission 200267) | Populus trichocarpa ectomycorrhiza microbial communities from riparian zone in the Pacific Northwest, United States - 14_EM | ecosystem: Host-associated > Plants > Roots > Unclassified | place... | reverse complement strand
GTGCGTTTTCCACGCGGGGCGTGGCGTTTGTCGAGAAACTTGCCATCAGGAGCCCGATGCCACCATTGGTAGACGAAACGGGTGCGTCCAGATCCATACATCATCGCGTGAGGAGTACTGCAGGACGGAGATGGCAGCAGGGGTGAAAGAGGTGTGGATTAGGTCACCCTAACGTCTCCCCTGTGTTTATCACACCCTTTTCCAGAGTCCAGAGCTTATCGATAAACGTTTACGCGTAGTTACGTTTGATCTTGAACCACCGCGCCCCCTCCACGTGACTACAGACGAGACGAGGTCACTCCCAGCACCCTATCCTGGTGACTTCACTGTCTTGGGTGGTGACTTTGGCCTCGGTTGGAAGGATGACTGGGGCGGCCCATGCCAGAACCGAGTTCGGAATGGTCGGACCCACCGACGGCTGATCTCCGAGTCAGTACTCCAGCTCGTTATCTCGAATCCAATGTGGGTCCATGGATATTGGAATATTGGAATATGATATATGAGGGCCAGTCACCCCAACGATCTGATTGCAAATTCCGAAGGGCAACAGTTGCAAGCCGAAGGGAGAGGTGAACTCTAGGGCAACACCAAGTTTAGGGGATCAATCCGAGAGGCGAAGACATCGCCCGCACACTCGGCTGCGATTCAACTTACTCACCCACTCGACGCGTTTCCCAGGTGCTGCAGGCCCGGTAAATATTCACCCCCGATAGAAACAACGATTCCCCCAAGCCAGGAGCGCGTCTCCTCTCGTCTTCCATTTCATTTCGAAGAAGCCAACGCGGGGATGCGTCATTACATACCAGGCGGCGACTTCCTCGCCAGCTGTCGCAGTCTGTCCTCGTGTCTTCTGGGGTACTGTAAAACTCTCCAGAATTCACGTTCCCTCGATCCGTGGGACCACTGAGGATTACCCTAGCTATTACCGGTCGGTTTCTCTGCTTAAGTGTACGTCAATGTTGTATACTATCGGCATGGCGATTCAGATATGCTGATATTGTTTGATGTATGGTGGGGTTTCAGCTTAGAATACGTCCGTCCCATGACCACAATATCGTAAGGCGGCACCGATAACTTTATCGATGAAGGCAGCTGTCCTGCTACCTTTCAGACTAACGGGTGCATTCAGCTATTACTGCGGAGGGTCATTTTCTACCATTCATCGCCGATGCTCGTCGCTCAAAGTAACCCCCGGCCACGAGATGACCAGCGAACGGCGTCAACAATTCGTCCGCCAGGCAACCGCCCCTGGGAGCAAATTCTGAAAAGGAAAATTCCACGCCTCGAGTCAAGATCCACTTCGGAACTCAGTCGATCGACCTTCTGCCGAGTAACCCACCAGGCTGGAGAGTTTGCTCACGAATTGCCGCTCTCATTGACGGGGCGTCAAGAATTTCGAAATCGCGTTTGGTGCTGCCGCCGGGTTACGTGAGTAGCCGGCGTGACCTTTTATCCGGGCTTCGGGATTCTGATCGCGTACTACTAGCTATCAGTGGGCAACCGTTTCCACCGCAAGCGTGCCACCTTCCGTAGGAATCGAATGCTGGTTCGCTAGTGGCACTTCTGGCGGTAGAGTATTCGTACAAACGTTTCACCCCCAAGTCCTTGACTCTTCTCATCCATTTTTCCCCTCGCGTGGGGATGGACGGGAGTGGTTCCATATCTCCTCGGATCCAAACAGTTTACTGAGTGTCCGATGGGAAGACGTCGTTCGTAATCCGTGGCATCGACACCCTTACGAAACCCGTGTCCTTGGAAATAGGCTGTTCGGACGCGTCGACCTCCCCCCTATCTATATGCTCATGACCGACTACCGAGACCGAACGCTTCCTCGTATTCAAACAGACCGATCTTGAACTCCAGGAATCCAACGAAATCCGTGATCGCTTTGCGTAACGGTCCAAAGGTGGACGCGAACAAGCTAGAGTAAGAGCCTGCACATCGGAGACGAATACCACGAGCTCGATCGCGACCGAGCCCAGGCTCGCGCTCATTACTGGGATTTCCCGAAGCGGCGGATTCCAGTCTGTGTACCCGTACTGCTTCCGCGTTGTCGTATCTCTTCTCTTCTTGGTTTCTGAGTTTTTCCCGTTTAGGGGTTCCTCGAAACCATTGACCGTCGGTACGGTTATCTGGGGTGACGGTCACAAGATTGGTCGGTGTAGCCACACAGGGCACCAACCGCATCCGAGCCGGCGGAACCCTGATCCAATGCTTAACGACGACGCGCAGATTCGGAACGCCACCGCCACCTCCCAGTGACCCGTTATGGACATTTTGTGGAATGAAACCTCAAACACTACGCCACTACTACGCCTCGTGGCCACTCGCACTTATCCATATCACACTATATCACATGGCCCTGACCTGATTCTGCCCTTGATCATCGCCTCGCCTCTTTTTCTCAAGAGCTCACTAGCACCTTCGGCAGGGCGATAGAACACATCGACATGACAGCAAGAAACTAAGAAAAGGAAAACGCCAAAGGAAACGATAGGTAACCCTAGCTCGCGTTCTTGGCGTCCGTGATTGCAGGATCGACCCTAATTTGATGACCGAATAGATTTCCGACCTCGTGGCCCCCACTGACGCCGTGAAGATGAGCAAGCGAACAGTCGTTAAGACCGCAGTAAACCTTGACAACCCATTGAATCAACCGACGATATCGTGTGTCCCGGATCCTAATTTATTTGGAATACACAGCAGGCAGTTGGAGGAGTGCAGGATCAAACGAAAGCGTAATGGAAGGGGAAAATCAGCAAGGCAGCAAAACAACACTCGAAGTGTGATTCGCGGACACGAAGGAAAGGAATTGAGGTTTCCCGTGCGTCAATCATCGAAAATTTCATCGTCCTCATCATCAATTGGAATAAAGCGTTTTCCTCGTCGCTGCGCAAGAAAGAAAAGGAGGGTACAGTAAGTGCGGGACAGAAGGGGGTTGATGGCTCAGCCGAAGACGAACCGCAGAAAATCCGATCGAGGATGGAGGTTGGGCTGAGGGTCTTGTCGACCAGTCGTTGGGGTGTTTGGAAGCTGTGCGATGGGGTGTGTGAATATAGAATTGGTTTGGTGCCTTGAAAGCATCCTTTGGGTGATTGAGGTGATTGGAAGGAGCCGGGGTGACCGAACTAGCGCTAGAGATGGGTCGTGCAAAGCGCGGAGCAACAGAAGGGTTCGACACCGCTTCTGTCTTGCGAGAAAGACTAGAAGCGGCAGGCAGTGTAGTCCCATCTGATTGGGCAACAGAGTGCGTTCGAGAAGGCGTACTTGGGACTACTCTTGGAGTCGGTGGTTGTATAGATGATCGTTGGCCAGGGTTTGGGGTTCGGGTAGTGGTAATCGAGCGAGAAAAAGATCCGTGACCAGGGCGCAGAGCATCACCGACAGAGCGATGCTGATTGGCCGTAGGTAAGCCACCTTGGGTAAGTAAGGAATCACGCGAGGACTTTGGTGATGGGAGTTGCTGCTGTGCTGTACGACCGGAATCAACATGGATCCGTCTCCTCTTAGTCACAGAAGGCGAGGGTGTATGCTCCTCGGGGTTCTTGGACAGCTTTCGCTTTCTAGAACCAGAGGTAGAGCTGGCGCTCGCGGGTTGAGTACTAGCAATAGTAGGAGCAACAGTGGATTTCCGGATCGCCTCCTTCAGGTTAGCCTCCGCAGAAGCGATATGCAAGGGGATTTTCTGTAGCATAGGTAATAGGGGTACGATGACTGTGAGGATCTGCAGTTGCTGATCCTTGATTGTCTGTAGGGCTTGCGTATTGATGTGGGCGAGCTAGGAGTCAAGAGCGTCGGGCTTGGCATTAAAAAATTGCAAATTTACGGTACATACGCTTTGAACAGCTTCAACCTTTTGGTTCAAAGCATCCAAGGAGCTTGAAATGGTCTGCCGCAGCTCGGCGAGAGCAGTGGCTTGGGCGGGTTCCCGGATACGTGATTGGAGCGCAGTTTCCGTTCGACCCGCTGATGATATTGGATAGTCAAAGAATTTGGTCAATATATGCACGCGGTTTTGAGAGAATGCGGACCAATGACCAAGTTTAGGGCGGTAGGAGGGCCTCTGGTGGAGTTACGAAAGGTAAGGACATACCCTGCTCTTGAATCACCCGTCTAACGAGCCGCTCCACCTCGTCGCTCATTTCTTCATTCCGAACGAGTAGTTTCTGTTGTGATTCCTCTGCCCCAGATACCAGCCTATCGACCCTTTCCGAAAATTTCTCTATCGTCGCCTGAGTGTCATGTAAAAGAATCCGGACAGAGGTTCCGGTCCTATCCACAGGAGCCGAAGTGGTGAGTACAGTCGAAGCTAAACCCGTCTGTAAGCCAGACCCAGAAGCAGTAGTGTCCTTGTTCAGCAGATGAGCCCAAAGGGTTGAAGACATCGTCGAGCCGGAAGTCGAAGCGGAAGTCCCGGACATGGCAGTCGGAGGCGGAGAAGTGACCAAGTTGATGCCGATGCCGCACTGACGTGTTGGAGAAACGATCAATGCTCTTGTACAGACTCCATCACCATGGGTCGCCCATCCTCCAACGTTTCCCGACGGTGTTCGCTAGGAACTTTCGAAGTTCACCGCGGTTGTGGCTTCCGAGGTCGTCGGTGAACATCGCGACAAAGTCGACACCCGAAACGCCGCGATTCCGAGATGAACTCGTCAGGTCTACTTCGCTCAAGTCGTTCAGTGACCACGTACGCTACCCTGGCATCCGGAATCAAATCTTGGTAAGTGGAATCGAAGGTCCGGTCTCCGAACTGGTTGTGTGCTGAACGGGTTGCGCGCGCAGTTTTTCACATTTGGCTCTTTCGTTGCGTTTTCGATAGCCGCGAAACTCACCAACTATGACACGAGCTACTGGGCTCAGAAACTCTCGCTCGGTTCAAGCATTTGGATCATGGGTCCACCTGGCTCGGACCAGATGAGGAAGGCGAGGTACTTTGAATACGCAAAGGTCCGTTTCATTTCAGTCACGATTATGGACGTCACCCATCCCACACCCCATGACCTGTAGATGATGCAGAGCGGATTAGATCAAGTACGAACAGCAGCAGAGTCCCTCCCATTGATGCTCAAGTCCTTTGCAACTTGGGCGTACATCTACGCTGCTCAACCACTCGTCGACGCTAAGGAGGGTCGGAGAGTGTGCTGGACGGTGGCCGCTGTGAATACCGGGATATGGATATTATGGCAGATCCCCAGGTTGCGGCCCGCCATGAGAGCCTCTTTCAGCCATAACCCGCTCTCCGGCAAGTCTTATACAATGTTGACAAGCACCTTCAGCCACAAGTCGTTCTTTCATCTCCTCTTTAACTCGATGGCGCTTACCAGTTTCGGTATGGCCTGGAGCCTCTTCATCTTTCTTCGGACTGGCGCTGAACTTTACGACACTTAGGTTCTGCCACGTGCGAATACCTCATGCGCGAGCAAGCAAATAACCCGTTGCGCATGCAAGAGTCAACCATACAGTATCATCTGATAGCATTCCTCATTTCCGGTGCGCCTCAATCACCCCACTTTTTTTGGAGCTTCATTCCCTGCTAACTAAGCGTGAATGTAGCTGGCTTGTTCTCCAGCCTTGTCTCCCATACGGTGACCGCCAGGATCGCGTTCCCTCGGCTCATTTCAAAAATCACAAAAACGAAAATCCAACCTCCCACCACTCAGTCACTATCTAATTCCGTTAAGGAAACCATTCTTCCCTCACTTGGAGCTTCCGGCGCGGTTTATTCTGCCGTCGTTCTCACGGCGCTCGCCTACCCTCACTCCGAAATTGCCCTCATCTTTCCCCCAACACCACCCATACCAATACAATGGGGCGTAGGTGCGCTAGTAGCGTTGGATTGCATTGGTGTGATTCGCGGATGGAGGTATGAACGAGTTTTCTCTTGTCGGTTTTTTGCAGACACTGAGACGCGAGCAGGCTGTTTGATCACTATGCCCATCTGGGAGGAGCCGCGTTCGGAGCCTTCTACTACGCTTACGGTCCTGAAATTTGGGACTTTTTTAGGACCGTCAACCCGATGCCTTACAAACCCCCCTCTCAGCCAACATCATAATTGATTTCCTTTCGTTGAAGATGAAGCTGATTTCCCGACGGGTCCCTGATGTCGTGGAAAGAGGTGCAGGAGGAGTGGGGACCCGCAACTTCGGGTCTTACATCCACTACGTCCGAAAACGAGACAGGTGGATTGGCGAACGGTAGGATAGCGTGCACAATATGATTGAATTATCTTTTTCACACCCAACGTTATGGAAGAGGAATTGGCAGAAGGCTGGGACTCGGGTCAAGCTTCCCTTATGTGGACAACGATGAAATGCCCCTGAAATACAAGCTCTCGAAGGAATAGGCCAGGGTGCAAGTTCTGAGGGGAGTGATCTTAATTCCGCAAAGGTTAATCGATCAGAGCCGAGGGTATCAATCTGTGTGCTGAAACTTGCGCGTGGGCACTGACGTTAACAAGCAGACCGAACGTCACTGTGTCTGGTTTCGTTCCCGATGCCGTTTTCCTCGTCGACTCTGCTGCCAATGGAGCAGTCGCCATGGTGGTGTTACTGCCAGACTTTGGTCCGTGCTAGACTTTCGATATTAGCTTCTACGAGGGAGCAACCCCTGCCAAACCCCAGGTTCATTCTCACTCCCGTGCCTTTATCACCCTCTTGAATACAGGTCCTTTCACACAAGTTACCTTTAGTTGCTCTCGTTCCTTGCCGTCTCCGGAGCGTGGCTGTAGGCGGACCTCGTCGTCTCTTCTTTGGCCGGGATCCTGGCCATTCAACAATACCTCTTTTCGGTGTGCATTTGGTCGTGCTCGGTATCCGCTAGGTATTCAAGAGGATGGGCGGGGGTTTAGTTGGGTGACTCTCGGGGAGTAAGGAGGAAGACTCATGGTGATTCAAAAACTGACTACCGATATCGATACAGACAAGATCGTTAGAAATGAGGAAAAGGAAAACAAGAAAAAAGCATAACGAGCTCCTGCTCGGAAATGGTACGTACTAGCCATAACTACGCACGACAGTAACGCTATCCTACACATGCATCACGTATACTCCTCAGCAGTCCGGTTCTCTGAAGGATACCTTCCTCGCAACACCATCACCCCCGACCATGAAGAGCGACGGACCAACCCAAAAATGCCCACCTTTTCCCCTTCGCAAATTCTCTGGCGAGATCCAGCAAATCTTTCTGGACTGTGCGTCGAGAACCCATTCGCAGTTCGCGTCGAGGGTGTACGGCGTCCTCGTCCGGATTTCCATCGCTTCCCCCTTGGTTATCGTGTATTGGTAGCAGGGGTGCGACGAGGCGGTAATGTCATAAGGAATTCGGATGTTCCGCGGTCCCTCAATCTCGAGGTAAAACCTGGTTTTCGAGTCGAAGATGAGATCGCAAGCCTCCCCCAAACCGGAACCTTCTAAAAGTGGCGATGCAAGTATTTCTCCGCATTCCGTGTCGTATATCAAAAGCTCCCGCAAGTGTGACTCGGTGTTGACTATGGCAGTCCTTGTGCAGGCCGGCGACAATCCATACAACGACCATGACTTATCCTGACCAACTGCTTTAATCCCTTTGGGAAGCGGATTGCCCAGCCGCCACGCCCACACGGCAGCCGGGATGTCGAGGCTTGTGTTAACCCCGCGAGAAATGAGCGAGCAGAAAGTCTGGAATTTTTTTGTGAGTAACGACCCGAATGGCAAAGTTTTATCGTTACGATGGAGCTCTCGTAGGGTCTCCAATTCGAGTATAGCGAGATGCCTGGTTGGTTGGAGGACACAGACGATGTAGCTCCCGCCCATGGGGTAAATGTGGGACACCCGTTGATCGTTTCGAGCCTCACCGCTCATCAGAACGTCGGTGGAGAAGATTTGGATGGAATCTTTGGTCTGCGCCACGAGATTCCTGTTCAGCGATACAGCTACGGATTCAGCCACGTCAAGGAGCGGAGGGCTGTGGGTCCAATCGTAGGAGTTAGTATCGAATAACTGTACTCCTATCGGCGGGTTTATGCATGCGATGTTGTTTCCCACAAGCGTTGGACGTGTCAGCTGTCCGGGATATGTCGATGACCACCTTCCCCGGTACAGTTTCCGACGCACCAGCCGCCCGCGATTCTCTGTTGACTGCCTTTCACCGAGTACCAGTCCCGGATACCGATGTGAGATGGCCTCAAGGGAGCACAATCCCCTGTCCACATGTTCATCCATTCCAACCAGAAATTCATGTTTCTCTCCAAAATAAAGCATCCCCCACACACGATCAGGAATGAGGAGGCTATCCACAGTTTTACCAGCAGCGACATCATGGATATAGAGGGAGTTGTGAGTTGCAACCGCGAGCTTCTGAGGCGACAACCAACAGATGGCTACAACTGGCTGACCATTCCCAAAACCTCTGCCTTTCCCTTTGGTGCGAATATTCCAGAATGCAACAGAACCATCGGATAAGCCACATGCGATGTAACCCTCTGATGCGGAAACTGCAATATCATTGACCAGAGATTGTGTGGTGAAGATATGGATGAGTCCACCTGTCTGTACATCCCACATAGTCACAGAGGAAGGATGTGCAAAAAACAAGGTGGAACCATCTGGAGAGGCTTGTATCTTTGTAACAGGTTCTGGGGGATATAGAAACTGTTTAACTTTAAGTACACCTGTGACTGCATCATAGATGTTCACAATGTCTTTACATGCAGCAATGATCCCCTGTCCAGAAGTTGCAATGCAGATGAGTTCCCTTGGTCTGATGTCAATTGTCCTTAGGAGTAACCCCCAAGTACTGGGTGCTCCTATGAAGGCAGTCACATGGGATAGCTGGTCATCTGCAACATTCTGAAGGCAGGAATTTTGTAGGGATGATGAGGTTGGTGAGAGAGGCAAGGCAGTGTGGTAGATTTGTTGTGCACATTGTTGGATGGGGTGGAAGAAGTGCATTGACAACCGGAGGCAGTCTGTTGCAAGATTGTGTAGGGTGGTGACCTTTTTATTCAGAGTTGTGTGCTCTGAGGCTAGAGAGGTGGGAGGTCTAGGGGGAACATCAGGAAATTAGCGGATTCCTTATAATGCCTTATAATCCACCGAAATCGATTATAAGGTCTGAGAAGGGTTACGAGGATTGGGCCCTTCTCGTAACCGGCCACGAGCCCACCCTAAATGTCGAAATAATCATGAAAACCTGTGATCGTTATAACCTACCATAAGATTTCGAGACGTTATAACCGTCACACCAGTTTATATCCCCTTGTGAGCCCGCACACGATCAGTGAGCCCAGTCGGGCGTAGTATAAGATTCTCAACGGTTGCGAGAGTTATAACAACTTACAATTTCTTCCTATTGTCATGGATGCGGCAGCTGTTATATATGGGGTTACGGGTGCACGATAGGAACGATGTGGTAATCATGATTTTATTAGCGGTCATATCGACAGTACTGTATACGCTACCGCGGTATGCGGCAAAATGTATTTATGGACCACACCCATTAATCCGCCTCCTGCTGCCCCACGAGCAATGCAATTGACGCTTCCATAGCAGATTGTTGCGATCCACCTTGCAGAGGTGTGGTGTTGGGGAAAACCTGTCTACAGTGAAGTGTCAGCGTTGGTGTAGTGATAGAGCTGCTAGATGCTTACTCGTTCCACCAATCGAGGAGTTCCTTGGCAGTCATGGACCCAGCCCCAAGGTAGTCGACAATAAACCAGTAGAAGTCTTTGTAATTGAAGTTATCGTACACTTCGCACCACAGGGAAGTGTTCTGCAGAGCAAAGTGGAGCTGTACAGATGTCAAAACCGGTTCCGTCCGAGTGTGTTTGCTGAAACGTACCTGCACTGCGGCATATGCGATGGACCGTGGGGTGACTTGGTACATGTTGAGCATTGTCGCGACATCCGCACGATGGGGAACAGTGTTGGTTGACCTTCTCTTTTTCTTTGGTGTTGGCTCTGAGTCCCGAGTTGCGTCTGGCTCCCCGGTGACAGATGATGGTGAGGTAAAAATAACCTTGAAGGTCTGAAATGCGGGTGGATTGTGGGTCTAGGGGAGGTAGAGAACGACGCTCACCTTAACGAGCAAAGTGCTCTGGAGATACCCATCTCGGACACGGTTTGGGTTCCCCTTCTCCCCAGCAAACAAGCATTGGGGGAAGAAATCCTTCCCATAGTAGTACTCGTTCCCCTCGTAGTTTCGAATCTTTGTCCGAACACTACATGTGCGATCAATAACCGGTGCAGGAGAGAGGAGTTCAGCGGTGAGCACACCTACCCTTGATCGTCCCAGTCCAAAGAAATCGAACACAGCAACCATCCAGTTGTGTCGTTCTGGATTCCCTGTTCCTTGCGTGAGTTGAGCGTGAGGAGTGGATCTGGACGGTTCACTGTCTGGGCATTCAGCCACTCAGCAACTGAGAACTTGATACGAGAGGTGTCAGCGCTTCGAGCAGCGTTGGCTCCCTCTTGTAGCTGCAGATACAAATTATAGTATTTTTGTCCTCGCAGTGCGGCCATCCAAGGCTGCGGCTCACCTCGCTGTAGATGGTCTTGACTTTTGAGTTCATTGCTCCTTCCTCGCTGATCATCTCCAATAAATCGGGAATGAGTTTATGCAGTTCGTCGAAGGACCTGAAGTTACGATCTCGACTGTGCAGATGAGAAGTGGACCATCTACCGGGTGGATGATAATCGGTATTGATGAACGACTTACTCCTTTTGGGCCGCTACAGCTCTGTGGTCCGTCGGATCAACCTCTGGTTCCTCCAAACCATCTTCCGTCATCTTGTTTCTTCTGTCAAACTCATAAACTATGGCTGACACTGGTCCAAAGAGTGAAACGAGCCGTCGGATTCCGCGGCCAGTGGGCTGTGTCTCATCGGGGGACATCCTCCAACACGATGCACGAATGATCACATCAGGAAAAAGGGGAAGAGCATATAAACCCCATTTGCAAACACAAGGGCCTGTCGAGTTTATGAGAAAATATGTAGGCCATGCGTCTTCGTAAGAGACTTCAGAGTTCATGTAAGGTTTTGAATAAAATAATGATTGTCCACTGTATGTACCGCACGACCGAAGACTTGATGACACGTTGATCAGCCGCGATCGAGACGATGAGACGTTGTTGCGAGAAATGAGGATTATAGTGGGGAACAGGGCTTATGATGGGGAATGGGGTTTACAATGACAAACAAGGTTTATTATAAAAAACGGAGTTCATCATTCAGGACCATGTTCATCGCGAAAATTGAGGGTGGTGAGCACTCAGTCGTTTTGTTGACGGGTTTATTTTGGATATGGCAGTATTGTAATTACAGTCGCATGATTACTATTACATTGTGTTCGTAGGGAGATAGCAGGACTAGGTCAAGAAACACGAAAATCATGTCTACAAAGTCTGGAGGAGGATCATGCCCAAACCAACACCCTGAACCGCATCAAGAACTCCTGGCTAGAGCCACAAGGCGACACTAAGCCAGGGTCCAACACCCCCTGCGCACAGAACGTACAGAGCGATGGAAGAGATACCCCAGACCATCTGGATAGCGGCCTATGGGACCTGAGAAACAATCACGCCCGAAGGTCACTTACCTGGCACCAACGGGGCGCGCCAATACCGACCGTGGAGATGGCAAGGAATCACGTGTGAATCTTGCTGAGCTAGGTGAGGAATGCGAGGAGGGCGGCCCATACACCGATGAAGAAGGCAGCAACGTGAAATCAGACTCACCCCGCTCAACCAGTATTTGCGTAACACCAGTGAGAAGAGGAACTATAGCACAAGCTTGCGACAGAAAAGCGTATTATAGAAGTTTGGAGCCTTCGTTGGCGTCTGACGGTAGTTCTCTGCGTTTGAAGTCAGCCAAACAAGATCTCAAACTGGTTCCCGGATAGGGGACTCACCTGGAAGCCTGCGTAACAAAAGGACGGTGAACAAGAAGCTCAAGACAGAAAGCGGCCAAACAATGCAAATGATCCACTAGGGAGTGAACGTCCCAGGCAGAGCGTTGTTCAGCTTGCCACCCCAGTACCAGAGCTTGGCAATCCAGATATGTTGCGAACCCTGGACGATGCACACGTGAAGGATCCACACTTCCGTGGCAGCTCCAGCTTCTTCACCAAAGTTGAGACCGAAGAAGGCGAAACCACCCGCAGAAGCTACCGCATACAACCAAGTCGCAATGGAGGAAATGATATCATGTGCAGGGAGGAAGCTCTTAGAAATGTATGGGAGTCCAATGAGGAGGAAGGCGGCACCAAAGAAGAACCAGGGGATGGAGAGCACCCAGACCGCAGGCTTGAAACGGAAGAGCAGGTACCAAACGACCGAAGCACCGAAGAATACCGAGCCAAGGACATACAGCTGGATATCAGTTTGCCCGCTCGTACCAGAGAGCAATACGATTTGGTAACTGGTCGCGCTCAGCATTTGTTAAGTGGTCAGTTGTCACCGTAACATAGAACGCACGACTGAGAGACGACAAACCTATGCAAACGCCAAGTTGATACCATATAGCAGCCAACCGAAGATTTCCCTGGACAAGAAGACCTGCTACCTTGACGGGATGACAATCATTGCACTTCCAGACTCTCCTCCGCCCCCAAGTACACCCATTGTAAGAACCGGCCCCTTAGATAGCCGACCCGGACTAAGGGTCCAGAACCATGATATCACACTCATGTTATTTCACTCGTATTTCTACTATGATTTCATTCCTAGGTAGCT
>Ga0307512_10005805_pt1 | contig 12712 bp, 15 predicted proteins | sample 14_EM_MG_FD_200267 | JGI IMG/M metagenome (GOLD analysis project Ga0307512, IMG submission 200267) | Populus trichocarpa ectomycorrhiza microbial communities from riparian zone in the Pacific Northwest, United States - 14_EM | ecosystem: Host-associated > Plants > Roots > Unclassified | place... | reverse complement strand
AGAAGAGTGGGCTATAAAGAGCAAGCGATGGTCGAAGGAATTGGGAATCATCAGCGAGCAAAGTTAGCTATCAGAACACCGAAGACGATCATAAAATATTATTAAGAATTCTATCTATCTATCTATCCTCCAAAGAAATAGCCACCACTATTTCTTCCTTAATCAATTTACGAGACTATCCTGTATATGCCTGGACAGAAGTATACACCCGCCGAATACACACTCATTCGAGTTGTCGAGACTTTCGGCGACTTGCTGTTCACGTTACAAGAGCACAATTTAATCCACACTTACCGAGTGGTTTTTCGTTTCGCGCAACTCGAGAATATCGACTACCTGGTGCTGCGGTATCTGAATACCGGGTTGTTACCATTCGAGGAATTTTCCGAGGGCGAGTACTGGAACGAGGAGGAGTGATCTACGTCTACAGAGGAGAAGGTCTGTGGTATAGATTTGGAACGGGAGTTCTCGTTGTACAGGAACGAGAAGTTGAGTCTTAGGATAAGATGAGGAGAGAAAGAGATATTTGGATAGGCGGCTGTACTTAGTTCAATAAAGTGTTGTATTGATTATTGGGACTAAGAACCCCCGTAACAAATCTTAATTGACACGTATCTTCTCAAAATCCCTCTGACTATCTTCTTGATCAATCTGGCATTCAGATATTATCAGCAATAATACGTCTAAGCGTAATCTCCCTCACTATCCATGTCTTTCATAGACTCAATCGTAGACCACAATTCTACGCGGCCGATTTAAGCTTATAATAGTAAGCCATCCTTTCGTAAGGAATGCCTTATTACTTGTAGTTGTGTGTTTCTACAACCAGGATAATGCTCCTTAAGATCTAGTTGGTTAACTTTCTGCGATCTAAACACCTCACCGCTTCGAGTATTACTCAATGTCAGAAACTGTTCAGATCATGTAGCTTCTTTCCCTGGTAAGAACATCCTTCAAAATGGATGTTCGAAATATGTTTTGATTGTATTTCCATTAGCTACTTTGGGCAATTCACGAAGAATAGATATAGAACGATATTCCATAACTGGATCCAACTGTATTTCAGGAACATCATACTCTGGACCTATCAACTCCAACGATTGATCAATGTCAGGGGTTCTCTCCAAGCAGTGTAATAGTATCATAGATACTATGCGGTGTGCCTTTTAGCCGGGGCATACTAGTCACGTCTTGGTTGAATAAGTCTTTAGGGCTTAGCGGATTTATTGAAAGCACAGGAGCCACTGCAAGAGCCACGGCTGCTGATTTGATGATGCGACAACTAGCCAGATCGAAAGGACATGTCCTGCCGACCAGTTGTCTTCAACCAGATTCATTCTTCGATACTCCGCGGTTGGAATGAATATTGCACAGCAGTGGTGTCAGTAGAGGGGTCTCCGGTCAATGGATCCTATCCATCAGCGGGGCACGTCCGGGTTATGGGAACAACCTAAGCACATATAACTGAGGGACTATCGCGTTGGTTTTAATCGAAGTGCGGACATCATTCATTGATTTGATTGAAGGAGTTCACAATGTAATATATCAATTGATCACGCGGATACAGAGTCTACGTTGGCATAGCATCGGTATATATACCGACTAAGAGACTATGAGTTATTATTTCTAATAATAACCTAAAAGATGTGTCACTTGCTAAGTGGGCGTTCCAACTACCGAAAAGGTACGACGTTTGCAAATTTGTCTAAGTTAAAGTTATGGTCTGATTTATGAGCCGATAGGATATCATACATGAACACGATAACCACAGGGATGCGTGGCCATTGATAGTCAAGGGTGCTTGATACGTCGTGGCTATCATTGGGGGATGAAATCAGAGTCCGGAAAAGGTTCCGAGAGACTACAAAGAGATCACATTGTTCCGGCGTTGAGAAGGACAACCGGCTTGAGTTACGAAAATACTGATACCTACCAGCGGAGGAATATCCTCATTCATCATTGCGTTTTTATGATACCTATACCTAGTATATCTATATCTACAATTTATTAGCTTTGTGTGGCGGCAGCCCCACAGCTTTGAGTATTCGTTCCGTTTGATGACGATGACCTTCGAAAATGATAACGACGTTATATGCTATGCCCTCGAAAAGATTATCCCATATGCCAGAAGAACTCATCAAATCTTCATGGCGCAGTGTGTGTGGTGGCTATTGTCGATTATCGGCCTTGAATCAGGATTGATTCATAACCGAGGATTCGTCGGACGGGAATAAGAGGAATCAACACGATAAGGTGCTAAGAGAGTGCGAGGAATATCTCCTCGATTCAAAACGACTTAGAGATCTCGTAATTCTTAATGCTAAAGAGAAAACCAGTACTGGAAGGATCAATCCCTTGGCATCAACTAAGAGCTCTCTCAGAGCCAAAAAAGAAAAGAAGGATATTAAGAAATACGAAAAAACCGAAGGAATTGAGTTGGTCGAAATACGTTGAAGAAATTCTGCAGGAGAGTGCTTACGCTGTGCCTGGCCTACCGATCGCAAAGGAACGCCTAGAGTTAATGATTGCATATGACCCATTAAGCTAGATAAGGGAACTGCCGGTCATCCTATAGCTAGAAGTTATGAAAAGAGGAATAGTTCGAAGCTCGGGTCCGGTAGAAGCAATACTTCCGGAAACGAAGATACAGATAGTTCAATTGAGGAATAGGATCCACGGCTGTACGGACCATTAAGTACTTAACGAAGTATCTTGGTCAGGTGTTGTTACCCAAGTAACAATCAAGTGGTGTTACCACGCAATCGTCAGCCTAATCTGATGAGAATAATGTATAATGGCAATGATAGATCAATATCTCCGTAAAGTGGGTTATACTTACCAGCCACCGAATACAGTGTGCCGGAAATGTTACGGGAGTGCTGTAACCTCAGTAACTATACCTCTGAGTATTCTGTTATGGGGGTATTTAAGCCACGTAAAGAATACAACATTTATTAGACTAATTACAGCCGCCTAAAAACAAACTCTTTTCCATGTCTTTCCCAAGACTCAACCCCTTATCTAGTTGCTCTGGTAGGAGCTCACCACTCGGCCTCATCCGTCCACGGACGCTCTTCGCTGTATTCTTCGTAGGGTAATAACCTGGTAGTGATGTACCAGTGTACGTCGTTTCCAATACCGATAGTAACAGCATAGTATGAAAGTTAACGGGAGATGTGCGTTGAATGCTGCTCGTAGAAGAATGATAATTGATAGTCGACTGTTTCGACAACCGGTTTGGGCGCATATTGAGATTGTGTCAGTTTGAACGAACACATAAAGTGAATATCCATGTAAGTGAAATAAAGCAGTAATTTTGAAGGTTTGTAGATAGAATTTTTAATAATATTTTAAGGTGTTCTTCGCTTTTAATGTCGGACTGTGGATTACTGCTAGAGCTTGGTTCTTCTTATTGTCGCGGACAATGTGAGTTCTTATATTGTCTAGCTGTCAGGTCATGTTTGCCTTCGGGTCATAGCCATGACAAATAGTTTGCTTGATAGCTTATCATTGATATCATCTAGAATGACTCCTTGATAGTACCACAAATTCCCTCAAAGTTATCGTGTTCATGCATGAGGTGTTTCAAGGCGTTATGCCCCCACTATGGGTCATCCTCATGTCATGATATCATGCGCACTATATATGATAACTCATGACTTCAACTTGGACATCTTGCTTCCGATTTGTTCAGTAGTTGGAACATCTGATGACGCATAGTCTTATCAGTGCTTATCTCAATTTATAATAACACCAGGTGATTGAATGCCTCGGCTTTAATATGGCTATTTGGCAATGCGTTCTGAGATTTCATCGGCAACCAACTGATACTCTGCCAACGTAGATCATCACACATCAACCTAGTACTAGCGACTAGTATAATGTTGGAATGCATACGCACTCAACCCAATGAGCAGGTTTGCTTCTGGCCTCTTATCTTCAGCCAATGTCACTAATCCCACAGATACAGCATACTTAGGTCTCGGCACTTCCGTAGACCGAGGAGTGTTACAGAATGACTCCCTGTCGCTGCTCGTCAAGGTCTGTAAATCCCTACACACTAGCATATTGCTTATTATCTGCTGCACACGTATCTCTGCATGTTTGCAACTTAACTGTGTGTTGTCCCGCTAGAATAGACAAGATAAACATGGCCAATAATTATGTGCACTGGTGAAGATTTTTCACTTCCCAGCAATGGCAACATAATTGCTTCATCATATTTAAATCTGCTAGTGCAAGCCGACTTGTCACAAATTGATCGACATGCGGCTCAAGTGTAATCCCGCTAAGGACCGCTTGACTGACAAACAACGTGTTGCTCTCACAGATAGCTGTTATGCAATTAAGTATCTGCTAACCAATCCACATTGTATCATTATCGCTATTAGGTTGAACCCCTAACATTACCTCCCTCTCTAGGACCGGTGACCCAACGGTAGCTCTATCTGAAAGAAGTAAACAATACAAAAGATACCACTCAGATAGTGAAATAATAATAAATCAAATAAATCAAATCACAAAAAAATAAAAATAAAAATGAAAGCTTTTTCTTCCTACACTGCCGCGATTTTTCTCCCTTGCTCTTTTCCTTCTGCTTTTGCAATCTTTTATCTTTTTCTGTATTCGGATTTTCCTCATAATACTTTTTCAATAATTCCTTTGCATTGTTGATCACATTCTCGAACAATTCTCAAGTATTTTCCTCATGCGATAATCCTTCCCACTTAACCAAAAACACATGCTTCTTTGGATTGTCATTTGAACGTGCGCTGGCAATTATGGCATCCATAGTTCATCCTGCATCATCTGCTTCTACTAGGATAACTGGTTTTCCGGGATTCGATCGTCGATATCGCTTCAACAGAGAAATGTCAAAAGTCTGATGAATCTTCCTTGACGACGGTAGTTCCAGCTTGTAGTATCGATTATTATGTCCGACCGAAGTTATCTTAAACTGTTCATATATCATATCTTCAAGCTTTCTGCATCTCCCCATGTATCGTATATTCTTTCCGTTAAGTATTTCGAATTCTCCCTTCTTGCAGTCTTCGATTGTTCTTCGTTTCTTATTGTAGTATTTCCCCATTGCTTCCCTAATCTTTTCCAGGTTCTCAGATAATTTCTTTTGCACTTCTCTCATATAATGACCAAACATCTCCGAAGCTGGACTCTTGAAATTGACCTTTGTAGACCAAGTTGTGCTTGGTTCGTATCCGTAATTAGCATAGAATGGGGATATTTTCGTGGCGGAATGTTTCGAATTGTTATCAGCATACTCTGCCATCCATAGCATTTCGGCCCAATTGTTCCACTCGTAATTGCAATAAGATTGGAGGTAAGCTTCTATAACTTGATTTATTCTTTCTGTTTGTCCGTCCATCTGCAGATGAAAGGCTGTGCTCATAGATCTCTTAATTCATATGAAATTATATAGATCCGTAAAGTACTGGCTGGTAAATGTACCGTCTCGATCTGAAACCACGTCCTCTGGAAATCCATGGTACCTCCATACTGCATCCAGGTATGCATTAGCGACCGTTGGTGAATGTTGTATATTGATTGGTATATTTTGTGCCATTTTCGTACACCTATCAACCACCACTTGGATATTACTCAGTCCATTCAACATAGGTAGATCTGTAATAAAATCCGTTGATATGTGTGTCCATGGTTTACTAGGCATTTCCAAAGGGTGTAATAGCCCATGCTTAGCATGTCTAGGTGCTTTCGTCGTTTGGCAATTATCGCACTCGTTGCAAAATTTCCGAACCTCGTCTTCCATATTTGGCCAATAGAAATACCGAGTAATAAGTTCCATTGTTTGATATCTTCCAAAATGTCCTGCTACCTTGGAAGCATGTTCCAATTTCATAATTCTTGCCCTAGTCCTTTCCGGTGCGTATGGCATTCCTTTCCAACACAACAAACTATCCTCGATGGAATAATTTTCATCCACAGTATGTTTTCCTATCGACCTGCATATGCCCTTATACTGATCGTCTAGTTTTGCGTCTTGTATAATCCTTTCTTTTTGTTCTGGCAAAAGTTGATCCATTTCCCTTGCTTCTATGTCGATGGTATCGTAATCATCATCCTCTATTTCCATGGCTCCTATTTCTAATCATTGTTCTGGTCCTAACAGCGGTTTTTCCATGATTGCTGTTGTACCTTCCTCTCTAGAGGTGTACGACAGGCACCTTGAAGGTATATCCGCCTTCTGATTTGCTGATCCTTTGCGGTAAATTATAAAAAAATCGTAAGATTTCAAAAATTCTGCCCATCTTGCTTGCCTCCTATTAAGTAAAACTTTCTTCATAAAATAGGGCAAGTTTTGATGATCCGAAAAAATAGTGACTTTATATTCAGACCCTTGCAGCAAACATCTCCATTTTTCTAAAGAGTATACTATTGCTAGCATTTCTATATCAAATACATTGAAATTGAATTCTGCCGGTGAAAGTTTTCTGGATAGAAAATCGCAGGGATGAATCGTTCCATCTTCATATTTTTGTGAGAGAATCACTCATAAGGCAAAATCTGATGCGTGCGTTTCTATCATAGCCGGTCAATTGTGATCGAAATGACGTATTATGGGTGTTTTTCCCGAGGTAAGCATTATAGTAACCTTTAGGCATGCTGCCTCTTGTGCTTGTCCAAATGCAAATTCTTTGCCCTTTCCCTTTAACAAATCGGTAATTGGTGCAACCATACTGGCATGATAAGGTATAAACCTTCGATAGAAATTCCATAGGCCTGGCAATTGTTGTACTACTTTTTGATTTTTTGGTCTTGGCCAATCGACTATGGCGTGAGCCTTTGTGGGATCCATACGTATCGACTGTCCAGTAAAAATACAACCCAGAAATGCAACCTCCGTTTGATCAAAATTTCATTTATCAATTTCGACGCACATATTGTTTTCCGGTAGGAAGTCGAACACTCCGCGGGCTTGATTTCTGTGTTTTATGATAGATCCTTTTGTCGCTATAAGAATATTGTCAATATAAGTGACAACAACTAATCCTCCATCTTCATCAACATCGATTTTCTTATTAATGACCAATTCAACTCCTAAGAGAGGTGGAAAGATCCTATTGATTTCTCTTTGAAACGTAGCGGGAGCATTAGTTAACCCCAATGGCATAGCCATATACTCGTATAATCCGAACTTCGTTCTGAAAGCGGTATATTTCTCATGTCCCATCGCCATCCTTATAAAATGAAATCCATGTTTCAAATCAATTTGAGTGATAAAATCGGCCCCAAATATTCTTGTTTGTAATTCCAACATTATTGGTAAAGGTGTCTTGTCCTTAACTGTATGTTGATTTAAATGTCGATAATCAATGCATATTCTTACTCCTTTTCTGTTAGGCTTTGGTACGAAAAGAATCTGGCTTCCAACGGAACTCGAGGATGGTCTAATTTTTCCTTCTTTAATCATCTTATTCAAGTATTCAACCAAAAGTTTTTCTTCCTCAATTGATACTTTGTAAATAGGACCCATCCTAAGTTTATCTTCTGAAGAAAGCAACTCGATTTGATGATATGATTCTTTATCCATTGGTAACTTCTCCGCTTCCTTACGATCAAACAACAATAACCACTTATGATAGTGTTTAGGTAACTTTTCTATCAACGAAGGAGAATTACAAACAACTGCTCCTATGTTGATAGCATCTGGCCATAGTGCTATCGTCATATCGTAGGTCATTGTATACTCAGGTCTCATATGACCATGACCGAAACACTCTATCCCACAATGAGGGAAATGCAAATGTCCGGTAGTAATACCTTCAGCCTTATGCTGATTTGAGTACCAAGCAGGTATTAAGGGGTCGTAGTCCGTTGATGTTTTCATAACTTCGACCGCATGGTCTTTAACATCAAGAGTCCTATGATTTCCGAAAATTAAAGTTAAGGGAATTGTGAAGATTCCTTCGATTTTACTTTGTCGGCCTCCGACGTCTGAAGCACTAGTAGGTAACCTCCATTTCACCACTGGTACTCAGAAAGCTTTTGCTGCTTCTGGTGACATTACGAAAGATGTACTTCCCAGCTCTAGCCTGCATCTTCAAGGAAAATATGTTCCTTCAAATTCAATAAAGAACTTATATATAGGTCTCTTTCCGACTTTAGTTGGAGACACTATTTTCAGTTTTCTCTTAGATGCTGAGGTGTAGAAGACATAATCGTTTGATGTATTGCTTCGCTTTTTGATAGGTGACAATAAATCGTCAGTTGCTTTTCGTTTCGACATCGCTATCCTTTCAACAATAGCGTAGCCACAACGGGTCAGTAAGGTACGGTGTAAAGGTAGAGTGTAAAGGTAAGGTGTAAAGGGAAGGTGTAGTATTTCGTAATGTTTCGTGGTATGGTATTTCCTTACTGACCAGCACATTCAGCCTTCCGGCCATCCTCAGAGGAAAAAATATATAACTGCTTGTCTCACCATCAATATCTGCTTAATCTTCCTGCCACCAATTTTCTGGAGCCTCCGAACTCTCAGAACTCTGTTCTGAACTTTCTTCCAAGCTACTTGATTCTTCTAGTGCGGTATCCCTAAGCTCCTTGCTACTAGATGCTTCCGTATATAGTTCCTCCTGATCTTCTTCCAACTGATATGCTCATATCTGTATTTTCTGGTATTCCTTGGCTTTCGGGAAGGACGCTGTTCCTGAATCGGTTTTGATTGGCCCATAACAGTCGATAGTCTTATGTTGTACTTTCCGGTCTGCTGGCCAGGCACACCTCATATATTCCCTTTGCTTTTTCTTTCGATTAACCTCATCCTGAGAAATTCCTTCAGTCTGAGAAGCAAACGTCTTAACTGCTGAGCTATCGTTCCTATTGACAAATCTTCTCTCCTTATTAACTCGAAATTTGTCCTTAGGCTTCTCCCAGTTTTGTCACCTCTTCTCGGGTTTCTCCCACTTTCTTTGTTTCCTTTCCTCTTTGAAACCTGGAGTTTTGACTGATAAATTCTTTTTGGCTTCTTCCTATTTCTCAGTCATTCTTCCAGCTTTCGAAATAATCTCGATCATTTCTTGAACCGATTTTCCAGTCATATCCACAGTATGCATCTGCTCCAGAATTTTCAATGGAAGCCTATCCAATATCAATATCTTCAGAGCTGCACCGGTCAACTGGGCATTGTCATTATAAGTTTGTATCTTGGTGAACATATCCCGAATGTCTCCCCTTATACGAAACTTTGTCCATTTTAGCATAGGCTTCATCTCTGCCTTCCTTATCTTCGAATCTTAACGTAATATCATTCTGGTACCTTGTCCAAGATCGATGGAACTTTCCGGCCAAGGCCAGTTCTTCCAATTGAATATGCCAGGACTGAGCATAATGCGTAAGTAGTCCTCCGATCCAGTGAATCGTCGTACTGGTATCTTTGAATTTTTCTGGTTGGTCGTGAATATAGGTTTGAACTATCACCCACCAAGCCTCAAAATCATCTCCCGGTTTTCCTTCAAAGGACTTTGGATCCTTAAGCATAATTGGCTTGACATCTGGATTTCTTCATTTTCTCCTTCATTCAGGAGGGGTAGGTCCCGGAGGTGGTGGTGCAGATGGCCCTGCTGGCAGTGTAGGTGGCCCTGGTGGCTGTGCAGGTGGTCCTGGTGTATCATCCTCAGGTACTTCGTCCGATTCTCCGCCATCATTACTGCCATTACCTCCTCTCAAAAATCCAGATCTATATTCAGCTTCTTCTCTAGTATGCTGAGTAGTCTGGTAAGAAACAGAAGACCATGGGATTCTTGGTCTTCTACTCGGATGTATATTGCTTGGCTCTCCTGCAATGTATCCACTGGCTGTATACCCAGTTGGTAGTGGTAGTGATCATGGTTGATGCGGAGTACTTTGCGAAACTTTATAAGCCTCCATATGGGTAGTTAGCCCCACGCTTACTTCTTGAATTTTTTGTAAAGTGTCATCCATAGACATCATATGCATTTGTATATCTTTCTTCGTAGGTAGCATTTTGATATGCCTATCCATGGCCTTGACCATATGTTCCAATGATTGTTGAGCCTCTCTCCAGATGTTCGCATCATCCTGGATCTGAAGAATCTCTTTATTATGGTTTATCAAAGTTGAACCATTCGTTGTAAGCTTCTTAACCATATCTGCTATCTGCATATGGATACCTTGGGAAATTTCTCCAGCTTCCGAAACAATAATATTATCCTGTCCTTGAAACATAGTTATTCCTTCTCGGACCTCGCCAATGATTGGTTGCTGAATCATTACATGTCCTCCAAATCCTGAGACTTCTCCTTCTAGTTTGGCTTTCTCTGTATGGATTTGCCCTTCAAGTATTTCTAGGTCTGACCGGACCAACAGCAATTTGTCCTCAATCATTTCCTTCTCCTTGTTGCTGGCTTGGACTACGGGCATCATGTGTTGAGTTAACTGTTCGAGTCGACTCTAAACCTGATGGGTTTCTCTCATGGTAACTTTTCCTTTGCCCAGATCTGCTTCCTCTGGTTCCCCAGCCTCTTTGATTTGCCGGATTTCTTGAGCTGCTTGCTCCAGCCTCTTCTGATAGGCCTGGCACCATACTGCAATGTCTGTCCTCACTGGTGACTTGTCTGACCTCCTCTTCTCTACCCTGGACAACCTCTGGAGAGCTGTGGTGCTGAAATATGTAAGACAGCGCCTTGGGGTAGCAATGCTGTATTCATATTGATGGAAGGTGTATCGGTATGGTAAATACCTCTGTGATGAACTGATCAACATTGTGTTGTTCGTGACAAACTAAAAACTCGCAATTTGCAGTTGGACAATGGGTACTGAGAATCCTTGTGATCCTATAGGAGTTCTGGCTGTTGTAAACTCCGGTATTGACAGAAATATAACAACAGGCATCATTATCACAAAGTTGACACTGTACTCCTTCTGAGGTTCAAATTCGGTTTCGAATTATGCACGTGATGCAATAACACTTGTTCTGTATGCAGTGATTCATGCAGTCTCAAAGTCTGTTAATGATACAGCAGTATCGTTGTAGACAATCCAAACAATCATTCATTTAAGTGGAGTTTCAAAATATTATACTGTCATGGGGGTATTTAAGCCACGTAATTAATACAACATTTATTAGACTAAATACAGCTGCCTAACAACAAACTCTTTTCCTCGTCTTTCCCAAGACTCAGCCCCTGATCTGGTTCCCCCCAGTAAGAGCTCACCGCTCTGCCTCGTCCATCCAGGGATGCTCTTCACTGTATTCTTCGTAGGGCAATAACCCTGTAGTGATGTACTGGTGCACGTCATATCCAATACCGATAGTAACGGCGTAGTATGAAAGTCGACGGGAGATGTGGGTTCAATGCGCATCATTGAAGAATGATATTTGATCGCCGATAGTTTTGACCACCGCTTTGTGTGCGTATTGAGATTGTGTCAGTTTGAATGAACACATAAAGTGAATATTCACGTAAGTGAAATAAAGAAGGGATTTTGATGGTTTGTAGATAGAATTTTTAATAATATTTTAAGGTGTTCTTCGGTTGTAATGTCTGACAGTGGATTGCTGCTAGAGCTTGGTTCTTCTCACTGTCGCGGGCGATGTGAGTTCCTATATAGCCTAGCCATCAGATCATGTTTGCCTTCGGGTCATAGCCATAACACATAGTTTGCTTGATAGCTTATCATTGATATCATCTAACATGACTCCTTGGTAGTGCTACGAATTCCCTCAAGTTTATTGTGTTCATGCATGAGGTGTTTCAAGGCGTTATGCCCCCACTATGGGTCACCCTCACATCATGATATCATGCATACTAAATAAGACAACTCATAATTTCATCTTGAACATCTTGCTTCCGATTTGTTCAGTAGTTGGAACATCTGACAACGCATAGTCTTATCACTGCTTATCGCAATTTATACAAACACCAGGTTATTAATGTAACGGCGGCACGTGACTCGGGGCCGGGTAACGGGCATTCCATATAGTCGGCTTGCCACGAGCCTTAGATCTCTAGCGATAATCTTACTATACATCTACACCTACTATCACTCTCATCCACGTTTGCAACCGTATTTCTATAATTACCATCCGGATGCCTACGAGGTTGAACGCTGGCGTACGTGCCCTTACACTATTATCGCTTTTTCAGTAAACGGATACGTTTCGCTCACGGGATTTCGCGAGTTTACCCCTTTTCCGACGCGCGACACCATGGAGTCAACAATTGAGAATATTGCCCTCCAAACGAGATAATGAAGCATCATTACTGCGAAGCACGGAACGTTGATCATTCCATCATTGAATTGAGCCACATGATGGCAGCGGAGAAGAGTTCAGCGACCAATTGGCTCACGTGGCGCGTTACCGGCAATGACGACAATTATCACGGTTACCGGACGCGACTATTCGTCCTTGCCAATGACAGAAATCGAATACGATCGATCTAATTGAGTTCGAACACCATTCCTCTGAGTCGATTGAGCGGGATCACCAGTCGAAGCAACCTACAATGGACGGAGTGATCTTACCCCTGAATCGACAATACCGCGAACCAAAGGCGAAGTCGAGAGACGATTTACAAGTCAGCACAGTTACGACTACATTCCTTCTATTTGAGCGAAGTGCACCTATCTCAGTTTGCGTGTACACCTACAGCTCTAGCACCCTTGACAAAACCCACTTGCGGAAGCAATTCTATGGCCACTTATACTTACGGATACA
>Ga0307512_10005804_pt1 | contig 12713 bp, 13 predicted proteins | sample 14_EM_MG_FD_200267 | JGI IMG/M metagenome (GOLD analysis project Ga0307512, IMG submission 200267) | Populus trichocarpa ectomycorrhiza microbial communities from riparian zone in the Pacific Northwest, United States - 14_EM | ecosystem: Host-associated > Plants > Roots > Unclassified | place... | reverse complement strand
CCACGGCAAGCTTTTGGCTGTTGGAAAACTCTGAGTTTGTGGAAGCTTTGGCTAATAGAAGGCTCTAGGTCTGTGGAAGCTTTGGCTAGTAGAAGGCTCTAAGTCTGTAGAAGCTTCGATGCTGACATTGACGTAGCCAACCTACCTGTCTAAGTACTTCTGATACTATGATCACTATAACTATCACCAACACCATCGCCATCACCATCGCCATCGCCATCATCTCCATCAGCCCCAGACCGAATGTGCACACATACCCCCACGATTGATGGGAAGCGGGTACAAGATTCCGCTGGAAAATCTGAGTCGGAGATCTGCTCACCCCAAGATCGAATTGTCTACCTTTCCTGCGGAATCTAAGGCTACGATTGTCAACACCATGACCGTGAGGCATCGTGAGGTCTTGTCACGGTGGCCGCGCTAAAAATAAGGTTCAGACTATGATATCGACCGATGTCATGATTTCGGCCGCCGCCACCCGCCTCCCGCCTCCCGCCTCCCGCCTCCCGCCTCCCGCCTCCCGCCACCTGCCTCCCGGTTCCTGGCGCCTGCAACTCAGCAAGTCTCTGGATAGAACATGCAGGAGCGTACATGGGAGCATATAGTCAAGTGAGATTGGGAGTGTCTTCCCTCTTGGGAGTGTACTTGGGAGCATAGAGCCACGTAGGCTGGGAGTGTGCCATCGAGTGCAATTGGGAGCGTCCTTGAGAGCATGCCCGGGTGTGTACTTGACAACGTACTCGGCGGTGTACTTGGGAGTGTGCTTGGGAGCGTATATCAAGCAGGTTGGGAGTGTGCCATCGAGTGCAATTGGGAGCGTCCTTGAGAGCATGCCCGGGAGTGTACTTGACAACGTACTCGGAGGTGTACTTGGGAGCGTATTTCGAGTGTGCTTGGGAGCATATATCAAGCAGGCTGGGAGTGTGCCATCGAGTGCAATTGGGAGTGTACTTGAGAGCATGCTCGGGAGTGTGCTTGAGAACGTACTCGGAGTGACCTTCGGAGCGTCTTGAGAGCTCACTTAAGAGCGTACGTCAAGCAGGCTGGGAATGTACAGTCGAGTGCAATCAGGAGTGTACTTCAGAGCGTACTTGGGAGCGTGCAATGAAGTGTATTTGGCAGTTTTATTGAATGCAGCATGATGTATAGTATCAAGCGCCCATCATCGCATGCGTATCATAGTAATCTAGTCAACTCGTAGGTCCATAGGACGTCATAGTGCCACGCGTCAAATATGCTATGGATTACCGGCCCAGAAACAGCTTCTCTATGAGTTACGCGTCGCGTAAGGTCATTTTTCCCGGTGATGATATGACTCTGATGTGTGGTAATGTGTGTGGGGTGATTGCATACCACATGTACTGACTCCCTTGGTACTGGGTATAATGCCACCCTCAACAATACACCTTGAATCGGTTCCAGCACCCTGTGTATGTCCTCTGATCTGATGCCATCTGGGCTCACATTGGATGATATTGCTGATAACTGTATCATCCTCCACTGACACCAGCCTGAAACTTTCAACCTGGAATCTTGACATTGCAGTGGGATAGGGACAGATACCAGTGCCACATACAGGGGTCAATTTCAGAGGGGGTTAGATTCGGGGATACTGGGACAATCAGTAGACCTCCAAGAGTTTTTGCTGTTGTTGCTGCTGTGGTTGCATGTCCAACAGTCGAATGTGTTCCTGTACAGTAATGTCCGTTGAAATCACATGGTTCCTCCAGCTCACAAGCGAACCCAGAATGTGCATGTAAATATCTTGTCCAGTGTTGTGCAAACACTGGGTCATACATGTCCCAATCTTCGCCCCTCTTGGGCTGTGTCTGCCCTATTCACATTCCAAGCGGAATAAATGGTAGATTGTTTTACACAATAGATGTCCAAATGTTCTTCACATCGGCAAAAGTGCAAATCGACTATAGACTGCGCTCCGCACGAACGCGCACACGCGCAGCTCACAGCAAGCTTCCCGTGGACCCCTGCATGACGCGCAGCCTATAGTCATCTATAGTCGATTCATAGAGATGTGCGTGTGGGCCTATGAAACTATATACGGCTGGAGGCCCGAGATGGACCTATACCAGTCTTCGCTGCTATACCGGTACTGTACACTATCGCTGAGAGTCCGCTTGAGAGCCTGCTTGAGAGCCTGCTTGAGAGCCTGCTTGAAAGCCTTCTTCAGAGAGCCTCGCTTCGGGAGGAGTGGAGTTTTCCTCCACTGGAAGCCTTCGGCCGATGGCAAACTCTGAGGTTGTGGAAGCTTTGGCTAATAGAAGCCTCTAAGTCCGTGGAAGCTTTGGCTAATGGAAGGCTCTAAGTCTGAAAGCTTTGGCTAATGGAAGGCTCTAAGTCTGTGGAAGCTTTGATGCTAACGTTGACGTAGCCAACCTACTTGTCTAAGTGTTTCTGGTACTATAATCACCATCACCGACACCATCACCATCGCCGTCATCACCACCATCGCCATCATCACCATCGCCATCATCGCCATCGCCATCATCACCATCAGCCCTGGCCCAAATGCGCACACATATGCCCACAATCCGTGGGAAGCAAGCAGCAGATTCCGCTGGACAATCTGAGTCGGAGATCTGCTCTCCCCAAGATCCAATTGCCTACCATTCCTACAGAATCTAAGGCTGCAATTGTCAACACCATGGTCGTGAGGCATCGTGAGATTTCGTCTCGGTGGGTGCGCTAAAGATAAGATTCAGACCATGATATAGACTGACGTCATGATTTCGGCCGGCAGCCACCTGCCTCATGCCACACGCCACCCACCAAACACTGCTCGCCACATGCCACCTGCCTCACGCCACCTGCCTCACGCCTCCCGGTGCCTGGCGTCTGCAACTCAACAAGTCTCTAGATCGAGCATGTAGGAGCATATTCGGGAGGAGTAGAGTTTTCCACGGGAAGCTTTTGGCCGATGGAAAACTCTGAGTTTGTGGAAGCTTTGGCTAATAGAAGGCTCTAAGTCTGGAAGCTTTGGCTAATAGAAGGCTCTAAGTCTGTGGAAGCTTTGGCTAATAGAAGGCTCTAAGTCTGTGGAAGCTTTGATGCTAACGTTGACATAGACAACCTACTTCTCTAAGTGCTTCTGGTACGATGATCACCATCACCGACACCATCATCGTCGCCATCATCACCATTGCCATCATCACCATCACCATCATCACTATCAGCCAGGGACCGAATACGCACACGTACACCCACAATCGGTGGGAAGCGGGCAGCAGATTCCGCTGGACAATCTGAGTCGGAGATCTGCTCTCCCCGAGATCCAATTGTCTACATTTCCTGCAGAATCTAAGGCTGCAATTGTCAACATCATGACCTTGAGGCATCGTGAGATCTTGTCCTGGTGGCCGCGCTAAAGATAAGGTTCAGACTACCATATCGACCGACGTCATGATATCGGCCACCGCCACCCGCCACCCACCTCCCGGTGCCTTGCCCCTGCAACTCAGCAAAGTTCTGGATCGAGCATGCAGGAGCATATTCGGGAGCAATAGAGTTTTCCACCGGAAGCTTTTGGCCGATGGAAACTCTGAGTTTGTGTAAGCTTTGGCTAATAGAAGGCTCTAGGTCTGCAGAAGCTTTGGCTAGTAGAAGGCTCTAAGTCTGTGGAAGCGGGTACCAGATTCCGCAGGACAATCTGAGTCGGAGATCTGCTCTCCCCAAGATCCAATTGTCTACCTTTCCTGCAGGGTGTAATGCGGCAATTGTCAACACCATGACCATGAGGCATCGTGAGATCTCGTCGCGGTGGCCACGCTAAATATAAGGGTCAGACTATGATATCCACCGACGTCATGATTTCGGCCTGCACCACCTGCTTCCCGCCACCTGCCACCCGGTGCCTGGCGCCTGGAACTCAGCAAGTCTCTGGATCGGGCACTCAGGAGCATATATGGGAGCATATAATCAGGTTGTCTTGCCTCTTGAGAGTGTACTTGGGAGCGTGTTCGGAAGTGTGCTTGAGAGCATCTTGGGAGCATACTTGCGAGCGTTAGTCAAGCAGGCTGGGAGGGTGCCATCGAGTGCAATTGGGAGCGTCCTTGAGAGCATGCCCGGGAGTGTACTTGTGAGCATTGTGAGAGCTTAATTGGGAGCGTAAGTCAAGCAGGCTGGGAGTGTACAATCAATTGTAATCAGGAGTGTACTTCAGAGCATATTTGGGAGCGTGCAATGAAGTGCGTTTGGCAGTTTTATTGAATGCAGCATGATGTATAGTATCAAGCGCCCATAATCGCATGTGTATCATAGTAATCTAGTCTATTCGCAGGTCCATAGGACCACATAGTGCCACGCGTCAATTATGCTATGGAGTACCGGCCCGAAAACAGCTTCTCTATGAGTTACGCGTCGCGTAAGGTCATTTTTCCCGGTGCATCAATAGTTGCTGCATTTATGGCCTTGGTAATATCAGAGGCACTCAATGGTTCAGGTTTAGAATCAAAAAAAGGGATACTGGCAAGGTGAAACCAATCTGTTCGGGAGATGCAATTATTGTCACACTGTGGCATCCAAGTATGGTGATCGGTGTGGGTAATGACAGATAATGAGTCTGACCACTCGAAATAATTCGTTGATGTAATCGTCACACACAGGTATTACGCTACCATTCAGTGGTGAATAAACGCAAAATGAACCGTCACATAGTTAAGACTAATCCTGTCACCCTGCCAAGGGATGTAGGCACATATAATATCAGGTATATTATGTAGGGACTCATTGTAGCGACATGGATCGAATTAGATGTAGGTGATACTGGGAATGGAAATGGGGGATAGGAACATGACAAACACTTGAAGTGCATATCGACAAATCAGACAAGAGTCAAAGCTGTGCAAAGTTGTAACCTGCTTTGCTATACAAGAGAACAAGTATAGAGAGAACAAAAGCAAATTCTCCAGCACCAATAATCCTCTCTCTATATATAATTTATACACCACCCTTGAATTATTCCTTATGCCTCGATGTACCATCCAATCCGTTCCTCATCATATCACACACCACCAACACTCATCCTATCAACACAAACATGCCACATTATCTGACATTGCAACACCTCTAACCACTTCTTTATTGTAACATAATATACTGCCATCACGATATGCTATTTTCATGCCATCGCCGCATCTCCCAACTTTGCCATCTTTCTGTAACTTCAATTGCTCTGGAACTCTCTTCCCTGATCAGCTCCTATCCTGCACGTCACCCAATGCTCCGACGGTTGAGGTAATTCAGTTAGTGGGGGTGCTATGCCGGCTGCAAACTCATATGGTAGAGAAGGTGGTTGATTCCAATGCTGCAGTCCTTGTGAAGGATTGAGTGGTCAGATACCAGTTTTGTGAATGTCAGATTTGATATTACTTACACTATATACCTTGTTCTTGGCTATATGGAATATATTTGGAAATGAATTTTTTGTAATTGCCTTACAGATTGTATTAACCTGAATGCCATATGCATTGTGAATGGGGCTGAATACTGCAATATCGAGTGGTTGAAGAACGTGGCTGGTATGTGGAGGCTGGCAAAATGACAAAATCTTATATTGCCAACAGTATGAGATTATGGTATAATCTAATTGACAGTCGAAGCCATCAAAAATCAATAACTCCCACTGTCCTTCTGCGCTGTATTTCAAGTTCGCAAGTATTATAATTTGCCAGAATAAACTTACACACCTGCTGGTGCATGTCTATATATTCATTGAACATAGTCAAGAGATAATTGAGTGTTCATATATCCCCTTTCATGTACAGCATACCTGTATTCCTCTGTGTTCTTCATAATAAAATTTCCTGCTGTCTGTTCCATTCCATTGTATATAATTAATGGAGTAAGATACATACCTCCTGCAGAGATTGTACCTTGAACAGTATACAATTTTCGGATTCAAAGCTGTTTCAAATCTGTATTATGTCGAACTTGCCAACATATTGTCTTTTGTACTCGTCCCAAACCCGGAATAAATCCCTTTTCATTAATATTCCATATGCAATCAATTTTAATTTCATACTTTTCAATAACATTGCGTAGTTTTTGAAGAAAGTAACATTGATTTCCCAAGAATTTCCATTTGTGTGACTTTTGTTGATTGTATGAACAAAGATAAATTTGCACTCAGGGTGTCATTTTAGAAACCGTCTAAACCAGTGGGCACCAATTTTTGAAAGTGTAGGATTTGCTTGCTGTACCAGAGCCTGTGCAAAGTGCTCAACTTGTAATTGATCTGCTGGAAGATTAAAGTTATCCATAAGGAAGCATCTTGCATTTAGCTCCTTTTCTTGAGCCGGTGTGAGAAGTTGATTTTTGGATTCTACTACTGCATTGCTTTTGGCAGCTGGATTTGTAATATGATACCGCATGGTAGACTCTTTCGCCTCATACAATTTAGAAAGCTGCAATAGGTTTGGTTTTTTGCCTTTGCCCTGAGCATAGTTCTTTTTCTGAGTATCATAATGTGCAATTGCAATCTACAGTGATTCTTCTTTATTATAGTCATAGTCAGGATCAATTTGAAAAACTAGAGGTGAAGGTGAACGGGAAGGCAAAAAAAGTGGAGGTGATGATAGCGGGCTTGAGCTCATGATTGTGCAGTACAGTTAATAGTTATGGTTATGCAGTTCATAATAATACAGTTACGATCTTATAAGTTTTTCAGAAAATAGGTTCTTTTAATATTTAAAACTAGTTGTTATGAAGTGAAACTGTCATCGTATGGTGAAACTATAACACCATTGTTGTGTGGTAAATACGGTTTCAGCATTTTCGCAATCGGGTGGTATTCGCAATTGGGTGGCCGATGACTGTAGTCTGAGAAATGCGTGCCTGGAAAGTTATAGTCTAGTATAGTCTATATCTGCGCCCGCCTGGACGGACTTTTGGAACCTTGCCTGTACCTAACCTGTACAGTGTGAACAAGCGGAAATGTCGGTATACGGAGGCGGGAGTTATGGTACGGATGTAAGATATTGTAAGGCTCCGAAGGCTTTCGCATTGGGGGTCTTGCAGAGCATATATGTAGGTTTGTGCAAGGTACGATACTATTTCTGCTTAGCCTCAACATGCACTTACGTTTTATATTTGGAAGGTGCGTGCAGTGTGTGCGAGCGGTGATAATATATACAATGCCCATATGGCAGGTCAATGTATGCAAATATTTGTGGGAATCTAGACTTCTCTTTTTCTTCCGGGTGTGCGCTAGGCTTGGTTTTGTGCAACCCAGAAACATTGTGAGCTAAACCTTTGATACTTTACTGCAAAGCATTCCAGTATTTATTCTGATATCTCCATGATACCTACAAATATCAGTTGACAGTTCACTAATGATTGAAATATTCCATACAAATTGTATACTCTGGAGACACTGACTTGCAGGGATATGGTAACTTGATTCAGTCCACAGCAGCCATCAATAGTTATACCCACCATATACTCATAATCCAGAAGCGAAATATACAGACCTGGACCGTGCAGTTGACTATTAAAGCTGAGGTAATTGCCATTGCATAAGGCAAAGTGCAAGTTGATTGGCTCCACAACATTCTCTCTGCACTTGTACCTGAACTTTAAACTGTAAAAGGCATCACAAAGCAGCTTTTCACAGATGGTCTTACCTGTATAACCTTTCTCAACTCTAACACTCTCGGTCAAATAGCCAGCACCTCCAGTTGACATATCTCTTCACTCATAAGGCTATTGCGAATGAACTTCTCGTCATTTGTCATGTGGCAGTCACGGAGATGTAGGCAGTAACGCTCATAAAGGCACTTGGGGTAGTGAGAGTTGGAGAATTTGTAAAGGGAATTGGGCTTGGACAGTAATTGAATTGTAGAGAAATCTGTGGGCTTTCCTCTGTGTCAGTAGGCTTTGTTTGGACTTCTCTTCTCTCCTATTTGTGTATGTATTCTTTAGTCATGATCTAGGCAAAGGGGGAGTGTTGACGGAAATAAGGGCTTTCGCCGAGATCATTGACAGTTGTTGTGTAGTTACTTGACAGTGATGTGGCATGCGATTTTTAGTATAGCATTGTGGGCTTCGTAGCCTTATTAGCTTTCTCCTTTTCTCTCTTTAGACTTTAGACTAGACAACAGACAGCTTTCCACACCCACCGCAGAATGTATGTGTCAACAACCCGGAACGCATTCCTTTCCTACTTTTTCACCACATTAATATCCCCGCCTCTCTCTAGTATTATTATATTACCTCAATTTACCCCTCTTCCGCCGCTTTATGAAGTGCACAATCTCCGCTGTTTTCCTACGCCTTGATATCTGAACCTAACTCCAGTAGCCACTTAGCCAGCTCTACTTTACCGCTCAAGAAGCACCCTCGATCCATGTTGACCTCTTGTCTCAATGTCTACACCTCTATCCAGTAGCAACCTAACTACGTTGTCATTCCGGTCCAACGTCGCCCCACGGAGTGCTGTCGATCCGAGCTCCCCTCTTGCCTCAATATCTGCACCTCTATCCAGCAGCAACTGAATCACTTGGGTGTGCCCATAATGGGTCGCTATATGAAGCGCGGTCCATCCTCCATCATCCAAGGCCTCAATATTTGCACCTCTATCCAGCAGCAACCGAATTATTTCGTCATGCCCGTAATACGCCGCAAGATGAAGCGGCTTCCATCCTCGATCACCCACGGCCTCAATATTTGCACCCCTATCCAGTAAAAACCGAATCACATCGTCATGAGCATAATCAGTCGCAATATGAAGTGCCTTCCACCCTCGATCATCCCCAGCCTCAATATTTGCACCCCAGTTCAAAAGTAGTTGAGCAATCTCGTTGTTCTTAATTTTTGTCGTGTAGTGAAGCGCCTTCCATCCATTCCAACCCACCGACTCAATATCCGCCCCTCTCTCTAATAACAAACAAACCACCTCTTTCACCTCATGTCTCACCGCCACATGAAGCATCCTCAAATCACGTTTGTTTGCCCCTTCGATATGCGCGCCAGAGTCTAGGAGTTGTTGCACCGTCTTAACGTCTCCCGTTGTCATAGCGAGATCCAACTTTTGAGAAGTATCGGTGAGGGAATCATTGTTTCTGAATTGTTCCTGTGCTGGTACACCTTCTGTACTTCGTGTTGCTATTTGTGCTGAATTTGATACCGCGGACACTGGTGCAAGTATTCGCGCGGGTACAGCTGGTGCTATGTCCGTACCTGGTGCCCGTGCGACAGGTAGCGCTGGTGCCGGTCCGTATGGCGGGTCAATTATGAATGCTGATACTTGCGCAGACACTTTTATTGGTGCCGCTGAACTTGTTGCTAGCGTAGTCACAGGGCACAGAAGTGCTCGTTTGGTCGACCACGTTCGCTTCGACTACAACATGTAGTTTATCAATATTCATCCCTATCATCCACTCATGGTTGCCTCTGACCTTGGGTAGTTTCTTCTTGCCGTTTTTATGTCGGTTATTAGAACCATCACCACTATCTCCGCATTAGTCGACTTTCTTCTCTAAATGGAAATGAGTAAAAGGTGCGGTACAATTCCAACACACGAGGGATTGGCGCGGCTTGGGACTTCCGCTGGAAGAGTCCCGTCAATGCATCCAGCGTTCCCACTCGTCCACGGTCAGAGATAATCTTCAGCTTCCCATACTCCTCCGTCAACGGCAGCATAGTTTGTTTCCCTTCTAACAAAAATCCGATAACGTTGACTAAATTTTGGTTCATGTCCACCATTAATTTGAGAAGCTCCAAGTTGGAGATTTCTAAGTCATTTCGCGTCACTCCATACAATTCATTCAATTAGAAGTTGAGTGGCGTATACGAACCATCTCCTGCAGCAAAAATATTCCCTATCGCATTGATGCCATGGATATATTTTTTTTCAACCTTATGTTTCCCTCTGATCGCCGATTTATGAAAGTCGTTTTCGGCAGCCAAATCTTGCTCCTGTAGCTGCAGTTTCTTCTTCTGTCTGCGCCTGTCTTGAATCGTCTTCACAAAACTGTCGCACGCCACGAATGCGGAGATAACACTGGCGACAACCCCGACTATTCCGAATATTTCCGCCATCGCAGAGAACTTGAGTTGGAGCGAGAAAATTAATGTGTGAGATACGCAGATATTGACAACGATGGAAGCGAGCCTTAGTGTTGACGAAGATAAGACGACGACAACAGCAACTATATGACTTTTCGCGGGTAAGGCAGTCGAGATATGCAGGTGCGAAATGGATGTTGGCGCAGCAGTGACAAAGTTACACAGCGGTAGGTAGGGATGTCAAATCCACATCCATCATGCTTCCGTGGACCAATCCAAAAGTATCCCACTGACACTCTTGTGCTAGTGCCATGTTTACTGGATCGGAATCCACTCACGGCACTGCTACGACGCAACATCCAATGATGCTTTTACTCCGACCACCATTTTGGACCGGCCACGACTATACTCGAACAATTTATCTGAGTGGGTGCCTTGGCTTCAGACAGCGACGTTAGATATTAACACGCCAGGGTTACCAGCTAACAGGTGCCCTCGAGAGTGGGGAGTTGAAAATGACGTCTCCCAAAGGCCTGGTGTTATTATTGAAATTCCCTTTCATTGAACAGCCGGTATACACACACGAAAGTCATATTGACTCACAATATCTGATATTTTTACACTAGTTTTAAGTACTATAGAATCTGACGTTATCCGGCTGATTTGTTGCGCTGCAGGACGCGAGATCTGATGCTTTCATGTCTATTCCCTTAGTCCACACAACTCCATCCCACCTAGGACGGACAAAAGACCGGCACCGGGGCCAGCCCCGTATAGGCCACCTGCGGTGCCACAAATACACCGATTCTGCGGTAGGGGAGATGACTGGATTGGAGGTTCCCCCGAGGTTCCCCGAGAGTCCTTGTACTGTGGAATCTAACTGTACCCGGTTTATTTGTAAAGTTGTAGGACTTCCGATCCATTGCTTTCATTTGCTCTCTCCCATCCGCCGTAAGTAAACGAATTCAGGAGTGAATAAAAAGCTAGCGTACTCAGTGGAATCGGGCACTGCCATAAATGGAGTAAATGCTGTATGATTAAAACAAAAACGAAAAAGAAAAAACAAACAAAAAAAGATCGCCGTCTAGATTACAAATATCACCTACAGTACTACAATTAGACCACATAAGGTCTGATTTTACGGTATTACGATCTCGTCGTCTCCGGATTTTTGTATCAAATTATGGGTTTTTGGAGATTCTGGAAGTCGTTGAAACAAACCTTTTAACTGCTCTATGCGCGTCAATATAGGGACGTGGCATGGGGATTATTTCCTTTAGATGAAGAGGATGACTAGAATAAGTCGATGAGATGGAATTGATAGAACTGAGAAGAGTAGACTAGCCGAGGTGTTGCCGACGAGTTCTCGGTAGATAGAATCTAAAAGTAAGTCAATAGATGACATCACTAATTACTGACACATTTCGGTGTCCATACGTAGGATAATAGTACGTAAACTGGGGAAATCAAAGATCAGGGTATGGAATATAAGTTTTGTCCAGACAGATTTGCACAGCGCCGTGCACGAAAATCTCAAATTTTGATTTTATGTTGCACAAAATCCAACATTTGATTTTTTGTGCCCGATTGCAGGGCGCAATGCATAATAGAATCATCCTGCAACCTTCTAAATCAATGAATTTTAGTGTGCATTACGGATGCCTCCCCGCAGTAGGCTGCAGTTTTGCCGTTAGTGATAGGAGGCGTAAAGCTGCAGAATAGCACTAGTAGTGCAGTCATTGCGCCATGCGTTATAGTGACTTTACCTCCAACTTTGGCAATTAGTCACTTTTCTACTTTAAATTCAAATATGTATGCATCCTGCAATGCAAGGTCATGCCAGCTAAGATCCGTAGTGCACAACAAAATTCTACGTTTTTGAAGGTAGCAGGATTACTCTAATATCCGCAATCTGGACATGCTCCCAGCTGCTATCAACCTCTCACCCAGCTTCGACTGACTCCATGCTCCCAGCAGTACTCAATTGCAGATGCGCTTAATGCCAGCTCAATGTAAGGTGCGTCTAAGTCAGGTGCGCTTGACCCCGAGCCGAGCGCACAGGCTTCACAATAGTGCGTTCCGTCTGGGCAAAGCAATTCCCGATCCTGGACTACAATTTCTGGGCTAACAATTCTTGTCTACTTTGACCTAGGGTACTCCAATCCAGGACTAGGGCCCTAATATACTCGTAGCTAGCATTTAGTACAAAAATTTGTGATACATGCTATAACAGGTCAAACAATTGCCATTCTTGATTTAAATTCTGCCATGGCTTACTGATTGTATTTTTTGGTACTAAATGCTGACCACGAGAACATCGTAAGCATAATATGAACCAATGGTAGGAAAAATAAGGCAACATATAGTCTCGCAACTACTCAAAGCAGATCAAACATGAGGCAAACCGGATGAAATGCGTGGGCAAACCGGATCACAAGCGCGGAGACAATGCCAAGCAAAGCACAAACTGCCATAATATCCCACCTCTAGGAGGGTATATATGAATACTAGGTATGGTGGCGGCTTCGCCGCCCCCGTCGGTAAAAAAGAATCCTAAACCCACGATATCCAGCCAGCTCTCAGCTGGTTCACATTACGTCCAGCCAGCCGAGAGCCAGCCCATCAAGATTGCGTCCAGCCAGCGCAGAGTTAGCCCGTCCAGATTACGTCCAGCCAGCCGAGAGCCAGCCCGT